>Ga0172367_10010140_pt1 | contig 10198 bp, 8 predicted proteins | sample Lak10m_FD_114542 | JGI IMG/M metagenome (GOLD analysis project Ga0172367, IMG submission 114542) | Freshwater microbial communities from Kabuno Bay, South-Kivu, Congo - kab_022012_10m | ecosystem: Environmental > Aquatic > Freshwater > Lake | place: Democratic Republic of the Congo: South-Kivu...
AACTTTTTCCATCCCATGTTGATTGACCGATAGGAGGTGGATCCTCAAGCTTTTGAAGAATTTTATTACGAATAATCTCGCCGTATTTCTTTGGCTTTCCAGATCTAGGATTGTCAACAAGACAATCTAACAAAACAACGAGGTTTATTCAGCAAGATCAAGTTGTGCTTTTTACGAGAATCCTTTACTATACTTCTTAATAAGGTTGAATGGTACTGGGTAGAGGCGAAAACCTCCTCCATTATAATCCGCAGGTCACTGGTTCAAGTCCGGTAGCCGCTATAATTCTCGCAGATTGAAAGTTTTTGTCTTTTTTTTCCTTATAGACAAAATATTTTTATTAGAATATTTTTATATCTTTTTAAAAAAGAGCTCTAAGATGTTTCGATTTATATTTTTATTCTATTTTCCACTACTAATTTTTGGCTATGAGAAACAATTATTTTTGGGGAAAGTAGGAAGTATTCGATACATTTATGATGATAAACACCTTTTACAGGTGGATCGACTAGCAGAATCAGGAGAATTACTCTACTGCCATACATATCACTATGATGAAGAGGGTTTTCTTACTTCAGAGAATTTAATAGGGGGTTTAGGACAAATAGTTTATGAAGATTGTTGTGTCATAAAAAGTCCTTACACCTATGAAAAATGTGATTTCGATAGTGAGAATAACCTTGTAAAGCATATTAAAAATCATGAGATTTTAGAGTATACCTATGATAATGAGAATAAATTGATTTTAAATGATCAACAAAAGCCCCATTATGAGTATAGTTTAGAGGGAAAGTTAATAAAATGTGGGAATTTTTGTTACACCTATGATGAAGAAGATCGATTATCAAAGGTTTTATCCTCTGATCTAGAAGTTACTTACAAATACGATTCTAGGGGGATGAGAATCTCCAAAGAGGTAAATGGTGAAAGTGAATTTTATATGTTTCTTGGATTAAATGAGCTAGCAATTTTTGATGAAAGCGGAAATGTAAAAGAGCTTCGTGTTCCTGGTTTATCTATTCATCAAGATATTTTAAAACCTATTGCAATTGAAACCAAAAATGGTATCTATTGTCCCATACATGATGTACAGGGAAATATAATAAAACTAATTGATATCTATACTAAGGAAGAGGTCACTTTAAAAAATTCTGATCCATTTGGTAGAGGATTAGAAAAAAATGCTCCTGTTTCTTCGATTTTTTCTTATAAAAGTTATGACTCGTTAACGGATCTTGTTTATTTTGGAAATCGTTTTTATAGCCCTATATTGGGGAAATGGCTTACTCCAGATCCAGATTTTCAAACAGAGGATATTCATCAATATTGTCTGAATAACCCCCTTAGATTTTTTGATCCTGACGGTAGATATGCAATAGTGTTACCCATTGTTAGCTTTACAGGCGGGGCTATTACATTTCCTCTTTGGGGACCATATGCAATTGTAGGTTTTATCTCTGGTTATATTTTATATGAAGGTTATCAACATATTCAACATATTCAAAATAATAACAATACTGATTATAAACGTCCTAAATCAGGGATTAGCGGTAAGGAGGGTGCAAAAGATATACCTAGTTGGGCTGAGGGGGAGCGACCTTTTATAAATGAGAATGGAAATGACTTTGCTAAGAGATTGTTAGATGATAAATACGGCTATGACAATTATAGAAAAGGGCCTGATAGTGAATTTAATAAAATAAAAAAATGGGGGGATAGATCTTTTGAATAGAGTATACACCCTATATCACATACACAGATGGAAGAAAGAGTTGTTAGAATGCAAGTATGGGCATGTAGATAAAAAGTTGATTGGGGTTTTTTTTTCTAAAGAGGAGTCTTTAAATACTTTAGAAAAATATAAATTATTAAAGGGTTTTTCCGATGAAATAGAGGGGTTTACTATTGATGAGTATATAATTGATAGTATTTATAACATTTCTATAAGTACATTGTTTGATTATGAAATGGTGGTTTTGTCGTCTTTAAAATACTTATACATTCTCTACCATCTTCAAGAATTTGATGATGGGCATGATGATTCAAAAATTTTAGGGATTTTTTCTACTCAAATAAAAGCAGAAGAAGCACTATCTATGATCATAAAAGTATCACCTTCAAAAGTTTCGAAAGATCAATTGTTAATTGTTAAAGATACTGCAGGTTCTCTTGATTGGAAAGAAGGCTTTTTTAGATCTTTGTGATTTAATAGACTTCTTTCGAAATACTATTTGCTCATTGAAATAATTGTTTTCTTCGTTTTTTTATAAAATTCTTCAACCATATGCATTACAGATGCTTTCATAATTTCATAGAAAACTGGAAGAATTGGTACGGGGAGCTCCCCCTATCATAATCCGCAGGTCACTGGTTCAAGTCCGGTAGCCGCTATAATTCTAATTAGTTAAAAACTCATAAAATCTTTGTAAAAAATTTAATATTAAATTTTTTGTTTGAATAATAATTCCATCAGTGTGATAAGAAGATTTAATCTTGAAATACACTGAAGGGTTCATTTTGTTGATCAACATCATTTTTTCCTTAATAAGCAGAAAAAAAACAGTTTTATTCTTTTCCTTACTTGCAATAGGGGCGTGTAATGCTTGTTTTTTTGCCTCAGCAGCACAAAAGCAGTTTATGATAGAAAAGTATACAGCAGCTATTCCAAAATTTTCTAATCAGGATATTTATGTTGTATCCTCAAAAAGTGATGACATGTTGAATTTAAAACCTTTTTCTTTTCCTCATAGTGAAAAAATTAAGTGTCATGATGATGTTTTAGGAATGAAGTCTTTACAGGCAGATGGTGATAGCTTTATCGCTGCAGGTGAGGATCCAAATTTAGTGGTGATTTCATTGAAGAAAGATGCATCTGTAAAAAAGTGGGTGGATACGTTTGAAAAAAAATCTGACCTTCTTGCGATTCATTCTTCTGTGTTTAAGCAAAGGTGCAATAAGGCAATTATTGCAAGAAATGAGGCATTATGTGCCTATTCAAAGTTGCTTGATTTGATTTATAAGGTAGCATTTGTAGGGATAGTGATTTCTGCAACGGCTCTTTGTGTGATGTTCAGAAAAGAAATTTGGACATTTTTGTTAGAGGGTGTATGGAGTGTGAGTGCAATTTGCGGTTTTGCTGGGACAATTGGCGCAATAGCTCTTACACCAACATTTGTTGCACTTTTTGTTGGGGTATGTCTAACCGATATGACAGAGCTTTTATGCCGTTTATTTATTTATTCGGTAGGAGCAGAACTTGTCACATCGTTTGTTATTACTTCATTAATTGTTATGCTGGGGAGGAGTTATTATGGCCAAAGTCGAGTTTTTTAATGTTTCCTATATTGAAAAGGGAGATATTATTTTAAAAAACATTGATGTTTCCATAGATAAGGGTGAGCTTTTCATGGTTAAAGCCCCAAATCCTAGGGAAGGGAAGGCTTTTCTTCGTATTGCTCATCGTTTCATAAACCCTACGGAAGGATCTGTCAAGATTTCTGTAGAGGAGGGGGATTTTGTGGGTACAAACATCATCCCGTTTATCTCTGAATTTATCGTAGAAGAGGTGCTATCATTACCACTTCTTGCAAAAGGGTATTCTAAAATAGAGATTCAGTCAAAAGTAAGGCATATTACTTCCTATTTCTCCATTGAGGGTATTTTAGGTAAGAGGGTAGAGGATTTAACCAACTCTGAAAAAGCGTTACTTGGTGTGGCAAAGGCAGTGATAGCTGAGCCATCACTTGTGATTTTAGATTCGTTTTCAGAGATGTTAGAGCATAAATATGCAGTCCTTGTCATGGCTTATTTACATGAAATATCTGTAGATTATAACGTCACTGTGATTATGGTAGAAAATGATACCAAATTACATCCATTTGCTGGAAAGATTTTACAACTAGAAAATGGTTATGTAAAAGATTTAGTAGGGGAGGGGGTAGATCTTCATAAGCTTATGCCCTTTTTAAAGATATAAGGAAATGTAAATGACAAAAAGGATATTTGATCCGATTCATGGGTTCATAGAGATAGAAAAATGGGAGGAGGAATTAATATACTCTCTTCCATTTAAGCGTTTACAGGGAATTCATCAGATAGCTGCTGCTGCGTTTGTTTACAATGGTGGCACCCATAAGCGCTATGAGCATTCTATCGGTACGATGATGATTGCCGATAAGATCTTTAAACATGTGATGAAAAAATCAAGATTTTTTCCAGATCTTCCTAAAAAGGGGACAAAGGAGTATACCTACTGGAAAAATATTTTAAGAGCTGCTGCCCTTTGTCATGATTTAGGTCATCCACCCTTTTCTCATTTGGCAGAAAAGCATCTTTTGCATGGAAAAAGGCATGAAGAGTGGACAAAAAATATCATTTTTTCAGACTATTTAATGCCCATTTGGAAGAGGGCAGGACTTGATCCAGAGCATATTGCAAAAGTTTCCATAGGAAGAAAATTCTATCAGGAACCTTTTTCAGAAATTGAATCGATCCTTACAGAGATGATCACAGGTGATTATTTTGGCGCCGATCGTATTGATTATCTTTTAAGAGATTCCTACTTCACAGGCCTTGCTTACGGCTCTTTTGACTATGAACAGCTCATTCAATCGCTTTGTATTTTACCTTACAAAGATAGATATTATTTAGGAGTAGAGGAAGATGGCTTAGAGTCTTGCTATGCCCTTTTACTTGCACGTTATTTTATGCATAAACGGCTTTACCAATATGCTAATATCAAATCTTACAGCTTTCATTTTGCTCGCTTTATATTTAAGTTTTATGAAGGGGTGGACATTACAAAAAGTGTAGATGATTACGTAAGAACCAATGATTTTGAGGTGCTTGCCGAAGTCTACAAGGCTTATGCTGATAAAGACCATAAAATCCATAATGAGGCGGTCTGTTTAATGGATCAAGAAAAGCGATATAAAGCTCAGCCAATTGATAATGAAACGCTTAAAAGATACAAAGAATTTGTAAAAGAGGATGCATCATGGGTCTTTTTTGAGGAAAATTCAATCGGCAAAGATAGGAAATTCTTCTCATTTCCGGTATTGCAAAAAAATGGCACGATCGCTTCGGCAGATCAAATCTCAGAGGTGAATATTCCTGTAAATATGAGCAATTGGGTATTTGTTTCTCCTGAAAAAAAGGATTTTTTTGAAAAAAAGGAAGATGAGATTTTCAAAAATAGCAAGCAGTCTTCACTTTAAAAATAGAAAAAAACTTACACTTCCGTATTAAATGGAGTAAGTGTTATCGTATAGCAAAAGCCATTTTGGAAATGCATGCAAATTCTTTTTTTAAAAAAAATACTCAAAGAATATAGAAGCTATAGCCGGGCTGAAAAAATTTTTATTATTTGCATGATGCTTTGTAGCTTTGCAATCACTGCAGAGGCTGCAATTACAAGATCTGTAAGTGCTTCTGTATTTTTAGGGGTCTATGGCCCTAAAATCTTACCTTATGCATGGCTTGTTTCATTACCATTAAATTTTGCAGTTGTTCTTTTGTATAACCGATATATTCCAAGATTAGGCCCTAAGAAAATGATGGGACTGGTTGTTGGTTCAGCTATTATTTTTATTTTTTATTGCGCTTTTAATTTGAAAGGGGGCAAAACACTCCCATTTATCCTTTATTTGTGGAAAGATATATTTATAATTTTCATGTTTCACAAGCTGTGGTCTGTCATCAATTCTACGGTACAACTTTCAAAAGCTAAGTATATCTATGGTTTTTTCTATGGCCTTGGGGGCTTAGGTTCTGTGTTAGGAAGTATGGTTCCTAGTTTTTTTGCCACCACCTTTGGAACAGAAAAGCTTTTACTTGCTGCTTTACCTTTTTATTTCATTACCTATTTTGCTTATGCAATGGCAATACGTAGTAGAAAAAATATCAAAGATTCTCAAGATATTTCTATGAACATGAAAACTGGGAATATGGGTCATGGTTTAACATTGATAAAAAACTCTAAGCTACTTAGGTTTATCCTTCTTATTGTTCTTGGAATTCAAGTTTCTTCTACTATTTTGGATTATCAATTTAGTATCTATTTAAAAGAGACCTTCCCTGTACTTGATTTACGAACAGAGTTTATGGGTAGGTTGTTTGGCTTTGTAAACACTATCAATGTGTTTTTACAATTTTTTGGTAGTATTTTCCTATTAAAGGTAATAGGTATTAGGGCAACCCATCTGATGATCCCGCTACTTTTGATGAGTAATGCTTTTATGTTCCTAATATACCCACGATTTAACATCATTTGTGCAGGTTTTGGAACGATTAAATCATTGGATTATTCGATTTTTGGTATTGCTAAAGAGATGCTTTATATCCCTCTTTCTGTCGAGGAAAAATTTCAAGCAAAAGCGATCATTGATGTATTTGCCTACAGAAGCTCAAAGACAATTGTCTCTTTACTCATCTTAACTCTTACCTATTTTTATGGGGAAAACATTATTCAGCTTTTATCTATTTCGGTGATCCTTGTTTTTGCAATTTGGATTTACTCAGTACTTTCTATGAAAGAATATTTTTCCACTATTGAAAACAAAAAACCAGCTTTTAATAAATAAATTATTTGATAAAAACAGCAACACTCTTTACTGTTGAAAAATAGACTATCTATTTTTTTGGGGTGAAATATGTTGAAGAAGGGGTTGTTAACACTATCGATTTGCTCTTGGATTCTCCTTGTTTGTTTTATGACATACATTATTGCGATGAAAAGATCAAAAATTGAGATTATCGAAGATCTTTTTTGTGATAATCAACCCATTGAGCAGCTTGACATTTGTCCTAAGACATTTACCGTCCCTTATAAATCCTACGTTCAATCTAACGGTGTGGTGGTACCTGCTACTGGTTATATAAAGATCACAAATCAGGTTGAAGGTGTTGTAGAAAAGGTTTTTGTCGGACTTGGTGAAATGGTGACAGAAAATGCACCCTTATTCAAAATAAAAGACAATGCCCTTTATGTGGAGATTAAAGAATGTGAAGCCAGGCTTGATAAGGCTATTGCTCAACTTGAATTTCGTCGCAAAGGCCCATCAGCTTATGCTCTTTTAAGCAAACAAAAGCAGATAGAGGAAATTGCACTTAAAAAATCAGGTCAAGAAAAAGAGGCTCAAATTTTCCAAACGTTACTAGAAAAAACTGCGGTAAGTTCTATTGAGACAGATGAGAAGAATCTATTTTTACAAATGACAGAAAAATCATTAGAAAAGGCACAAGCAGAATATGATGATTTAAAAGCGGAGCTCTCTTCAGAAGAGGAAGATATCTATTTAAACGAAATAGAGGAGAAAAAAGCAGCTTTAAAATTAAGCACGCTAAAGCTTGAAAGTTCTCTTGCTAAATCACCTATAACAGGACGAGTTGCAAAAATTTCTGTTGCAGAAGGGGAGTTTTTAAGCAGTAAAGGGTTGTGCGGCGTCACTTTAGTGAAAGAGCATCCATCGATGATTAAAGTAAGTGTCTCAGAAGAGGAGGCTTATAAAATCAAAAGAGGGGAATCTCTTAATGCAATTGCCATTCACCCAGATAATCCAAACCTATATTTTGTATTAGAGTATGTTTCCTACAGCCCTAAAATGAGTATATATAAAAATGGGGAAAGATCCCTAGATCTCTACTTTTCATTCCACAAAGATAGTATCCCCATCTATCTAGAGCAGTCTCTTATTGTCTATATAGAAGCAACTAATCCATTAAATCTATCTTTGCTTCACCATAAGTTTGGTATTTAGGAAATCACTGAAAGCTTTTTCTCGCACGCTTTCCTTCTTTGTAAATTTTTAGACAATAATTTTTTATCTATACCAGTAGTTGGAACCTGATTTAAAAGATCTAATGCTTCTTGATAAGATCCTTCTTTGATCGCCATCAAAGCTGCATTTGATAAACATTCATATCCACGAGCGTTAATTGTATGAGATTGTAAGTAAAGCTTTTTTGCACTAGCAAAATCACCTTGTTCAAAAGCAAGAGTTCCCATTTTTTTTAGTTTTTTATCTTCCTCTAACGTAGCAATTGTAGTAAAGCAATGAAGACCTGCACCACTTAGATGTAAATAAATATGATTTTGAATTGGATTTTTTCCTATACAATGAAATTGTATACCTTCATCTGTTAAAGCTTTAGCAAATGATAAACGTAAATTATCAAGCTCTTCATAGGTAGAGTAACACATAAAATGGGGTTTACCTTTTGAATCAACTATAGAAATTCCATTGAAAAAGTTAAATAATCTAAAATATTCTGAAGAGTAACCATCCTCTACTTTAGCAGCAATTGCTAAGGCTCCAGGTGTTCTAACAACCCTAACCTTAGCTTGTGAAAGCTCTTTTTTAACGTTATCTAATACCTGTTGTTTTAGTTCTAAAATCCTTAACACTTCCTTTACAGGTAAAGGGTTGTAAGTTTGAGATCCTACATGAGGAGTTAATTCAGTTGTTTTTCTTTGACTTACCGTGTGTAATCTTTCTAATTCTTTTACACCTTCTTGTGTTAGATAAGGTTGATAGGTATTTAAAAAAACAACCCCTTTTTTTGGAGTGCACATTGATAGATCAAGATGATAGGAATCTTGAGGAAGAATTAAAACGTGATCTTTTCCCTTAAGGTTATACATTTTTCTTAAAGATAAAATAAATTTTTCCTTAAACATATTGTATTTTTTTTCAATATCCTGAAACAATATATTTTTACATGCATATTGCATAAATGCAACCTGGACGCTATAGTCCCCAACAGCTAACACTTTTGCTCCCTCTTCGTTAATAATTTTAACAATATTACCACCTGCTACAAGGCTTTTTGTTTTATTTTTAAGTGCATCTTTTGAAAAGATTTGGGATAAAAATAAATCTAAATCCGTCTGAGAAGAGCTTATATTAGGATTTTCATATTCTACACAAAATCTTTTATTTAAATATTTATCCTTCATTAAAAAATCGATAGAATTTCTTGAAAACTTAGTAATTAGACCAAAATATAGATTAAAAATTTCTGGTTGAATATTAGGTAGAGTAATTATTTTTAAACCACTTTTATCTCCATCAAATAAATCTTGAGGAAAGGTGGTAGAATCAATCCGTTCTACAGTTACTCCGAGCTTTTCGCACAATTTACTAACTTCATCTAACTCAAAAGATTTTGATCCATCTGCTTGAACAGACATTGGCACTAACAATCTACCTGCAAGCGGGGTAACCCTGGCATTTCCCCAGCTTGCATTCACCGGAGCAATAGCAGCGATTGCGCATTTTATTGGATTTAAAGGTGAAGGCTCATCAACAGCCCCGCCACCACCGCCAGTTATGTGAGATGTTGAATGTGCATTTATATTCATGATACTCCTAAATTTTTTATTTTTATATTAATATTATAATTAAAAGCTTGTTTTTTGAAAGACATATTAAAACAAAACAAATTAAATTAATTTTATTGATAAAAAAAAACCTTTATGTAATATAAATTCTATATAATAGGGGATAAATGGAAGAATCTAAAGCAGATAGAATTAAAGTAGTAAAAAAGGGAAAATCTTTACTTAGTGATCCAATATTGAATAAAGGTTCTTCTTTTTCAGAAAAAGAGAGGCAACTCTTTAATTTAGAAGGTCTTTTGCCACCTGTCATATCGTCAATACAACAGCAGTTAGAAAGAAGGTGGGTAAATTTCCAAAGCTGCAAGGATGATCTCTCTAAGTATAACTTTTTAACAGACTTACAAAATAGAAATGAGACATTATTTTTTAGGTTTTGCAATGATCATGTATATGAAACACTGCCTTATATCTATACCCCAGTAGTAGGGGGGGCAGCGCTTAACTTCAGTCTTTTGTATCATTACAGTCGAGGTTTGTATATACCTTATGATAAGAAAGATGAGATAGAAAATATATTAAAAAACTTTAATGAAGAAGATATTTCTGTAATTGTTGCTACAGATGGGGGCAGGATTTTAGGACTTGGGGATGTAGGAGTTGGCGGTATGGCTATTCCAATTGGCAAAACCTCTCTTTATACCCTTTTTGGAGGCATACATCCTGCAAAAGTTCTTCCTATTTTTTTAGATGTAGGCACTGATAATGAAGCCCTTTTAAAAGACCCTTTATATCTTGGTAGAAGAGAAAATAGAGTGACGGGGGATGAATACTTTGAATTTATGGACGCTTTTGTAAACG
>Ga0172367_10010143_pt1 | contig 10195 bp, 9 predicted proteins | sample Lak10m_FD_114542 | JGI IMG/M metagenome (GOLD analysis project Ga0172367, IMG submission 114542) | Freshwater microbial communities from Kabuno Bay, South-Kivu, Congo - kab_022012_10m | ecosystem: Environmental > Aquatic > Freshwater > Lake | place: Democratic Republic of the Congo: South-Kivu...
GAGCCACGCAGAACCATGGTGAAAGCAAGGCAAAAGCGCAGAAGTCGAATGGACCTCCGAGTTGTGAAGAGAAAGTCTGATAGTCGCTAGTCTTCTAGTTGGCTGGTCAGGCGAGTACCAGAGACGGGAACTGCGCCCGTTACCCCGCAGAGTTTCTTAGTGAGATAGAGAGTAGATATTCGAGACTAGATAACTAGTCAACTATCCAACTAGCAAACTAAAGAGTGACGCTGGCTTCCTTTTCCCTGTTGCATCACACAGGGAAATTTTTGTTAAGAGGCAACGCGTTTAACTTGGGTGGCACCACGAGACTCCCCTCTCGTCCCATTGGACGGAGGGGTTTTGCGTTAAGAGAACCTGTAGAAACGTAGACAAGTACACAGGTAGTCACGTCTCCACCTGTTTACTTGTTTACCTGTGTACTTTTTCAAGGAGAAATTATGTTATTAGAAACAACCCAAATCCAAACCATCCTGCGCGAAGTCTCTGCCGACCTGGAGACGCCTGTCAGTTTGTATCTCAAACTGCGCGGCGATGGCGCATCGTTCCTGTTGGAATCCGTCGAAGGCGGCGAGCGGATCGCGCGCTACTCGTTCATCGGAGTCCAGCCGCGCGCGGAATATATTTTGCGCGACAGCGAAATTCAAATTACCGATAATCACGGAACACGCACCATGCACCACGCCGATGACCCGACGCGCTTTTTGCAGAACGAACTCAGCCGCTTCCCCGCCGTCCACGTGCCGAATGCACCGCGCTTCACGGGCGGGCTGGTGGGTTATCTCGGCTACGAATCTGTCAGATTTTTTGAACCAACTCTCAGCGAGAAAATGAAGCGCACCTCACGCCCCACGCCCCACGCCCCACGCGACATCCCCGACGGCATCTACATGTTGGCAGACACCATCGTCGCCTTCGACCATGCCCGTCGCAGCATCTTCCTCATCGCCAACGTGCTCGATGGCGACATCAACGCCGCCAATCGTAAACTCGACGCCATCGAGGCGCGCATTCAACAGCCGCTGCCGCCCGCGCCCAAGGTGGAGATCAAGCCGTCTGAAATCAAGTCCAACCTCACGCAGGAAAAATTTGAAGAGATGGTGCTCGCCGCCAAGGATCACATCGTGGCGGGCGACATTTTTCAGGTGGTGCTTTCGCAGCGCTTCACCCGCGAGACCCATGTCGAGTCCTTCGATGTCTATCGCGCTGTGCGCCGCCTCAACCCGTCGCCGTACATGTTCTTTTTTGATTTTGGACTCGTGGACGGGGAACCGCTTTATCTGGTTGGATCTTCGCCTGAGATGTTTGTGCGCCTCGAAGGGAATACCGCTTCGCTCCGCCCGATTGCTGGGACGCGTCCCCGTGGAGCCGATGCCAAAGCTGATGCCTCTCTCGCGCAAGACCTGCTTGCCGACCCTAAGGAACGCGCCGAGCATGTCATGCTGGTTGACCTCGGACGCAACGACCTCGGGCGCGTCTGCGAATACGGAACTGTGCGCGTCTCGGACTTTTTCACAGTCGAAAAATATTCACACGTCATGCACATCGTCTCGCATGTGGAAGGGAAATTGAAGCCTGAACTGACAGCGTTTGATTTAGTCCGCGCCGCCTTCCCCGCAGGGACAGTCAGCGGCGCGCCGAAAGTCCGCGCCATGGAAATCATCGCCGACCTCGAACCCGACGCGCGCGGCGCGTATGCTGGCATGGTTGGCTACTTCGGCTTCGACGGCGCCATGGATACCTGCCTCGCCATCCGCACCATGATCGGGCGCGGAAACTCTGTCAGCGTGCAAGCAGGCGCAGGCATCGTCGCCGATTCAAATCCCACCACGGAATATCAGGAGACGGTGAACAAGGCGAGTGCGATGTTGAGAGCAATTGATGTAGCAGAGCAAGGATAAAGGATGAGGGATGAAGGATGAATGAAAAACCACTTCACCTTCGCCCTTCGCCTTTTGCCTTTGCTTTTTTTCATCCTTCATCCTTCATAATTCATCCTTACAAAAGGAGTTCCCCATGACCACGAAACCTAGATTACTCACTGGTGACCGTCCCACAGGACGCCTGCACCTCGGACATTATGTCGGCTCGCTTGCCAACCGCGTGCGATTGCAAAATCAATATGACTCGTTCTTCATCATCGCGGACTTGCACACGCTGACCACCAAGCCCGAACCTCAATACATCAAAGAAATTCCGACCTTCATCCGCGAGATTGTTTTGGATTATCTCGCCGTCGGCATCGACCCGAACGTCAGCACCATCTTCGTTCAATCCGCTGTGCCTGAGACGTTCCAGTTGAATCTACTCTTTGAGATGCTCGTCACCGTCCCGCGCCTTGAGCGGATGCCCACCCTCAAAGACATGGCGCGCGACGCGCATATCGACTCGATGCCGTTCGGTCTGCTCGGCTATCCCGTTTTACAGGCAGTTGATATTTTGCTGCCGCGCGCGCAAGCCGTCCCCGTCGGACGCGATAATCAATCGCATGTTGAACTCGCCCGCGAAATGGCGCGCAAATTCAACAACCTCTACGGCGACGTCTTCCCCGAACCCGAATCCATCATCGGTGACGTTCCGCTGCTCGTCGGCACGGACGGACAAAACAAAATGTCCAAGTCCCTCGGCAACGCTATCTATCTCTCTGACGACGCTGAGACCGTCAAGCAAAAAGTAATGGGCATGTACACCGACCCGAATCGCCTGCGTGCCACCGACCCAGGCACTGTCGAAGGCAATCCTGTCTTCACGTATCACGATGCCTTCAATCCCTCCTACGCCGAAGTGGATGATTTGAAGGAACGCTATCGTCAGGGCAAAGTCGGCGACGTGGAAGTCAAGCAAAAACTCGCGCTCGCCATCAACAACTTCCTCGAACCCATCCGCGAAAAACGCGCCTACTTCCTCGCCCATCCCACCATCCCGCGCGACGTCCTCGCGAACGGCATCCGCCGCATGCAAGCCGAAGCCAAACAGACCATGGAACTCGTCCGCGAGAAAACAGGTTTGTCCTACTCCCTCGATCTATTCGCGGATGAATTGGATATTTTCGGGAACGAAGACTAAAGGTCACCTCGGTGGTCGAGTAGTCCCGCACGCTCTTCGCGGGACGTATCGAGACCACCTGTAAATGAAGATATCTCAAAAATAAAAATTACTCTTGTCACTTGCTGGTTTCGATACGGGCGAGAAGAGCACTCGCCCTACTCAACCAGCGGAGTATTTCGGAGAATAAAATGCTAGTCCTAATCGACAACTACGACTCATTCACCTACAACCTCGTGCAATACTTCGGCGAACTCGGCGCGGATATTCGTGTCTACCGCAACGACCAGATCTCGCTGAACGAACTCATCGCCCTCAAGCCTGACCATCTCGTCATCTCCCCAGGTCCTGGCGAACCGCTCAAAGATGGCGGCATCTCTGCGGAGGCGGTCAAATACTTCACGGGCAAAGTCCCCGTGCTCGGTGTCTGTCTCGGACATCAATGCCTCGGCGCAGTCTACGGCGGCAAAGTTGACCGCGCTCCGCAACTTATGCACGGCAAGACGTCCCCCGTCACCCACAACGGACAGGGCATCTTCAAAGACATCCCGACACCCTTCGAAGCCATGCGCTATCACTCGCTGGTCGTCTACGAACCGATTCCCGCCGAACTCGAAGTCATCGCCAAAACAGATGACGGCGAAATCATGGGACTCAAACACAAACAGCATCCCACCTACGGAGTGCAGTTCCATCCAGAGTCAATTCTGACCGAGCACGGCAAAGACCTGCTCAAAAATTTTCTCGACATCAAAATCGCACCGCCCACTGGCACATCCGCTGAAACCGTCCTACTCAAGCCCTTCATCGCCAAAGTCATCAACCGCACCGATCTGACTGACCTCGAAGCCGAAGAAGCGATGACCGTCATCATGACAGGTCAAGCCACGCCCGCGCAAATCGGTTCCTATCTGACCGCGCTGCGCATGAAAGGCGAGACTATCCCCGAAATTACAGGCTCCGTCCGCGCCATGCGAAATGTGGCGGTAAAAGTCAAAGTTGACTCCACCGACACCATCTACGACATCGTCGGCACAGGCGGCGACGGCGCGCACACCTTCAATATTTCCACCGCCGCAGCCTTCGTCCTCGCTGGCACGGGACGCAAAGTCGCCAAGCACGGCAACCGCGCCGCATCCTCTCAATGCGGCAGCGCGGATGTGCTCTCCGCACTCGGCGTCAATCTCGACCTCACACCCGATAAAGTCGCGGCATCCATTCAACAAGTCGGCATCGGATTTATGTTCGCGCCCAAGTTTCACCCCGCCATGAAATACGCCGTTGGTCCGCGCAAAGAGATGGGTCAGCGCACCATCTTCAACGTCCTCGGTCCGCTCACCAATCCCGCGGGCGCGAGCATCCAACTCACGGGTGTCTACGATGCCAAACTCACCGAGCCGCTTGCGCATGTTCTCAATCAACTCGGCAGCAAAGCCGCGCTCGTCATCCACGGCGCGAACGGACTTGACGAACTCAATCCCACGGGCGTCAATCGCATCAGTCATCTCAGGAACGGAGCCGTCGAAACCTATGATCTCAACCCCGCTGATCTCGGTCTCGCCCTCGCCACTGTCCAGGATTTGCGCGGCGGTACCCCCGACGAATCCGCTCAAATGATGCGCGACCTTCTTTCCACTAAACTCAACGGAGCACGCCGCGACGCAGTCCTGCTCAACACCGCCGCCGCCCTCGCCGCCGAAACTGGCGACTTCAAATCTGCGCTTGCCGAAGCCACCGCCTCCCTCGACAGCGGCGCGGCGCTCAACAAACTCAATGCGCTTGTCGAATTCACACGCCCATGAACATATTAGAAAAAATTCTCGAACAAAAGAAATTGGAAATTGCGGCGCTCGACGCTTTGAGATTGCGCCGCGCCGCAGAGTCTGGTCCAACGCCCAGAAATTTTCTTTCCGCAATAGCCCGCCGCGGCAGACCCCGCCCAAGCCTGATCGCTGAACTCAAGCGTGCCAGCCCCTCCAAAGGGATTCTCGCCCCGCACCTCGACCTCTTTCAGGTAGCGGATATCTACACCCAAAACGGAGCCTCCGCCATCTCCGTCCTCACCGATGAAAAATTCTTCATGGGCAGCCTCAACACGCTCCACGCCCTACGCAACACGTACCATTGCCCCGTGCCTCTTCTCCGAAAGGATTTCATCATAGACGAATCCCAAATCTACGAAGCCCGCGCCAACGGAGCCGACGCCATCCTCCTCATCGCCGCCGCTCTGCTGGACGACAAACACTTCGCCGACCTCCACGCCTGCGCTTTGAGTTTGGGGTTGACCGCGTTAGTCGAAGTCCACGACGAAGCCGAAACTGAACGCGCTTTGAAGATTCCCAACATCCAACTCATCGGTATCAATAACCGCAACCTCGCCACCTTCGAAGTCTCGCTTGAAACGACAGAACGCATTCGCCCGATGATTTCATCTGATATTGCCGTCGTCGCCGAAAGCGGCATCTTCACCGCCGCCGATGTCGAACGCCTTGCCAGTATAAACATTGATGCCATTCTCGTCGGCGAAGCATTGGTCACTTCGGAAGATATTCCCGCAAAGGTTTGTGAATTATCTGGAATGGAGAGTCAAAAGTCAAAGGTCTAAAGTCTCTGATGACCTTTGACCTTCGACTTACAACCTATGACCATCGTAAAAATTTGCGGTATCAAAACATTGAAAGACGCCCTCGCCGCCATCGAAGCTGGCGCGGATTATCTGGGATTCAACTTTTATCCCAAGAGTGTCCGCTTCATCGAAAAATCTGCCTGCGCCGAAATCACATCCGTGCTGAAACGCGAACATCCGCGCATCAAACTTGTCGGTGTGTTTGTCAACTCATCAGTCGAAGAAATCAAAGGCATCCTGCAAGCCTGCCATCTTGACCTCGCTCAACTTCACGGCGACGAAACGCCAGAGATATTTGCTCAACTCGTCCCGCACGCCTTCCGCGCCTTTCGCGGAATCCCAGAATCGAATGCAGGTTATGAAAGAAACGAAGCGCCTGCCATGCTGATAGATGCCGCTGTCAAAGGAGTCTACGGCGGCAGCGGAGTCACCGCCGACTGGTCAGCCGCCGCGCAACTTGCCAAAAAACATCCGCTCCTGCTGGCGGGCGGATTGACTCCCGAAAATGTCGCGGATGCCGTTCATCAAGTCAAACCCTGGGGCGTGGATGTGGCTTCGGGTGTCGAATCAGCCCCAGGCGAGAAAGACGCGGCGAAGATGTTTCAATTCGTGAAAGAAGTCAAAATGGTAAATGGTAAGTGGTAATTACCATTTACTATTTACCAACCACCAAGAGGAATTATGGAAACCTTGTTACCCAAGAAGTTTGGAAATTATGGCGGACAATTCGTCCCCGAAACGCTCATGCCTGCGCTCATCGAACTGGAAGAAGCATTTGTGTCCGCGCGGAAAGACCCAGCTTTCAACGCTGAGTTCGATAAGTTGATGGCGTCATTCGTCGGACGTCCCACGCCATTGACATACGCCAAACGCCTCTCCGAAAAATTGGGCGGCGCGCAAATCTATTTGAAGCGTGAAGATTTGGCGCACACGGGCGCGCATAAAATAAATAACGCGTTGGGACAAGCCTTGCTCGTCAAGCGCATGGGCAAAAAACGGATTGTCGCAGAGACGGGCGCGGGGCAGCACGGAGTTGCATCCGCAACCGTGGCGGCGCTGCTTGGTTTGGAATGCGTTGTGTACATGGGCGTCGTGGATATTGCACGGCAGGAGCCGAACGTCTTCCGTATGAAGTTGCTTGGCGCGGAAGTTCGCCCTGTGACCTCAGGCACGCAGACTTTGAAGGATGCCATCAACGAAGCCATCCGCGATTGGGTGACGAATGTGGGCAACACGCATTATCTTTTGGGTTCTGCTTTGGGTCCGCACCCGTACCCGACGATTGTGCGCGAGTTTCAATCCGTTATTGGGCGCGAGGCGCGTGAGCAAATGCTGATGGATGCGGGACGCCTGCCCGATACGGTCATTGCTTGCGTGGGCGGCGGCTCAAATGCCATCGGCGTCTTCAGCGGATTCGTCAAAGATGAACACGTTGAATTAATCGGTGTCGAAGCTGGCGGAAGCGGAATCGATTCGGGTAAACATGCTGCCAGGTTTGGCGACCCGTCAAAGGGTCGCATCGGAGTCATCCACGGCACACGTACCTACGTTTTGCAGGATGAAGATGGTCAAATCGCCGAAACCCATTCCGTATCTGCTGGATTGGATTATGCCGCCATTGGTCCCGAACACGCGCTGATGCGCGACAACGAACGCGCCTTCTACACCTCCGCTACGGATGAAGAAGCGTTGAACGCCTTCCAAACCTTGTGCCACACCGAGGGAATCATCCCCGCGCTAGAGTCGTCTCATGCGGTGGCGGAGGTTATCAAGCGCGCGCCGACCATGCGAAAAGACCAGGTGATTTTGGTAAACCTGTCAGGTAGAGGGGATAAGGATTTGAATACTGTTATTAAGGAATTAGGTGATTAGGGATTAGGAATTGATTGGTATCCCCGCCTGTTTCCTGATTACCTATTCACTCATACCGAGGAACTCATGAACCGAATTGAAAACGCCTTCAAAAACAAACCCATCTTCATGCCCTACTTCCCTTTGGGCTATCCTGATTTGGAAACTTCTATTGATGTCATCGAGGCGCTCGCCAAAAATGGCGCAGACTTGATCGAAGTGGGGCTGTCCTTCTCTGATCCGCTGGCAGATGGTCCCGTGATTCAGCAAGCCACACAGATTGCGCTGGAGAAAGGAATCACGGTTAGGAAATCACTCGAAGCGGTGAAAGAACTCCGCAAACGCAGCGTGACCATTCCGCTGATTTTGATGGGATATTTCAATCCCATGCTGGCATACGGACTGGAGAAATTCATACGCGACGCACGCGAGGCGGGCGCGGACGGATTTATCATCCCAGACCTTCCGCTGGAAGAAGCAGGTGAGTTTGAATCTCTGGTGGGAGACATGCCATTGATTCAAATGCTCGCGCCGACGTCGCCCGATAACCGCATGGAATCCATTGCGCGAAACGCAAAAGGATTTATTTATTTGGTTTCGGTGACGGGCGTGACGGGGGCGCGTACTGCAATTTCAGACACGCTTGGCGATTTAATTGCTCGCGTGCGGGCGCACACATCCGCCCCCGTCTGTGTGGGATTTGGAATCGGCACACCTGAGCAAGCGGCGCAGGTTGGTCAACTGGCGGATGGAGTTATCGTTGGCTCGGCATGTGTGAAGAAGATTGGGGGCAGCCCAAAGCCTGTCGAAACAGCAGCCCAGTTTGCGGCGGAGTTTCGCAGTTCGCTATTCGAGTTGAGGAAATAAATCAGGCGGTTAATTCACCGCGCAGGTCCGTTTGCATCAGCCACTTGATTTCATCCACAGACAAATTTTGGCTGAACAGATACGAGAGTTTTGCCAGCGCGGCTTCGGCGGTCATATCGTAGCCGCTGATGACGCCAGCCCTTGCCAGCGCGGAGCCAGTCGCATAATCGCCGAGATGCACACTGCCGCGCAGGCATTGCGTACAATCCACAATCACGACGCCACGCGCGGTGGCTTCTTCCAATGCGGCGAGAAAATCCGCGTTGTTGGTGGGTCCGTTGCCAACGCCATACGCTCTCAATATTAATCCCTGCAACGGCGGTTGTAGAAAATTACGCACAACTTGCGCGGGGATGCCGGGCCACAAAGGCAGCGCACCCACATTGGCTTGCTTCAACTCGAGTACCTGCAAAGTTGTTTCTGAGGGAACAGGCAGAATCAAATCACGGTGAATGCGGATGTCGACGCCGATGTTGCCCAGCGGCGGCAGGTTGGGGGAGGCGAATGCGTCCAACCCGTCGGTGCTGACCTTGACCGAGCGACAGCCGCGCAGCAGTTGATTGCCGAAGCACAGGCAGACTTCGGGAATGTCGAAGTCCGCGGCAACTGTCAACGCGGTGATGATGTTGGCGCGGGCGTCATTGCGGACTTCACACAGCGGGATTTGCGAGCCGGTAAGCACAACGGGTTTCCCCAATCCTTGCAGCATGAACGGCAGGGCCGATGCGGTGTATGCCATCGTATCTGTGCCGTGCAAAATGATGAAGCCGTCGTAATCATCGTAGTTTGCGCCGATGTCGCGGGCGATCTTGTACCAGTCCTCGGGAGTCATGTTTGCCGAATCGAGCAGCGGGTCGTATTCCTGAATCTCCACTGCGGGCATCAACTCACTTTTCAGTTCGGGCATGGACATGATCTGCGCCGCCAGATAACCGGGCGCGGGGGCGTATCCTTCGGGCGTGGGCTGCATCCCGATGGTGCCGCCGGTGTAGATAACATAAACTCGTTTTTTCATGGGAACATCACCTGTTTTTGTGTCCTATTAAACCACGATTGTAATGCGGCAATTTTTTGGAACTTGAATCGGGTTCAGTTCCAATGGAAATCCAAAGCTAAAAAGTAAAACCATGCTTGAGCGAAAAGTCACCCTGTTAGCCCAAAGTTAAAATGTCACCCTTGACGCATCTGCATGACCCGCATAGAATTGCGCCCAATGTCAAACACTGTCCGCTTTTATTTTGCGTTTTACTTTTACGGCTCCCGTTCGGTTGCCGTTGGTGGCGCTTAAGCAGACAGAAAATTCTGGAACTGAGAGCGAGACCAAACGGTCTCGCTCTTTTTTTTGTGCCAAAAGGAGACCCCATGCCCACACGCGGAATTCGCGGCGCGACCACCGTCGCAGACGACCAACCTGACCTGATTCTCGAAGCCACCCGTGAACTGTTGGAGACGATTTTGAAGGAAAACCCCGGCATGAAGCCCGAAGATGTCGGCAGCGCCGTCTTCACTGTGACCGAAGACCTTGCTTCCACATTTCCCGCGCAGGCGGCGCGGCAAATGGGTTGGAGCATGGTGCCGATGATGTGCGCCCGCGAGATTCCCGTCCCTGGCAGTTTGCCAAAAGCCATCCGCGTGCTGGTGCATTGGAACACCGATACGCCGCAGCATGAAGTCAGGCATGTGTACTTGAGAGACGCGGTGCGGCTGCGACCTGATTTGGTTGCGGCGCAATGACGTTAAACGTTTAACGTTCAACGTTTTATTTTTGAGGAGAAGATAACTTATGATGATTATTATGAAAGCCAA
>Ga0172367_10010144_pt1 | contig 10194 bp, 9 predicted proteins | sample Lak10m_FD_114542 | JGI IMG/M metagenome (GOLD analysis project Ga0172367, IMG submission 114542) | Freshwater microbial communities from Kabuno Bay, South-Kivu, Congo - kab_022012_10m | ecosystem: Environmental > Aquatic > Freshwater > Lake | place: Democratic Republic of the Congo: South-Kivu...
CCAACCATCGGTCAACATGCCCTCAGTATGCAGGTTGTGCAAACAAACATCTAGAGAATTGTTGCGTTTGCGGGTGGGGGGGGGATACAGGGCTCTTCAGGCAGTCTGCGGCTCACGCGATTGGAGAGCAAACGCTACTGAAAGCCAGAAATGGGCGAAGTAGGATTCGAACCTACGAAGGCAAAGCCAACAGATTTACAGTCTGTCCTCGTTGACCACTTGAGTATTCGCCCAGTGCGTGCCTGATTGTCGCCTCGCCCGCCAAACATGCAGATGCGGGGAGGGACATGAAGTCTAACGCGCTCTCGGCGGATCGGCAACGATCGTCAATTGCTCTGGAGTCGGTGGCGCGTTCTGCGGCGCATCGAAGGTGTGCCGCGAAGCGTCTCAAGCCAGGTGACTTTTGCGCGGGGCTTGTTCGCATTCTTGGCCCTGCGGGCAATGACCAGATGCAAGATGAACATCACAAGTACGACAGCGAGGGTGGCACCGATGTAAAGCATCCAGCGGTGGGCATCGCTTTCGAACTGCCGACCGAGTTTCGCAACGCCCACGCCAATCAGCATCTGCAGCGGGGCAGTGATGACGACGCCACTCATCTCGACCAGCAATACCTTCCACCACGACAGGTGCATGAGCCCACACACGGTGATCATCGGTGTGCGCGCGCCTGGAATGAAGCGCGCAGCCAAGAGCGCCCATGCGCCGCGCCGATCCACTTCGTACTTCATCTCGAGCAGCGTGCGCGGGCCGATCAACCGCAGGAACCAGCGACTGCCAAGAATGCGCGCGCCAAAATGTCTGCAGATCCAGACCCACCCGATGTCGCCAACAATGATCCCCGCCCATGCCGCGACTCCATACTCGATGAACAGTGGCCAGGAGACATTGCCCGTGACGGCATCCACCGTCAGGATGCCTGCGGGGATCAAGATGAAGTCTTCCGAAAGATGCAGACCGATTCCGCAGAGAATGAACGCCACGAAGATGGCGAGCGCGCCATTGCCTGCAAGCCATGCGCCCGCCTCGCGCAGGAGACCGCCTGACGCGGCATCCGCGCCAGGCGCGACAGCGGTCACCGCGAGCAAAGCGAGGGGGACGAACATGAACCCGACAGTCTAGGTCGGTAGCGGCGTTGCGGTCGCCCCAACCTCTGCCTGCACGATCAGCGCTTTGCGTTCGTCGGGATGCGCATGCCGTAGAAGCTGCGCCAGACGAAGAAGCATGCCACCAATGCGCATCCGACACCGATCCACACGCGCGCAGGATTGTCCTTCATGGCGATGGCGATCTCCACCGCGAGAAGCCCGAACAGCGTTGTGAACTTGATGACGGGATTGAGCGCCACCGAACTGGTGTCCTTGAAGGGATCGCCGACGGTGTCGCCGACCACGGTCGCCGCATGAAGGTCCGTACCCTTTGCACGCAGGTTCACTTCAACGATCTTCTTCGCGTTGTCCCACGCGCCGCCTGCGTTGGCCATGAAGATCGCCTGATAGAGCCCGAAGAACGCCATCGACACCAGATAGCCGATGAAGAAGAACGGATCAAAGAAGGGGAGTCCGAGCGAGAAGAAGAAGACCACGAGGAAGATGTTGGTCATTCCTTTCTGCGCGTAGACCGTGCAGATTTCCACGACCTTCTTGGCGTCCTCGATGCTCGCCTCCGTCTTGTTGAGGTTGATGTTCTCCTTGATGAACACCACGGCTCGGTACGCGCCCGTCACAACTGCTTGCGTAGCGGCACCAGTGAACCAGTAGATCACCGCGCCACCGATGAGGAGTCCAAGAAGAATCTCGGGCGTCACGATGGACAACTTGCCGATCACCAGTTGGCTCGCCGCCTGCAACTGCTGCAGCGTGGCGTCCGTCGGCGCCTCAGACTTGATGAGCGCAAGAATGATGCCGAACACCATCGTTGTCGCGCCGACGACGGCCGTGCCAATGAGCACGGGCTTCGCGGTCGCCTTGAAGGTGTTGCCTGCACCATCAGCCTTTTCGAGCGTGTGCTTGGCCACTTCGAAGTCGGGGTTGAAGCCGAAGTCGCGCTTGATCTCTTCCTTGATGCCGGGCTGCGCCTCGATGCGGCTGAGTTCGTATACGGACTGTGCGTTGTCCGTCACGGGGCCGAAACTGTCGACGGCGATCGTCACGGGCCCCATGCCGAGGAAGCCGAACGCGATCAGACCGAACGCGAAGATCGGACCCGCGAACGCGTACGCGGCAGGCATGAGTGCGGCGATGTCCTTCTCGGTGGAGATCCACCAACCGATGCCCATGAGACCCGCGATCACGAGACCCTTCCAGAAGGCGCTGTAGTTGCCCGCCACGAAGCCAGAGAGGATGTTCAGTGATGCGCCACCCTGCTTGCTGGCGTTCACCACTTCATCGACATGGCCCGAACTGGTGCTGGTGAACACCTTCGTGAACTCGGGGATCACCGCGCCTGCGATCGTCCCGCAGGAGATGATGATGCTGAGCGCCCACCAGAGATTTTCCAGCTTGACGCCGTTGTATTCGATGTTGCCGAGCAACCACTTGCTGGCGACGAAGGTGACGACGATCGAGAGAATCGATGTGATCCACACGAGCCAAGTCAGCGGCGCTTCCTCGTGGAAGTCCTTCGCCTTGCCGTACTTCGCTTGGCTGAGCGCCTCGTTGATGAAGTAGGAGGCCAGCGAGGTGACGATCATCAGTGCGCGCATGGCGAAGAGCCACACGATCAACTTGCCGCACATTTCGCCCTCGTTGCCAACGGCACCGAGCGAGTAGGCAAGGAACGCGATGAGCGCCACGCCCGTCACGCCGTACGTCTCGAAGCCGTCCGCAGTCGGACCGACCGAGTCGCCTGCATTGTCGCCGGTGCAATCTGCGATCACGCCGGGGTTCTTTGGATCGTCCTCAGGCAGCTTGAAGACGATCTTCATGAGATCTGCGCCGATGTCGGCGATCTTGGTGAAGATGCCGCCACAGATGCGAAGTGCCGATGCGCCGAGCGACTCGCCGATGGCGAAACCGATGAATGACGGTCCGACCAATTCCTGCGGCAGGAAGCAGAGAATGCAGATCATGAAGAACAGTTCGACCGACACGAGCAGCATGCCGATCGACATGCCGGACTTCAGCGGGATTCCAAGCACGGGCAGCGGATAGCCCTTGAGGCTGGCGAACGCCGCGCGGGAGTTGGCTTGCGTGTTGATGCGGATTCCGAACCACGCCACGCCGTAGGAGCCGAGGATGCCGAGCACCGACGCGAGCAGGATGACAATGACATCGCGCGCGCCCTTGTGTTCGAGATAGCCAAAGTAGAAGATGATCGCGCCCGCGATAAGGATCCAGAGCACGGCGAGATACTTGCCTTGCTGGATGATGTAACTCTTGCAGGTCTCCCAGATGATGTTGGAGACCGCGAGCATGCTTTTGTGGGCGGGAAGTGCCACGGTCTGGCGGTACTGCAGCAATCCGAAGAGTGCGCCCACCACGGCGATCGCCAGTCCACCCATCATGAGTTTCCATCCCGTCAGCCCGCCGCCGAAATCGACATCATTGACTTGGGGGAGTTTCAGATCCGCCTCGCCTGCGAGGGCAGTCGAGGTGGTGGCAAGCACAGTGAAGAGGGCGAGCGGTGCGAATCGCATGCAGTTTCCTTCCGTAGTTTTGGGCTGTGAAATGAAGGCGGGGAGGGTAGCGTCCCCGATGAAAATCGGCAACGCGCCGAGGCGAGGACCCGCATGCTCGATCACCGACTCGCGAAGCGATTCAAGCATCTGTCGAAGTGGTCTCGGCGCACGGGCACGCCGTGCTTCCGGGTGTACGAGCGGGACATTCCCGAGTTTCCGCTGGTCGTGGACTGGTACGACGGCGATGTGGTGGCCTGGCTCCATCCGCGAACCCGCGACGACACACCCGAACGCGAGGAAGCGCATGCCAACGCTTGCGTGGAGCACATTCTGCGCGGACTGTCCGTGGAGCGTTCACGGCTCTTTCTGAAGCGGCGGCAGCGTCAGCGAGGACTTGCGCAGTACGAGCGCATGGACACGCGCGGCATCGTGCGGACCGTGCATGAGCATGGACTGGCATTCGAAGTGAATCTCTCCGATTATCTCGATACGGGACTCTTCCTCGACCACCGCACCACGCGCGCGATGGTGCGCGCGCGTGCGAACGGTCGGCGCGTGCTGAACCTGTTCGCGTACACGGGGGCGTTCACCTGTCATGCAGTCGCGGGCGGCGCCGCGCAGACGCACACCGTGGATCTCAGCAAGACCTACCTCGAGTGGGCACAGCGAAACATGGCACTGAACGGTTTTCGCGGCGATGCGCACCGCTTTGAGCAGGCGGATTGTCTGCAGTGGTTGGAGCAGCCGACGCGCGGCGAGTCGTTCGACATCATCGTGCTCGACCCGCCGACCTTTTCCAACAGCAAGCGCATGGTGGCGGACAGTTTCTCGGTGGAACGCGATTGGCCCGCGCTGATCACTTCCGCCATGCGCTGGCTGGATCCGCGCGGACAGATCTGGTTCAGCACAAATGCTCGTTCGTTCGCGCCGGATCTTGCGCTCGTGCCGGCGGGCGTGGTCCTGCGCGACATCAGCAGGTTCACGCTTCCTGACGACTTTGCCGGGCGCACGCCGCACCGCGCCTATCTCGTGGCGCACGCGGGTTCGCCCGGTGCGGTGGACCTGCGCCTGCAGCGCGGCGTTTAGCCGTCAGACTTTTCGTCGCGTCGCTTGTCGGAGGGATCGGACGGTGGGGCGGATGCCTTGATGACCGATGCGGGAATCATGAACTCCGGTGCGTCGGGCAGCTTGTCGACGAACGCATCGCGGTCTCGCTCGCCCGTTTCGATCTTGAAGCGCAGAATCTGCATTTTCTTACGGTCGCCGACATACAGATGCTTGTCGTCGAGCGCGAGCGAACTTGGCAGTTCGGGGCAACCCGTGCGCGCATTGGCAAACAGAGTGAAGTCGCCCGTGCGTACATTCGTGCGGAAGATCGCGGGCGCGCCGTTGTCGCTGATGTAGAGCGTTTCGCCATCGGGGGCGAACAGCAGTTGGATCGGGCGCTTGAGCCCGCGCGACGCATCGGCGATGACAGAGCGGCGAAGTCCCGTCTTGCAATCGAATGCCACGACCTGCGATGCGCCGCGGTCGGCGACATAGAGAAGACCATCCGCACCAATGGCGATGCCCCGAATCTCCGTGACTCCTTGTGGCGAGATGCCTGCACGCGGGACGATCTCACCCGGCGGAAGTCCGAGTCCTGCGATGTCAGGCGGAACGGGAATCGGCTGCCCAGGTGTTGCGGTGCCGATACCGCTGTAGCGCGTGACCGTGTTCGTGTCCTGATTCGACGCGAAAACGGTTCCGTCGATGCCTACCGCAAGCGCGTATGAGTGGACCATCTCGGAGTTGGCGAGGCGCTTGACCGCGAAGACCGAATCGAACGGGAGAATGCCGTCGGCGTTTGGCGAGCCGTACCAGAGGATGCGCGTGTCCGACATGTTGGCGCTGACGAGCAGCAATCCGTGCCGCCCCGTGTGCAGCATGCCGCGAACGCCCTGCGCCTCGCCGCCCGCGGAATCGGGCACATCGCCGAGCACGCTGCCCAGAAGTTCTCCATCACTGTTGATGCCGTGCACCGTGTTGCCCGCCGGCTTGCCGTGCATCGTGATGTACCACCGGGGATCCTTCGCGGTGAGCTCGTGGTCGTGCGTTCGATTCTTGGGTTGGTCGGCGTCCTTCGAGTGATGCTTGTGCTTCGGGAAGTCTCCCTCGCGGCGGTCGAAACGCTCCTCGCTCTGCTCGGCCTCTTGCAAGTTGTCCTGCGGCGGTTCGCACCCCCACAGACTGGCGGCGCAGGCGACCATGCACCACACGGCACGGGGGGATGAAAGCTGCCGAGATTTCAAGTTGCGCATTTCCATGGTGTGAGGTGAGAATACCCCCATGGTCGCTCACGATCTGCTGCACAGTGTTCCTCTCATCCTCGCGGAGAAGGGGCAGTCTTTGGTTCCGCTGTTCGAGCAGCAACAACGGGAGCATCCGATGAACTTTCATGGGGTGCAGAGTTCCATCAGCCATTTCACGAACGGATGGTTCGTGCTGTCGTTGCTCCTTGGATTGGTCGTGGCCGCACTCTGCGGGTTCGCGATCGCGTGGCATCCGCGTCGCTCGGGGAAGGGTGATCCCGTGGAGGATCTGGAACAGCGCAACACTTTGATCGTGCTTGCGCTCGTGGGGGCAGTCGTGTCGGAGCTGGTGCGCGTCGATTCGGCGATGGCGTTGGTGATCTTCGGCATCGGCGGTCTGATCCGATTCCGAACCGTGCTGGACAATCCGAAGATCACTGGCAAGGCGATCATGGTGGTGGTGATCGGTCTCTCGTGCGGACTTGGCGAACTTGCGATGGCAGTGTTCTTCACCGTCTTCTCATGGCTGCTCATCTTCTGGCTCGATTCGACCGTGGGCTTCCGTCTGCGGCTCAAGTTGCCGAGCAAATCCGATCCCAAGGCAGTGATGCTGACGGCCATGGAGTTGATTCGCAAGGTCGGGGGCAAGATCTCCTCCGCGCAGGAGTACGAGCACAAGCGTCAGGTGATCATTGTCGGCAAGGTGCCATCGTCCGCGGATCCCGTGAAGTTTCAGGCATCGCTGATGCATCGCCTTCCACCAGGCGAAGACATCGAGATTGATTTGAAGACTGGATGACTCGCGAGCCGCCGACTCTGCAGTTCGATCATGTCGTGCGCGAGTTCGCAGGTGGCGTGCGTGCAGTGGATGGCGTGACGCTGTCGTTGGCCCCTGGCTCGTTCACGGCAGTGATCGGCCCGAGCGGATGCGGCAAGACAACGCTGCTGCGGCTCGCCGCGGGTCTTGATTCGACGACGGCAGGGCGGGTGGATGCCGGAGACATGAGTGGTTCGCGGTCGGTGTGCTTCCAAGATCCGAGGCTGCTGCCGTGGCGGCGTGTGGTGGACAATGTCGCGCTCCCGCTTGAATTGGCGGGCGTTCCCCGCGCACGGCGACATGCGAGTGCGCTCGATGTGCTGCAGGCAGCGGGGCTGGCGCACGCCTCGCGCATGTTGCCTTCGCAGTTGTCGGGTGGGATGCGCATGCGCGTGGCGCTCGCGCGCGCACTCGTGACGAAGCCGCAGGTGCTGCTGCTCGACGAGCCGTGCAGCGCGGTCGATGAGTTCACACGCATGCAGCTTGATGCGGAGATTCTTCGCACATGGCGTGCGTGTGGCGCCACGACGATGCTGGTGACTCATTCGGTCAGCGAAGCGGTGTGGCTCGCCGACCGTGTCGTCGTGATGGCACGCGGTCGCGTGCATGCGGATCATGTCGTTCGAGTGGAGCGCGCCGCGCGTGAGCGTGGCGGTGTGGCGTTCATCGGCGAGGTGGAACATTGCATGCGTCTGCTGGCCGCCGCGTCGGGTGCCGCATCGGGTGAGGAGGCGGCATGAACGCGCCAGCCGCTGGCGTCCGTGCGATCGCGTGGCCGCTGCTGGGTGTGGCGATCGTGCTTGGCACCTGGCAGATCGGGGTGATGATGTCCGGAGTCGCGCCGTATCTGCTTCCGGCTCCCACAGCGATTGCGCGCGCGATGTGGGAGAGCCGTGACATGCTTGCGGCGGCTATGGGGCGAACGGCGCTCGGTGCGGCAGTCGGCTTCACCTGTGCAGCGGTGGCGGGAATCCTGCTCGGCAGCGTGATCGCGCTGATTCCGCTGCTGCGGCGCTCCCTCTATCCGCTTGCAACTGTTCTGCAAATGGTGCCTGTTGTCGCTGTGGCGCCGCTCCTGCAACTGTGGGTCGACAACGGCTTGCCGATGGCAATCCTGTCCGCCGCGATTGTGGCTCTCTTTCCTGTGCTTGCGGCAACGATCGATGGGCAGGCATCGGTTGACCCAGGTCTTCGGGAACTCCTCAAGTTGTACGGAGCGTCTGCGCTGCGCCGTTGGTGGAAGTTGGACTTCCCGTGGTCGGTGCCTGCCACTGTGACCGGACTTCGCATCGCCGCAGGGCTCGCGGTGATCGGTGCGGTGGTCGGCGAGTTCGTTTCTGGCTACGGCGGCACACGGGCGCCGCTCGGTATCGTGATTCAAGCCGCGATGCGGGATGCGAGAACGGACCTCGTGTTCGCCGCGGTCGCGCTCACCACGGTGGTGGGATTCGCGTTGTTCGGTGCGGTCAGTCTCGTGGGCTGGCTGCTCGTGCGCCGCTGGCATGCGTCGGCAGTCAACGAATCGGAGGATCGACGGTGATGTGGCGAAGTGCGATGGTGGTGGCGGTGACGTTTCTCTGCCTGCATGCAGGCTGCGATGGATCCAAGGATGGCGCCTCGGCCCCCGCGCGAACGATGGTGCGCGTTCAGTTGAACTGGGTGCCCGAGCCTGAGTTTGGTGGCATATTCGCAGCGCAGCAGGATGGTCTGTACACCGCAGCGGGACTCGATGTGGACATTCGCAAGGGCGGCTCGCAGGTGCCCGTCGCGCAACTCGTGGCGAGCGGGCAGGCGGACTTCGGTGTGATGACCGCGGAGGATGTTCTCACGCTGCGCGACCGAGGTGGCGATCTTGTCGCAGTCTTTGCGATCTTTCAGGACAACCCCACGGGGTTCCTGCTGCACGAGTCGAATCCCATCACAACCATCGAACAGTTGTGGATGAGCGCATCCACGGTGGCTGTCGATGCGAATCCTCCGTATGTCAGGCTGCTCAACGCGAAGTACGGCGGCAAGGATCTGAAATTGGTGCCGTACACCGGAGCGCTCGCGGGATTCCTCGCGTCGAAGGATGCGGTGCAACAGTGCTTCATCACCGCGGAGCCCGTGGAGTGTCGGCTTCGTGGCGTGCCCACGCGCGTGTTGTCAGTGGCGACCGTGTTCAATCCCTATGCGGCAGTGCTTGCCACAAGCGCCGCGTCAGCTGCGAAGCGTCCAGAGATGGTGGAGGCGTTCGTACGCGCGACGAGTGAGGGATGGCGGCGTTACTTCGCGGATGCGTCGAAGTACAACCCGGGCATCGCCGCGCTGAATCCGTCGATGTCGCTTGAGGCGATGAACATCGCGGCGGAGATGGAGCGTCCGCTGATCGTTCCTGCGGATGGTGCGCCGATCGGTTCGATGCGGCTTGAACGCTGGCAGCAACTCGAGCGCGAGCTGGTGCAGGTCGGGACGATCGAGTCGGGGCGCACGCCTTCGGCGGGAGTGCTCTGGAGCGCACCAGTCGGGACGCCCAGTGGCGCGACGGCAGCGATGCCGACACCATGAATCGCCCTCCGCTTCGGATTGCGCCGACGACGCTCTGGGAGTATCCGAGCCAGCACTACACAACGGCGGATGGATCGCGCATGCAGGGCGACAAGGCGTATGTCGGTGCGACGCCATCCTGGGTGATCTGGCAGTTGTTGCAGCGGTACACGCGCGAGGGTGATCTGGTGCTCGATCCGATGTGCGGCAGCGGCACCACGCTTGATGTCTGCGCCGATCTTGGGCGAACGGGGGTCGGATTCGATTTGGTGCCTTCGCGCTCCGACATTCGCGCTGCCGACGCGCGCGAGATTCCGCAAGGGGATGCGACGGTCGATTTCGTGTTCGTGGATCCGCCTTACTCGACGCATGTCGATTACTCCGACGATCCGCGCTGCATCGGCAAGCTTGATGCGTCGGGCGAGGATGGAGGGACGGCGTACTACCGCGCGATGGAGCGCGTGATCGAGCAGATCGACCGTGTCCTGAAGCCGAGGCGTTACATGGCGCTGTATGTGAGCGACTCGTGGCGCAAGCGGCGCGGCGCTGCGGGCGGCGGGGGCGGGGTCTTCATGCCGATCGGCTTCGAGCTCTTTGATCGCCTTCGCAAGCGGTTTCAGCCCGTGGACATCATCTGCGTTGTGCGGCACAACGCCTCGCTCGGCAAGGGCAACTGGCGGCGCGCTGCAGAGGAGGGAAACTTCTTCCTGCGCGGGTTCAACTATCTCTTCATCATGAAGAAGGTGCCGGCGGATGCGAAGCGCGCGAATACGAAGCGCGCGGACACGAAGCGCTGACTCAAGGCGCAGCTGACGACGGGATCTCGAGTCCTGCATCGCGTGCGGCTCGCACGGCGGCGTTCACACGGCGCATCGAGAGTGAACGCAACTCAGGATGCTCCGTCACGAGTGCCCCAATCGTCTTGTCGTCGGGAGCGCTCG
>Ga0172367_10010145_pt1 | contig 10193 bp, 9 predicted proteins | sample Lak10m_FD_114542 | JGI IMG/M metagenome (GOLD analysis project Ga0172367, IMG submission 114542) | Freshwater microbial communities from Kabuno Bay, South-Kivu, Congo - kab_022012_10m | ecosystem: Environmental > Aquatic > Freshwater > Lake | place: Democratic Republic of the Congo: South-Kivu...
CAACTCCCATATTTGGGAGTTGTTTTCGAGAAAAAGCCTGCATTTGGCGCCCCAGCCAGGAGTCGAACCCGGAACCTACTGATCCGAAGTCAGGCGCTCTATCCATTGAGCTACTGAGGCGTGGCTGGGATTATACACGATTTGCCTTCCTTCGATGCCCATGCTTTCGTTGGTATAATTTCTGTCATGGATCGGAAAAAGATAACCGAAATATTTTTCTATGTTCTTTTGGTTGCAGCATTATTTGCGCCGCGCGCCGTTGCCTTGGATTCGTTTGCCACGCTCGACGAACCGTACTGGTTGAGCATGGGCGCGAATTTTTATTACGCCCTGGGACAGAGGGAATTCCAAAACACGGTCTACGAATACCAGCCCGCCGTCACCACCATGTGGATTGTCACCGCCGCGATGTTGCTTTATTTTCCGCAGTATCGCAGCCTGGGGCAGGGCTATCTTGAATATGAAAAAGGGGCGCTCGACCCTTTCATGCTCGAACATGGAATGTCTCCGCTTGAATTGCTGCGCGATGCGCGCCTGATTCAAGTTTTAATCGTTGTGTTTTTGTTCCTGCTGCTTTATTATCTTTTGCAGCGCCTTCTCCCCAAACCCGCCGCATTTTTTGCCGTCCTCTTCGCCTCGTTCGACCCGTATTTCCTCGGCATGTCGCGCCTGTTGAATCATGAAGCCCTGCTTTCGCTGTTCGTGATGATTTCAACGCTGGCTTTTTTGATTTACTTTTCACAGGGACGCCAATTCATTTTTCTATTGTTGTCCGCCGTTGCGGCGGGACTCGCGCAACTGACGAAGTCCTCTGCCATCGTCATCCTTGCGCCGATTGGTATGATTTTGCTGATGCAGGTTACACAACACTGGCGTGCGCAGGGCGTCAAGGCATTGTGGGAGCCTGCAAAAATCTTTTTCATTTGGCTGGCGGTGCTGGTGGCGGCATACTTTATCTTTTGGCCCGGCATGTGGGTCGCGCCCGGTAAAATGCTCTACCAGGTGTATGGCAATGCGTTTAGTTATACTTTTCAGGGCGCGCGGTTGACCGTCACCGAAAATTTGGATACCGCTGAATTCAGCCTCGACGCAAAAGCATCATCCTTCACCAGCCTGCTCGATGTGATTTTGTGGAGGACGACCCCGTTGACCTGGCTTGGCATCCTGTTGGGATTTGCCCTTCCTTTCACCCGCTCCCCCGAACTGGTTCGACCCAACAGGCAGTTGTTCACCCTTTTGCTGGCGACTGCCGCCGCCTTCGTTTTGATGTTTGGCATTGCCCAGGGACGCAACTCGCCGCATTATTTGCTCGCCTGTTACCTTGCATTGAATCTTCTGGCGGGGCTTGGCTGGTTTCAACTATCTCGAATCTTCGGCGCGCGGATTCAATATCCCGCCCTTGTTTTGCTCTTTCTTGCCCAGTCGTGGAGCGCGTTGTCGTTCTACCCATATTATTATCCCTATCGCAACCCGATTTTGTATTCCTCCGGGTTGTATGCTCGATTTCCACAGAAGCCCTACGGCGAAGGCTTGGAACTTGCGGCGCAGTACCTGGCAAATTTGCCCGGCGCAGAAGAATCTTCCGCCATGGTCTATTATGCCCGCGGCTGTTTCTCTTATTTCTACCCCGGCGAGACGGTCCGTTTCAAACCTTATTACGCGGACGACGGGCATGAGGCGGAATTGCTGCACGAACTCCGTTCCGTCGATTATCTCGTTTTGTATTACGCCAATCAGGGGAAAATGGAGAGATACGCGCCGCTGTTCGACGCGCTGTCTGCTGTGCCGCCGCTCCACGAGATATGGATGGATGACTACCCATATGTGATGATTTACAGAGTCGGCGACATGCCGCAGTCGGTCTTCGAGGCGCTTGAAAAATGAAATTCCAAAGATACCTTTCCGTTTTACTTTTGCTTGCGGTGACGTTGATCCCGCGCCTGCTCGAACTGGATTCCTTTGTGGCAGTCGATGAACCAGCCTGGCTCACCCGTGGCGGAAATTTTTACTATGCCCTCGCCCAACGCGAGTTCCAAAATACGGTTTATGAATACCATCCGTCGGTGATTACCATGTGGTACGTTGCCTCTGCGGTCTTCGTTTACTTCCCCGGCTATCGCGGGCTTGGACAGGGTTACTTCGATGTGGACAAGGATACCTTCGACCCCTTCCTGCTGGAGCATGGAAAACTGCCGCTCACCCTGCTCTACATCAGCCGTCTGTTTCAGGTGATTGTCATCTCGCTTTTCGTCCTGCTTGTCTTTTACTTTTTATCGCGCCTTATCGGACAGAAAAAGGCATTCCTGGTTGCCGCGTTGACTTCCAGCGCGCCGTACTTTCTCGGGCATTCCCGCCTGCTCAGCCATGAGGCAATGGTCGCGATTTTTGTGCTGGCGTCCGTTTTGGGGATGATGGCATATCTCGACTCTGAAAGAAAGTGGTACTACCTTTTCCTCTCTGCCGCCGCCGCCGCTCTTGCCCAGTTGACAAAATCTTCGGCGATGGCGATGTTCCCCGTCATCGGCTTGATGCTGGCGGTGTCCGTTTTCGAGAAGATGAAGGAACGCGGATTCAAGTCTGCGCTGCTCGACCATCTCAAAATATTTGGAATCTGGTTTGCCCTGCTTGTGCTGGTTTATTTCCTCGTCTGGCCCGGCATGTGGGTGGCGCCCGGTAAAATGTTGTACGAAGTCTACGGCAATGCGTTCAGCTATGCCCTTCAAGGTTCCCGCCTGCAAGTGACTCAGGAATTGCAGTCTTCGCAATTTCATGTCGATACGTTCAGCGTAACCGCGTCGAATTTCGTAATGAACATCTTCGAGTCCGGGACCATCATCACCTGGCTTGGGCTGCTGCTTGCTGTTTTCTCTCTGTTCCTGCGTGGGACAAACGCGCCTTCCGCCGTCGAGAAGAAAATATTCATTTATCTTTTTACGACGGCTGTGATGTTCATTGTGCTTTTCAGCATCGCCCAGGGTTTCAACTATCGGCACTACATCATGACCAGCCACGTCAGTGTGGCGGCGATTGCGGCATTAGGCTGGGCGGTCTGGCTGGGCTGGCTGGATTCCAGGTTGAGACAGGAAAACAGGCTTGGACTTGCGTCGGCGTTCATCTCGTTGCTGGTCATCCTGCAACTGGCGGAAGCCGCAGCTTTTTATCCATATTATTATATTTACTATAACCCCCTCTTTGCCGCGCTGACGGGAACCACGCCCGCCTCGAATTACGGCGAGGGCATCGAACTGGCTGCCGCATACCTGGGGGATAAGCCGGGCAGCGATTCGCTGACAGTTTTTTCCTATCGCGGGCGCGGACCATTTTCCTATTTCTTCCCCGGTGAAACCATCATCCTCAACCCGCTCTTTGTGGAAGAGCCAGGGATGCCGACCATGTTCGAAAAATTGAAGCAGGCGGATTATGTTGTGATTACCGATACGCTGGGACTCCGCTCGGAGCGGAATGCCCTGTTTGTCCAAAGCCTGAAAAGCATTCCGCCCGAACACTCGATTTATCTTAAAGGCGTTTCTCCCATACACATTTTTCGCGTTGCCGATTTACCGCCCTCGTTTTACGAAACGCTGGGTAGATAAACAACTGAATTTGTACTGTCCCGAAGGCTTTGCTAAACAACCTTCGGGACATTTTGTTTTTACGGACTTGGCGCTCCGCCCGCAGGCATACACGCCAGTTGACTTGCATTCGGCGGCGTGCCGCACGTCCCGCTGACTACGCCGTTTGGCGTGTTGATCGAGCAAGCCGTTCCCTGAGTCAGACCCGTGCAGGCGTCAATCGCTTCCTGCGGAGGTTGTCCACCCTGCCCCTGCCCTTGTCCCTGCTGGATACCTTGCCCTTGCTGACCCGATTGCTGTCCGCTGGTCGTGATGCTGGAACCTTCGATGGACAGACTTGGTCGGGCGCTGACAGTTGTATTCCCCGAAACGTAGGTCACATCTCCGCCGCGCACACAGCGGACATAATTTTCCACGCGCACCGCGTCGCCTTGCGGTCCATGTCCCTGCGGGTACTCGGACGCGCTGCCCGTCTTCGGGTCACTGCGCTGCGCGCCCGCGCCATGCACGTCCACCCAATTGTTCATGTAGCCCAGCGCCCTGCCAAACGAGACATACGCCGCGAATGAACCCCTGCCGCCAGAGTCGGCGTGTGTGGTGCTGCTCCAATAAAACGGATAGTCTGTCTGCCCCGCTTCATTGGTGATGGAGGTCACGCTGAAAATCGGGTCGATTGCCGCCGAGTTGGTCGTGTCGGGCGAACGCGTGTAATCCACGATGCTCTGCAATTCCTTCGCGCTCGGCAATCGCCAATCGTCGAAGCCTGCCGCCGTCGAGCCTTCGCAATACGCCAGCGCCGACTCCCAGTTCATGCCACCCCGCCCTGAGCCTGTCGAAGGGGACCCACTGTCAGATTGAGACCAGGTCAAACCAGTCGCGTTATCCGTAATCGTTCCATTGCCTCCATCCATAAAAGCATTCTGTCCATAATTCGAATTGCCACGCACATACAGCACGAAGAAGGTTTTGTTGCTGCCGCGCATACTCAGCCCGTAGCCTTTGATTCGCCCGTCGGCAAAGTTCACGCCAAACATGGTTTCGTCGCCGTTCATCGTCGTGCTGACATATTTCGAACTCGTTGCAAACTGGCTATCGATCACGCGCTCACCCGCAGCCGTATCGCCATACTTGAAGTTGAAGTAGCGTGTGTCGATGAAGGGCGTGGCGGCGCAGGTTCCGCTGGCGCAGGCGCTCACGTCCGTGCCGTCGAACAAAATCAGCGAGTACAACTCCTTGATGGTCGGCAGACGCCAATCGGAGTATCCGCCCAAACTCAAAGCCGAAGCCCCAGCCGCCGCCTGCGCGAAGGTCATCTTTTCGCCAGGGTCTTGCTGCCACATCAAGCCCGTGTTCAAGTCGGTCACTGTGCCATCGCCGTTATCCTGATAAGCGGGAGCCACGCCCTGATAATTTCCATCCTGCCCTGCAAACGACGCACCCTGCACGGCGCACGCCACCAGTTGGTTGTTGTCGTAGCACACGATTTGACCCGAGTCCACAATTTGATAAGAATGGGAAGTTGATTCCGCGCTCACAAGTTGGGACGACGCTGGAGCCGACTCCACCGCAGCGGCTGGTTCAGATGCCACGCTCTGGGCTGGTTGCGCTCCCTGAGCCGCTTCACCCGAAGGCGGAATAGGAATTCCACACGCCGAAAGAATTAATGCAATCACAACGAACGGTAAAACGGTTTTCATGTTGTTCTCCTTGTTGGTTGAATTTTACAGATGTAGAGAAATTATCAAGAGTGCCCGAAGTCATCAAATGGATGAACAACCCATGCAATCATCCGTTTCATCCATGACTTCTGTCATGAATGAAACCGCCTGGACGTGAACGTCCAAGCTATTTTTACCAAGCCCGCTAAAGCGGACTAAATTCCATGGACGCGATGATTTTGTCGCTTGTAGAGCGGACGCCCAACGTGGAATGCTTCGTCACATGGAACGCTAAACACTTCAAGGGGAAAACCAACCTGACTGTTCTCACCCCCGAAGAATATCTCGCCCAATAATCAATGACGCCTGTCATGGGTAATTTCTGCAAACCGTGACCGCAAGCACGTTCGCCTCGCAAGCCTTCATGATAAGATTTGCACATGCCCGCCCCTGACTCAGCCCGCTTTCTCCGCATCGCCGCATGGATTTGGATTGGTTTTCTGCTGGCGATGGCGCTGATGGATTTCGTGTTGTACACGCAGATGGGACAGAACCCGCCCTTGCAGCAGGGGATTCAGGGTCAGCCTCTTCCACCGCTTCAACCGGGCTTTCCCCGCGACCCATTCCGCCCCGTTTATCTTTTCTACGCCGCCAACGGATTGGTTGCATTTGCATTTCTTGCCCTGGCACATTGGGAAGAAATGCAAAAAAAACTGGGGCAAACTTTTTACCCCCTGATGCTGTTTGCCATTTCCGCCGCGCCGATTTTTATCAATGTCTTTGTCACGCCGCGCTTTCCCAACGGACCCCTTGCAAATGCCGAAGGGATGGCGCTGCGTCAATTGCCCGTGTTATTCGTCGCGCTGGCTTTGGTGGCGTGGGAATATGAACTGCCGCACGTCATCTTTTTCAGCATTGCCACCACCGCGCTGGAACTGGGCTTGATTTACTCCAGCCCGATGGCGCGTCAAAATGTTTTCTTCTTTATCGCCGTCATCCGCACGATTAGTTTTATTGCGGTCGGCGTCTTCATCAGTCTGCTGGCAGCATCCTTGCGCGAGGCGAACGCCAACCTCACGCACTACGCCGCCACGCTGGAGCAACTCACCATCAGCCGTGAACGCAACCGTCTCGCCCGCGAACTGCACGACACCCTCGCCCATTCCCTGACCGCCATTTCCGTCTCGCTCGAAACCGCCAAAGCCTATTTCGACATCGACCAGAACAAATCCCGCGAACTGCTGGATAAATCTTTGGATGCGACCCGAATCGGTGTGGATGAAACCCGCCGCGCGCTCAAAGCTCTGCGTTCATCATCTCTGGAGGATATGGGACTCGGACTGGCGATTCAGCGCATGGCGGAATCCGCCGCCGCCCGCGCCCATCTCACGCTGACAGTTGATCTAAAAAATCCCATGCCTTCTCTCAGCCCCGACGTGGAGCAAACCATCTACCGTGTCGCGCAGGAATCCATCGAGAACATCGTCAAACACTCGCAAGCCAAAAGTTTCAGCGTGCGCCTCGAAAATGACGGTCACGTCACCACGCTCACGATTGAAGACGACGGGCTGGGTTTTGATATAAAATCTGACCTGTCCACTGGTCATTTCGGCTTGGTTGGAATGCGCGAACGCGCCGAACTGGCAAGTGGTAGACTCAAAGTAAAAAGTGAAAAGGGAAAAGGCACGAAGGTTGTGCTGACGATATAATAAATTCGGACGGCAGACGATGGACGGTGGACGATAAAAACGGTCAACGGTCTATTGTCCGCCGTCAGGAACTTACCCATGAAAATCCTCCTCTGTGACGACCAGGCAGTGATCCGCGACGGGCTTGAAATGCTTCTCAACTTGGAGAAGGATTTTCAAGTTGTCGGCGCGGCACAAGATGGCGCCGAAGCGCTGGAACTCGCCGCAAAAAAACAACCCGACCTGATTCTGATGGATTTGAAAATGCCGATTATGAACGGCATCGAAGCCACCCGCGAAATCCGCGCAAAGTTTCCCAACATCAAAATTCTTGTGCTGACAACCTACGATGACGACGAGTGGGTCTTCGACGCCATCCGCGCTGGGGCATCGGGCTATTTGCTCAAAGACACGCCGCGCCAGAAACTTGTCGAAGCCATTCGCGGGACGATGGAAGGCAAATCGTTCGTTGACCCTGCCGTCGCGGGCAAGTTGCTGAATCAAGTCGCCAGTAAGCAGACCCAGCCCACATCCATCCTGACCGACAAACTCACCGAGCGCGAACTGGACGTTTTGCGGCTGATTGCGAAAGGCATCAACAACAGCGAAATTGCCGCCCAACTGCATCTCTCCGAAGGCACGGTGCGGAATCACGTCAGCGCTATTTTGGAGAAGTTGGGCGTGTCAGACAGAACCCAAGCCGCAGTCATCGCAATCCAGCATGGGTTGTAATAATGAACAAAGACCCTAAAGGTCTTTCTCGATAAAGCAAAAGTTCAATTTGTAAAGAAGACCTTTAGGGTCTAAAAAATTAAGAGAGGTAACCATGACCGTCAAACATTCAACCGAAGTCGAAGCAAAAGCAATTGCCGCAGGGAAAGATTCCAGCATTCAGGTGCTGATTTCCGCCCAGGAAGCGCCGCACTTTGCCATGCGGAAAATCACCATCCTGCCCGGCGGCGGAATGCCGCTCCACACCAACACAGTGGAGCACGAGCAATACGTCCTGAGTGGGCGCGTCAAAATTGGAATTGGCGGGGAGGTTTATGAAGTCAAACAGGGCGACACGATGTTCATCCCCGAAGGCGTGCCGCACTTCTACGAAAACATCGGCGATGAGCCGTTTGTGTTTTTGTGCCTGATCCCGAACAAGGAAGATAAGATTACGATTGTGGGTGCGGCAAGCTGTTAGATCAGTGAGCAGTAAGCAGTGAGCAGTAAACAGTAGTCAGTTTTCAGAAGAGGAGTTGGGATGAGCGCTTTGCAACATGCCAAAAGTTTTCGGGAATTGCTCGTTTATCAAAAGAGCCGTCAGTTGTCGAAGGAAATTTTTGACCTTACAACCTCGTTCCCAAAAGACGAGAAATTCTCGTTGACTGACCAAATTCGCCGTTCGTCACGTTCTGTCGGCGCGCAGATTGCAGAGGCGTGGGCAAAACGCAGGTATGAAAAACACTTCATTAGCAAATTGACCGACTCGGACGGGGAGCAAATGGAAACCCAACACTGGCTGGAAACCGCTCTCGATTGTGGATACATCGATGAGAAAACAAGAAATCAACTTGTAGATAAATACCTTGAAATCGGGCGTATGTTAGGCGGCATGATGGAGAAATCCGATTTATTCTGCAACGCTCCCTCCCGAGTTGGTGAATCCTCCGCCGAATACCTCACCAACACTGATAACTGACCACTGTTCACTACCTACTGATCACTGCTCTACAACGGCACCTTCGTCGCCATCCCAGCCGCACGCGGATATTTCGGCGGCGTAGCAGCGACCTTGTCCACCAGCACGAGGTAGCGGTCATCGGCAACACCGGGCAAATTGACGGGGATCAACTTCTTTAGTTTTCCGCCCAACAACTTCATCGCTTTTTCAGCGGACTGCGCTTCGGCGGGTCCGCTTTCGCCTTTTTGCGCCAGAACCAGTCCACCCACTTTGACCAGCGGCAGCAGGTATTCGCTCAACACGTTGAGGTTCGCCACCGCCCGCGCCACCGCCCAATCATACACTTCGCGGTGTTCCGCTTTTTGACCAAGGTCTTCGGCGCGGGAGTGAATCACGGTCACGTTTTCCAATCCCAGCGTATCCACGATATGCTGGCAGAACTTGACCTTTTTACCAACGGATTCAACCAGGGTCAAGTGCATGGTTGGGTACAAAATTTTGAGGGGAATGCCGGGGAAGCCCGCTCCTGTTCCCACATCCACCAACCGCAGCGGCGGGTTTGCTTTCCATGCCTGCACACAGGAAAAGGAATCCAAAAAATGTTTGGTGCGGATGGATTCCACATCCCGAATGGCGGTCAGGTTGAACTTCTGATTCCACTCCAACAGTTCGCGCTCGTAGACAGAAAGCGCAAGGATATGTCTGCCTGTCAGGTGGACATTGAAAAGCGAGAGCGCTTCGTGGGCTAAATTCTCCATGCGGCGATTATATACCCTGGACGACTACAAAGCGCTTTCCAATTTTGGGCTCTTTAGGAATTGCCGTGATTTTTTCTTAAATGCTGCCAGATATGGGCGATTTTAGACCGCAACTTGTCAATGGCGGGTATTAAAGTAAATCAGAGAGAGTCGGGAAAAGAAAATCTCCAAACAAAAGACTTTGTGCTATAATCCGCGCCAATGTTCAACCAGACCCGTTTCGCCGATGATAATAATGGAAACAATAACGATTTCCATATCGTTGGGCGAAGCATGGCAGGATGACAGAAAGACAAGTCGAAACCAATCGCCCGACGCAAACGCGAAGGGCGATTTATTTTATATAAATCCAACAGACCTGACAGGTTTCAAAAACCTGTCAGGTCTCGGAGAAAATCTTCGGAGGCGCATCATGTACAGAACTCATACTTGTGGAGAATTACGAGCCAGTCACGCGGGGCAGACCGTCACCGTGACGGGTTGGGTCAATCGTCGGCGCGACCACGGCGGCGTGGCATTTTTTGATTTACGCGACCGCTCTGGTCTGGTTCAAATCACCATCAACCCAGACCTGCCCAAAGAGGCGCTCGACCTCGTCGCGGGTGTCCGCTTCGAGTGGGTGCTGCAAATCGAAGGTCAGGTTCACAAGCGACCCGCTGGGAATGAAAATCCCAACATGGCGACGGGCGAAATCGAAATCATCGCCAAAAACATCACCGTTCTCAACCCCGCCAAGACCCTGCCTTTCATGGTCAGTTCGGATACCGACCTCGCAGACGAAAACGCGCGTCTCAAATATCGCTACCTTGACCTGCGCCGTGAGCGCATGACCCGCAACATGGTTC
>Ga0172367_10010146_pt1 | contig 10193 bp, 11 predicted proteins | sample Lak10m_FD_114542 | JGI IMG/M metagenome (GOLD analysis project Ga0172367, IMG submission 114542) | Freshwater microbial communities from Kabuno Bay, South-Kivu, Congo - kab_022012_10m | ecosystem: Environmental > Aquatic > Freshwater > Lake | place: Democratic Republic of the Congo: South-Kivu...
CAGAAAGGTTCCGCCTGGTTCCCGGGTGGTGACGACCTGGATGCCATGCTGTTCCAAGAGTTCTTTGATAAACCTAAGGTTGGTGGTTTTTCCCACCCCCTCGGTGCCTTCCAGTGTAATGAATTTACCGCGAATCATGTTGTTTTATTTGATAAGTTTCCACCGCCGCATTATGGTCTTTTAGATTTGCGGAAAAGGCATGGCGGCCATCGCCCTTGGCGACGAAATAAAGATTTTCGCTTTGGTCCGGGTGCAATACGGCGTTAATGGCGGCGCGTCCGGGCATGGCGATAGGCGTGGGCGGCAAGCCTTTAATGAGGTAAGTGTTATAAGGCGTGGCGGTGGCTAAATCCTGACGGCGAATATCGCCCTGAAAGCCGTCGCCCATGCCGTAAATTACCGTGGGATCGGTCTGTAAGGGCATGCCTTGTTGTATACGCCGGATAAAAACGCCCGCGATCATCGGGCGTTCCTCGGCGACGGCGCTTTCTTTTTCCACGATGGAAGCCAGCGTGAGCGCCTCGTAAGGGGTTTTGAAAGGCAGATTCGGAGCTTTGTGTTGCCATTCCTGTTCGATAACGGTTTGCATTTTGCCATAGGCGCGCTTTAACAAGGCCAGATCGGTGGTGTGTTTTTCATAAAAATAGGTGTCGGGGAAAAACAGGCCCTCGGGGTGCTTGATTTCGGAGCCGAGTCGCGTCATCAGTTCTTCATTGCGGTCGGGGGCAAGGGTATGGTCGAGTTTGGGATTATCGGCGATGGCTTGGGCCAGCTGCTTGAAACTCCAACCCTCGGGAATCGTGATACCGTACTGTTTGGTTTTTCCCAACACGAATAGCAGCAAGATTTCCGGCATGGTCAAGCCGCCGGCCAGTTCGTATTCGCCGGTTTTCAGTTGGTTGAAGGCGTGTTGCTGTATGGCGAGTAACTTAAACCATGCGGGTTGGATGGCGAGCTTGGCGTCCACCAGTTTTTGGGTGATCTGGTTAAAGGAATCGCCTTTGTTAATTTCGATAATGACCGGGTCGCCGGTTACCATGGGAGTTTTCAAGGCCGATTGATAGTTGAGCCACGCCAAGTTTGCTGTCGTTAACATAACGGCCACGAACGAGGCCGCCAAGAGTATCCATTTAATTTTCAGCATGGGCGTTTTCATCTTGCAGTCCGTGTAGCCATGCTTGGAGTTGTAGGGTGATGGGACCAACGGGGATGGGTCGATTTTCCATTAAACGGACTGGCCAGATGCCGATTACCGAGTTGCAGACGAAGAGTTCATCGGCATTCAGTAAGTCGTCAATAGTCATCAGGGTAACAGCGGTGTTGATGCCGTGGCCGCATGATAGCACAAGACCTCGGATAATGCCGGCTATGCCGGCTTGGCTAAGATCGGGGGTGTAAAGCTTGCGGTCTTTGATCAGGAAGAGATTACTCATGGTGCCTTCGATGACAAAACCATCGCCGCAGAGCATGAGGCCTTCTTGAATCTGGTTGTCTTGCCATTCCGCGCGGGCGATGATTTGTTCCAGCCGGTTAAGGTGTTTGATACCCGCCAGGGCCGGATTGGCTCCCAAACGGGTTTGGCAAACGCGGGCATTGATGCCGTCGGTCCAATAACGGAGAGGGTATTCGGGAAACGGGTGCAGGCTAAGCACTCGGGTAGGCTGGATGGTGTCGGGTTGTTTATAACCGCGCCCGCCGCTGCCGCGAGTGACTATGATTTTCAAGACCGCCGGAGCGTTGGTTTGCTGGCAGAGTCGATGAGCTTCGTCGATTAGAATTTCGGTTCGCGGAGCGGGTATCCCAAGTCTTCGGCAACCGGTTAACAAGCGTTGCAGATGTTGGAATAGAAAAACCGGTTTGCGATTATTGACGGCGATGGTTTCAAACAAGCCATCGCCGTATTGAAAGCCTCGGTCGGTTATGGCAATGACGTTACTCGGTTGGCCATTGACCAGTATCATCCTCTAGGCGGCTAGACGAAGTTATGAGTAACGCTTGAAAACTAGCGAGCCGTTAGTGCCGCCGAAACCAAAGGAGTTGGACATGGCAATTTCAATCTTCATTTCCCGGGCGGTATTGGGAACGTAATCGAGATCGCATTCAGGATCGGGGGTATCCAGATTGATCGTCGGTGGCGCGATTTGATGTTTTATGCTTAAGGCTGTCAATACCGCCTCGATTCCGCCGGCGGCTCCCAACATATGGCCGATCATGGATTTAGTCGAGCTGATTGCCGTTTTATAGGCATGATCGCCTAGCGCGGATTTCATGGCATGAGTTTCGCCGACATCGCCGGCTGGAGTCGAAGTGCCGTGGGCGTTGATATAATCGACGGCGTCGGCATTGATGCCTGCGTCGCGCAAGGCGTTTTTCATGCAGCGAGCCGCGCCTTCACCACCTTCCGATGGGGTGGTGATATGGTAAGCGTCGCCGCTCATGCCGTAGCCTACTAATTCCGCGTAAATTTTTGCCCCTCTAGCCTTGGCGTGCTCCAACTCTTCCAAAACGACCACTCCGGCGCCATCACTTAATACAAAACCGTCGCGGTCTTTGTCCCAAGGGCGGCTGGCGGCTTGGGGATCGTCATTACGCCGCGATAAGGCTTTGGCGGAGATAAACCCACCCATTGCCGTCGGAGAGGTGGTGCAACGTTCGGCGCCACCCGCAACCATGACATCGGCGTCGCCGTGCATGATTAACCGTGCGGCATCCCCGATATTATGGGTGCCGGTGGCGCAAGCGGTGACGATGGAGAAGTTCGGCCCTTTCAGCCCATATTTGATGGACAGGTTGCCGGAAATCATATTGATGATATTGCCGGGTACGAAAAACGGGGAAATGCGGCGCGGGCCGCCTTTTTCGTAGGTGGCGTAACATTCTTCGATACCGGTGATGCCGCCTATGCCCGATCCTATGGCGACGCCGATGCGTTCCGCGTTGGCGTCGGTAATCTCAAGACCTGAGTCGTCAATGGCTTGGCAACCGGCTGCGATACCATAATGGATAAAGCCGTCCATGCGTTTGGCATCTTTTTCCGGAATATAAAGACCGACATCAAAATTTCTGATGACGCCGCCGAAAGTAGTGGCGAAAGCGGAAATATCAAAAGAGTCGATTGGGCTGATGCCGCTTTTGCCGTTGACGATGCCGTCCCAAGTTTCTTGTACTGTGTTGGCCAAAGGCGTAATGGCACCTAATCCGGTGATGACAACGCGACGTTTGCTCAATGTGGTTTACCGTAGAGATGTAGGGGGCGGGACTTAGTGGATGAATCAATCATCCACTTTAGCTTTACACGTGCTTTTCAACGTAGTCGATAGCTTGTTGAACGGTGGTGATCTTTTCAGCTTCTTCGTCTGGAATTTCACATTCAAATTCTTCTTCAAGAGCCATGACGAGTTCAACAGTGTCCAGGGAATCGGCACCCAAATCATCGACAAACGAGGCTTCGTTTGCAATGTCTTCCTTAACGCCCAATTGCTCCGCGACAATCTTTTTTACTCGTTCTTCAATGTTACTCATAATTCTATCCTCAAACAATGTAAGTCCCTTTTCAGGCTTACCAAAGTGTTGTTATTAGTGATGCCAGAATCCGTCTTCGGTGCTTCCAGACGGGGTGAAATTATACTTTATATTACAACGATGCCACAATATCAAGGCATAAACATGCCGCCGTTGACGTGCAGGGTTTCGCCGGTGATGTAAGCTGCTCCCTCGGAGGCTAGAAAGGACACGGCATGGGCGATTTCCTCGGCGCTGCCCAGCCGGCCGAGAGGGATATTGTCCAGCAGCTTGTTTTTTATGTCTTCGCTAAGCTCGCGGGTCATGTCGGTATCAATAAAGCCGGGGGCGACGGTGTTGACGGTGATGTTGCGTGAACCGACTTCCTTGGCCATGGACTTGGTAAAACCGATAATCCCGGCTTTGGCCGCGGCATAATTGGCTTGTCCGGCATTGCCGGTGGCGCCGACGACGGAAGAAATGTTGATGATGCGGCCGGTCTTGGCTTTCATCATGCCGCGCATGACGGCTTTACTCATGCGGAACACCGAGGTGAGATTAGTATTGATGATGTCATCCCATTCCTGGTCTTTCATGCGCATTAACAGGTTATCGCGGGTGATGCCGGCGTTGTTGACCAAGACGCTAGGCGCGCCGTGGCTATCATTGACGGTTTTCATCAGGCTTTCGACGGATTCGTTGTCGCCAACATCCAATGTTAACCCTTTGCCGTTCTCCGCCAGATAGTCGGAAATGGCTTGCGCGCCGGACTCGGTGGTCGCCGTGCCTATAACGAAGTAACCGTCCTTGGCTAGGCGTTCGGCGATGGCTTTGCCGATGCCTCGACTGGCGCCGGTCACTAAGGCGATGGGTTTAGTCATGCTGTAGCTCCAATAAGGTGTGAAGTGTCTCGGGATCGTAAATCGCGTTATGCTCGGCTTTGACGATGCGTTTGTTCAGACCGAGCAAGACCTTGCCGGGTCCGCATTCGACAAAGCGCGTAACGCCTTGGTCGTGCATGAAGCGGATGGTGTCGACCCAGCGTACTGGCATATAAAGCTGTTTTTTCAGCACGTCGCGGATAACTTCAGGGGAGTTGTGCGAGGCGACGTCAACATTATGGATTAAGGCGGCTTGGGGTGGGGTTATCTCTGTCGTGGCCAAGTAGTTCGCGAGTTTTTCCGCGGCCGGCCTCATTAATTCGCAATGCGAGGGGACGCTGACCGGCAGCAACAGGGCCCGTTTGGCGCCCGCCGCTTTGGCGGCGGTCATCGCTCGATGGACTGCCGCGGCGTGTCCGGCGATGACGACCTGCCCTTCACTGTTGAAGTTGGCCGCCGAGACAATTTCATCGGCGGAAACTTCGGTGCATAGCTTAACGACTTGATGATCCGGCAGGCCCAGGATGGCGGCCATGGCGCCCAGCCCTTCCGGTACGGCGTCTTGCATCAGTTCGCCGCGAACGGCCACCAGCTTGATGGCGTCTTCAAAATTTAATGCGTTGCAACAAACCAAGGCGGTGTATTCGCCCAGGCTATGGCCGGCCAACCAAGTGGGTTGTTGGCCTCCCAGCTCATGCCAAATTTCCCAGACGGCAATGCCGGCAGCCAGCATGATGGGTTGCGTATTGTGAGTCTGGTCCAGTTCCTTATTGGGGTCTTGGCTGACGATGGTCCATAAGTCCTTGGCCAATACATCGGAAGCGCGTTCAAAAAGCTGTTTTACTTGCGGATAGTCGGCGGCCAATTTGTCTAACATACCGACCGCTTGCGAGCCCTGTCCCGGGAAGGTGAATGCCAAGTTATATGCGTGCATGTCCATTGAAAACTCAGGTTTTTAGTATTTGAGTAAGGCTGAACCCCAGGTAAAGCCGGCGCCGAATGCCTCTAATAACACCACTTGTCCGCGCTGGATGCGGCCGTCGCGGACGGCTTCATTAAAGGCCAGTAATACGGAAGCCGAGGAAGTATTGCCTTGGTTTTCCAAGGTGACGACCACTTGCTCCATGGGCATCCTTAATTTTTTGGCTGTGGCGGCTATGATGCGGATGTTGGCTTGATGGGGGACCAGCCAATCTATCGAGGATTTATCCAGGCCGTTAGCCTCCAGCGTTTCATCGACGATGCGTTCCAAGGTGTTGACGGCCACTTTGAATACTTCATTGCCGCGCATGGCGATATAGCCGGGTTGGTGGTTGTCTGCCGGCGTGGGCGAGGCTTGTGGATTGGGGCAATACAATAAGTCTTCGTATTGGCCATCGGAATGGATGTGAGTCGACAGCACACCGGCTTCAGGCGAGGATTCCAGTAACATGGCGCCGGCGCCGTCGCCGAATAATATACAGGTGCCGCGATCGGTCCAGTCGATAATACGAGAACAGAGCTCCGAGCCGACGATTAAGACCTTGTTGACGGCGCCCGATTTAATGTATTGATCGGCAATGCTCATTGCATAAATCGAACCCGAACAAGCGGCCTGGATATCGAAGGCAACGCCGCTTTTAATGCCGAGGCGATGTTGCAATAAGCAGGCCGTGCTGGGATAGACTCGGTCCGGTGTGCCGGTCGCGACTATGATTAGATCAATTTCAGACGGCTCGATTTGAGCGGCTTCGATGGCTTGCCGGGCGGCGATCTCAGCCATGCTGGCGGCGGTTTCATCGGCGGCGGCGATATGTCGGCCTTTGATGCCGGTGCGCTCGAATATCCATTCATCGGACGTGTCGACCATGGTCGACAGGTCGTCGTTGGTGAGGATTTTTTCAGGCAAATAGCCGCCTGTGCCTATTATTTTCGTATATCGGATCATAAGTGTGTACCCGATGTCAGGGCGTGTTCGACTTGCTCGCTGATTTTGCGGATGACGTCCATTTTAATTTCGACCTCAGCCAGCTTGATGGCGGTTTTAAAAGCCAAGACATCGGCGCCGCCATGGCTTTTGATGACCAGGCCGCGCAGGCCTAAAAAGCTGGCGCCGTTGTATAGCCTAGGGTCTATGCTGTTCTTAAAGGATTGCAGAACCGGATAGGCGATGAATGCGGCCAGTTTGGCAAAAATATTTTTAGTGAAGGCCGATTTTAATGAATGGCCTATCATTTTTGCAGCCCCTTCTATGGATTTGAGCGCGATATTACCGACAAAGCCATCGGCGACAATCAGGTCGACCTTGACATGGCCGGCATTTAAGGAATCGCCCTCAACGTAACCGATATAATTCAACGATGAGTTTTCCAGTAATTTGGCGGCTGTCTTGACCTGGTCGTTGCCTTTGACATCTTCCGAACCAATGTTCAGCAAGCCTATCTTAGGGTGTTCGATATTTTCAACGGCCTTGACCAGTTCATTGCCCATGATGGCGAATTGGAGCAGATGCTCGGCGCTGCAATCGACGTTCGCTCCTAAATCCAAGGCATGGGTATGTCCATAGATGGAGGGCATGGTCGAAATAATGGCGGGCCGGTCAATGCCTGGGATCATTTTTAAGACAAACTTGGCGGTGGCCATCAATGCTCCGGTATTGCCGGCGCTGACGCAGGCATCGGCGATACCGTCCCGGACCAGATTGATGGCGATTCGCATCGAGGAGTCTTTTTTGTTCCTTAAAGCCTTGGAAGGGGATTCATCCATTGCCACGCATTCGGATGCGTGTTGTATGGATAGGCGATCCGGGTATTGGGCGAGTGCGCCAACCAGCTGCGGTTTTAGTACGGCTTCATCGCCAACCAGGATCAATTTTAATTCCGGGTTGTCTTTTAAGCAGTCCAATGATGCGGGTATGGTGACGGACGGCCCGTAATCTCCGCCCATCGCATCAATCGAAATTGTAAAACTCACGCTGACCCATGCTCCATGATTTATGGGAAAAAAGCCGAACTACTGATTGGGTTCGGCATAGCATTGTCTGAGTTAAATAGTTATTCTTCGTCTTCCACGTCTTCGAAGACAGTAGGCACGATGATTTGACGGCCTTTAAAATAACCGTCCGGCGTCATGTGGTGGCGCAAGTGCATTTCACCGGTAATAGGGTCTTGGGACAAGGTCTTGGCGGTTAAAGCGTCGTGTGAGCGACGTTGGCCACGGCGCGAGCGTGATACTTTACTTTTCTGTACGGCCATTAGGAATCTCCGGTTTTTTTAATTTGAGTTAAAATTGAAAAAGGGTTTTCGGTAGAGTCGGGTTGCTTGTCCGCCAACGGTAGCGTGTTTTTGTCCAGCAAGTGCTCCGCGGCATAGCAAGGGTGCTGGTGCTTTGGAAACGACGGCAGGGCCAGCAGCAACTCGTCTTCAACAATGTCTTTAAGCGGTATTTTTTGCCCCTCGACAACCAGCAAGGGTTCGCAATCTTCCGGCAGCCGATCGGCTTGCGCCATGGAATTGACTAGCCCCAAGCGGAAACTGCTTTGCAGCGGCCAAGCTAATAACTGCAAGCAATTTTGGCATTTTAGTTCCAATTCGGCTGAAATCAGCCCTTGCAGGGTCGCCAACCGCCCTTCCCGTGCAAAACGTAATTCCACCGCCACTGTTCCGGTATCGCTGTACAACAAGTCAGCTAAACGATCCAGTTCGCTTAAAAATAGTTGACCCTTTAATTCGGCATTTTTATCAGCCAAATATAAAGGGTCTATGTATTCGGGCAATCGCTCTACCATAACCGCAGAATTCTATATGGAAAACCGTTATTCGTCAAACCATTGCGGGCGAAGTTAGTTATTTTGCTGGATTGCTGGGCCAAGAACAGACGGATTTGAGTTCCGCGCGCCTGGATCAATTGATCGCCAGCATGGCATCCAAGGCCTTTTTGGCTAATTCGGCTTCATGCTTGGGTACGGCGATGCGATTGACGATGTCGCCGTTGGCCAGGTTGTCCACTATCCATGCCAGATGTTGAGGGTCGGTTCTGAACATCGTCGAACACATGCACAAAGTCGGGGACATGAAATGCACATGTTTGCCTTGGGCTTTGCATTCCTCGGCGAGACGGTTGACCATGTTCAATTCGGTGGCTACCAGCCAACGGGTATTGGGTTCGGCGGCGCGAATGGTGGTTAAAATATATTCGGTCGAACCGACATAATCGGCTTTTTGGCAAACTTCAAAACAGGCTTCCGGATGGGAGATGACTTTGGTTTCCGGGTAACGGGTCAGGAAATCGTCTATTTGTTCCGGTTTGAAGGCTTGGTGCACGGAGCAATGGCCGTTCCATAAAATGATCTTGGCGTTCTCGATTTGCTCCTTGGACAAGCCGCCCATGGGTTGGGTGAAATCCCAGGTGACCATTTGCTCCAACGGGATGCCCATGCGGTAAGCGGTGTTGCGGCCTAAATGCTGATCGGGGAAGAACAGCACTTTTTCGCGTCGCGCGAAACTCCATTCCAGGATTTTCCGGGCGTTCGACGAGGTGCAGACGATGCCTTCGTGCTCGCCGCAAAAGGCTTTCAAATCGGCGGCGGAGTTGATGTAGGTGACCGGCGTCACGGCGTTTTCGACGGCTATGACTTGCGCCAATTCTTGCCAGCATTGTTTGACTTTAACCAAGTTAGCCATGTCCGCCATCGAACAGCCGGCGGCGAGATCGGGCAGGATGGCGATTTGTTCCGGGCGCGACAAAATATCGGCGACTTCGGCCATGAAATGCACGCCGCAAAAGACGATGTATTCGGCGTCCGACTGCGCGGCGTTGCGCGAGAGTTTCAGCGAGTCGCCGGTAAAATCGGCGTGCTTAAACACTTCGTCGCGTTGGTAGTGATGGCCGAGTATGACCAAGCGGCTGCCTAGCTTGGCCTTGGCGGCAACGATGCGGGCGTCGCATTCGTCATCGTCCAGCAATGCGTAATCTTGAAAAGGTAGGGCCATTATCGCCTCCTGAAAACAGCCGACGCTTCAAGCGCCGATGAATTGATTGATCTTGTGGATAATCCCCTGCGCATCCAGCCCGCACAAAGCCAGCAACTGCTCACGGCTACCCTGCTCGACGAAGGCGTCGGGCAGGCCGATGTTGAGGACGGGTTTTAGAACTTTATGGCGCTGCAAGAGTTCATTAATCGCGCTGCCGGCGCCGCCGGCGACGACGTTCTCCTCGGCGGTGACCAGGATGTCGTGGCTGGCGGCCAGTTCCAGAATCAACGCTTCGTCCAGCGGCTTGACGAAGCGCATATTCGCCACCGTCGCGTTCAGTTGCTCGCCGGCTTGCACGGCGGGAGCGACCAAGCTGCCGAAGGCCAGAATGGCGATTTTTTGCCCTTGCCGCTTGATTTCGCCCCGGCCGATGGGTAGCGTTTCCAGATTCGGCTTAACCGCCGCCCCCGGCCCCTTGCCGCGCGGATAGCGCACCGCCGCAGGGCCCGGATGCAAGAACCCCGTCGTCAACATCTTCCGGCACTCGTCCTCGTCGGCCGGGGCCATCACCACCATATTGGGGATGCAGCGCAGATAAGAGAAATCGAAACTGCCGGCATGGGTCGGCCCGTCCGGCCCGACCAGCCCGGCGCGGTCCAGCGCGAACAGTACGTCCAAATTTTGCAAGGCGACATCGTGAATCAACTGATCGTAACCGCGTTGCAAAAACGTCGAATAAATCGCCACCACCGGCTTCGCGCCCTCGCAAGCCATGCCCGCCGCCAAGGTCACCGCATGCTGCTCGGCGATGGCGACATCGAAATAACGGTTGGGGAACTGCTCGGAAAACTTCACCAAA
>Ga0172367_10010147_pt1 | contig 10191 bp, 13 predicted proteins | sample Lak10m_FD_114542 | JGI IMG/M metagenome (GOLD analysis project Ga0172367, IMG submission 114542) | Freshwater microbial communities from Kabuno Bay, South-Kivu, Congo - kab_022012_10m | ecosystem: Environmental > Aquatic > Freshwater > Lake | place: Democratic Republic of the Congo: South-Kivu...
CAGGGCTTCGACCGTGCCGATACCCCGATGGGTAAGCTGCTTTGTCAGTTGCGGTCCGACACCCCAGATTTCGCCGACGCCGATCCGCGAGAACAGGTGACTCTGATCTACCTGCGAGAGTTGCCCGAAGTCACAGACCCCATCGTCTCCGGCCAGACCCTTTTTTGCGCAGTGATTCGCCAGCTTGGCCAGGGTCTTGGTGGTGGCGATCCCGACGCAGACCGGGATACCAATCCATTGTTTGACCTGATGGCGCATCGCCTGGGCATGGGCTACACGGTCGAAGCGACCGAAGCCGTCCATCCCCAGGAAGCATTCGTCGATGCTGTAGATCTCCTGATCCGGAGCGAACTGCCCCAGCACCTGCATCATGCGCTGGCTCATATCGCCGTACAGGGCATAGTTCGACGAAAGCGCGACGATGCCGTGCTTTCTGGCCAGGTCCTTCATCTGGAACCAGGGGGCTCCCATCTTAACCCCCAGCGCCTTGGCCTCGTTGCTGCGGGACACCGCACACCCATCGTTGTTGGAGAGCACCACCACGGGCCGGCCTTCCAATCGGGGATTGAAGGCCCGTTCACAGGAAACATAGAAGTTGTTTCCATCCACCAGCGCAAACGTCACGGCTCAAACCTTGTGGATGGCCCAGCGCACCACACCCCAGACCGTCAGTTCCTGCTCCGGCCCGACTAGGATGTCGCCCTGGCCTGACCCGTTGGAGCGCAACAGCACCCCATCGGGGAGGCGGCAGACCTGTTTCACGGTAAAGGCGCCATCGACCACCGCCACGACGATCTGGCGATCGGTTGGGGTGACGGACCGATCCACCACCAGCAGGTCGCCATCATGGATGCCGAAGCCGGTCATGGAGTGGCCGGTGACGCGGACGAAGAAGGTGGCCTCCTGACGGTCGATCAGGTACTCGTCGAGACTCAGGCTTTCCTCGGAGAAATCCGTGGCCGGCGAGGGGAAACCAGCCGGGACGGCGACGGCAAGCAGGGGATAACGGGGAAGGCGGCGCGGCGCCACGCGACTACTGAACATCTATCCAGTATGTCGCTACGACAACAGATAGTCAAGTAGGGGCGCAACCGGCCAGGGTAGAACTCCTTTCCCCGGCATAAGTCTGTTGTCGAACCGGTGCCACGCCGTAGCGCGCGGCTCCCGATATAAAGCTCAAGCGTGACCTTAAGTGCGAACTATCGCCATCTTCAATTAGGAAACCAGCACGGGTGAGCATGAACTTTCCTTTCCATAAATTCTGGAAAAAAGTTCGCACTTAAGGTCACGCTTGCTTCTCAAAATCCACGCGATTTGCTCCAGCATGGCCAATTTGGGAGCGTCCAAGCTCACTTTGGCGGCGGTTGCGAATAGTTTGCCGGGTCATTACCCCCCAAGGCTGGCAAAGCGTGACCTTAAGTGCGAACTATTGCGTCCGCGAAACGGCAGATAATTAGTTCGCACTTAAGGTCACGCTTGTTCGGCGACATTCATCGAATTAAGACAATGAATCATATAGTTGGCATTAATCGCTATCGCGATGACGAGCGCCGAAACTCGCGATATAACGTGGCACGGCTTATACCGAGCCGACGTGCCGCCTCCTCTCTGTCGCCAGCGGTTTCCGCCAGGACCTGCCGGATGCAAGCATCCCGCTCACGATCGAGATGCGCCTTCAGGGGGGCGATGCTGTCGTTTCGCGCCTGTCCCTGACTTCCCGATAAATGCCATCTCAGAAGACGATCTCAATGGTCCGATGGCGTGACGCCCCGCCGCCTATAAAAGCCTTCCTGGCACAGGAAAACCAGTGCCATGCTTGATCCCGCGCGTCGGAGTGCGAACTCCTACTCCCGGCCTAGGCATTTGCCAGGCAGGTAAATCCAGGCTTGGTGAAAGCGTGACCTTAAGTGCGAACTTTTTCCTATCTATAGGCTTGGCAGGACTCCTTGGCCAAGATCTACCGCAGGAATCCGCAGAACAGCTTTTGATGCCAATTCGGGCACGAATTTGTTCGCACTTAAGGTCACGCTTTCCCACCCAGATCAACGAATGGATGGCCTTTCTTGATCGAGAAGCGATGACGACCATGCTACGCAGCCGGTAGCTCACCAAGTGAGCCAGTTCTGACGAATGCTACGCAGGGATCAATAAGCGATTAACTTGCCGAGCGGTCCAAAAACTTCATGGGACGTCCCACAGTCCTGCGTAGCGCCTCGCGGGCTTTAGCAACAGCCAGCAGGATCCTGAACGTGACGGCGTGGGCAAAGCCCTCTCCTGCCATTCGGTAGGACCTCACGGCAATTCGCTGACCAGTAATGGCCCAACCAATTGCCGGCGAAATAATCCGGCGATCCATGCGAGCACCGCATAGGACTTCGCTCCTCAATGATCTGCAAGAGACTTTGCCTGGTCGCAAGTTGAGGCTTATCGCGAAGAGCGGCATACGCTTCTGGGCAACCCAACTGGTAGTCCCGAATCAGGCGTCCGGCCTCCCTCGATCCCATGCCGCCAATGACACACACCAGCGTAATCCACTGGTGAGACCAAAGCAGCATGCCCCGGGTACTGTGCAGCAAGCCATCGAGCCAGGGATCTGGCGTACTTCGAACCATTGGTACAACAAGACCCGTTTGCCGATACAGGTGGTAAAGCGGTAGCGCCATCAAGAGGTCGTCACGACCTTTAGGATCGAATTCGACCAGCCATTGATCAAAATCGAGTCTGGCATTTGCCACGTCAAGTTCATGCGCGGGCCAATAGCATTCGTTGAAATCCAGCACGACGCCATAGCCCAATCTATCTCCATCGCGACGTATTTCGACAATCGCTTCAAATCCAAGAGGGGCATCGTCGCCGAGACCCCCAATCCAGTCCCGAAGGCCGGGGCTAATGGCGCGGGTTGCAAATGCCTTCCTCAACCGCACGTACGCAGTGGCGTTACCAACATCGGTGGGTGCATGTCGCAAATGCACCAGGCGGCTTCGCCGGTTGTTCAACCGAAGCCCATCCAGTTCAGCCCAATTTCTGGTCGTCGCGAGCGACGCGTGGGCGATCCCCGTCCCTCCCAATGCCAGGCATGCCTGGAGAAAGCGGCGACGTGGATTTGAAAGACTCACCATATCGAACTGCCATTGCCAAAACTCGGTTGAGCCTCAACACCTGCCGGGCGACCGATTGACCTTGACCACGTCAGCCGCCTCCGCGCGGAGTCGATACAAGTCGATACACCAGACTTCACTTTAGACCCTCCTCAACCTCGATGCCGGACAGCGTATCGGATGCAGCGACAATTCGTGTCGCAAGACTACTCTGTCCTATTTCAGGCGACACCATTTGTCGCATCTGACCGTACCCTTCGATTCATGGATATGGAAGACGACATCCGCTACGACGTCGCGGTCTGGCTGACAGGACAAAACCCCTGGTTGCATCAACAACGTGAGTCACTTGCCAATGCGTACCCGTTTCTTTCCCCGGCACTGAAGAAGCGCAGCAAGAACCCGGCTGAGGCTGCAATCATGGATGCCATCCATCGGCGCGAGTCCCCGGAGGAGACACTGCCGACGCTGCTAGGTATAAGCCGTGCCGCCGCTGCCGCGCTTCGCCATGTTGATGTGGAGACAATAGGCGAAGGCTGGTGTCGGCATCCTGTTGAACTGCTGCGGGCCCTGAATATCGTTGATCCGACGGCACGGCCGCGCACTCACTATGACTGGGCCGTGTTTCACCGGTACTGGATGATCGTCGGCCTTCACCTATGCCCCGCATATCTGGCACCTGCTTCGCACTCCCATCGTCGCATGTATGTGCTGGAGCACCTTTTTCGCGGACTTTGTCTCAATGGCTATCAGCCCCAATGTCATGGACTCGCAAATCGTCTGGTGAGTGGGCAAGAAGGGTTTCCAAGCCTGCAATTCGTGGACTATGTGGCCTATGTCGAATCCTGCCTCATTGATGCGGCTTATGGCTTGCAGACGTTCAAAGCCGACGACCGTGACACCTTTATTGACCCGAGCGGAATCGGACCGACACGGTCAGAATCTTTGATGTTGCGATACCTCGCCGAAGAACTGGTGAGGCAATGGGAAGTCTGGCGTGGGCTGATGGTGGTTCGGAAATGTACGGCTCCATCTCAGCCGCAATTACCGAATCCCAAAGAAATCCTACGTAAAGTGCTGCCGGACTTCAATGATGCGGTGCTCTGGATAATGCAGTACCCGGTATCCGCAGACTAAGCCTCAACCACCAAATCGAGAATTCATGAATCGAATCCTATGATCGCATCGTCATACCTATGACGATGCGAAGTGCAGCTATGATCTTACAACGTGGCAATCGATGATCGCTTTGATTTCTGCTCGTGCAAACATAACCTTGACATGGTGTATATCACCGTCACCATCGATCATGCCACTGCTATCAATACCGTCTTTGCCGGCATAGTAGGAGAGACAGCAGTAGCCTTGCCTGTATGCTCCGAAACGCTCAAAGGTGCATAGAGCACCAAGCCCATCAAGTCGCATTCGGAATTCGAAAAGGATAGCAAATCATACTTCTGCCAGTACATTTATTGTCGGATAGCGAACCAATGCGGCACCCAGCCAATCATCAGGTAGTGCCGCTATTACTTCACTCCCCATGAGCAAGGCTACAACAGGATCAACGACATATGCTTGCAAGTCATCTTGAGAATTCAAGGCAACTAGGCGAAGCGAATAGCACCATGAGCGCTTGTTCCATTCAGAACTTTTTCGGCTCCCCCAAAGCATCAATCGATCACAAACGATCTCGTAGGGATCTTCGTCGTCATTCACATGGGGGAATCCAGCATAGTATCCACTCGTGAAATCACAGGGACTACCCCAGCAGAAAACATGAAGCAGCGGCTCCTCACTCCCGGGAATCGCAATACCGTCTCCCGCCATGCTAATTTGATAGCCAACATATTGTTCAGCGCTTTTCTTACCCCTTCCGGCTGCCTTAAGCGGCAAGCTAAATGCTATATCTGTGCAAATCCATTCGCTATCATCCATACGAGAATCGATTATTGCTTTGCCTGCCAAGACGAAGGGTAGGGATTCTCTTCTCTCCGTGATTCGCTCGACCAGCATGTTTGCGAGCATGTCATGCAGACCATTGAGTTCTTTACCGCATGCAGTTACAAACGAAAAGCAGTGTGCAAGAGTCTTGCCGTCGACAGTTGTCATGGTTCATTCACTCGTAATTGACTGAAGAATATTGGACCGGCAGGCGAGTTTGGTAGCACTGGTGGTTCGCAAGTTACACGCCAGCCGGTGAATTTGTTGGGACGCCAAAATAGTGTGGCGGGTATTTGGTCCGGCAGGGAGATTGCATTGGAAAATTGGTTGAAACCGCCATATCTGCTAATTCGCACGCGTTCGAGAAACTGGTCGGCGAGAGTAGCCCAGCGGCCTAACGCGGACTTTTCCTCGGAAAGCGAGCCTAAAACGGTTCGAATTTTCAGCCACGGCAGTAGGACGAGTCGTGAGCCTTCAGGTGTACTCCAGACATCTCCACCAGTCTCATTGGGCGCTTGAGCTCCCGCCGATACTTCCGGTGCGATAAACAAATGAAGTGCACTCTCACGTTCTGTTTCATTGAGAAATTGCAGCCACTGGCGGTGCAGTTGATTCTCTCCGCTCAATGGCGCTCTCCATTTCAATTCAAGGAGCAGCGAGCGCGACACACCGTTCTCCCAATGCATTGTTACTAACGCATCGGGCTCAACTGACTTTCCGTCTTTGATCACCGTGCGACGAGGCCACGTCTCCAAGAGCACACTCGTCACAGAACTCTCCGGTAGAAATTTTCCTTGTCCCGCTGTTCGAAGGACGAGTTGCCAAAAGCGTTGGACATCAGCAGCGGGGAAAAAATCTAAAGGGCCGAGTATGGTTGAAGTAATTTCGTCCTCCTCATAGACCTTGAGCTCATCTCCATCTCTCTCGCCAAGATATCGTCGATAGAGTGTCGATTTCCCCTTTGCTATTGCATGAAGCATAGAACCTCCCCTTGTTACGCTAATGCAGGCGTCGCCCAGCATCTGTCTCCGATGCCACTAGGAGCGAGTCGATCGAGAACGTAGGTAGCCCCTGGGTAAAATGCATGTCGATATGGTAAAGGCAGTTGCGACTGACCTGCCATCGATATTTCGAGTCTTTCATTTTCTTCGTGCTATGCGCACTTGAATTTCCGTGAAAATCGAGTAGCCCGTCACTGGGAATTGCTCTCCAAACCGGCCGCTCAATCTGGGCCATTCTCCGAACTGGCAATTGAATCGGCGTGGCTCGCATCAGCTCCGAAGACACTAACCCAAGCTGCATGGAAGACCTGTGCATCGTGTAAGGCATAGTGTTGTACAAGATTCATCGACTGAAAGTGGCGCAGCCGCGCCTCCTCGAACGCTTTTGCCTGAATCTTTGTTTTGTACTCAAGAACCTCTAGATGATAGCGCTCACGCGGAATGCTGCATTCATTCATAAGTTCAGCTAGGAGAGTGGTATCCCAGTCTGAATCGCTCAACAGTGTTGGGGGATATTCAGCAAACGAAAGCCAGGAAAATATTCGCTTACCCGCCTCGGCCCGCGTGCATTTGTCTCCTTTGCCAAGCAGCGGGACGACATGTTCGCGAACCCATGCTGAGCAGTTTTCTTCGGACCAACCATCAGTGAGTTCAATGTAGAGCTGTGATCCATTTTCCGCGACCATGCCGATCGAAATCAAACGCGGATCAGAAGAAAGGGCCGTGAATTCGGAGTCAAAAAATATTTTCATCGTGCTCCAACGCATTCCATTGCGGTCTTTCGTCGCTTCTTGTGAAAAGCAATCGACTGACTCAACAGTAGTAATGGCTAGCTAGACGCCTTGATCTGCATGTCTCCAAACCGTCCCATGTCGAATGATGTCATTACCATTCCAGTGGCGCCGAGCGTCGTGTTTCTGAGCACAAGAACTTGAGCCAAATCCGGATCGTCCAATTGCGACGGCGGATGGTAGTAGCTGTCCCTGTAGATCGCGATGACCGGCTCACAGAACCGTTCCACCATTCCATCGCCCCATAGGTCAAACAGCCTTGGCTGATGCGATTCTCGTTCATCTACCTGACGCAACACAGGCACCGTGCAGAGGATGTGAACATTCTCCGTCCTGGCTAGTTCAGTCAGCATCGTCATGGTTGATTTGATCTGATCCGCCGAGGGCGTTAGAGAGGGAAACAGGTGTGCAATCGAGTCAATAATCAGCAACCTTGCCCGAACACCACTGAACGCCTCTGAGCGGCACAAGGCAACGCCTCGATCACACAACTCCTGGGGTTTCAGCGACGGCGTGTCATCGATGACTATCGGCAACTCGGACAGCAATGCCAAAGCAGATGAGTGCTTGTTTAGAGGTTCCAATGATTCAGCGTGGCTGTGCTGACTTCTCCACCAGTCCGAGTCGACATCGAGCAGATCGGCAATGGCGTGAAGTGCGATTGCGTGCCTGGGACGCTCAAAGGAAAAATAGATCACCCCGCACCCTTGCTTCGCTGCGCTGAACGCGACGTGCATGGCAAACTCTTCACGTCCCATCGATGGTCTGGCGGCTACCGCGCTGATCGTCCCCAGGGTTAAGCCGCCACCCAGGACCAGATCCAGATTGCGCAACCCGGTTGTGATCATTGAAGCCGCTGGCTTGGTCAATCTATCGATCGCATCGCCAAGCACTTCTGAGAATGAGTAGCAGGAACGCGAAATCGACGTATCGATTTTCATGTGTGACTCCACGGCAATGACGTGAAGCCATTAGATCAGGAGCTGCGACGAGATGTGTCGTAATCGAATTTAGCTCTTCGGTTGCGGACGGGGAATGCGGGTTGGTCGGAGCCAATCATAGTGTCCGTCAAATGCCTGATGAACTTCTTTTGCAATCCTTACAATCTTGCTTACCAGTCGGTCTTCGCCATTTTCGCTCATCGCAATCCATGGCCGTGCAGAAGTACCCCAGTGCATGTACTCCTTGTCGAATCGTGGATCGGGAATGGCCGAGTACCAAGCCCAATTTATGTCTCCCCGGCTTGGCCAAAACTTCGAGTTCATCGTACCGCTGATACGTGACCAAATCTCGTCTGAACGTGTAACAGAGTCTCGCTCTCGACATACTCCCCAGAGCATCGAATTCAAACCGGCGCGTTCGAACTCGAAGCGCAAACCAATCTCCTGATCAAGATGCATTTTTATGCCAAAGCCGACCCAGCACCCCCACTCCTTGCTCATACCGGGATCCCACGCCAAATAAAATCCTTCAGCCTCAAGTTCCCTTTCCAAGCTCTCGCGAAATCGCTCAAGTAGATCCTGCTTGAGGCCAACCATAACGTTGGAGACTTGAAATGCCGCAGCCATGTTCTCTGATGACTTGGTAATTTCATCGATGACTTCCCTTTCTTCTGACATATCACGTACTCCGTTGATATCGATCCGAACAAATTTGGACAGTTCTTCGATGAATATTCGTACCGTCGGTGCTTTGGTTTGGACTGCACAAGCATCTAGCCAACTCGTAAGCTCATGAAACGTGAGAAGCACAAGATTTTTCTCTCGGATGCGCTGGTCCAGCAACTCCGGCGCAATGCTGTTCTCTGATGGCGCGCTGTTGCACAGGTAGATCAGCAACCACCTGCGATTCGTGTTCTTAACTCTTTGCTCCAGAAATTGGGCGTAGTCGGTGAGCTGTTGCCACTGATCAGTGGCCCATGGCTTGTTTTCAATTCCAACGACGCCCAACGAAGATTCCAGATACACATCGATGCGGCGTCGGTCATTCGCCTGCTGCTCGGTCACAACGTGCCAATTACTCGTTGAGGAAATCCACTCTTGTTTGACCATAGTTGCAAAGAGCCGCAGGAAGACATCGCCCTGTCCATGCGAACCGTTGGGCTCAAGTAGGTCAGCAACGATCCTTGAAATCCCAATTTCGTCAGTACGCAAATAGTCGAACAGATTGAAGTCCGGAGCGAGCTGTGTGGAAAACCGTCTTCGCGCCTCCCGAATCGCAGCGATCTTGAAATGCACTCCCTTAAGGAGCTCATCGACAGAGTGATTGCCCATTACTTCAGAGGCCTTGCATCATCGACTCGACAAATCTTGTTCTTCGCTCCTTAGCCATAGCGGGCCCCCGGCCGAGTTCCTGTTGATCAACAGGCAGCCCAACGTACTTATATTCCTCCTGAAGAGGGGTCAACAGCTTCAGCTCAACCTTTGCCAGAGTATCCAAGCGAAGATTGATCACAGCAATATGGTCTGCAACGCCAGCCATTTCGGATTTGGACTCCAGTTCCTTCCGCTTGTCGAACAAACTGATGCACGCTTCTCGAATTGAATAAATGGCATTGTCTATCGCGTATTGGGCTTGTTCGGTATCTATCACGCTGTTCTCCTCAATGTCAGTTCGGCTTATCTCAACGAATCACACGATGTTCTCGGCAAGGTTGATTACCAAAGCTTCAACACAAGTTGCCCGGCGATCACCAATATCGGCTGGCCATTTGCCTCGTAAGTATTGGAGGAATTCGCACTGGTTTTGGGCTTGATCTTGTCCCGCTCGATCACCCACGTATTTGAGGAGGTGGCACTCGTCTTCGGTTTGAGTTCCTTGCCATCCCATAACCAGGTGTTCGAAGAGCTCGCGCCTGTCTTGGGCTTGATTTCCTTCCCACTGAGAATCCAGGTGTTGGACGAATTGGCACCCGATTTTGGTTTCAGCTCAGAACCATCACAGACCCAGTGTTTGGGAAGTTCGATCGAGTTCGCCATCACTTCTCCTTCGTGCGTTTTGAGATTTCACTGACTGCATCCCCAAAGCCTCGCAGCCACCAATCCAGCATAGCTGAATCCACAATGGTGGCGGTGATCCGGTACGTATCCTCCTCCTCGGTGACCTGCTGGTCGGCCGATAGCGGTGACTCAAGCAAATGAATTCCGGCGCCCTTTTCGATCCGGAAGCTGAGTTTGATCTTCTGACCGTTGCCATACCCAAAGCGGCCATCATCGTCGAACTTCTTCAGGTCGAAATCTGCGGGGCGTTCGAAGGCGAACGCCGTTGCCTTGGCCGAGACGATACGATGCAGCGCCAGGCAGCGTTCGTCCTCGTAACCATCGAACCGGCACACGAGATACATGCGCTGCCCTTGTTGCG
>Ga0172367_10010148_pt1 | contig 10189 bp, 10 predicted proteins | sample Lak10m_FD_114542 | JGI IMG/M metagenome (GOLD analysis project Ga0172367, IMG submission 114542) | Freshwater microbial communities from Kabuno Bay, South-Kivu, Congo - kab_022012_10m | ecosystem: Environmental > Aquatic > Freshwater > Lake | place: Democratic Republic of the Congo: South-Kivu...
GTAAATGCGGCGTTGACATCGATGATGCTGCCATTGACATCGGTGATGATGATGCCTTCATGGGCATCGGAAAATACCCGTGCCGATAAGCGCAACTTGCGTTCCGCCAGTTTGCGCTCGCTAATGTCATGCAACAGCATCACGAAGCAATCTTGGCCGGCCTGATAGCAGTTGGTGATGTAATAGCGGTTTGTGCCCTTGGCATGACTTTCGAAATGCTTGGGCTTGCCGCTAGCCTCGACTTCGGCAAAATGCCTGATCCAGCGCGGCTCGCTGTTGGGCTGCAACTGTCTTGCGGTTTTGCCGCGGCAAAAACTGCGGCGAATCCCCGTCATTCTTTCGAAAGCCTTATTAACTTCCATATACTGGTAATCGACGATGACGCCATGTTCGTCGCGCACCACCTTATGCAGGGCAAATCCCAACGACATATTGGTATACAGCAATGCCAGCTCGGATTCGCTCCGGCGGCGGGCCAGGACCTCGCGCTGCAGTCGGTAAATCCAATAGCCGAAGATCGCTAAAATCGCCAGGATATAGGGAGAATATTCGGCCAACGGCTCCAGGCTTAACGCCGGCAACAACTGCATCTCCAGCCTGGGCTCGCTTTTGGTAACGCCGACGCTGTCAGCAACACTGGCCGCGGTTGCTGGCGGAGGATTATTCAAGAAAAACTGCTGCAGCTGGCTCTCCGACAGCGCCGGAGCCAATTGTAACGACTGGTAGAGTCCGGCAATGCCTTGCAACCGGCCGATGTCGAGCTGCCCCAGCGGCACGAGGTCCGGCGTGATCAGTTTGCGCATTTCCTCGGCTTCGAGCCGCAAGGATTTCATCGGATTTTTGCTGCGATAATGCAGCCGGATCAGTCTGACCAGTTCTTCAGTGTGTTGCAATGCATATTGCCAACCTTTCAGCGATGCGCGCCGAAACCGCTCCGCGCGGCCGGGATGCGACTGCACTTCCTGACGGCTGGTGAACAGCAAGTCACCGTAAAAATCGATGCCGTATTGTTGCGGTTTGATGATGTTAAAGGCGATGCCGCGCTTTTGAAACTCGTAGGGCATGTCGGTCGAATAAGCGGCTAGGGCATCAACGTTGCCGCGCACCAGCTCTTCAATGGCCAGCCCTTGCGTTATCGCGGTGTAGCGGCCACCATCCAGCCCGGCTTGGGCGAACAGTACGCGAAGCGGCGAAAAATCACCCGCCACCGTATCAAGCATGATGCGTTTGCCGGCCAAATCTTTAGGCTCGGTGATGGCCGATGAACGCTTGCTGAACAAGGCCAGCGCGCTGTGTTGAAAAATGGCCGCCATGGCCACGACCGGCCGGCCATTGGCATATTGCGCCAGAATGCCGGCATCACCCACGCCATATTCGGCTTGCCCGGCAAGCACCTGCTGCAAGACATCTTGTTGCAGACCACGCTCGACAATCTCGACATCCAGGCCTTCCTCGGTATAAAAACCCCGCTGCTGTGCCGCGTAATAACCGGCAAACTGAAATTGGTGTAGCCAGTTCAATTGCAGCCGGACTTTATCGGCTTGAATCTGCGGAGCCCCTTCGACGGCCACTGTCACCTGGGCCATCAGCAGCAATAACAGTGTCAACAATGTGCGGGATTTCGTTGTCATGAATGCCAGTCTGTATCGCTCACGCGTGTTATCGCGCCTTATGGGGGCATTTTACATCGTGGCCTGAGCCAAGGTGTTATTAACTGTCGGTCGGATCAGTTGGCGAAAGGCAGGGCTCAGAAGGCAGGGCTCAGTCTGAAACTTGTGTCGCGACTGCAAACAAGGAATGGAAACTGTCGTCGTTGGCGGCCAGCTTTTTTTGATGAATATTTGCTAATACCGCGGTGGCATCTTGCTGTAAATGCTGGTCGTTGACCAGCTGTTGCTTACGCGCCGAAACTTGCACAGCCTTACGGAAATAAACTTCTGCTTCACCAACGCGTTCTTGGCGCAGCAGATAATCGCCATAGAAATAATTGGCATCCACTCCTTGCGGGTTGATTTGCAAGCTGGTTTTCAACATCTGCTCGGCGACTGCGACATCGCCAAACGACACCGGCCAGCCAGGTACTCGGTAATACAATGTACCCAGCGTCAGATAGGCTGCGCCATTAAGCGCGCTTGGGTTTTGTTTTATCGACTCTTCGAGTAAGGCTTTGGCGTTATCCAGCGTAGTCAATACGGTCAGCGACGATTCCAGTGGTGCATTCGACACCATGATGGTTGCCAGCCAAATTTTAGCCTCGGCAGCCTGTGGGTAGCGCTTGACCAAATCAGCAGCTTTATTCAGCAGCTGCGGATAGGCCTGGCGCTGCTGGGCCTCGCTGGCTTGGTAATAGGTCGCCGCCCACTCGTTCTCCAGACTGACAAGGGAATTGTTCAGCTCCGAAGCCGCTAGCGGGCCGGCAAAAAGTATCAAAAAAACAACAACAGTAGCTCTAATCATACAAAGACTATAGCTTACTGCCTGAACTATTTCAATATGCTCTATAAATTATTGTTATTTATCCCAATCTTTGTATGGATGCTTGGTCAAATTATTGTTGTAGTAACGCAAATCCTCTGTCACTTCTTCGCCAATCCAGTCGGGTTTTGCAAATGATTCGCCAATTTGCGACAACTCGATTTCCGCCACGATCAAACCGGCGTTTTCGCCCATAAATTCGTCGATCTCCCAGATATGCGGATCGCGCGTCACGAAATGCCGGACTTTCTCGATCAACGGTTTATGGCATAAATCGTCGAGAATGGCATTGGCATCAGCCAGCGGAATTTCGTACTCGTATTCCTGGCGATGGCTGCCTATGGTCGCGCTTTTGATGTTAAGCCAAGCATGAGTGTCGGAAATCCGCACTCGCACCGAACTCAGCGGACTGCCGCTCAAATAGCCCTGCCGGTAAAACACCGACTTTTCGATTTCTTGCCGCCAGCCATCGTTGGCCAGCAAAAACTTGTGCTCTACTTCGAGCGCCATGGATTTTTCCTCTTTGTTTAGTTAATTTGAACAAACTCGTTAATTAAATTGCACCGTCTATTGCCAATAGCAACTGGAGGGACGACTCGCGATTTTGATTGAGTATGCCGCCAAGACAATGCCGAAGAAGGTATACGCATGTGCCGTCGTGAAACAACGGCGGTTGGCAGCTGCAACGAAAGTTTTAACAGAAAAACCAGCCGCACATGACCGGCTGGCTTGAAATACAGGCTTAAAATTGTTGCTCGTAACGACCGTCGATTAGCCGAAAACGCAGCAACAGCGGCGGGCCTGGCATGTAGTCTCTATCATTCCGATCAGGTAGTTCGTGCTGGAGCAGCACGATGTCCAAGACATTACCGGAACCGGCTTCCAAGCGCATGTCGACTGTTTGAAAGCCCGCGCCATTAGCAGCCTGCGACCGAATTGCTTGCGTCCAGATGACACGAGGTTGCTGTTCCGCGGAGAGCAGAATCAGACTTTCCTGGGTAGATGCCGTCTGGTTGAGTACTTTTATCAATAAGGCCGGCTGCCGCATGTCGCTTAGCTGTACCGATACCTCATGATTGACGCATGCCGACTGCGCTAGCGTAATGGTCGCGGCGGTGCCAGCCAGATCGACAACCCCCAAAAATTCCAGCGCTTGCCCGGCCAGCAACTCCACCTGGGCAGATGAATTGCCTGTACCTTTCCCGCTATAGGGAATAGCGACGGCGCGCTGCTTGTCCGCAGCTCCGATGATGGCCAGCGCCAATGTTGGTGTAGAGGACTTAGTTTGCAACGCCAGCTTACAGTCGACGCGTAGCGAATCGCCGGACCCGGTCGAGCTAGCTGCTTGCGGTGTAATGACTTGCTGATCGGCCATTGCAAAGCTTCCCAAAAAACTGGTTATTAACAAGCCAACACAAGCAGCTTGAGTGATTGCAGAATAGAAGGATGACATTGCTCGGCCTATAGCTGGATTACAGCACGATGTGGCGTTCGGCAGAAAACACGCGTCCGCGAACCAGCGGAAAATCGGTGTTAGCGCTAGCGTAACCGTAGTGAGAGTAAACCGCTCGCATAAAATAGCCGTTTAATGCCTGTATCTGCAGTTCGGTATGCAGCGGACAAATCAAGCGCTGCCCTGCTTGCAGCAGCAACACAGGCTCATTCCAGGGCTGGGGCAATACGGACGCGATCCGCACGGGCAGTGGACGATATTGAATGCCAAGCCCGGTGACGCCGGGCGGATCGTTTGGCGCGGCACCAATTTCAAGTTGCAAATAATTATGCCCGCTTGGGTATAGCAGTGGATTTTGCAGATAAAAGTCCTGATTACCGGTGTTGACCAGCGCCATCCCGAGCATGCAATTGCCACCGTCGACGCGCTCGATCAACAACTCGGCATTTAATGCAGCGCCTGCTCTTGCTCCGACTAGGGTATTCGCTATCCGTCGAAATACCAGGTCCACATTGCCAAGGCTATCGAAAAGAGCCGACCCGGAAGCAGCAGACAGTTGCCAGTTTTGTTGATTGATCGCGCAGCGCCAGGTAGTTACTTCTTCGCCGGGCTCTATGCCGGAGCCTTGCAGCGGCACGGCCAATGCTTGACCGAGGCTTTGCGCAAGACTTTTTATGGTTTCAACTTCGGCGGGCGCCTGCCAGACCCCGATCGGCACCCCGCCCTCGTCCACAACGCTCCGCGTACGCACATACTGTTGCTGGGCGTTATGTTGGATACGAATTTGCTCTTCCCAATACGAGGGTTCGCCGACGCTAGTGATGCGCTCGAACACGACATGATCGACGATGCCACCCGACTGGGCAATGCGTTGTAAACTGCTGACGATGTCTGCCGTCATAGGAGCTCCCAGGCTGGTTTTTGCTGCGCTTGACTATGCATCCTTAATCTCGAACTCCCAATTCCGCCCCGTTAGACCGTTGATGAGAGTTTTGGCCTGATCTCTGACCCCATCCAAATGCCGGGGGAAGCCCTTGGTCAGATTTTGTCCCATGATGCTGTCATCTTCAATTTTATTTGTAGCGGTATCGACGGCACCGCCGGTGTACTCGTCATAGGCGCCGAATAAATGGCCGTCTTCGTGAGCAGCCACGCCCACGCGGGTTTCGGTCAAATACCAATCTTTGGCGTTCGAACGCTCCCAGTCCTGAGCCCAAATGGCATAGACCAGTTTATCGCCGGGATCGTCACTCCACTCAACTTTGACCCGGATTTTCCAGCTACATTGGTTGGCGGAACTGCTTTTGCAACCTTTATGCACAAGAATGAATTTATTCTCCCAGACGCTATGAATGTTCGCCAACCAATCGGTTTTTTTGCTTTCATAATTGCTGGGTTCCGCGAAAGCTTCGGGCCAGATTTGCGATGCATCGTCTCGACCGACAAAGTTTGCGCCACTTTTGATAAAGACCAGGTTTTTTACCGTGTACGCGGTTACGGCGCGAGGCAGTGCAGCCCATTGTTTCGGGGTGCTGGCCGTATTCCAATACTTCCATGTGGCCCCATCCTTTTTGACAAAAGCCGTACCGGTGAGGCCACCGTCCTGTGCTGGATCAAAGGTAATCGATTTCCCAAGCCAAGCTTTTTTGATCTGCAAGACCTGCTCGACCTTCAGCGTATCTTTTTCGATACCCAATTTGAATGATGCGGTCCAGCCATAGATGCCGGATGAACGGGTAAAGCTGACTTGAGCCGGCGCCTTATCGGGCACCCGCTTTACTTTTAACAATTCTTTGGTTTCGGCGCTTTGGCCTAAGGCCGACAGGATTGCTTTGACTTCATACTGATTGGGGGCATCAGCGCCCTTAAAGCTCAGATTGGCCACTTGCCAGCTCAAGGCAAAACTGTTTTGACCATTGCCATCCAGCGTCGCGAGTGCACCTTTTGAATAACTGACCTGAGCGGTGGCCTTGGTATTGGGGTCAAAATTTACGGCGGTGCCATTCAAGCTGACGGTGTCGCTACACCATGCCTCTTTAGGGCTCCACTCGGCAGTCAGCAGTTTTTTTTCTTTTAATGGACAACTCTGGACGACATTCTTGCTACCGGTGCTGTCACTCGGCTTGCTATTGGGGGGCGTAGGCTTGCTTTTGCCGCTCATACAGACACCTCCGATTCAAAATATTTAATCACATGCGTCAGCCAGGTTAGGGCATGTTTTTCCAAACGCTCGGCTTTTGCTTCCGGCGAGACCTGGCTATCATCATTAAGCGTCTTGCTGATCCAGGGATAAAGCGGGTCGGCACCGCAACCGTGTCCAAAAGCCATCATCAATACAATTACCAAGACAGCGCCGCGCATGGTGCTGAAACGCTGGCGTTGCGCACCTGCCAAGCCTTTACGCACCAGAAATTCCAATGCCGCATTGCCCATATAAGCGGCTTTTTGCGGGTAGATGCGTTGCAATTCGCGCATCATGCCAACCACAAAGTTATCCGGAGCAATCGTCAGCGGCTGTTGCGCAAACATAGCTAAATTCTTGAAGGCGGCCAGGGTATAAGCCTCGTTGGGGCCAGCTACCTTGTCCTGATAGTCCAAGATTTGCTGATACAGCAGCTCCGCGCGCTGCATTTCAGAGCCTGAGTTCCTATCATTGAGTATTTTGGTAGCCCAAGGGTATTGAGGGTCGGAATCGAAGTGGCTGCCGAACAGCAGCATGAGTTCCAGATAGGTGCGTACCGGGCCTTGCAAGGAAAAACCGTATTGTTGCGCTTGAGCGATGCCAAATTGTATCGCCACCCGCATTTGCTGCTCGCCGAGGGATTGGTAGAGCGGCGCCGAAAAATCCGCCAGATGCGCCAGCATGTCGTCTTCGAAACGCTGTACCGCAGCTTGCTCAAAAACCTGTAATTGTTTGGGCGTAATGACTAGCATCTTAACTGTGAGAGTTTTTAACTCAGCATTTCATTGCCTGCAGCCGCTAAGTTGATGATTAAGGTAGCTCATTATGTAGTGTTAGGATCGGATTATGCAATATATTCAAGCGGATGATCACTTGAACGGCTAAAGTCGCCCTAGACAGAAACAAACCCTGGAAATCGTCTAATACAGCCGTCCAACTTAAGTCTGCAGCAAGCTTCTTCGCGCCCACCTAAAACGCTCCAAGCCTTGAAACCACTTAAGAATAGAGCATTGATTTTTCATGGAATAAACATCACCACCAACGCAACAACTATTGCGACAGGCAATTCTTTATTATAATACTGGGTTATTAGTGCGACAGACTTCCTCCTCCGCGCTAAAATCGCTGTTCACTTACCCTGGAGAATCAAGATGACTTTCGAATTACCCGCATTACCGTACGCAAAAGACGCCTTGGCACCGCACATTTCCGCCGAAACTATCGAATTCCACTACGGCAAACATCACCAAACCTACGTGACCAACCTGAACAACCTGGTCCCCGGCACCGAATTTGAAGGCCTGACTCTGGAAGAAATCGTCAAAAAATCTTCCGGCGGCATTTTCAACAATGCGGCACAGGTGTGGAACCACACTTTCTATTGGAACTGCCTGTCTCCAAACGGCGGCGGCGCTCCAACCGGCGGCTTGGCCAATGCCATCGAAAGAACCTTCGGCTCTTTCGACAAGTTCAAAGAAGAATTCAGCAAATGCGCCGTTACCACCTTCGGCTCGGGCTGGGCTTGGTTGGTGAAAAACGCCAATGGCACTCTGGAACTGGTCAGCACCAGCAACGCCGGCTGCCCATTGACTGCCGGTCAAACGCCAATTTTGACTTGCGACGTTTGGGAACACGCTTACTACATCGACTTCCGCAACCTGCGTCCTAAATACCTGGAAGCGTTTTGGTCTTTGGTTAACTGGGAATTCGCCAGCGCCAACTACGACGCGTAATTTTCCGCGTTAAAAGACTCAAGCCGGTTCGAGCCACAGGCTCAACCGGCTTTTTTGTGCCCGTCACACCGAAATAGGCGCCTTGATGGCGGGGTGAGACTGGTAATCGACCAGCTCGAAATCTTCGTAGCGATATTCGAACAACGACGCCGGCTTGCGCTTGATCAACATCGTCGGCAACGCGAACGGCTGACGGCTCACTTGCAGCTGTGCCTGCTCCAAGTGATTGAGGTAGAGATGCACATCGCCGCCGGTCCAGATGAAATCCCCCAATTCCAGATCGCATTGCTGGGCGATCATCTGCGTCAGCAGCGCATAGCTGGCGATATTGAACGGCACGCCCAAAAAAGTATCGCAACTGCGCTGGTACAGTTGGCAGGACAGCTTGCCCCGTCCTGAGCTTGTCGAAGGCGCAACGTAGAACTGGAACAGCGCATGACAGGCGGCCAGCGCCATCTTGCCCTTAGCGACATTGGCCTGCGGCGACAATGATTCGTCCGGTAAGTCAGCGACATTCCAGGCCGAAACCAGCATCCGCCGGCTGTTGGGCGTACGCTTGATTTGCTCGACCACCTGAGCCATCTGATCGATGCATTCGCCGTTGCCAACCGGCCAGTTGCGCCATTGCGCACCGTACACCGGGCCGAGATCGCCGTTTTCATCCGCCCATTCGTCCCAAATCGTCACGCCGTTTTGCTGCAAATAGGCAATATTGGTATCGCCGCTTAAAAACCACAGCAGCTCGTGAATGATGGACTTGAGATGGACTTTCTTGGTCGTCACCAGCGGAAAGCCTTCGGCCAGATTGAAGCGCAGCTGATGGCCGAAGATCGACAGCGTACCGCTACCGGTGCGGTCGCCTTTTTGATGGCCTTCGGCGAGGATGTTGTCGAGTAACGCGAGATATTGTTTCAAGAGCGCTTACCACATCAAATCATCGGGAATCTGGAACGCCGCATAAGGGTCGTCCTCGGCGGCGATTTGGTGACTGACTTCATTCAGCACCAGCACGCTATCCTGATTGCGCGCCTGGATTTTGCGGGCCACTTCCGCCGGCACGATTTCATAACTTTGATCCAACTTGACGATGCCGGCACGGCCATCGATCAACGCGGTGCGGACTTTTTCCGCAACATAGACCGATTTTACCTTGCCGCTATCGTTGAACTGATAGGCCACACCATTGTTGTCCGGGGCAATACGATTGAGTTCGGCGATTTGCTTGATTTGCGCCAGCAAGGCTTTTTGTTCCTCGAGCTGCTTGCGCTGACGGTTGAGTTCGCGGTCGCGCTCGGCTTGTTGCTGGCGTTGCTGCTCGGCGCTGAGCTTGATTTCATCGACAATCTCGACGCCGTTGTTACGCTGCAGCTTGTCTTGTTTGCGCTTTTCGGCCTTGGCCTCTCTGGCTTTGGCTTCGCTGGCCAGGCCGGATTTCAGCAGTTGCGCCTGCAGCGGGTTGAGTTGCGGTTTTTTCATACTCTTAATCGTCTTCGTTAATCAAAAATGGCGCCAACGCCTCCCAGTCGATCACCACTTCCGGCACCGCACCGACCTGGGTTTGGCCTTCGAGTTTGCAAATCTCCGGCTTGCCGTATTCGCCGTGTTCCAGCCGGTAAACGGTCAAAATGCGGTCGGTGGGATGCACCAGCCAGTATTCGCGGACGCCGTGGCGTTCGTAAAGGCGGCGTTTTTCGATCTGATCCTTGCCGGCGGTCGATGGCGACAACACCTCCACCACCCAATCCGGCGCGCCGCGCACGCCGCGGCGGTCGAGTTTGCTGCTATCGCAAACTACCAAGACGTCCGGCTGCACCACGACGTCGCTGCTTTCGTCGGCTTCGGCCTGTGTCGGCAAACGAACATCGACCGGGGCTATCAGGGCCCGGCAGGATTTGCCATGTAGGGCATTGGCCGCCTGCCGAAACATCTCGCCGGCCGTGTCTTGATGCGTCAGCAACGGCGCCGGCGACATCATGTAGACCTTGCCGTCGATCAATTCACAGCGAAAATCGTCCGGCCAAGTCAGATAATCGGCATAGGTGTAATGTTTGTCTTGTTCCAATGCAAAGCCCATGGCGATCTCCTGGGTGATTCAAACTGAAATTCAATGTCCCAACTGCTTGCCGCTGGCATGCTTTTCCCACCAGGTCAGCGGTTTGGTTAGCGGCGTCGGGCAACGGTCATAGCCCTGATATTCAATGCCGCGGAACACCTCGCTGCGCAGCCAGTGATAAGCTGCCGGCGCGCTTTGCTGCAGGCGCTCGGGAATCAGAATGTATTGTGCCACCAATTCGGCCAGTTTTTCCTGGGTATTACCGTCGTAACGGCCGACATTGACTTCGGGCA
>Ga0172367_10010149_pt1 | contig 10188 bp, 5 predicted proteins | sample Lak10m_FD_114542 | JGI IMG/M metagenome (GOLD analysis project Ga0172367, IMG submission 114542) | Freshwater microbial communities from Kabuno Bay, South-Kivu, Congo - kab_022012_10m | ecosystem: Environmental > Aquatic > Freshwater > Lake | place: Democratic Republic of the Congo: South-Kivu...
GGCGCCAAGGCCAAGGCGGGCAAGCCGGGCAAGCCGACCGCCGGCCCCGCGGCTGCGCCAGCGTCAGCACCGGCACCGGCAGCAGCGCCGGCCACCGGGACGGTCGGCGGCGCCGGCGACGCCTATTTCTCCGGCCTGGGGGCGGAGCAGGTGCGCACCGCGGTGCTCGACAGCATCCGGGCCCTCATGCTGATCCGGGTCTACCGGGTGCGCGGCCATCTGATCGCCAATCTCGACCCGCTCGGGCTGGAGAAGCGCAGCTACCATCCGGAGTTGGACCCGGCCTCGTTCGGTTTCGGTGCCGGCGATTTCGATCGTCCGATCTACCTCAACTTCTCGCTTGGCCTTGAACGCGCGACCTTGCGCGAGATCATGGCCATTCTGCATCGCACCTATTGCGGGCACATCGGCGTTGAGTTCATGCACATCCAGGAGCCGGACCAGAAGGCCTGGATCCAGGAGCGGATCGAGGGGGCGGACAAGGCACCCGAGTTCGATGCCGCCGGCCGGCGCGCGATTCTCGAGCGGCTGACCGCGGCCGAGACCTTCGAGCGCTTCCTCCAGCTCAAATACACCGGCACCAAGCGCTTTGGCCTTGAGGGCGGCGAGGCGGTGATCCCGGCCATGGAGCAGATCATCCGGCGCGGCGGCGAGCTTGGCTTGCGCAGCCTGGTGGTCGGCATGGCCCACCGCGGCCGGCTCAATGTGCTGGCCAATTTCATGAACAAGCCGTTTGCGGCGATCTTCTCCGAGTTCCAGGGCGCGTCTTCCCACCCGGACGACGTCCAGGGGTCGGGCGACGTGAAATATCACCTCGGCACCGCCAGCTACCGCGACTTCGACGGCAAGGTGATTCGCCTCTCGCTCGCCGCCAACCCCTCGCACCTCGAGGTGGTCAACCCGGTGGTGCTCGGCAAGGTGCGGGCCAAGCAGCAGCGGATCAAGGACGAGGACCGCACCCGGGTCATGGGCCTGCTGCTGCACGGCGACTCGGCGTTCGCCGGTCAGGGGCTGGTGCCCGAAACCCTGCTGTTGTCGGAACTGAAGGGCTACCGCACCGGCGGCACCATTCATTTTGTCATCAACAACCAGATCGGCTTTACCACCACGCCGCAGTACCAGCGCTCCAGCCCCTACCCGACTGATGTCGCCAAGGGCATTCAGGCGCCGATCTTCCATGTCAACGGCGACGATCCCGACGCGGTTGCCTACGTCGCCCGGCTGGCGATCGAGTTCCGGCAGAAGTTCCACAAGGATGTCGTCATCGATATGGTCTGCTACCGGCGGCACGGCCATAACGAGGGCGACGAGCCGGCGTTCACCCAGCCGCTGATGTACCGCAAGATCAAGATTCACCCAACCACGCGCGAGTTGTATGCCCAGCGCCTGATCGCCGACAAGGTCTTGACCGAGAAGGAGGCTGACGATCTCTGTCAGGGCTTCTTCAAGCGGCTGGAGGCCGATTATCAGGCGGCGAGTTCCTACAAGCCGAATCGGGCCGATTGGCTGGAAGGCGTCTGGGGCGGGCTGGAGACGGCCGGCGACCAGGAGGACTTGGTCGACCAGGGCGTGACCGGCGTCGACGAGTCGGTCTTGCGCGAGGTCGGGCGGGCGCTGGTGCGGGTGCCGGAGGGCTTTGACCTCAACTCCAAGCTGGTCCGCCTGCTCAAGGCCAAGGAGCAGATGTTCACCAGCGGCGAGGGCTTCGACTGGTCGACCGCGGAGGCGATGGCGTTCGGCACCCTGGCAGTGGAGGGCGCGCGGGTGCGGCTTTCGGGCCAGGACTGCGGGCGCGGCACCTTCTCCCAACGCCATGCCGTGCTCCATGACCAGAGCACCGAGGGCCGGTTCGTGCCGCTCAATGCCATCCGTCCGGGGGAACAGGGGGAGGTCGAGGTGCTCGACAGCCCGCTGTCCGAGGCGGCGGTGCTGGGGTTCGAGTACGGCATTTCGTTGTCCGAGCCGCACTCGCTGATCATGTGGGAGGCGCAGTTCGGCGATTTCGCTAACACCGCCCAGGCGATCATCGACCAGTTCATCGCCTCGGCCGAGTCCAAGTGGCTGCGGCTGTCGGGCTTGGCCATGCTGCTGCCGCACGGCATGGAGGGCCAGGGGCCGGAGCACTCCTCGGCCCGGCCGGAGCGGTATCTCCAGCTTTGTGCGGAGAACAATCTTCAGGTCACCAACTGCTCGACCCCGGCCAATTTCTATCATGCGCTGCGCCGCCAGGTGCGCCGCAAGGCGCGCAAGCCGCTGATCGTGTTCACGCCGAAGTCACTATTGCGCCACAAGCTGTGCGTGTCGCGCCTGGCCGACTTCACCATCGGGACCCAGTTCCAGCGGGTGATCCCCGAGGCATCGGCTGATTTGCTGCCGGCGGACCAGATTCGGCGGGTGGTCTTGTGCACCGGCAAGGTCTACTATGATCTGTGGCAGGAGCGTGAGCAGCGGGGCACCCGCGACGTGGCGATCGTGCGGGTTGAGCAGCTTTATCCGTTCCCGTTTGCGCTGGTCGCGCGGGAATTGCAGAAGTACCAGAACGTGAAGGACGTGGTCTGGTGTCAGGAGGAGCCCGAGAATCAGGGCTACTGGACCTTCCTCGACCGCCGGATCGAGTCGGTGCTGAAGAGCGTGCCGCTGGAACCAAGGCGGCCGACGTATGTCGGCCGGCCGGCGGCAGCGGCGCCGGCGACCGGCTCTTACAAGCGTCATAACGAGGAGCAGGCAACGCTGGTCGATCTGGCGTTGGCGGTCTCTTAGGCGAGCCTTCGGCGACCAGGGGCGCTGCCCCTGGACCCCGCCGGGGCCGCGCGGCCCCCGGACCCCGTCTAATGAAAAACCGGGGGTCCAGGGGCCTGGAAGGCCCCTGGCAGGGGGTTCGGGGGGCAGGCCCCCCGACACCACTCTCAACGCCAAAAATTTCACATATTGCACCACCACGCATGGGAACTTGTCATGGCGACGGAAATCAAGGTACCCACCCTTGGCGAGTCGGTGTCGGAAGCCACCGTCGCGCGCTGGATGAAGACGGTTGGCGCGACGGTAGCGGCGGATGAACCGCTGGTCGAGCTTGAGACCGACAAGGTGACCCTGGAAGTCAACGCTCCGGCCGCCGGTGTTTTGGTCGAGATCGTCGCCGCGACCGGCGCCAATGTCGGCGTCGGCGCGGTGCTGGGACGGATCGGCGAGTCCGGCGCGGCGGTTGCCACGCCGGCGGCTGCGGCCCCGGTTGCGGTTGCGGCGGCTCCCGTGGCCCCGGCGGCTGCGGCTGCGGCCGGCCCGGCGTTTGACGTGCAGTCACCGGCGGTCCGCAAGCTGATCGACGACAACCGGCTGGATGGGTCGCAGATTCCGGCCAGCGGTCGCGACGGCCGGCTGACCAAGGAGGACGTGCTGAGCTTCCTTGAGTCCCGGACGGCGGGTGCCCCCCCGGCACCGGCCCCGGCTCCCGTCGTTCAGGTCCCACCGCCGGCGCCGACCTACAAGCCGGTGGCGGTGATGGAGCCGGCCTCGGGGGCCCCTCGTCCGCGCGCCGCGCGTGAGGAGCGGGTGCGGATGACGCGTCTGCGTCAAAGAATCGCCGAGCGGCTTAAGCAGGCCCAGAGCACTGCGGCCATGCTGACCACCTTCAACGAGGTGGACATGAGCGGCATTCTGGCGCTGCGCAACACATACAAGGATCAGTTCGAGAAGAAGCACGGTGTGCGGCTTGGCTTCATGTCGTTCTTCGTCAAGGCTTGCATCGCGGCGCTGAAGGAACTGCCGGCGGTCAACGGCGAGATCGACGGCACCGATCTCGTTTACAAGAATTACTATGACATCGGCGTTGCCGTCGGCACTCCGCAGGGTCTGGTGGTGCCGGTGGTGCGCGACGCCGACCAACTCGGCTTTGCCGAGATCGAAAAGACCATTAATGCGTTGGGCAAGAAGGCGCGCGACGGCAAGCTCTCGATGGAGGAGTTGTCGGGCGGCACCTTTACCATCTCCAACGGCGGCGTTTACGGCTCGCTGCTCTCGACCCCGATTCTCAATCCGCCCCAGTCGGCCATCCTCGGTATGCACAAGACGATGGAGCGGCCGGTGGTCATCAACGGCCAGATCGTGGCACGGCCGATGATGTACCTTGCGCTCAGCTATGACCACCGCATCATCGACGGCCGCGAGGCGGTCACCTTCCTGGTTAGGGTCAAGGAAGGTCTGGAAGATCCGCAGCGGCTGCTGATCGATCTTTGACAGTAACTGACAAGGTATCACTCCGTTAGGGAAAAAAGAGAGGGGGTTCCGGGGCCGGTCAGGCCCCGGATCAGGGGGCCTTTCGGGGGGCGGAAGCCCCCCGACAAAGGGGGCCCGCACGTGATCGGGGGGCTTTCGCCCCCCGCCCCCCAACTCGGGGGCCTGACCGGCCCCCCAGGCCCCCCCTCTTTTCAAACACTCTCACTCCAAGCGACCTGGATAGATCGTAAATGTTCCGGTGGCCGGCCACACCCCCTTCCCACGGCCGGCGGGTTCGGGTAATATCCGCCCCCTGCTCGTTGGACAGCCTGATCAACGGGAGGCGTTCCTATGCCGGACCAGGCGCTCCGGCAGCGGGATGGGGTGGCAAGCGGTGCCGCGGACAATAAGTGCGTCAGAAAGGAGTATCGGTCAACCGTGCAAGTTCTGGTTCGCGATAATAACGTCGACCAAGCTCTACGCGCGCTGAAGAAGAAGATGCAGCGCGAGGGCATTTTTCGGGAGATGAAGCTGCGGCGCAACTACGAAAAACCATCCGAGAAGCGCGCGCGGGAACAGGCAGAGGCGGTCCGGCGGACTCGCAAGCTGCTGCGTAAACGGATGGAACGCGAAGGGTATTGATTTCGCGAGAGGGCCGACCCCTAAGCAAGCCTTGGCGGGTTTGCTTAGGAGCAGCCCGGCATCGCGAATGTGGGGGCCACCGCCCGACCTGCCGGGGAATTCCCCGCGGGACGGGTGGAGACCACCGCTCCCGAGCGAAAGGACCCATGCGGACGGTCCCATAGCGGCCGTGTCCCGCCGCGGAGCAGTGGTGCCAAATTGGCTCAGTGCGGGTGCCGTTGGGCAACGTGGGGCTGGGCGAAACTCCCCAGACGGGGGGAGATTCGAGTCGGGCCCAGCAGGCAGTGCGGCGACAGCAAAGGCGGACGGGGCAGTGGCCAGGAGTTCTAGGTGGTTGGCGGTTGATTGATAAGGTTCGATACCCCGCTGTGACAATCGCTATGGCGCGATCGGCGTCAAGCCATCCGTCCGCTGGCGGCCGGCCGGTTCTTAGCGGCGGGCGGGAGATGCGAGTCGCCCGGGGCGGTCGGCAAAGGGGGAAAGGGGAAAGGGGGAGCCTTCGGCGACCAGGGGCTTTGCCCCTGGACCCCACTGGGGCCGCGGGCCCCAGACCCCCTTTATTTACCAGCCGACCGCTTCGGCGGTCCAGCGGCTGACCGACACGCCAAGCCCGGCAAGGCCGCCAAAGGTACAGCCAAGCGCCATGCGGGTGCCCATGGCCACCCAGCCGGGCATCCAGCCGCCCGGGAAGTCGTAAAACGTCCATCGATAGATTGGATAGAGGTCGACCGCCAGCGCCCCCATGGTCACCCCGGCCAAGCACCCCAAAGTAGTGACGTTGGCGTCAACCAACGGCGCGGTCGCCGCAACCGGCTCCCCGCCGCCAGCCGCTAGCGCCGGCCGGATGACGCCGGTCCACGCCGCCAGCACCAGCAACAGCACCAGCGTCGGCACGGCCAAAGCGGGCAGTGGACTCATCCCCCGCCGGCCGCGGTCAGAAGACATCGGAAAATGTCCGGTCAAGGAAGTCGAGGGTTGAGTTGCCGACCGAATAGGCGAGGCCTCCGGTCAGCCCATAGCTACAGCCAAGCAGCCCCCGGAACAGAACGGCGCCCATCCCCGGCAGCGCCCCCGCATCTTTGGCCCACTTGCTCAAAGGATAAAAGGCGACGAAAAGCGTACCGGCCGCCGCGCCCATGCCGCACCCCAGCATCGCCGGCTCGACGCTGATCGTCGGCTCGGTCGCGTCCACGCCGCCCCAGGCGACCGCTGGCTGCACGCTGCCGCCGGTCGGTCGGCTCGCCGACGACTGGGCAAACGCGCCCACGCCAAAGGTGCCGCCAAAAACAAGGCCGGCGGCCAGAATGCAGCATCCCAGCTTCGCCGCGGTCCCCCGCCACCGCTTAGCCCGGCTTCCGGCCCCAGGCGCAGCCCCAGCCGGTTGCCGAATGTAGGTCTTGCCCATCACCGATTCACGTTCATGGACGGATTCAAGCATGGATCAGCCATATCTCTTTGATTGAATGGACAAATTCTGAAAGCGGCCGGAGGCTCTCCAAGCCCTTCCCCCGGCGTCGTCCCCCAGACTGCCCCGGTGCGTTCCGGCGGTCAACTCTTTCGCGCAACCTTGACCGCGGCATCGTTGCCACGCTTGGTGACCGGCTTGACCGCCGGCTGGTCGGCGTCGGCCAGCACGTCCATCAGGCGGTCGTGCATCAGCCGGATCTTGGTGGCGTGCGCAACCTTGTGGCCGAAAACGTCCTTCACATAAAAAACGTCGATCGCACGTGCGCCATAGGTGGAAATCTTGGCGGTGGTGATCTGGAGCGAGAGATCGGTCAGCGTGCGGGTCAGATCGTGCAGCAACCCAGGGCGATCGCGGCCGTTGACCTCAATCACGGTGTGGGTTGAACTGATCTGATTGTCGACCAGCACCCGCGGCTCGACCTTGGCGGCGCGGGTACGCGGCGACAGCATTGGCCGCCGTTTGGCCAGTTCCTGCAACGGCCGCACCAGGCCGCGCAGCGTCTGCTCGGTCATGACGGCTAGCCGGGCCAGCTTCTCGCCGCTGTCGAGCGGGCCGCCCGCGTGCGCATCCTGAACCCAGAACACGTCGAGCGCCTTGCCGTTGTTGAGCGTAAAGATGCGGGCATCCACGATATTGGCACCGGCCAGTGCCATCGCCCCGGTAAGCTGGGAAAAGAGGCCGGGGTGATCGCCGGTATAGATCGTCACCTCGGTCACGCCACGGCCGCGGTCGATGCGAGTGTTGATGTCGAGCGGGCAGCCGTTGCGCTCGGCCTCGCGCACCAAGGAGGCGTGCCGGGCCTGCGTTTCGGTGTCGAAGGCGAGCCAGTAGGGGGTGTAGCCGAGCGACAGGAACCAGTCGATCTCTTCGTTCGACCAACCGGTGAGTGCGGCCCGCACCCGTTCTTGCGCCAGACGCACCCGCTCCTGCCGGCGCACCGGCCCAAGGCCGCCCGACATCCGCTCCAGCGCCTGATGATAGAGTTCCCCCAACAGGGCTCCCCGCCACGCGTTCCAGCGGTTGGGGCCGACCGCGCGAATGTCGGCGATGGTCAGCACCAGCAAAAGCCGCAACCGCTCGGGCGACTGGATCATCTCGACAAAGTCGCGGACCGTCCCCTCGTCCTCCAGGTCGCGCCGGAAAGCGGTCGCCGACAGCACCAGGTGATGGCGGACCAGCCAAGCCACGGTTTCGCACTCTTCCGGCGTCAGACCGAAGCGGGGGCAGAGCTTCTCCGCCACCTTCTCGCCGAGGGCGGAGTGATCGCCGCCGCGCCCCTTGGCGATGTCGTGCAGCAGCACCGCCACCCGCAGCGCCCGGTGCGACACCAACTCGCGGGCAACCGCGCAGCCGAGCGGCAGTTCCTCGGCCAATACGCCGGTTTCAAGCGCATGCGCGATCCCGATCGCCTGGAGCGTGTGCTCGTCGACCGTGAACGAATGGTACATGTCGTACTGCATCTGCGCCACCACCCGGCCGAAGTCCGGGATGAAGCGCGCCAGCACCCCGGCCTCGCTCATGCGGCGCAAGGTTGCTTCCGGGTTGTCGCGTCCGGTCAGAATCTCCAGAAACAGGCGGTTGGCCTCGGGATCGTTGCGCAGCCGCCGGACCACCCCGACCGAGCGGGTGAGGGCCCGCAGCGCCCTTGGATGAATATCAATGCCGTGCAGATAGGACACGTGGAAAAGCCGCATGATATCGATCGGCTGATCCTTGAACTGGTGGTCGATGCGCACGCTCAAGCGCTCGCCATCGAGCAGGAAGCCCTCCATCTCCTTGCGTCGTCCGAGTGTGAACGGCAGGAAATTGAACCGGGGCGGGCGCTTCGACTCGGCCTCGAGTGCCGCGCAGAACACGCGGGTCAAATCGCCCACATCCTTGGCGACCAGAAAATAGTGCTTCATGAACCGCTCAACCGACACCGCGCCCGCGTGGTCGGTATAGCCCATGCGCCGGCCGATCTCGGCCTGGAGGTCGAGTGTCAAGCGGTCCTCGGCCCGGCCGGTGAAGTAGTGGAGGTGGCAACGGACGCTCCACAAGAAGCGCTGGGCCTTGAGGAATCCGGCCGCCTCTTCCTTGAGAAAGACGCCCTTGGCGACCAACTCGTCGACGGTGTCGACCTGATAGAGGAACTTGCCGATCCAGAACAGTGTCTGGAGATCACGCAGGCCGCCCTTGCCCTCCTTGATGTTGGGCTCGAGCAGGTAGCGGCTGTCGCCCATGCGCCGATGCCGCTCGTCGCGCTCGGCCAGCTTGGCAACCACGAACGCGGGGCCGTTGCCGACCATCACCTCGCGCGCATACCGGCGCCGCAACTCAGCCAGTAATTCGCTGTCCCCCCACAGCGAGCGCAGCTCGAGCAAGTTGGTGCGGATGGTGTTGTCTTCCTTGGCGTGTCGGATGCATTCGTCGATCGAGCGCACCGCGTGCCCGACCTTGAGGCCGAGGTCCCACAGCGTATAGAGGATGAATTCGACGATTTGCTCGACCCGGGCGGTACGCTTGTAAGGCAGCAGGAACAGAAGGTCGATGTCGGAAGCGGGCGCCAGTTCCCCCCGACCGTAGCCGCCGGTCGCCACCAGATCGAAGCGCTCGGCAACCGTAGGGGACGCGCAGGGGAAAATGGTGTCGGTGGTGAAATCGGCGATCACCCGGATCAGATCGTCGACCAGAGCGCAAGTCTCGTGCACGCAGGCGGTGGCGTCGGCTTGGCCGGCCTCGAATCGTTGGCGAATCCCCCGGGTTCCTTCGTCGAGCGCGCCCTTCAACACCGCGACCAGCGGTGGGCGGATCGAATCCCCGGTGCCATGCTGATCAACCAGGGCGGCGAAGGCGTCCCGCAGGGGATGCGGGGCGGCAGCGGCGGTGGATGCCTGTACACCGGACGCTACCGTTGCTGGCAGTCCGGACGGCTGCGCCCCGGTCCGCCGGGCGCGCGACAACGACTCGTGATTGTCCCTGGCTTTTAGGTCCATCTTCACCCCTCCTGCCCAGCCCCGGCCCTGGTGATGCGGGCCTGGCCGGCCGCTCGGAACAAGAATCGCTGAAGCCGACGCCGGTTTCCAGTCCCTTCTGTCATTTGGTTGAGCGTCGTACCGCTATATGTGATCTGCGCGCCAGTCTTCCCGAGCCGCGTGCCGCACTCATGCACAAATTCCAGGCATAAAAGGATGCCGGGGACGACAGCGGGAGAGGGCCGAGATCACGCATCGTCTCTCTACTCGTTGGCCCTTATTGAATACGCCTGGGGGAACCCCGTATCATGGGGGCGCCGGTCGCTCGAAAGGGCGGACGGGTGGCCATAACCGTGCGCTCCCCCCCCGGGGTCCCCTCTCGTGCGATGAGAGATGGGGGCGGACATGTGCGCGAATCAGTGGGGAGCTTCCTGCCGTGAGCAGCAATGCCGACAAGCCTGCCGACATTCCCGCCGGGACCACCGCGGAGACTGCTGCCGCATCGGCTTCCATTCCCGCATCGGCTTCCGCATCAGGCTCCGCTCCGGCACCCGCTTCTGCTTCTTCCGCCGGCGGGGGCGGTGGCACTGCCACCCATTTTATCTTCGAACATAAGGTGTTTTCGATTGAAGGCGGCTATTTTTCCTTGACGATCGATCGCTCCCAGGTGGTTTTCAACGTGCCGCTCGGCAGCACGCTGGCCGGCGTGCCGCTCGACACGTTGCGCACCACCTTCGGTATCGTCGCCGACAGCGGTGACGATCAGCTTCTCCAGATCGTTGAGCGGAGTCTCAAATACGTCAAGATCATCCGGCCGGGGGAATCGATTCCCCGCGAGTTGCTGGATGGGAGCGCCTCGTGGTCGGTGGAGGACCATCACCGAACCCTGGCCCGCTGCCGCATGACTGTGCA
>Ga0172367_10010153_pt1 | contig 10186 bp, 9 predicted proteins | sample Lak10m_FD_114542 | JGI IMG/M metagenome (GOLD analysis project Ga0172367, IMG submission 114542) | Freshwater microbial communities from Kabuno Bay, South-Kivu, Congo - kab_022012_10m | ecosystem: Environmental > Aquatic > Freshwater > Lake | place: Democratic Republic of the Congo: South-Kivu...
AGCCGGCAACAACCGCCGTTGCCGTGGTGATACCGGTGACTTCAACCGGCACATTGCTTGAGAGAGCCGAGAGGCCGGTGGAACCAAGCTGCCCTCGACCATTACTCCCCCAGCAATAGACCTTTCCTTCGAGCACCGCACACGAGTGATCCCAGCCAACGGTCAATTTGCCGCCAAGACTCGACACTGCGGCGGTCGCGCCCCCGGCAGCACCATGTGCGCTTGCGGAGGTGGCGGGCACAACAAAGGCCGACGCGATGAGCGCACAGGCAACGAGAAGTTTCTTCAGCGACGACATTGAACGCAGTTTTACCTACGGGGGCACCCGTGGCAAGAGTCGGGGTGCTTTGCTAGCGGCGCAAGGCGATGAGGCGCTCGAGCGTCTCAGGTGATGCAGCGGCAATGGGCGTACGACGCTGCGCATGTTGCAGCGGAAGAAGGTCGCGGCCGAACGCATCGACGACTTTGACGCCGGCCTCTTGGCAGACGAGAAGTGCGCCGGCGTAGTCCCACACGCCGTGCTCGTCGCAGTCGAGATAACCATCGAGGCTTCCGTCGGCGACGAGGCAGAGGTCGAGTGCGGCGGCACCATTGGCGCGGAACTGCCACCAGCCGGGGTTCGGTGGCGGTGGACCCGAGACTCCGATGACGGAGTTTTCGAATGCGCGCACTTCGCCCCGACGGATTGCTTCGCCGTTCTTCCACGCACCGCGTCCGCGAACTGCGGCGTATTCGGTGTGGGGCTGTGCGAGTTGCGCGACGACGGCGACGCGAGGTCCTTCGGCATCGACGCAACACAGCGACACCGCGTGCCATGCGATGCCCCGGCTGGCATTGGTACTGCCGTCGACGGGGTCGACGATGACAACGAGTTGGTCGGCGAGGCCCGCAATGTCGGCCGTGTCGAACCCGGCTGCGCCGGACTCCTCGCTGAGAATGCCCCAACCGAATTCACGGAGCGCAGCGACGACTGCGTCGTTCACCATCACATCGGCTGCGTACTGGCCACGCTGCACGCCGGTGAGGCTCCAGTCCCGTGCCGCGGCGATCGTGAGCTGGGCAATGTTTGCGACGTTGCGCAATGCGTACAAAATTGCCTCGTCGGACGAATCGCGGGTGATCGAAGCGGCAATGGACACAACAGAAAGGTAGTGTCACGGCGTGGCAGTGATCGACGTCGCGGGCTTCGTTTCCGATCTGAAGAGCCACGCGGTCGACCACGGCTTCCACGTTCACGATGAGCGGCACTTCGTCGAGACCTATTCATTGCGCCAGTCGTGGGAAGTCGACCTGCACCCCGAAGAGGCATGCAATGGACCCATCGACCTGCACCTATCGCTCGAGGTCGACCCACGGGTACTTCTGGGTTTCGAGGATGCGGTCGTCAAGATGAACGACCCCGACGAGGAACCCCCGACGGGTTTCGAGTTCCACCTTCTCTTTACGTGGACCTTGCCGCCACTACCCCAGCCGCCCGACCTGCTGATTCTCGCGACAGAACTTGCGGGCATCGGCGGCCTCGACCTGCCGGTCGAGGTGTCGGCGATCGATTCCTATCCTTCGGTCACCGATGCACCTGAGCGCAGCCTCAGTTTGGTCGCAAAGGTTGCGGTGTCACTGGCCGATGTGTACGCGGTGCGCGACGAGGCACTGTGCACGGTGCTCGACAAGTGCCGCGAAGTCAGCCTCGACCTGCTCGAGCGCGCACCGTCGTGGCTGGGTGACGCATGACGTCGATCGCTCGCCGTGTTGCTGCAGGTGCCGTTGCGCTGACGGTTCTTGGCGGCGGTTCGTGGGTGCTGGGCGAATGGCAACCCTTTGCCTACGACTGGCCCGACAAGTGGGACCCACGCGTTGCCAAATTGGCTGATTACGTGGAACGCCATGCTGATTACGAGTTCGAACATCCCGTTCGATCGCGGTTCCTTCCCGACAAAGAGTTCGAGAAGCTCGTCACCGACGATGAAGACGACCTCACCGACGAGGATCGCGACTACTACGAGGCAACCGGTCGTCTCTTGCGTTCACTCGGCCTGGCGGACGGCGAAGTGGATCTGTTCAGGGACCAAAACACCCTGAACGCATCGGGCATTCTCGCGTATTACTCCCCCAAGGACCGTGAAATGGTGATTCGCACCAACCCCGACGACGTCGTTGATGGCGAGCTGTCCCCTGCCCTGCGCGCGACCGTCGTGCACGAATTGGTGCATGCCCTGCAGGACCAGCGCTTCGGCTTGGTGCGCATGCGGGAACGGGCCGAGGACTCTGGCCACGACGAAGCACTGACCGCGCTGATCGAGGGTCACGCGATGTCGATCGAGTCGAAGTACACCAGCGACAACTTCTCGGAAGAGGAACAAGCGCAGTACGACGAAGTGATGGAGGGCGACGACGACCCTGCCGTGAGTGAAGTACCCGAGATCATGTCGGCACAACAGTTTTCTCCTTACGTTTTCGGACCGACGTTCGTCGAGGCACTCGAACGCAAGGGAGACGAGGCCCTCATCGACGCGTTCATGAAGAAACAGCCGAAGTCACTTGAGCAAACGATCCTGCCGTCGAAGTACTTCACGAAAGACGACCCCGAAGAGATCGAAGAGCCGAAGGGGCCAAAGGATTCGGAATTGGCCGTCTGGGGACAGATCAGCCAACTCGATCTTTTCTTCCTGCTTGTTCGCACGTGGGATGCGCCCGAGGCGTTGCGCCTGAGCGATCTCTGGGGCAACGGCTCGTATGCGGGGTTCGACGTCGGCGATGACGACTTTTGTGTGGTGCTGAACATCCGTGGCGAGTCCGACGAGGCAACCGAAGAACTGCGTGAAGCTTTCACCGAGTGGGCGAAACTGCCGGGCCTGCGCTCACCCAAAGTGACGGGCGATGAGAAGTACTTCCGCATTGAGGCCTGCGACCCTGGCCCGAAGGTGTCGATCGAGTTGCCGACCGAGGTCGATACGCGCCAGATGTTCTGGCGATCGGGCGACATCTCATACATCTGGCGCTCGGAACCCGACACCGATGCCGAGTGCGTGGCGACCGGCGTGTACACCGAATTCACCACCGAAGAGCTGCAGACCGACGAGCGCGCCGTCGCGCGCTACAACGAACTCATCGCTGACTGTCGCCGCGACTGACCGACCGCAAGGTCACCGTCGCAAGCAATCCACCTTCGGGGTTTTCGAGAAGCGCAACGCGACCGCCCGAGGCCGCGGCGAGTTGCGCGACGATCGACAGACCAAGACCACTTCCACCCGGTCGATTTTGACTTTCCGCGCCACGCCAGAAGCGGTCGAACGCGTGCTCGCGTGAAGTGGCCGACATACCGGGACCCCGATCGGCGACCGAAATCGTCGTGTCGCTCGAAGAACGCGCAACCGCGATCGTGATCGACGTTGAGGGCGGCGCATAATCGAGTGCATTGTCGATGTAGTTGTCGACGATCTGCTCGAGTGCACCGGGCATCGCCTCGACGACACCGGCGACGTCACCTTGCACCACGAGAGAAACACCGCGCTCTTCGGCGAGCGGCCGCCACATTTCCAGACGGCCGTCGATGATGGCGCCAACGTCGATGCGTGCCGTCGAGCCGGGGGCCTCGGTTCGCGCAAGAGCGAGAAGTTGTTCGACGAGTCGTGCCAGCCGTTCGAGTTCGGCCACTGCCGCCTCGAGGTCGTCGGCGACCTCGGTCGTGGCACGCTCAGGACGCTCGACCACGGTTGCCAACGCTTGCTCGACTCGCAACCGAAGTGCGGTGAGTGGCGTGCGAAGTTGGTGCGACGCATCGCCTGCGAACCGACGCTGCTCGGCCAGGGTCAGTTCCACCCTTGTCGCCATTTCGTTGAAGGAGGCGGCGAGTTCACGAACCTCGCTCGGTCCTTCGACCGTTGCGCGTGCGGACAGATCACCCGCGGCGATTCTGTCGCTTTGCATACGCAGCCGTCTGAGTGGTCGCACCACGCTCGTCGCCACTAGGAACGCCGCAAAGAAAGCAAGGCCAAGCGAGATGGCCGCCAGCAGAACGAGGCCCCGTAGACGGTCGGCGACGCGTCCGTTCACAACGGACTCGGGATAGGTGAGCCGCACGGCACCGATGACGCTGTCCGTCGTCAGCACTGGCACCGCCGAATACACGAGATCCTCACCCAAGGTTTCGCTGCGCCGCGTTCCCACCGCCGAATTACCGAGAAGTGCCGACGCGATTTCGGGTCGGTTGAGGAACGACTGCCCCACCGCGACGTTCGGGTCGGTGGCGGCGAGAACACCTCCGTCCCGGTCGACGATGATCACGAGCGCTTCGGATGACGCGTTGTAATCGGCGACGAGCACGGCAAGCGTGATTCCCGTTGCGGTTTCGGCGTTGGCGGGGTCGGGTTGCGCGAGGAGTTTCTGTGATTTGGCCGCGAGCGTCGACGCATCGCGCTCGAGCGCGGTCACCACCCGGTCACGTTCGACACGACGCAGGTGCGTACGCAGTGGTACGTCGTGCACGATCAGAATCAATGCGACAAGGCCGACGACCGCGAGTACGAGACGACGCCTCACTCCGCGGGGACCCTCAGACGAAACCCGACGCCGCGCACCGCCTCGATCCAATCCTGGTTGCCGAGTTTCTTGCGTAGGGCCGCAACGTGCGCATCGAGCGTTTTTGTGGGGCCGTACCACTCGGTGTCCCACACGTGTTCGAGAATGTCGTGTCGCCGATGGACAACCTCAGGTGCGGCCGCAAGGTATGCGAGAAGGTCGAACTCTTTCGGTGTCAACGTCAGCGCATTGCCGTCGATTGCTGCTTCGCGCATTTTCTCGTTGATGACCAGCGCCCCAACCACTATGTCGGTGGAGGCAGCCGGTGAGTCGACACCGCCACCACGACGTACGACGGCGCGAATACGTGCAATCAACTCCCTCATCCCGAAGGGCTTCACGACGTAATCGTCGGCGCCAAGTTCCAAGCCGACGACGCGGTCGAGTTCATCACTGCGCGCAGTCACGATGATAACGGGAACGTTGCTCTTCGCCCGGATTTCGCGGCACACATCAAGACCGTCGGTGTCGGGCAGGCCGAGGTCGAGCAGTACGAAGTCGTAGCCCTCGGCAGCCAGGGCCGCTGCGCCCGTGTCGACGTGTGCGACTTGGAAACCCGCGTCACCAAGTCCGCGCGATACGACTGCGGCAATCGACGGGTCGTCTTCGACGAGCAACACCTTCACGCCCGCCATTGTCGCCGAAAGCCAGGCACTCCGCGCGGGATCGGAAATCTTGGACGTTTCTTGGATTTCCCCTCAACTTCTATTGGAAATCCATTTCCTACGGTGAGCTCCATGAAAGCAGGCCTCGCCACTTCCCTCTCCATCGTCGGTGTTCTCGCCACCGGTGGTGCAGCACTTGTTCTCAACTCCTCGATTCTCGACACCGAATCATCGGCGAAAGGCTCTCCCGCGTTTGCCACGGTCGTCGGTCTTCAGTCCGATAGCGGCGTCATGCCACTCGGTGGCGGTGCAGCCCCCCGCCCCGCCACCGAGCTCTCGGCAAACACCGTCGCCGACGTCATCAGTGGCAAGCAGGCGCCCCTGATGGCACCCGTCGAGGTTTCCACCGACGCGCAGTCGGCCCCCGCATCGACTTCCATGACTCAGTCGGCCAGCAATGCAGGTTCATCGGCGAAGGCACCCACAGCGACCGGCGGCCAAACCGGGACCATCAAACAAACGCAGGCCGCGGTAGCCGCAACCGAGACAACCGTCGAGGACAGTCCGTCGACAACCGCGGCACCGGTTGCACCAACCACGACAGCGGTCGGATCTCCCACGACGACTGTGCCGGCAACCGAAAAGCAGTTCAAGGTCGGTGACGCCGCCACGATCACACTCGTCGTGAACGGCACAAGGCTGCTTGTCAAGGACATCGCGATCACCCCTGGGTCGGGTTACAGGGTCACCAACCAGGTCAGCCGTGACGGCGACGATGTGCGCATCACGCTCACTTCGCCGACACGCGCAATTGAATTCTCCGCCCGCCTCGTCAACGGACAAATCATGGCGGCAGTCAGCGCGCCGTCGAGCGGCAACCTCAACCCGCCTCGTCCGCCTCGTCCGCCCCATCACGACGACGATGACGATGACGATGAGCACCACGAACGCAAGCACGATGATGACGAAGATCACGAACGCGAGCATGACGATGACGACTGACAACCCACGCCAGCGACGCGATCGACACGTGGCGCGATCCGCTCGCATCCTGTCGACCGGATTCTCTGCAACGGCAATTCTCGGAATCACTGCCGCATTCGGTGCTGCGGAACGCGCTCAGTCAGCGGCCGCACCCACGGCGGTGCCACCGACAAGCATGCCGACACTCCAAACGACGACTCCGGCACTCGCCCCGCTTGGCGCGACCACGATTTCGCCCGTCACCATTGCTCCGGTTACTGCTGCCACAGCTTCTCCGGCGATCAGCACCGTTCCCACAATCGAGGCTGCATCGCCAATCGAGACCGTCGCTCAACTGCCCTCACCGATCGGCACGGTGACACTCCCCGCCGACACAATCGCACCGACACCAACGACCGAAGTGACGGCCCCGCCGGCGCCCGAGACGACTGCAGTTGCGCCGATCGCGCCAGCCGAGCCGCCGGTCGAATTGACCCTTCCGCCGGCACCGAGCAATGGATCCAGTGGTGGCTCGCGCTGATCTTGCTTCGTCGGCGACCAGCACGGTCGTCAGCGGCGTCCGCTTTCCATCGATGGGCAATACGGCCCATGTCGTCGTCGTTGCAGCCGATGATGACGTTGCGTCGAGGCTGATCGCTCGTGCCAAAACATTGGCACTTTCACTCGAGTCTGCGTGGAGCAGGTTCATTCCGACGTCAGACATTGCCCGGCTCAACACGGCCCGCGGTCGTGCCGTGCGCATTACGCCAGACACGGAAGTTTTGGTTCGTCATCTCGTCGCCGCATTCGAAGCAACCGACGGCTTGTTCAACCCCTTCGTTCTTCCCGCTCTGTTGAAGGCCGGCTACGACACGTCACTTGCGGGAGATGGACTTGCGAGTTGCGCAGCCGCCGCGCCGATGCACGTGCCCCATGCGGGGCATGTGGTCATCGAGTCACTGGAAGGCCAAACATGGTGCCGGCTTCTCGACGGGACCACGCTCGACCCGGGCGGCCTCGGCAAGGGCCTCGCTGCCGACATCATCGCCGAGCGACTCTTGCTCGAGGGTGCACGTGGCGCGCTGGTCAGCATGGGCGGCGACATTCGCTGCGCCGGGGAAAGTCCCAACCCGGCGGGATGGATCATCGACATCGAAGCACTTTCCCATCCTGCGTTCGGAAGAACGACCGTCCTCGTCCGTTCGGGCGCGATCGCTTCGTCATCGACGCACGCGAAGCGCTGGCACGGCGGCCATCACGTGATCGATCCTGCGACCGGTATGCCGATTGACGAGTCATCACCGAATGCGCTACGCATGTCGAGCGTCATCGCATCGACCGCTGTCTGGGCCGAGGTGTTCGCAACCGCATCATTGGTTGCCGGTGCCGACACTGCCGGATTGATGATCGAGGCCCGCGGGCTGGCCGCCCGCTTCGAACGCTCCGACGGTCGTGTCGTCAACACGACCGGATATGCGAGGTACGCGCCATGAACAGCCATTTCTGGTGGTACGTGTCGCGCGCATCCGGCACGGTTGCATGGGTTCTCGTGCTGGCCACTTGCGCGTGGGGCATTCTCCTTGCGACACGACTGTTCCGTGGCTGGGACAGACCCGCATGGTTGCTCGATCTCCACCGCTGGCTCGGGTCGCTTCTCATTGCTTCGACGGCTCTCCACATGCTCGCCCTCGTCGGCGACAACTACACCCACTTCACGGTGACTCACCTCGTTGTGCCGTTCGCGTCGGAATGGAAACCGGGCGAAGTGGCTTTGGGCGTCGTTGGCTTCTGGATGCTTGCGGCCGTACAGGTCACGTCGTGGATGATGAAGAAACTGCCGAAGCGGCTGTGGCGCGCCGTGCACATGTTGAGCTATCTGGCGTTCGTCATGGTGACCTGGCACGCAATCGCGGCCGGTACCGATGCATCGTCGCGCTGGTACGGAGCTCTCACCGTCTCGATGGTTGCGCTCGCGACGGCATTCGGCGCGGCCCGCCTCATCACCCTGCGCAAGCCAACTGGGCGTTCACCCATTCGCACCGCCACACCGTCGAACTAGCGACGACTATTCTCCCCCGCGTGGGGGAACTGAACTTTTTGCGCATCCTGAAACGCGGACTCATGTTCGCCGACGACCGGGCATTGGTCGACCTGGCGAAAGGCCACGACGTCACCTACCGACAACACATCGACCGCGTCACACAGTTGATCGGTGCGCTGCGCAACCTCGGCGTTTCGCCATCCGATCGCGTCGGTGTGCTTGCCGGTTCGTGCCACGAGTACATCGAACTGTGGCACGCCTGCCTGTGCGGAACGGCCGTCATCAACCCGTTGAACAGCAGGCTCGCCGCCGAAGAGTACGTCTACATCCTGAATGACTCGGGCACGACGGTGCTCTTCGTCGACGCGGCCTTCGCGCAGATGATCAACGATGTCCGGCAACGGCTCATACACCTGCGCACCGTGGTTCTGATCGGTTCGGGCGACGCACCGCACGACCTTCGCTACGACGACTTGATGGCGGCGCAGCCGATCGGTGAACTGCCGGCCGAACCCAACGACGACTCACCCGCAGTGCTGATGTACACGGGCGGCACGACAGGTCTTCCCAAGGGAGTCGTTCTCCAGCAAAAGGCCATCGTCCTCGTGACTTACCGCAGCCAGATGGGGATGTTGATCGAATCGGGTTGGCGGTATCTCGCGTTCATGCCGCTGTTCCACGTCGGCAGCATCATGACGTGGGCATTGCTCATTCCGACGGGCGGCTCCGTGTACCTTCTGCCCGGCTTCGAACCAAAGGCAGTAATGAACGCCGTGCGCGAGCACCGCATCACCGCGATTGCCGGAGTGCCGACGATGTTCGGCCTCATCCTGCACCATCCCGACTTCGAGCCGTCGATGTTCGAGTCGCTCACGCTGATGGGCTATGGCGCGGCGCCAATGCCCGATGCGCTGTTGGCGCGTTACATGTCGCTGTATCCGAACCTCAACTACTTCCAGGCGTACGGGATGACCGAGTTTGCGGCAACCGTGTGTGCGGTCACGCCTCACGACCACAGGGTCGGTGGCGAGATTCTCAAGTCCGTCGGGCGGCCGTGCATCGGCGTGGAGGTCGAGATTCGCGACCCCGAGACGACCGAACCACTTCCGCTCGGCACCGTCGGCGAACTGTGGATTCGATGCGATTCGGCGATGTTGGGTTACTGGAACAAACCCGAGGCAACTGCACACGCGCTGGTCGACGGCTGGTACAGGTCGGGCGACGCGGGTCGCATGGACGAAAACGGCTACGTGTTCCTCGCCGACCGCGTGAAGGACATGATCGTCTCAGGCGGCGAGAACGTGTACTCACTCGAGGTGGAGAACGCGATTGCTACCTTCCCCGGTGTCACGCAGGTCGCCGTCGTGGGTCGCCCGCACGAAATCTGGGGCGAGGCAGTACACGCGTTCGTGGTGTGCGCGCCGGGCGCCGTCACCGAAGCCGACCTCGACGCCCACGCCCGCAAGACGATCGCGGGCTACAAGGTGCCGAAGTCGTGGACAATTCAGTCCGATCCCCTGCCGTTGTCGGGTGCCGGAAAGATCCTGAAGCGTGAGTTGCGCGACCGATTGGTTGACCCGGCGCAGTAGCGTCGCGTCATGACCTTCCAGAAACTCGATCCCGCCATCCGCGACCTTGCCAAGGGCGTCAACTTCGGCACCCTGTCATTCATGCTGCCGAGCGGCCGCATCGCCAGCCACGTCATGTGGGTTGATGCCGACGACGACCACATCCTCATCAACACCGACCTCGGCCGCATCAAGTACGACTCGATCAAGGCCAATCCCACCGTGACCGTCGCGATGTGGAAAGCCGACAATGCCTACGCATACGCCGAAGTGCGGGGACGCTGCGTCGCCGAAGTCGCCGGACAGGAAGCTCGTGACCACATCGATGCGTGCGCAGTGCGTTACACGGGCAGCGCCTACGCGTTCCCGATCGACAAGGGTCGCGTGATCCTGAAAATCGCCGTTGAAAAGCAGCGCTCACAAAACCTGTG
>Ga0172367_10010155_pt1 | contig 10185 bp, 12 predicted proteins | sample Lak10m_FD_114542 | JGI IMG/M metagenome (GOLD analysis project Ga0172367, IMG submission 114542) | Freshwater microbial communities from Kabuno Bay, South-Kivu, Congo - kab_022012_10m | ecosystem: Environmental > Aquatic > Freshwater > Lake | place: Democratic Republic of the Congo: South-Kivu...
ACTGTGGCCGTTGTAGTGGCTGTGCTAGGCTTTGTTGCACAGCTGTTACTTGATAGCTATGCTCAATGAATTGGTTAGCTTCAAAATAATCAGTACCACAGACAAAAGGAACTTTGAGTCTTAAACCTCTTACAGGTTTGTCTAGCACCTCACCTGAAATTACCCCACCAGTGATAAACTCTTTATTTTCAAAGCCTAAAACTGTATTGAGGGCAAGTTTATCAAAGTCGAAGATCAGTTGTATATCTTGGTTATAGAGATAAGCTGATGCTGCAATCGCGCCTAAATGATGACCGCTATCTAAAAAGCAATATCTTAGGCTTCTATCCTGATATTTCCAGCTAGACCTATAATAAACACAACTAATTAAAAAAATGCATCCTCTGATACTTTTTCCCGGTATAATATGATTTTCTAATCCATCATCAATTAATTCATATATAAGAGTTAGACAATTATTCTCAACTTCTAGATGATAGATACCATCTACTATTTCTGATATCCCGCGAATTTGTACATAAAGTTCTGTAGGATATAAAGCACCTGCTGATGGATTTACCCGTAGTTTGTGGTGCACATCTTTATATACCTTTTCTAGGGTAACTGCACTGGTTAACCAAATAAACCCATGAAGAGAATTATTGAGATTTAATTTCACCCGACGGTAAAATTTTGGATAGACTTTAAATGCAGTTGGCTGTGTTCCATGGTCTACATAATTAGGGTTAATCTGTACAGAGAGATAAGAATGCTTGGTAGCATCGTGGTAAGCTACTTCTGAATTATTACGTTTCGGCATTTTTCAGCAACCTTAAAATTTCTATATTGCTAGCAAAATCTATTGCTCTATAATCATCTAAATTTCTGAGATTTAAGTTAGGTTTATGTTGTAGCAGTAATTTAGCAACACCTGTCTTTCCTGCTGAAGCTGCATACATTAAAACAGTTGTACCGTTATCATTTTGATTATCAATATTGATTTTGGCACCAAGCAACAAGCTAATTAACTCATAATGATTACCGAAACAGCCAAACCACAAGGCATTATTATTCTCATTATTTTTAGCATTAATATTTGCGCCTAAATCAATCAGTTCTTTGACAACTCCATAGACTCCCTCTCTAGTAGCCGTCATTAAAGCTGTGTCGCCATTTTTGCCTGGTTGATTTAAATTTTCGGGATTGTAGCCCTTTGCTATCAGCCATTCCTTGGTGATTTCACTCAACTTTTGCTTTTTGATCTGATTCATAACTAATCCTTAATACTCGTAAATTGACTCAACAAGATGAATAATAGGTTATACCCACTATTCATCAACTAAAGATTATCGACTTCGTAATGATTACAGTACTGACAATCCTCGCTATTAATTAGTAGCTTGAAACATTCCATTACAGAAGTAGGTTAATACTAAAACAATACTTACCCAGACCTTCGTTATTTTATCCTGGACCCTATCTTACCTTCTGCCTAATTTTGAGCATCACCAGAATAAAGATATAAATATCTTCCGTAACCCCATAACCGCTTTTTATTGGAGTTTAAGTTCACTGACAACAATTTAGCTTACTTATATATTATCATTCTGATAAGTTTAAATTATGAATCATTTATAAAGATGCCAACACATCTTAGTTGAATTGGCTAAATAAAAAATTAAAATGCAGCTAAAACTACAATTACAGCAGTTTTCAAGTAAATAAACTACAAACCTTAATATCATAAATCTTGTGGGGCGGGTAGGATGCCCGCCCTTCTGTACCTACTCAGATAAAATACGCTGTAAATTTCAAAAATATGCAGTTCTGCTGTAACTTGAATTTAAATATGGTTAACTAATGTTAAAAATTCCCTAAAAATATGTTAAATTTTATATGTTCGGTTCTAGTAGAAATCAACTATTAGAAGCAACAGGGAAAGTCCGGTGTAAGTCCAGCACTGTCCCGCAGCTGTAAACCAATTTTAATTTTTAATTTGAGATTGAAATTTAAAATTGTGTAAGTCAGAATCCCCACCCATAGAAAAGTAAATTTAGCCAAAATCTACGAGGTACAGATGACAGCAGAACATAGAATATTTGTTTGTACCACTTGTGCCAGTAAGTGGGAAAATGGTGAGCGTGTTGGTGAAAGTGGTGGAGAACAGCTTCTTAAACAATTGCAACTAGATTATTTTAATTGGGAGTTGAATACAGAATTTGTCATTCAACCAGTGCAATGTATGAGCGCTTGTAATCGTTCTTGTGTTGTTGCCTTTGCTTCACCCAACAAATCTACGTATCTTTTTGGCGACATTTCTTCTGATTTATCAACTACAGAACTTGCTGGTATATTCCAGTGTGCAGGTAAATATTATGCACACCCACAAGGTTCATTACCTTGGAGTGAACGTCCACAACCACTCAAAAAAGGAATTTTGGCAAGTATTCCACCAGTACCTGTGCCCTCCGCCATAAAATCTACTTAGTTAGGAGTCTGTAGCTAACACTACTATATTCTAACCACATTGTAGCAGTTGGCGGTAAATATTTTTAACATGGTGTCAAATGTTAACTTGTTAATTTTTCAAATCAATTTTGTTAGCAAGAAATTTTCCAGCAATTTTATCTGATTAAAATCAGCATAAAAGATGAAGGATATAATTGCTCCTTCATCCTTAATTAAAGATTGCTAAGAGTAGCGATGAAAATCAAATTTTACACAAGATATGGTTCTTGATGGGTTTTAATTGTGCAATTAGACCGGGGATAAGTAACGCAAAGGAGAGCGAATCCTTTAGACATTTGGTCGTCATCTAAAAAGATTTGATCAGATTGATCAACTTCACCTTCCACTACTTTTCCCACACAACTTGAGCAAGAACCTGAATGACAAGAGAAAGGCAATTCAATACCATTTTCTTCTGCTGCGTCTAAAATGGTAGTCTCTTCATCAACTTCAATTGTGGTGTCGATATCTTGCTTTTTGTTGATTAATCTAACTTGGTAGCTTGCCATTTTCCGATTCTCCTCAAAAATTATAATACAATTGGATCGGTTACTCGAAGTTTATTTAGTCAAATCAAAACTTCGAGAAGCAGCCCAGAAGACTATACTGCGTTGATAGATTTCTCCTGGCTGTAGGGTATGTCCCAATTACTATGGGCTTCATCAACTTGCCCCTGGGACAAAGGTTGTAGATGGGCAAATGTCCGTTATTTCCCAGGAAAGCAATGAAAGTCTATTTCTGACTAACAGAACTTCAGAAAAACTCCACACAAGTGTCTTTCTCAATCCTCCAAACATTCAACTACCTGCAAGGTACACCCGTGGGTGTGCCATCATCTGTTTTGAAAGATTTTCCGCAACCGCAGGTATCACTTGCATTGGGGTTAGTGAACTTAAAGCCACTTTCCATCACACCCTCTACAAAGTCGATCACAACCCCATCTAATAACGGCGCACTTTTGGCATCAACGTAAATCAGCACATTACCTTGCTGAATTACCAAATCATCTGATTGTGGTTTGCTGGTGAACTCTAGTCCGTATTCATAGCCACTACAACCACCACTTTTTACAGATACACGGATACCTTTTTTAGCCTCATTATTATCAGAGGTTGAACCTCGTAAAAATGCCCGCAGACGAAATTCTGCTTTTTCTGTTAACTTAACAGCCATTAGGTCTCCTGATTTGTGGCGATGAAGTTCTGCTGATTTTGAGTGTGGGAATGTTTGTTAGTTAACTAGGTTGTACAATTGCTTGTAGCTTCTACAGAAGGAGATTGTCCGTACCTCCAGGGCGCTGTGTTACCGCATACAGGGCAAGCGCGATCGCGCTGAGAACGACGCTTGGCGAATTCCATCCGATTCAAGTCAATTGTCAGCAACTGGGACAATAAAGGTTGACTGAACCCAGTAATCAGCTTAATTGCCTCCAACGCTGTCAAACAAGCTAGTGTCCCAGATACAGCCCCCAGAACTGCAAAAGCACGTCGATCCCATTCAGGCTTTTCTGGAAACAGACAAGATAAACAAGGAGTCACACCAGGAATAATCGTAGTCAGGTAAGCCTCCATCCCATCCATTGCAGCTTCCACCATTGGTTTACGCCAACGCACACAAGCTTCATTCAGCAAGTTACGTTCCGTAAAATTGTGGGCGCAGTCCAGGGCCATATCAGCCGGTTGTACCAGGGAGTCTACATTTTCCGGGGTGATGTAATCATGAACTACTTCCACTTGGATATCAGGATTGATACCTTGGAGAGTTTCTTTAGCCTTGAATACCCTTGGTTTACCCACCCAATCATCAGTCATTAAAATCTGACGATTCATATCATCTAACCGCAAGTTACCACCCCGCACTAGGATTAGTCGCCCAACGCCCGCTACTGCTAAGTAAAGCGCCGCCGTACCACCTAATCCCCCCACACCCGTTACCAGAACCGTCGCTGACTTCAGGCGTTTTTGAGCTAGTTCGCCAAAGCTTGGCAGCATCATTTGGCGACTATAGCGTTCTAATTCGGTAGGCGTTAGGTTGATCACTTTTTACCTCCTAATCAGAAGTGATTTCTGTCAGCGTAACTACATTCTTCGGTTTCTCTTTAAATACCTTGAACAGCTTTTGTTCATGGGGTGTTGATTCCAGAAAAACATCATAAGCTTTTTGCAAAGCCAATGCATATTGAGCAAGTTTTTCTTCTGGAGTTAAATGAAGAGACATTTCATCAATTTCTGCCATATTTTGAGAAAACTTCTTCAAAATATGCAAACGATTGACATTCACAATTTGTTGGTCGTAGGGTAAATTAAAAAAATCAAAAAACTCTTCTGCATCTACGAGGTTTTTGAACTCATTAATATTTGTACTCATTGGGAACTCTCCATTATTTTTAGCTGTTGCTTCAGTTCATCCAGCTGTTGATAAACTTGATAAGTCCCAGCTGCCACATCCATAAGTGTTTTGTAATCTGTGGGCAAACCTTCTGCTAAATCATGCAGATCCATTTTCATTTGACCTGCTTTACTATTGAGCCGCTTGATCTTGTTTTTAATTTCTTCAATATCTGTTGTACTCACTTGCCTCATTGACTACTCCTTGTTATGTGCAGAAAAATTCCAACAAACACCTTTGTGTCTATTACTTATTGGTGACAAAATCATTCTGACCACAAAGACACTAAGACACAAATCTAAATTAACTTTTGCAGCGAGTTTAAAGTTTGCCTACTTCAGGATAAGTTTTGCCCAACTCAACACCTTTTGTAACATAACTTTCTCCCTCTTCTGCTAATTTTTCGAGGGAGTCAAAACCAAATCGATGAGCATCACGTAAGGTTTTTTTAGTAAGCAAGAGACGACCAGAAAAAATCAATGCCCAGCCAAATCCTTCATGGCTTAAGTCTAATACTACCTGAGAAATTAAACCTGTTTCTTGTTCTATCCGAGCAGCTACAGCCCGAAAAAATGACATAATCCGTGCTTGAGTAATTGCATCAACTTCACCCTCCAGAGAAATTTCCCGTTTCTTTTGTTTGGTAACTACAAATGGTTTCAGTATTAGTTCATCAGACCAATTCCGATAAACTCCATAGGTATCTTGTCCGCGAATTTGTTGTACTAATGTCTTGAGAAAAGGAAAGTTCAAGACTACTGTATCTGTGCTGCCGTTCACACTATTATTTGTACTCATACTGTGGCTTAAAGTTAAAATCAATCTGCAAAGTTGGGAGTAGTTTGTCTTAATGCTTTCCGTAACCAAGGTGGAGGATTACCTTTGAGAGTTTGCACAAGTTTAGTGAGAACTTCACTAATTTCTTCAGCTTCTGATTTAGCTTTAACCGGAGTTACACCTTTCTTAATTAAACGGGCGGCGGCGCTACCACCAATTGCGGCCACATAAACGATGGTACAATCAACTAAAGCATCAAGTTTGGGAGTGATTTTATCTTCATTCCCATCTTCTTTAAGGTCACCGTCAAACTTCAAAGTTTCTAGAAATTGATATCCCTCGTCAGAGATTTCATAAACATCAATTTCTCTTGCCCAGCCGAAGTGAGCATTAATATGAACTCGGTCACTTGTGGTAAAGGCAATTTTCATTCTGTTTTCCTGGATGGGGAATTGAGTATTAGGTATGGAGAAAAAATTGATTCTGATTACTCAGATACCAGTTGCCATAAATGTTTAACTCTCTTTTCTTCCGCTTCTAAAAAGAGGTTACCGATACCAAATAGAAGTTCCATTGTGCCTCGATAGCCAACTTTAGTGAAGTATCCATTACCTAAACGGTCGTAAATGGGAATACCCAAACGATAAAGAGGAATACAAAGACCTTTGGCCATGGCACGTAAATTAGAATTACCAATCAATAAATCAGACCCAACTGCTAGTTGCTCAAAGTCATCTAAATCACCAATGGTGACACTTTTAACAGGGAGTTTTTCTAACAGAGGCGATCGCGTGGTAGTCACAGCCCCATGAATTTGAGTCCCCATGGATTGCAAAAAGTTAACCATTGACCATAACAAATCAGGTTCTAAGGCTAAAGAAACTCGCTTTGCACTAAAGTAAAAATGAGTATCTAGCATGGCATCTTGCAACTGGCGACGTTGGTGGCAATATTTTTGCGGTACGCTGTTGCTGCTGAGAATGGATAATGCTTGCAAAAACTCATCTACAGGTTCCAAGCCAGTTAGTTCCCCAAACACTTCATAGGGGATGTTAAATCGGTCTTCTAGGATTTTGGCTGCGGGGCGCATACTTTCCCCCAAAGCGATGGTAAAGGCGGAACTACCTATGTCTCGTAGCTGTTTTAAGGTGGTACCACTGGCTGTAATGGCACTATAGCCATCTTCTAAATGACCATCCAGGGAAGCGCCTAGGTCAGGTAAAACAATTGGTACCAAGCCAAAGGCACTCACCATCTCCCTGATTTCCTGTACATCCCCCGGAGTCAGAGAGGAACCAGCCAAAATTGTGACTTGCTCGGTTCTAATACCACCAGGTTTAGGAATTTCCCTGACTATACTTTCCACAGCCGTAGCAAAGCCATCTTGCAGCGCACCTTTAAAATCCGGGGTAGGAGCAAATACAATGGGTAAGTGATTTAATTCAGGATGGCGATGGCGGATATCCTTGAGAAAACCCTCAAGATCATCTCCTCTAGTTTCCGTTAGCCCCGTGCTACATAGACCAATAATTTCCGGTTGTACCTTCTCCACTAGGGTGAGAATAGCCTGTTCCACATTATCTTCACCACCCAAAATAGTGGTGACTTCAGTCATGGCTGTAGTGGCTAAGGGAATAGCTTCCCGAAAATGCCGTACAAGCACGACTTTGGCGAAGGCAGTACAACCTTGGGAACCGTGGAACAGGGGTATCATCCCCTTTAATCCCAAAAAGGCTAAAGATGCCCCCAAAGCCTGACTTTGCTTGAGAGGATTAACTGTAAGTGCTTTATTGGGAAGATTAACAATGGCCATTGCATTAATACCTATGTGTATCGGGATTGGGGATTTGGGAATAGGCAGTGGGTAGTAGGGAGTTGGGAGTAACTATTCTTCCTCATCCTCCTCATATTTGTTGTCTCCCCTAAACCTCAGTGTCTTCCCAAGGAGCAGGCCTACGTATTTGTTCCCAAATTGGGCTATAAAGAGCTTCATACAATTCCCGTGCCATCTCCACCATACCCAGATAACCTGCATAAGGATGGTGGCGTTCTTGGTTAATATCCAGGAAAGGAATCCGGGCTTTCAGGGCAGTATATTGGTTACGACCACCAGCAATCAACATATCAGCGCCGGTGTCCTTGACCAGCTTTAACAATTCTTTGGCGTTGCCCTTCTCCATCATGATGCCCTCCTGACCAATCAATTTCTTGATGCGGGCTTTATCTTCCTCTGTACTTTTTCTCGTACTGGTAGCAACAACTTCTATTCCCAAATCCTTAGCTGCGGAGATAATCGACCAACTCTTAACACCACCAGTATACAACACAACCCGCTTACCTTTCAGTCGAGCGCGATAGGGAGCCAACGCTAAATCAAGAACCGCAGTTTCTTCGGCAATCAACTTTTCTGTGCGTTCTTGTAAATCAGCATCACCCAATTGAGCAGCAATGTTCCGTAGACAACGATTCATATCATCGATGCCATAAAAAGACTCTTCAATGTAAGGAATGTTGTAGCGTTCCTCCATCTTTCTTGCCATGTTCAGCAAAGCTCGTGAGCAGATCATGACATTGAGCTTGGCACGGTGGGCGTAACGAACCTCGTTATAGCGAGCATCCCCTGTTATTTTGGATAAAACACGAATGCCTAATTTTTCTAGCAGTGGTGTAACTCCCCACATTTCTCCGGCGATGTTGTACTCACCGATTAAGTTAATATCATAAGGCGTAGTTGTTTCGGGTTCTGCTGTACCAACTACATATTCTAGTAAAGCTTCTCCACCAAAACGGTTGCCTAAATTCTTACTGCCAATAAATCCCGGAGCAATGACAGGAATCACCGGAGTGGCAATTATTTCAGCGGCCGCCTTGCACACAGCCTCCATATCATCGCCAATCAAAGCAGTTACACAGGTAGCATAGACAAAAATTGCCGTCGGCTTGTAACGTTCTTGCAGTTCTAGAATTGCCTTATAGAGCTTTTTTTCACCCCCAAAAATGACATCATTCTCACTTAAGTCCGTAGTAAACCCCATCTTGTAGAGTTGGGGGCCAGAGGATAGACTACCACGACTACCCCAAGAATTGCCAGCACAAGCAATGGGTCCGTGGACTAAGTGAGCTGCATCAGTAATTGGCACTAGGGCAATCATTGCACCATCAAAAGCACAGCCTCCTTGAGCAGCTCCTGGTTGAGCTTGTTGGGTGCAAGATTTATTTTTCTTTTCCCCCTGTTTTTGTTGATTATGTTCACATCCTGACTCACTGAGCAGCTCGTTGATTTTACCTTGGGTACTTTTCATCTCTCTTCTCTTGCTGGATCGACAGTGTTCATATCATTTATCAGCTATTAGCCTATTGACTATTCACTGAGCAATACACTTCCTGCAAAAATCTTATTTATTCCACATTCACAGAGAGAATTCATCAATGTAATTCTGTGGTTAATTTTTTATAAAATTGACTTTTGCAAGATAGTTTATGTGTAATAAATAGAGACAACTCTCTAACAAATGTATTTCGTAATATCCTCTCCACACTCATCAGCTAGATAAGATAAAGCACGAAAACGCATACCCACAAATTCGTCATATAAGGGATTGAGTTTACACAGTGCTGGAATATGAAAATTCCGCCCAAATAAACTGATGTTGCGCTCAAAGGGACAACAACAGGGAATTAATTGACAAATTACATGAGCAAGGCGGGCATCTTTAATTGAAATTCTATTCAGCCAACTACGCAAAGGATTGAGCCAATTATTCCAGCAACCTGATTTTCGATTGTTAGGTGGATGATAACCAGGATGAGAGTGAGTATGATTGATAGTTTCCATAGTAGATACTTCAAATCAATAGAAAGAAAAAGAAAGGTAAGTTAGGATTAAGTATCGGGTACTGAGGATTGAGTGTTAGGGATTGAGAATAAATTTATTCTTAGTCCCCACTCCCCAGTCCTCAGTCCCTATTCGCCCTTCTTACCCTTGATTAGCACACTGCGTAAGACAATTCTTAACGAATCAAGTCGTAAGAAATATCGGTCTTAGAAGGAATATTGGTGTTGCGGTCGATTTCCTCGAAGATTGTGTTGACAATCCAGTTGAGTAAGTTGATCACACCTTGGTAACCAATGGTGCTGTAGCGGTGTAAGTGGTGGCGATCCATGATAGGATAACCAATTCTGACTAAAGGAACCTTACAATCGCGCCATAGGTACTTACCGTAGGAGTTACCGATGAGGAAGTCTACGGGCTCGGTGAACAACAAAGAACGCATATGCCATAGGTCCTTACCACCCCAAATGGTTGCATTCTGACCAAAAGGACTAGAATTTAGCAACTCTCGGAGTTCCTTCTCAAATACTTCGTTGCTGTTGTGAACTAAGATATGCACGGGTTCAGCACCCATCTCTAGCATGAAGCCCACCATGCTGTAAACTAAATCTGGCTCACCATAGATAGCAAAGCGCTTACCGTGAACCCAAGCGTGGGAGTCGGTCATAGCATCAACTGCACGACCCCGTTCAATTTCTAAT
>Ga0172367_10010156_pt1 | contig 10183 bp, 6 predicted proteins | sample Lak10m_FD_114542 | JGI IMG/M metagenome (GOLD analysis project Ga0172367, IMG submission 114542) | Freshwater microbial communities from Kabuno Bay, South-Kivu, Congo - kab_022012_10m | ecosystem: Environmental > Aquatic > Freshwater > Lake | place: Democratic Republic of the Congo: South-Kivu...
ATATTCATACCTGTTCCACCAAAAACCTCTTTGGCAAAAATTACAGCAAATGCAGTTGCAACTGCTACCATCCAAAGCGGGGTATCAACCGGTACTATTAACGGAATAAGAAATCCGGATACTAAAAATCCTTCCTGAATTTCGTGACCTTTTATCTGAGCAACTATAAATTCGATACCCAGACCTACTGCATACGAAACTACAATTAGCGGAAGCACTGCCAGCGCTCCGAAAATAAATTTGTCCCAAAAATCAACCTGTTGCCCGATAGCCAGATAGTGTTGGTATCCGGTGTTGTACATACCAAAGAGCAAGGCTGGAATTAAAGCTATAACTACCATTATCATGGTTCGTTTTGAGTCAATAGCATCGTGTATGTGTGTTCCGTTTTTGGAGGTAGTGTTTGGAACAAATAAGAATGTTTCAAACCCATCAAAAACAGAATGGAATTTTTCAAGTTTACCGCCTTTTTCAAAGTTCGGTTTCACTTTATCTACTAATTTTTTTAATGCATTCATATTTATAAGCCCATATCAGGCGTTGGGGTTATTATTCTAATTCTTTTCTCATTAAATCAAGCGAATTGCGTACAATTTGCTGTAATGGTAATTTCGAAGTACAAACAAATTCGCAAAGCGCTACATCTTCGGGTGCAATTTCATAAGCGCCAAGAGCTTCCATCTTATCAATATTGCCGGTTATCATGGCTTTTATCAAAAATTCGGGTAAAATATCCATCGGAAGTACTTTGTCGTATTCGCCAGACATGATAATGGCTCTTTTTCCACCCATAATGCGGGCATCGTAATCAAAATGTTTTACGCCGAAAAGTTTTCGCATGATACCCGTAAAATAAGTGCCGCTTGTACTGAATTTGTTAAAGCGTGGCATTGCCCATCCAAACATTTCATGTACATCGTTTCCTTCATTAATCACTGTCAGTTGAGTAGCGTAAGGATCCAGATAACTTTTACCGCTCACTTTGGTTCCGGTAAGCACATTGCCCGATATGTAACGGTGTGTTACATTACTCGTTACTTTGCCCAAAATAAGTTTGTCAATCTGGCAGCCAGTGATAGTTTCGTAGTAGGCTGGTGAATTTACTTCAGGTCCTGTCAATGCAATTTTACGTTTGAGGTCAACTATGCCTTTGTTAAAGAGTCGTCCTATAAAAAGTACATCGTGTGCATGCATTGTCCAAACAACTTCTCCCTTGTTTACAGGGTTAATTTTGTTTATCTGGACTCCAACATTTCCAATAGGATGTGGTCCCTGATAGCGATTTATCTCAACATTTTTCAGGTTTTCGTATAGCTTGGTTACATTGCGAACTCCTAAATGAACCTTTCCGGCAGTTAATTTTGCCAACGCATTTAATCCGGTTTGGAAATCATCCATTTGTTTGGATAATACAAACTCACATGATGGTGCAAGTGGTGCACTATCGAATGCCGAAATAAATATCGCTTTTGGGGCTATTGCGGGGTTTGCAATCACATCGTACGGACGTTGTTTAATATATGGCCAAAGTCCGGCTGAAAGAATGGCAGCTTTTACTTCCTCTTCTTTTAACGTATCTAACTTTCCGGTCTCAAACTTTTCGTAGGTGATTTCATTGTCCCGTTCAATGGTGATGTTCAGTATTTTACGACGTTCACCGCGATTTACTGCCAGTACTTTTCCACTCACAGGCGATACAAATTTCATGCTGTCGAAAGCTTTATTATAAAAAACAGGAGTACCTGCTTTCACTATATCTCCTTCTTTAACAAGAATTTTTGGTGTAATAGCATGATAATGATCAGGTACTATTGCAATTGTATCGGATAAAACAAACGATTGAAGTACTTTATCGGCTGCTCCGCTAATAGCAATGTCCAAACCACGTGTTGTTTTTATCAGGTTTGCCATTTTATTGTTGTAAATTGTTGATATTTAGTTTTTTAACTTATTTCTTGAATTGGTAGTCCAATTTTAATGGAGTACGTTTAAAAAGTCCGACAAAATTACTTAATTATTTTGAATAGACATCCGAATTAATGATTTTTTTCTTTATTGTTAATTGATTGATTGTCAGTATATAAAAAACGTTTGTAACATAAATTATATATTTATAATAATTGTTGTTTTAAAAAAAAATCTAAAATTAAAAATATGAAAAATGAAGTCATTTTTTTGAATTATTGAGAGATAAATGTTTGAGCAGCCAAATTTGGATTGTAAGTATTTTAAAAATTATTAATTTTGGCATAAAAATTGATTTATCTTTATTAATTATGAACATAAAAGCAGAAATATTTTTTTCAAATAGTAAGCTAAGATGCTGCTTGTTAATGGTTTTAGTTTTTCTAAATTCGGGATTGTATGTAAATGCTACTGTTTTTCGTACACAATTATTTGACAAAACAATCAAAACCCTTCATATTGGAAGAATTAATGAAAAATATACCTCGAATTTGATTGAGTTAGGCACTAATGATGTGTTGCGTGTAAAGTTTGATCAATTATCGCACGAAGCACATGCTTACAGTTATAAAATATTAAACTGTAATGCTGATTGGACTTTAAGTAGTTTATCTACAAATGAATACATCGATGGTTTTACTAATGCTGATATTACTGATTATTACTTGTCGTCGGCAACCACTTTTTTATATACTCATTATAGGTTCGATTTGCCTAATAATGATATGAAATTTAAAATATCAGGAAATTATGTGGCACTTATATATGAAGATAACAAAACAGATATGCCTGTGGCACAGGTTTGTTTTTCGGTATATGAACCTAAAGTCAGCTTTCAGCACTCTATTCGTGCAAATACCGATATTGAGTTGAATGGACGCTATCAACAGATTGATTTTGATTTGATGCTAAACAAACTTCAGGTTCAGAATCCTCAAAATGAAATTAAAGTGCTGGTTCGTCAAAATAACCGGTATGATAATGAAGTGTTTAATGTACAACCAACTTTTATAAATGGTTCAAAGCTAAGTTTTACAAGTAATAAAGCACTTATTTTTGAAGGAGGAAATGAATTTCATAGTTTCGATATTTCGTCGGTTTATGCTGCAAGCAGGGGCGTTGACAGGATTAAATATATTCAACCTCATTACGAAGTTTTTCTAAATCAGGATAAAATTAATACTTCAAAAGTATATAATCACGAATTTGATGCAAACGGTAAGTTTGTTATAAACTATCAGGAATCTACCGAAAATTCGGATATTAACGGAGATTATATGTATGTGAATTTTACATTACAAGCAGCGGAGCCGTTTTTGGATGGACAAATATTTTTAGGAGGCGATTTTAATTATAACCTTTTTAATGAAAATTCGAAGCTGGTTTATGATTTTAAAGCAGGAATGTATGTTTATAGGGCACTTTTGAAACAGGGGGGATACAATTATCAATATCGATTTTTACAAAAAGGAAACTCAAAATCTAATGTGGAGCGTGTAGAAGGAAGTTTTTGGCAAACAACGAATGAGTATTCTATTTTTGTATATCACCGTCCTGTTGGTGGACGATATGATAAATTAATTGGAGTTCAGATTTTTGATAAATAGCAGTTTAATATACAGGATACTTAATTCAGCGTTTAAAGTAAATATGGCATTACAACTTTTATTTAAAATGAATACAAATATTTAAAATTTATTATTACTTTTGTAATCTGAATTAGTATGTTTTTTATAAAAATTAAGATATTGATTTGCAAGTATTTAGTGATTCAAGAGACTGTTTTGCTTTGCGTTAATTCAAATAAAATGCTGATTTACAAACTTAAATGCACTCAAGTTGTTTAATTATTTGGAGAAAACTCTGCTGTTTGCATAAGAAAAAATGGAAAAAAAATATCAAATAATATATATTTGGTCGTTTATTATTATCTCCGGATTAATACTCTTGCTGCTCTATACCCCTTTGGGTGGCGATTTGCATAATGCTGCCTATCGGGAACAATATAGGTATAACGTTTCTCCCGGCGTAAATTATTCTAATCAGGTAGGTAGTTTTTCGGGCAGTTCTTCATACGGCGGATCTTATAATAGTAGCAATTTGCCAAGCGCTTATGTGTCACCTTCATTACAAGGGGTTATATCAGGTGGTTATTCAGGTTCGTTGGATGCAGGTAAAATTTCAGGTTATAGTGGTGGAGGAGGTATTACACTTTCAAACAAGACTAATTCGGGTGGAGCTGGAGCTGGTGGCGGTTCCGGTTTTGGTATGATGGCTGTTGGTGGCAAATCTTCAGGTGGTGTGTCAAATACATTCTCGGGTGGTGGAAGTATAGGAGGAAGCTTGTTTAATTCTACAAATGCAAGTAATGGGGGTGTAATGCAACGTGCCGGAAATAGTGAAGATGACTCAGATCCTGGTGGTGATCCTACAGGACCGCCATTGCCTGTTGGCGATGAGCTGGGTATTCTATTCTTGTTTGCTGCATTGTTTTCGCTTTATAAATGGCTCAGATTAAATAGCACAAAATAATAAAGACTTATTTCTGGATTGAAATAAGTCTTTATTATTTTAATTGTTGACTTAGTAAGATGTTATACATCAATTGATTGAATCTCAACCAATAATTCGTCTTTCATTACCGATTGTCCTGCTTGTACTTTAATTTTACGTATCACTCCGTTGCAGTTTGCTGTAATTTCGTTTTGCATTTTCATCGCTTCGAGCGTCAGAATAGCGTCGCCAGCATTAACCAGGTCGCCTTCCGATAAGAAAATATCTACAATTTTGCCCGGCATGGGCGCTGTTATATTGTTGTCGTCGAGCTTGTTAGCATCGCTGTTTATCATACCCCGACGTATATATGAAAATATAGATTCGATACTATATTTGTATTCTACGCCGTTAACTTTTACGATGGCTTTGTTTTGGTCACGCGAAACTAACTCGCAATGATATTGTTTGCCTTTCCACTCAAAAGTGTAGTGAAAATCTTCCTGATCGACAAAATCAATATCTAATTCTTTACCATCAATTGCTGGTTTTGACTCTTTCGGAATAAATAATTTGTGACGTTTGCCATTGTCGCGTACTGCAATGAATAAGCGTGAAGCGTCGCGGTTATAAATATATGAAGTTCCCATTTTTTGACCTCTCCCTTACCCTCTCCGGAGGAGAGGGAATGTGGTTTTAATTAAGTTTATATAAATTTTGAAGTACCCTAAGATTCCCCTTTTGGAGGATTAAGGGGGTCATATTAATAATTCAATCGTTTATTGAGCACCCATACATTCAGTCGGTCGCTTTTGTACGAAGGAATATCCGACGAAAGTTGCAGATATTCTTGTGCATACATAATGGTTGCTGCCAATGCACCTATTATTTCATCATCTTCATTTTCGAGCATTTCAGGTGTAAATACCGAATCTACCCAACGTGTTGTATACGAGGCGTCTACAAAAGCAGGATGCTGTAGTACTACACGGCAAAATGGTACGGTAGTTTTCAGGCCGTTCATGATAAAATTGTTGAGCGCATCCAATGTTTTGTCGATACAATCCTGACGGTTAGCACCGCTAACAATGATTTTTGCAACCATTGAATCAAAATAAGGTGTAACCACCGAACCGCTTTGAACGCCGGTTTCGATACGGATATGGCTGGCTTCCGGAAATTTTATTAAGTCGATAAAGCCTGTTTGAGGGCTAAAACGATTTTGAGGATCTTCGGTATTTACCCGAATTTCGATAGCCCAACCATTAATTTTAATGTCTTCCTGTTTAAGGGTTAATACCTCTCCAAGAGCCACTCTGATTTGCCAATCCACTAAATCAACTCCTGTAACCTGCTCCGTAACAGGGTGTTCTACCTGTATGCGTGTATTCATTTCCATAAAATAATAGCTGCCATCTTCGTCCATTATAAACTCAATGGTGCCGGCTGAATAATACCCGATGGCTTTGGCAAAACGAACTGCCATTTCGCCCATTTCCTGGCGCATAAGTGGTGTTACACTTGCCGAAGGAGCTTCTTCTACAATTTTTTGGTGTTTGCGTTGCAGCGAACATTCGCGTTCGCCCAGGTGCACTACATTACCATGTTTATCGCCCATTATCTGAAATTCCAAATGTTTGGGATTTTGCAAATATTTTTCGATAAACATATCGCCATTACCAAATGCTGCCAATGCCTCGTCGGATGCCGATTTGAAATGGCGTTCAATTGTTTCTGCTTTTTCCACAATGCGCATACCACGTCCACCACCACCTGCCGAAGCTTTTAGAATAACCGGATAGCCAATTTTGTCGGCAAATTCTTTCGCTGCCTGTGAATCTCTTACAGGGCCGTCGCTGCCGGGTACCAAAGGCAATCCGGCTTCAATAGCCATGCTTTTTGCCACTGTTTTAAGTCCCATATCGCGAATTAACTGTGGCGATGGCCCAATAAAATTTAAACCATTGTCCACACAAAGTTGCGCAAAATCAGGATTTTCGGATAAAAAACCATAACCCGGATGAATTAAATCAATGTTATTTTCCAGGGCTAACTGAACAATGCGTTGCGGATCCAGAAAAATTGCTTTTTCGTGGTTACTATCCTTTGCCGGAATTACTTCGTCGGCATAGCGCAGATACATGGCTTCCGGCTCACGGTCGCTTTTGAAAACGACAGCTATCATACCCAATTTATGTGCAGCCTTTATAATTCGAATGGCAATTTCGCTCCTGTTTGCTATTAAAAGTCTTTTTTTCATTTATCTTTTACTTTATTTCAGACGCCGCAAGCGACGTCTCTACTTTATAAACCTTACAACCTTTAAACCTTATAACCTTTATAACTTTATAAACTACAAAGGTATACTTCCGTGTTTACGTGCCGGTTTTTGATATTGTTTGTTGGATAAAATTTCGAAAGCAGTAATCAGAATTTCACGACTTTTCGAAGGTAGAATTACTTCATCTATCAAGCCAAGTTCTTCGGCTTTGTACGGATTTGCAACCTCTTCTTTGTATTTATCCGTCAGAATTTTCTCCATTTCGGCTTTGTTTTCAGCCTTTGCCAGTTCGTGTTTGTTCACAATTTTAATGGCACCTGCAGGTCCCATTACTGCAATTTCGGCTGTTGGCCAGGCAAAATTGAAGTCGCCACCCGTTTTTTTACTGCTCATTACAATGTATGCACCACCATAAGCTTTGCGGGTAATAATGGTAATTTTTGGAACAGTTGCTTCGCAAAAAGCATATAATAGTTTTGCACCGTTGCGGATAATTCCATTATGTTCCTGTTCGATGCCGGGTAAAAATCCGGGTACATCTTCCAAAATCAATAACGGGATATTAAATGCGTCACAAAAACGAACAAAGCGCGCACCTTTCACACTCGCGTTTATGTCGAGGGTTCCGGCCATTACTTTGGGCTGATTAGCAACTATTCCGATAGTTTTGCCATTGAGGCGGGCAAAACCAACCAATATGTTTTGTGCATATTTTTCGTGAACCTCGAAGAAAGTATCTTTATCTACTAAAATATTGATAATTTCCTTCATGTCGTACGGACGATTTGGATCATCCGGAATAATTTTATTCAGGTATTCCTGGCGTGAACTGTTTATTTTAACCACGTGCGAAACCGGTAAGGTGTCGTAATTATTCGAAGGAATGTATGATAATAGTTTGCGAATCAGCAATATAGTATGTTCCTCGTCGTCGGAAACAAACTGTGCTACACCACTTTTTTGGGCATGCACATTGCCTCCTCCGAGACCTTCCATGTCAATTTCTTCGTTCAGCACTTCGCGCACCACATCGGGTCCGGTTACAAACATATATGATGTTTGATTGGTCATAAAAATAAAGTCGGTGAGGGCAGGAGAGTACACAGCGCCTCCTGCTGCCGGTCCGAGAATGGCCGAAATCTGAGGAATAATACCCGATGAGTGCACATTGTTGCGGAAAATAGTGGCGTAAGCCGAAAGACTTTTCACGCCTTCCTGAATACGAGCACCACCCGAATCCATTAAACCAACAATAGGAGCACCAAGTTTGAGCGCCATTTCCTGTACTTTGGCAATTTTCATTCCATGAGCATAACCAAGCGAACCGCCCAGCACTGTAAAGTCCTGTGCATAAACAAAAACACTTCGTCCCTGAACCAAACCACGACCCACAACTACCCCATCGCCAAAGTTTGTTTGGCGGCTGCTAACAGGGTTTTGAGTTGGTGAAACAAAAGCATCGAGTTCAAAAAAAGTGCCTTCGTCGAATAAGATGTTAATACGCTCGCGGGCAGTGAGTTTGCCCTTTAAATGCTGTTTGTGGGCAGCATTATATTCCATTTCATGCAAGGCTTTCAGCCGCTGCTCAAATACTTTGTTTTTATTCATTATTTGTTTTAAAATATGAAGGATGCTTTTTTCTAACAAAAAAAAGTCTGAAATCGTTCAAAAAATCAAAAAAGTAACAGAAAAATAGCTGTTACTTTTTCAAAATTGCACAAATATATTGTTATTGTGCAATAATCACAAATTTCAGTGTAAAAATTATAAAAATTTAGATTTATCTATTAAACAACTTGCTTTGCAGGTCTCCCCGCTTCATCCGTTTTAAGTCGCGTATAATGGCTCCTTTGTATTCTTTCTTGTACCAAAAGAAGAATTTACGCTGTTCAAGTTTTTCATTCTTGCTTCTGGCGGTGTACATTGGCTCTAAGGTGTATGGATGATATCCTGAATAATAAATTTCAGTTGCCAGAGTCATAGGTGTTGGCGTGAAATCCTGCACCTGCTCGAGTTTAAAATCCATTTTCTTTGTCAGAACAGCCAATTCGGCCATATCTTCGTTTTTACAGCCCGGATGACTCGAAATGAAATACGGAATGAGTTGTTGATTCAGGCCTGCTTCGAGGTTGATTTGCTCAAATTGCTCTTTGAATTTTGCAAAAAAGCTAAATGATGGCTTACGCATGGTGTACAACACTTTGTCCGAAGTGTGTTCCGGTGCAATTTTTAACCGTCCAGATACATGTTTGCTAATCAGCTCTTTAATATATTCTGCATGGCTCTTATTGGCTTCTTCGCTTTTGGTGTCGCTCAATAATAAATCGTACCTCACGCCACTGCCAACAAATGATTTTTTGATACCCGGAATTTTATCAACCGAGCGGTAAATATCAATCAGCTTACTGTGGTTTGTGTCTAAGTTGAAACAGACTTTTGGGTGAATGCAAGAAGGTTTTTTGCACTTCCGGCAAATTTCCATGTCGATACCTTTAAGTCCGTACATATTGGCCGATGGACCACCTAAATCGCTCAGATAACCTTTAAAATCAGGCATTTCGGTTACTTTTTTCACTTCGTTCAGAATCGATTCTTTGGAGCGCGACACAATGTGTTTGCCCTGATGCGCCGAAATGGTACAAAAAGCACAACCACCAAAGCAACCCCGATGCAAATTGACCGAAAACTTAATCATCTCAAACGCCGGAATGGTTTTTCCCTTGTATTTTGGATGCGGTAAGCGTGTGTAAGGCAAATCGAACGAAAAATCCAATTCAGCTTCCGTAAGTGGCTCGTAAGGCGGATTAACCACCACCCAGCGATTGCCGGTTTTTTGGAGTAAACGGTCGGCTTCAATGCGGTTGCTTTCAATTTCAATATGCTTAAAATTAGAGGCATACAGCTTTTTATCTACCAAGCATGTTTCGTGTGGAACAAGCGTTTTATCAATGAATTTGGAAGCGGGAATTTCTTTAGTTAAAAATGAAGTTTGCGGAATATCAGTAATTTGATTAAAATTTTCACCATTTTTTACGCGGGCAACTAATTCCCGCAAAGGTTTTTCGCCATTTCCATAAATAAGCATATCCGCTTTGGAATCCACCAAAATGCTTGGCATCAGTTTATCCGACCAATAATCGTAATGCGTAAACCTCCGGAGCGATGCTTCAATTCCACCTATAAGTAAGGGTACATCCGGATATAACTTTTTAATAATATTGCAATAAGTTATAGTGGCATAGTCCGGACGCATATTTGGTTTGCCATCAGGCGAATAGGCATCGTCGGAACGCAAGCGTTTGTTAGCGGTATAATGATTTACCATCGAATCCATATTTCCGGCCGACACGGCAAAAAAAAGTCGTGGTCGCCCCATTTTTTTGAAATCGCGCAGGTCGTCGCGCCAGTTTGGCTGCGGAACTATTGCCACACGCAATCCTTCAG
>Ga0172367_10010158_pt1 | contig 10182 bp, 7 predicted proteins | sample Lak10m_FD_114542 | JGI IMG/M metagenome (GOLD analysis project Ga0172367, IMG submission 114542) | Freshwater microbial communities from Kabuno Bay, South-Kivu, Congo - kab_022012_10m | ecosystem: Environmental > Aquatic > Freshwater > Lake | place: Democratic Republic of the Congo: South-Kivu...
CCTGCGCGTTGACCGGCGGCCAGTTCCAGTTCAGGAACTGCGGCGCACCGAAGTCACCTTCGGCGTTCACCCACGCGCCCTCTTCCACATGCACGAGATCGCCCGCGGGCACTGGATGCGCATCGAGGTACTTTTGCACGACGCTTGGCACGAAACCCGCGCCGACGGCCTGCCCCACGAAGTTCGGCACGGCCTCGTTGTAGTAGGAGTAGCCGCCGCCCCACGCATTGTCGCCGTCGTGCGCGAGCACCACGAGCATCGGACGCGACGGGTCGTTCGACGAGGACAGCTGCTGCAGCCGCTGCACGCTCAGCGGCGCGTAGCCATCTTCCCAGCCCAGGCTCTGGCTGCAGGGCACCACGATGATCGAGCTCGTGGCACCGGTGTCGGGGTTCACCCACTGCGCGCGGTGCGGAACATAGGAGCCAGGAAGGGCCTCGGCGGGACCGCAGCCACGGCTGATCGAGATGCGATTGAAGGCCGGTGACGAACCGTTCACTTGGTCGGCCTTGTTCGGTGGATCGCAGTTCACGCCGCCCGATCCGAATTGAACGGGGAAGTTTGCGTACGCACGCGAGATCTTCTCGCCGCTCACGAGCGACCACTCGATGCCCTCCTGCTGCAGGATCGGGATGAGCCGCTCGCTGAATGCCATCTCGCTAGGAAAGAAGCCCTTGCTGATGCCGGGGTTCGCGCCCCACACGCCCGCGTAGGCCTCCTTGTAGAGCCGGATGTCCATGCGCACCGCGTCGTCATCGCACAGGGGTAGCAGCGCGTGGTGATAGGAGAACTGCACGATGTCCATGCGCGGCCGCGCGGGTGCGCCGGCGTTGGTGAAGGTGTTGCGGGCCTGCCGCCACGGGTCGACCCAGAACGGGCTGTACCCAAGCTGGCCGCCCGCTTCGGCGAACGACTGGATGTTGGCGATGAGTCCGCCGCTGAAGCTGACCTGGGCGCCGCCTTCGGCCGTCCACGCGATCGAGTTCACCGTGTCGCGCGGGCGGTACTGATACGCGGCCACGCGATCATCGAGGCCGAAGATCGAACGCAGGTCGTTCGCGGGATTGGCGGCGCCGCCGTCGCGGCGAAGGATCGACTGCCACGCGCGTTCGTAGCGATCGGCACCGCCGGCCTGCTGGTCGGGCCAGTAGATCGGCTGCTCAAGATGCCAGAGGTAGGTGAAGTGCACGCCTTCGGCGATCGCGGCAGACGCGATGAGCAAGGTCGCGGCGAGTGCGGTCGTGCAGAGGGCGGCAGTCGTTCGGCGAGACATGGGCAAAGGGTAGACCGGGGACAGCAAGATGCGAAGCCATACTTTGCGCCTTCTGCGCCAAGATGGCTGGACGCGGCACCCGCGTGGTGTTCATTCCGAGCAACCGAAGGCAGCTCTCGGCGGCGGACGTCGAAACCGCATGAAATGCCGCAAAAGACAACGCGAGGCCATTGCTGACCTCGCGTGTCTGAAATCGGGCTGGCGGGATTTGAACCCACGACCTTTTGACCCCCAGTCAAACGCGCTAGCCAAGCTGCGCTACAGCCCGTGTTGAGCATCGGAGTGTAGCGGGGCGGCGGTCAATCGAGTGGTGGACTGATGCGCATTGCGAGGGGCGTTCATCTGCTTGGGAATGTGGTGATTGCCGATATAGTTGATGAATGCGGACCTCGTTCTTGCCGTTCTGCCGCCCCTCGATCAGCGAGGAGGACATTGCCGCGGTGGGCGATGTGCTGCGCAGCGGCTGGATCACAACGGGTCCGAAGGTGGCGGAGCTCGAGGCACTGGTCGCGCGGCGAACGGGGGCGGCAGAGGCGATCGCGGCCACTTCGGGGACGGCGCTGATGCAGTTGGCGATCGAGGCGATGGGGATTGGTCCTGGCGATGAGGTGGTCGGACCGTCGCTGACTTGGGTGTCGACGCCGAATGTGGTGGAGCTGCGCGGCGCGACCAATGTTTTTGTGGATGTTGATCCGGACACGCTGCTGGCGGGGGCGGATGCAATAGATGCAGCGATCACGCCGAGAACGAGGCTGGTCATCCCCGTGCACTACGCCGGTGCGCCCGTCGATCTCGATGGCGTGCGGGCCGTGTGCAGGAGGCGGGGCGTTCCCATGCTCGAGGATGCGGCGCATGCGATCGGCACCCAGTACCGCGGAGTGGAGGTCGGCGGCAGCGACACGGCGATCTTCTCGCTGCATCCCATCAAGAACATCACTTCGGGTGAGGGCGGCGTGCTGACCACGAATGACCGCGCACTCGCCGCGCGCATCCGTAGTCTGCGCTTCCACGGGCTCGCGGTGGATGCGCATGACCGCACGCAGCAGGGGCGGTCGCCGCAGGCGCAGGTGCAGTCGCCTGGCTACAAGCAGAACATGGCGGACATGAACGCGGTCCTGGCGGTCAGGCAGATGCCGCGTCTGGATGCGTTCATCGCGCGGCGCGAAGTGATCGCGGCGCAGTATCGGCGTCTGCTTGCGGAGGTCGACGGCATCGAGTTGTTGCGGGATCCGCCGTGGCCGCACCGTCACGCGCGGCATCTCGTTGTCGTGCGAGTCGATGAGACGCGCTGTGGCGTCGATCGGGCGGCGTTCATGGATGGCCTGAAGGCGCGCAACATTGGGACGGGCATTCACTTTCTCGCCGCGCACACGCACACCTGGTACCGCGAGAACCGCCCGCAGTGGATGGGGCGGCTGCCCGTCACCGAGTGGAACTCCGCGCGCATCTGCACGCTGCCGTGCTTCCCCGACATGCACGAGAGCGATGTATGCGATGTGGTCGCAGCGATCAAGGATGTATTGGCGGGCGCACGGACCGTCGTTGCTGGAGGGCGTTCATGAGCGACGCATCGGTGACGGTGGTGATTCCTGTCTACAACGAGCGCGAGAACATCGCGGAGCTCGTGGACCGCACGATCACCGCATGTCGCTCGCTGCAGCGTCCGTGGGAGGTGATCTTTGTCGACGATGGCAGCCGCGATGGTTCCACCGAATTGCTCGTGCAAGCCGCTGCGGCGCACGCGGGCAGCGTGAAGGCGCTGCTGCTGAACCGCAACTATGGGCAGCACAACGCGATCCTGTGCGGCTTCGGCGCGGCGCAGGGCGACATTCTTGTGACGCTTGATGCAGACCTGCAGAATCCGCCCGAGGAGATTCCTGCGCTCGTGCGCAAGATCGATGAAGGCTTCGATGTTGTCGGCTCGGTGCGGCAGGATCGGCAGGACGCGCTCTTTCGCAAGGTCTTCAGTGGCGTGATCAATCTGATGGTGCGCCGCACGACGGGCGTGCGACTGCACGACTACGGATGCATGCTGCGCGCCTATCGCCGCCGCGTGGTGGAGGCGATGCTCAGTTGCCGTGAACGCCATACGTTCATCCCCGTGCTGGCCAATCTCTTTGCGCGGCGCGTGACGGAGATTCCCGTTGGGCACTCCGAACGCGCGCGCGGCACGAGCAAGTACACGCTGCTGAAGTTGGTGAACCTGCAGTTCGATCTGCTGACCTGCATGACCACCGCACCGCTGCGTCTGCTGTCATGGCTCGGCGTCGCCGTGTCGATGCTGTCCATCGGCTTCGGCGCACTGCTGCTCGTGCTTCGATTCATCTATGGCGCGGAGTGGGCGGGTCAGGGTGTGTTCACGCTGTTTGCCGTCGCGTTCTTCTTCATCGGCGCGCAGTTCGTGGCGCTTGGACTGATGGGCGAGTACATCGGGCGCATTCATGCGGATGTGCGTGAACGCCCGCGTTACATCGTTGACCGCGTGGTCGGCGAAACGCTTGGCGAAACTGCGACTGGTGCAGTCGATGCTGCGCATGGAGCGCGCGTGGCGGGGCGTGATCGCCCGCAGGTTCGGAACTGAGGGGTACGAGATCCCCCCTAAAAGGAGTGCATGATGCGGACAGTCGTCTTGGCGTATCACGAGATCGGTGCTGCGGCGCTGCGGCAGTCGATCGCGAGCGGGCTGCAGGTGGTGGCCGTCTTCACGCACCGCGACGATCCGAAGGAAGGCGGCTGGTACGCGAGCGTTGCGCGGCTCGCTGCCGAGCACGGTATTCCCGTTCATGCGCCGGCAAAGATCGATCATCCGATCTGGATCGAGCGCATTCGCGCCCTGAAGCCGGAACTGCTGCTGTCGTTCCACTACCGAAACATGGTGGGGCCAGCCGTGCGCGCGCTGTTCCCCAAGGGCTGCATCAATCTGCACTCCGCGCTGCTGCCGAAGTACCGAGGTCGATGCCCGATCAACTGGGTACTCGTGCATGGTGAACGCGAAACTGGCGTGACGCTGCACCACATGGTGGACAAAGCGGATGCAGGCGACATCATTGCGCAGCGTTCCGTCGCCATCGGTGTGGACGAGACGGCGTGGGAACTCACGCAGCGCATGTGCGCGGAGTCTGCGCAGCTGCTGGCGGAGACGATTCCGCTGCTCGTCGCAGGGGCCGCGCCGCGGCGCGCGCAGGATGAATCGCAAGCGACCGTGATGGGGCCGCGCACGCCCGCCGACGGCGAGATCAACTGGACGCGCAGCACCGACGAGATCTGCAATCTGGTTCGCGCCGTTTCGCATCCGTGGCCGGGTGCGTTCACCGCCGCTGGCACACGCAAGATGATGGTGTGGAAGGTGCGCCGCGTGCAGACGCCTGCGGGCGCCGCCGCAGCGCCTGGCGAAGTGATCTCCGCTGCGCCGCTGGTGGTCGCGGCGGGCGACGGCGCGATCGAGATCGTGGAGGCGCAAGGGCCGGATGGCGTCTGGACAACAGGGCCGCAACTGGCGAGCGAGATGAACCTTCGTCCGCGCATGCGGCTGGGCAAGAAGCCCGCCGCGCGTCGGCGCCGCCGAACATCGGTGCTCATTCTCGGCGTGAACGGTTTCATTGGCAGCCATCTGTCAGAACGCCTGCTGCGCGATGACGAGTTCGAGGTGTTCGGGATGGATCTCAACTCCGAGAATCTCGGCGCGCTCACGGAGCATCCGCACTTCCACTTCCTCGAAGGGGATATCGCCATCAACCGCGAGTGGGTTGAGTACCACGTGCGCAAGTGCGATGTGGTGCTGCCGCTCGTGGCGATCGCCACGCCGATCGAATACGTGCGCAATCCGCTGCGCGTTTTTGAGCTGGACTTCGAGGAGAACCTGCGCGTGGTCCGCGATGTCGTGCGCTACAACAAGCGGTTGGTGTTCCCGAGTACTTCCGAGGTGTACGGCATGTGCACTGACGAGTTGTTCGATGAGGAGACCAGTCCGCTCGTGACCGGGCCGATTCACCGACAGCGGTGGATCTACTCCGCGAGCAAGCAATTGCTCGACCGCGTCATTTGGGCGTACGGCGCGCAGCGCGGGCTGCGCTTCAGTCTCTTCCGTCCCTTCAACTGGATCGGGCCGCGGCTGGATTCGCTCGACTCGGCGCGCATCGGCAGTTCGCGCGCCATCACGCAACTCATTCTGAACCTGGTGGAGGGAACGCCGATCCTCTTGGTGGACGGTGGTGCGCAGCGCCGCTGCTTCACCGATGTCGATGAGGGAATCGAGTGTCTCTTCCGCATCATCGCCAACGAGAAGAGCACCTGCGATGGGCGCATCTTCAATGTGGGCAACCCCGACAATGAGGCGAGCATCCGCGAACTTGCGGAGATGCTGGTGGCGGCATTCGATCGGCATCCGCTGCGCTCGCTCTATCCGCCGTTCGCGGGCTTTCAGCAGATCGAGAGTGCGTCGTACTACGGGCAGGGCTACGAAGATGTGCAGCATCGCCGCCCCAACATCCGCAACGCGCGCACGCTCATCGACTGGTCGCCGCGCATTGCGACGGCGGCAAGCGTGGAACGCACCCTCGACTGGTTCCTGCAGCAGCATGCGCGCGAGAACGGGCTGCTGCGGCTTGGCGCGAAGGATGCGCCGCGGCGCGGCGGCGCGCCCGTCGGCGCGTGACGCGAACCGTGGCGGCGGGACTTCGCATCGATGTCGATACTTGGCGTGGAACGCACGGCGGCGTTCCCATGCTGCTGCGCACGCTGCGCAAGCACGGCATCCGTGCGACTTGGTTTGTGACGCTCGGGCCCGACAACATGGGTCGTCACGCGTGGCGGATGCTGCGACCTTCCTTTGCGCTGAAGATGCTTCGCTCGCGTGCGGCGAGCCTGTACGGTTGGGACATTCTGCTGCGTGGCACGCTCTGGCCGGGTCCGCGCATCGGTGCGGGGCTGGCCGCGCAGCTGCGCGACATCGAGGCGGATGGGCACGAAGTGGGTGTGCACGCGTGGGATCACCACCGTTGGCAGGTCGGCATCGATCGCTTGCCCGACGAGGCGCTCGACGCCGAGATACGCCGCGCGTGCGAGGCGTTTCACACCGTCTACGCGCGCGCGCCCGAGTGTGCAGCTGCACCAGGCTGGCGCTGCAGTGAACGCGTGCTGTCGCTGCCCGCCTCGCGCGCGTTCCGCTGGCGCAGCGATTGCCGCGGTCGCGCGCGGCCGTTCCTGCCGATGGTGGGGGGCGTTCCGCTGCAACAGCCGCAGATTCCTGTGGACCTGCCGACCTTCGATGAATGTGCGCAGCCTGGCGCGCGCGGAGACAAGGAGTGGAACGCGAAGCTCCTCATGCGGATGAGCGATGGTCAGCCGCATGTGCTGACCGTTCATGCGGAGTCCGAAGGCGGGGCGAAGGCGCAGCTCTTCGACGACTTTCTCGCGCAAGCAGCTGCGCAGGGGATCACATTTGGCACGCTCGGGTCGTGGCTCGCGGCGCAGTCGCTTGATGAGCCGCGCGCGGTCGCTGCGGGCCAGGTGACGGGGCGCGAGGGTTGGGTGTGCGTCCCGCGTTCGGCGGCGGGTTAGGATCGCGCCGATGTCGCTGCGCATGCGCGTGTGGTGGGTTCTTGGGATCTTCGCGGCGGTGGGTCTGGTTGGGCTCGGCGTGCGCCCGATGGTGCAGCCGGACGAACCGCGCTACGCGATCATGGCTGCAGAGATGCTCGATACGGGGGCGTGGACGAACCTGCGCATGGCGGGCTTCCACTACTACGAGAAGCCGCCGATGGGAATGTGGTGCACCGCGCTGTCGCTTGAGGTCTTCGGCAGGAACGCCTTCGCGGCGCGGCTGCCAAGCGCTGTCGCTGCGTTCGCGATGGCTGCGCTCGCGGGCGTGATGGCTGCACGGATCAGTGGGCGCCGCGAGACAGGTGTGGCTGCGTTCGCCGTGCAGGCCACGACGGTTGGCCCCATGGTGATTGGCGGCGTGGTCACGCTCGATGCGATGTTCGCAGCGTGGGTGACGGGCAGTCTGGTGGCGCTGCATGGAGCGCTGTCATCGCTCGGCGCCGCACGCGCGCGCTGGCTGCTGATGGCCGGTGTGTGCTGCGGCATGGCGGTACTGACCAAGGGGTTCCTCGGCTGGGCGATACCGGCACTCGCGACTGGCGCGTTCGTGGTGTGGGAACGCCGCTGGCGTGAACTGCTGTGGATGCCACTGCCCGTGCTCGCGCAGAGTTTGATCGTTGTGCTGCCCGTGGCGTGGCTGATCCACCGCGCAGAGCCGCGCTTCTGGGAGTACTTCATCACTGTGGAGCACCTGCGGCGCTTTTCCGATCCAGACTCGAACCAGCACCGCGAGCCTTGGTGGTGGCTGATCGCGCTGCTGCCTGTGGGGGGGATAGTGTGGTCGCTTGTCTGGTGGCAGGCGCTGCAAGGCGTGCGCAGTGCAGTGGCGTGGGCATCGGGTGCGCGCTTCGCGTTCGCCTGGATTGTGGCGCCGCTGCTGCTGCTCTCGCTCAGTGCGGGCAAGTTGCCGACCTACATTCTCCCGCTTTACCCCGCAGTGTCGGTGCTTGTGGCGCTCGGTCTCGTGAGGGCGTTTGAGGGTGGGATTCGCCAGTCTGCCGCGGGCCGAGCAACCGGCCAAGCTCTGCTGCTGATCGCTGCCGCTGCGGTCGTTGTTGCGATGTTGACGGGTACTGCGTGGGTCGGTCTGCCAGCGCAGTTGTGGTCCGAAGGAACAACCCTACGGCTTCTTGCACTCGCTGCCGCGCTTGTGGTGTGGGCATTGGTGGACCGCTGGAGCTGGCGGGCGCGCTGTGGAACCGACTGGGTGCTTCGGAGCGCCAGTGCGCCAGTCGCACTGTTGGCGCTCGTACCGTTCTTGTTCCCGGATGCGGCGGTGCGCGCTTCGCAGATTCCACTGGCTGCGCTGCGAGCGAGTGAGGCCGTGATTCGCGGCAGCGAAGTGATTGCGAGCGATCATCAAATGGCGCACTGCGTCACATGGATATCTGGACGCCGCGATCAGCTTGTGATGGGGCGTGCAGGCGAGTTCGACAACGAACTTGATCTACCGCAGGATCAGGCGCGCCTTGTTTCAGTGGCGCAGGTGATTGAACGCCTGCGCGCTGGCGGGTGGAAGTCGTTCTGCATCGTGACGATCCCCTCGGATGCGCAGGTCATTCTTGCTGCTTCAGGCGTGGCGAAGCCCTCGCACCATCAGGTGCGCGGCGATATCGTTGTTCTTGGCTGGTCGAGCGGGTGAGTGACCAACCACGGGGGCATACACTTGCCGCGCGCGGGTGGTTCGCCGATCCCGCACGACTGCATGGAACGCCCGTTCATCACCATCGTGTCAGGACTGCCGCGCTCGGGCACGAGCATGGCGATGCAGATGCTTGTGGCGGGTGGTGTTCAGGCGCTGACCGATGCTGCCCGTGCGGCGGACGTCGACAATCCCCGCGGCTACTTGGAGTTTGAGCGCGTGAAGGCGCTGCGCGAGGACAAGGTGTGGGTGGCGGATGCTGTGGGCAAGTGCGTGAAGGTGATCCATCTGCTGCTGCCCGAGCTGCCGTTGCCATTTTCGTATCGCGTGATTTTCCTGCGGCGCAGCCTCGATGAGGTGGTTCGTTCGCAGGCAAAGATGCTTGAGCGAAGTGGCAGGTCTGGTGGCGGACTGTCGGCGGATCGGCTGAAGGCGATGTACGAGACACAACTCAAGAGTGTGGATGCGTGGCTTGCTGTGCAGCCCAACTTTGCGGTGCTACGCGTGGATCACGCGGATTTCATTCGTGTTCCGCGCGCTGTTGCGTCGGCGGTGGATGCGTTTGTCGGCGGTGGGCTCGATGTTGCCGCCATGGCAGCAGCAGTCGATCCATCGCTGCATCGAAACCGCTGCGGAGAATGAATGGGCAGTCACCCGAAGGGCCGGAGTGGCACGCGGGGCGACTGGTAATTCGACTAGGAAGGTCGTTCTGACTCAGTCAACGTCGTCGTCGGCCACGGAGGCCTGCGGCGAGTGCGATGAGTCCAGCCGCGGGGGCTGGGACTGGAATGGTTGTGACCGTGATGGCAGTGTTTGCAGTGGTCTCGTAGCCAAAGCCGATGATCGTTCGGTCGGTGGCATTTGCACCGATTCGCATTTCTACGAACCCGTAGTGGGTCGCACTTGTCGCCTCGTTTGTGAACTTGAGTCCGAAGTAGCCAATGGAGTTTGCTGTCCACTGACCCACCGAAGTTCCAATCGCGGCGGCAGAGTTCCCGTAGAAGAAGGCCGATGCGCCGACCGCTGTTCCAAGAGCAAGATTGGTACGGAAGGTGTTTGTGCCTGCGGCTGGGTTTCGCATGATCCCAGTGCCAGCTCCTGCCAGCAGAGCCACATTGGTACCGCTCGTGCCGTAGGGATTGACATCCCACCCGGGGACACCGCTCACACTCCCATTCAGCACAGTACCAGTCACGAAGTTGATGACTGTGCCCTGCGCCGTCACGGGCACCTGATGGTTCAGGATTCCGCTGTAGACAACGGCAGCCGATGCAGTTTGACTCTGGAGAATCACCGCAGCGCTAGCGAAAATCGGTAGGCACCAGTGATTCCCTCGCAGGGCCAAGCCGACAATGGTGGTCGGTTCCTGACGGCGCACGCAGCTCTTCAAGATCGTCTTCATCCCTTCTCCATTCTCGGGCGCTGTGCGTCCCGATTTCCTTCAAGCGCGTCGTCGTCGTTCGCGGGACCTCATCCCTCCGCGACCGCCGGTGCCAAGCCCGGCAAAGAGCCGAACTAGGCGTGATGCGCCTTTGTCTCTATGTCCCTGTCCCTATCCCTATCACTATCCCTGTTCCCTTGTCCATCTGTTGGCTGCCAAGACACTTTGGCAGAACCTCCAGCAGACTTCCTTCCCTCTGAACCTCCGTGATCGGTGGTTCCCTTA
>Ga0172367_10010160_pt1 | contig 10181 bp, 7 predicted proteins | sample Lak10m_FD_114542 | JGI IMG/M metagenome (GOLD analysis project Ga0172367, IMG submission 114542) | Freshwater microbial communities from Kabuno Bay, South-Kivu, Congo - kab_022012_10m | ecosystem: Environmental > Aquatic > Freshwater > Lake | place: Democratic Republic of the Congo: South-Kivu...
AAACGAATATTGCTGTTTCGATAAACAATGAACTTACCTTAATGAACTGGAAAATCGGTTATCAGATCCAGAATGAAATCCTCAAATCAAAAAGAGCAAGTTATGGTAAACAAGTAGTTGTTTCGTTATCACAGAAATTGACTGATAAATATGGCAAAGGTTGGGGCGAAAAACATTTACGACATTGTCTCCGCAGTGCAGAGACTTTTTCAGAAGAGCAACTTCTCTACGCAGTGCGGAGACAATTAAACTGGACGCATATAAAAACTATTTCTTACATAGAAGATGAGTTAAAACGTAATTTTTATCTTGAAATGTGCTTATTAGAAAATTGGAGTACTCGCCAATTGAATGACCGAATTTCTTCTTTGCTTTATGAACGAACCGCTATTTCAAAAAAACCTGAAAAAACAATTAAGCAAGATTTAGAAGTACTTAAGAATGAACAAAAACTTTCACCCGATTTGGTTTTCCGAGATCCATACTTTTTAGATTTTTTGGGTTTAAAAGACACTTATTCCGAAAAGGATTTAGAATCCGCCATCATTGCTGAACTTCAGCGATTTATACTTGAATTAGGAAATGATTTTGCTTTTCTGGCAAGACAAAAACGCATTACAATTGATAATGAAGATTACAAAATTGATCTTTTATTTTACCACAGAAAATTAAAATGTCTTGTTGTTATAGATTTAAAACTTGATAGGTTTAAAGCTGCATACAAAGGACAAATGGAATTATATTTACGCTGGCTTGAAAAGTATGAAGTAGTTGAAGGAGAGAATAGCCCAATTGGTTTGATACTTTGCTCTGATTCCAATAAAGAACATATTGAATTATTACGCCTAGACGAAAGTAAAATTAAAGTAGCGACATATTTAACTGAATTACCTCCAGTAAAGTTACTGCAGGAAAAATTACATAAAGCGATTTCTATAGCTCGTGAAAAACTAGAAAACAGCACGAATGATAATGTATGAAACAAAACAATTTTGATCCCAAAAAATACTGTAACAGCTTAACGCAATACACACGATACAAAACTCGTGAAGTTAATGTTGGTGATATTCCACTTGGCGGCAACAATCCAATTCGCATCCAATCAATGACAACTACTGATACGATGAATACAATTGCAACAGTTGAGCAAACGATAAGAATGGTTAAAGCTGGTTGTGAATATGTGCGAATAACCGCGCCAAGTATCAACGAAGCAAAAAATCTTGAGACAATTAAAAAAGAATTAAAAGTTCGTGGATACAATGTTCCTTTGATTGCGGATATTCACTTCACTCCAAATGCTGCAGAAATGGCTGCACGAATTGTTGAAAAGGTTCGCGTTAATCCCGGCAATTACGTAGATAAAAAGAAATTTGATTTGATAGAATACAGCAATGCTGAATACCAGGAAGAACTGGATAGAATTAGAGAACGATTTACTCCGCTTGTAAAGATTTGCAAAGAGTACGGTACTGCAATGCGAATCGGGACAAATCATGGTTCTCTTTCGGATAGAATCATGAGCCGTTATGGTGATACTCCGCTTGGAATGGTTGAATCGGCTTTAGAGTTTTTAAGAATTTGTGAAGATGAAAATTATCATAGCATAGTTTTATCGATGAAGGCAAGTAATCCACAAGTAATGGTTCAGGCTTATAGATTGCTCATAAATAAGATGGAGGCTGAAGGAATGAACTATCCTTTGCATCTTGGAGTAACAGAAGCAGGCGGTGGTGAAGATGGAAGAATAAAATCAGCACTGGGAATCGGTGCTTTGCTTGAAGATGGAATTGGAGATACGATTCGTGTTTCACTTACAGAAGATCCTGAATTTGAAGCTCCGGTTGCAATATCTTTAGCAGATCGATACAAAGTAAGAGAAAATCATAAACCGATAAAAGAAATTGAAGAATCACCAATTGATCCTTTTGTGTATAACAGAAGAAAATCTTTTGAAGTATTATCTATTGGTGGAAGCAATGTTCCAAGAGTTGTGGCTGATTACCGCAACAGAAAAATTACATCACAAAAAGACTTGATTGATATTGGCTACACTTATGATGAACTAACTGACAAATGGAACCTTTCTGATATTGCGGCTGATTTGATTTATCTTGGAAAAAATATTTTACCGTTTGATTGTCCAAATGGTTTAAAAGCAATTTATGACTTTGAAACATGGAAGGAATTAGAAAACAATTACAACAGTTATCCAATCTTTTTATCAAAAGTATTTCTTGATGCTAATAAAAAATCTAATGAGCTTAACTTTGTTATAGTTGGTATAAATGATTTGTCTGAATCATTAGTCAGTAAAATTAAAAAGGACAAAACTGTTGTGTTGATACTTGAAACAGAAAGTCTCCATGGAATGGCAGAACAACGCAGAGCCTTTTTTGATCTTATTAAAAAAGAAATAACTAATCCTGTAATAATCAAAAGAAATTATCTCAGCATTACTTTTGAAGATTTACAGCTTTACTCATCCACAGATTTTGGTTCTTTATTAATTGATGGTTTTGGTGATGGTGTTTGGTCATATGTAGATGGTTTAAATAGTGAAGCAAAAAAATCTGGAACATATGTTAAAATCTTTATCAAAAAATCTGAAACAAAAGAGAAGGTTGTAAACCGACTTTTATTCAACATCTTACAGGCAGCGCGTCAACGAATATCCAAAACAGAATATATTGCTTGCCCATCCTGCGGAAGAACTCTGTTTGATTTGCAGGAAACAACAGAAATGATCCGTAAAAGGACAGAACATCTTAAAGGCGTAAAGATTGCAATCATGGGTTGTATTGTAAATGGACCCGGAGAAATGGCAGATGCTGATTATGGTTATGTTGGATCTGGTGTTGATAAAATTACTTTATATCGTGAAAAGAACATAGTTCGTCGTAATATTCCCGCAAAAAACGCAGTGGATGAGCTAATCGATTTAATCCGTGAAGATGGTAATTGGGTTGAGCTATGATTTAAAGCAACTGAAAATTGTTTATTTTCTTGAATAGAATTATATTTAACCACTAAATATGAGAAGAATAAACCCGAAAAAATTAAAGTTTCTTGCAAAGAATGACCTTAACGGTCAAAATGCGAAAACCAGAAGTTTATAAGAATGCATCCTAAATAAAAAGGGTGCATTTTTTTTTGCTATTATGAGATGTGATAAGATCATTAAAATAATTGAAGACTGGGCACCGAAATCAATCGCCTGGGAAAAAGACAATGTAGGGTTGCAGGTTGGATCTTTGCGCCGAGAAGTTAAATACATTTTACTTTGTTTAGATGTTGATGAAAAAGTTGTTGACGAAGCAAGTCGTAAAAAATGTAACCTGATAATTAGCCATCACCCGCTGCTCTTTCGGTCATTAAAAAAACTTGATGTTGGAAAAGACAAGATATCAAGAATAATAGAAAAGCTTATTAAAAAAGACATTACACTTTACTCAGCCCATACCAATTTAGACTTTACAAAAGACGGCGTAAGTTTTCAACTCGCAAATAGACTAAAACTAACAAATCAAAATTTCATCGTAAACCTTTCATCAAATCAAAACAAAATTTCTGTATTTGTCCCAGTTTCACACGCAGATAAAGTTGCAAATGCTATGCACAATGCTGGCGCAGGAATAATTGGCGAATATACAAATTGCAGTTTTAGAACTTTGGGGGCAGGAACGTTTAGGGGATCAACAAAATCAAATCCAAGGATTGGAATTAAAGGAAATCTTGAAAGAGTTGAAGAAGTAAAGATAGAAGTTCTTGTTAATTCATTTGATGTCAGCAAAGTTGTTGCTGCGATGAAGCAAGCACATCCATACGAAGAAGTTGCTTTTGATGTTTATCCTCTTGCAAATGAAAATGTTAATTATGGAATGGGTGTGATTGGCGAACTAAGAAATGAATTATCGCAAAAAGAATTTTTAAAACTTGTAACTAAATCATTAAAGACAAAAAACTTACGATTTACAAACGGTTCCAAAACCAAGATTAAAAAAGTTGCCGTTTGCGGCGGATCTGGAAGTGATTTACTTGAGACTGCCATTCAAAACAATGCTGATGCATTTGTAACCGCTGATGTGAAATATCATACGTTTCAGGAAGCTGAGAGTGAAATCCTTTTAGTTGATGCAGGCCATTTTGAAACTGAAATTCCTGTTTTAGATGAAATAAAAAATAAATTAGAAGAATCTCTAACAGATAAAACAAAAGTTTATAAGTATTCGGGTTCAACAAACCCAATAGTTTTTTATAATAATTAAGGAGCCAGAAAAAATTGTATAACAGATTAAAAGTGCTTTACCAATTACAACTTGTTGATGATCAACTTGATAAACTTGAAGAACTACGCGGAGATTTGCCGAATATGGTAAGTTCTTTGGAGAACAGTATCAATGCACTTAAAACCGAAATTTCTGAAAAAGAAACGGCCCAAAAAGACTCCGTTGAAAAAAGAACTCAGAATGAAGAAGAAGTTGAAAAATTAAAAGAGAGTCAGAAAAAGTTTAAAGCTCAGCTTTACCAGGTAAGAAACAATAAAGAGTATGACGCTCTTACAAAAGAAATTGATCATTCGGATGCACAGATAGCAAAATTAGAAGCCGAAAATAATGCACTTGCTGATTCAAGTAAAAGTTTATCCGAACAAATTGAAGAAATAAAACCTAAATTAGAAGAACTTGAAAGTGAATTGCAAGAAAGACAAGCTGATCTCAAAGAAATTATAAAAGCAAATGAAAAAGAAGAATCTCTGCTTCAGGCGGATAGAAAAAAAATTGAAGATCAGATAAAAAAACCTGATGTTTCTGTGTATATGCGAATTCGTAAAGCTAAAAAAGGACAAGCTGTTGCTACCATCAGAAGATCAGCTTGCTCAGGCTGTCATAACATCGTACCATCTCAAAGACAGTTAGAAATTAGAAGAAATACCAGAATTTTTACTTGTGAGTATTGCGGAAGAATTCTTATTTCCCAAGAAATCGCTGATGAGGTTGAAGCATCTTAAATTTCTTTAGGATGTTTACTGAATTCAAAGACTAAATTTTGTATATTCCGACTCACTGATTTACTCAGTGTTTGTACCTTATTATACGTAAAATTAATCTAGTAATTGGCAGAGTTGATACTATGTATCGGCTCAATATTAAAGACATAATCTAATAATTCAACCCGGGCAATTGCCCCGATAAGATCGGGGAGGAAAGTCCGAACTTTACAGAACAAGGTGCCGGGTAACACCCGGGAGCTAATGGAGAAATCTATTATCGACTGACAGTGCCACAGAAAATAGACTACCTTGAATTTATTTTCAGGGAAAAGGTGAAAAGGCGAGGTAAGAGCTCACCGTCCCGATAGTAATATCGGGTGCATGGCAAACCACACCTGAAGCAAGGTCAAGTAAGAAAGTCTTCCCGACTCGTTGGGACAAAGTTGTTCGCTTTGAATTAATGCTTAATTGCAGGTTGGATTTTCGGGTAGACCGCTTAAGTCTGTTGGTAACAACAGAACAAGATAAATAATTGCCGCCCCGGCTTTGTCGGGGTTACAGAATTCGGCTTACAGGGTTGGGCTATTAGATTTGTTCTTATAAAATATAATTAATTCTCTTATGTTACATAAACGTTGGAAAATCAGAGAAGTTGAAGATACTTATTCTTTAAAATCACTTGCTGAGTCGCTGAATATTTCTGAAATTTTAGCAAAACTCCTTTTACTCAGGAATATTAAATCCTTTGCAGAAGCAAAATTCTTCTTCAGACCATCTTTAGAATCTTTACACGATCCCTATCTAATGCACGGTATGGAGGCTGCATCCAAAAGAGTTATACATGCACTTACAGAAAACCAACCTATCTGCATTTATGGTGACTATGATGTTGATGGGACTTGTTCTACGGCGCTTTTATATATGTTCTTAAAAGAACTCGGTGCAAATGTTGATTTCTACATTCCGCAAAGATTAACTGAGGGTTATGGATTATCTAAAGAAAGTATCGATGCAATTAAATCAACAACTAATGCTAAACTATTAATAACTGTTGATTGCGGTATTACTGCAATTGATGAAACAGCTTATGCAAATCAATTGGGAATGGATGTAATTATTTGCGATCACCATCAACCGAAAGATGAACTGCCGCCAGCCCTTGCTGTATTAGACCCATTAAAACCAGAATGTAAATATCCATTTAAATATCTTTCTGGCGCAGGTGTTGCATTTAAACTTGCTCAGGGAGTCGCAGAAAAAATAGGCAGACGCGAGATGCCGTTAAAGTATCTTGATTTAGTTGCTCTTGCCGGGGCAGCGGATATTGTAGCTCTTATAGATGAAAACAGAGTGTTAGTTAGAGAAGGTTTGGATAGTGTAAATAGCAATCCAAGACCAGGTATTCTTGCATTGATAGAGAGCAGCAGTCTTCAGCCTGGTAATTTAAACTCTGGTCAAATCGTATTTACTATCGCACCAAGAATTAATGCAGTTGGCAGATTAGGAGATGCCAAACGAGCTGTTGAATTATTAATAACCGACAGTAAAGAGGAAGCTCTAACACTTGCTAAAGTTCTTGAAACAGAAAATTTTGAGCGTAGAAAAATTGATGTTGATACCTTCGATAATGCGCTTCAGCTTGTAGAAAGTTCAATTGATCTTGAAAATGATCTTGCAATAGTTCTTCACCAGGAAGAATGGCATCCGGGAGTAATTGGAATAGTTGCATCACGATTAGTAGAAAAGTATTATCGCCCTACAATAATGCTTACAACCATAGATGGAATCGCAAAAGGATCAGCAAGAAGCATAACTAATTTTAATATCTATGAAGCATTAGAAAAATGCCAGGATATGTTAATCCATTTTGGTGGACATCAGGCCGCTGCTGGTTTAGCAGTAGAGCTTGATAAGTTTCAGGAGTTTAAAAACAAGTTTAATCAGATAGTTAAAGAAACTATTACGGGTGATGATCTTTTTCCTGAAATTATTATTGACTCTAAAATTAAACTTTCAGAAATCACACCAAAATTTTTGAGAATACTTGATCAGTTTGCACCATTTGGTCCGCAAAATATGCGCCCGGTATTCCTTTCTGAAGGTGTGGAGATTTTTAACACTCCAAGATTGGTCGGCAATAAGCATCTTGTAGCCTGTTTTAAACAAAATGGAAACGATAAGATTTTTGATACCATTGGCTTTAATATGCGTGAATATTTAGATTTGTTGTCAGATAAAAAATTAAAAGTGGATATTGTTTATACCATTGATAAAACGGTTAGAGATGGCAGAACTTATCCGCAACTAAGATTAAAAGATTTAAGAATAAACCAAAAAGAAATGCAGGAGAATTAGTAATGTCCGGTCACTCAAAATGGGCAACGATTAAAAGAAAAAAAGCAGTACTCGATTCTAAAAGAGGAAAAATCTTTACAAAACTTATTAAGGAAATTACAATTGCTGCAAGGGATGGCGGGGATCCGAATGGTAATCCACGATTACGTTTAGCTGTTGATAATGCTAAAGCCCAGAATATGCCGCTGGATAATATTGAACGTGCTATTAAAAAAGCCACGGGAGAACTGGAAGGTGTAACGTATCACGAACTTACTTATGAAGGTTACGGTCCTGCAGGTGTAGCAGTACTTGTTGAGGTTGCGACTGATAATAAAAACAGAACAGTGGCTGAAGTAAGACATCTATTTAGTAAAAATGGCGGTAGTATGGGTGAAACCGGTTCTGTTGCATGGATGTTTGATAGAAAGGGTGTTATCACTCTGCCTGCTGAAGGTAAAAAAGAGGATGACATAATGGAAATAGTTTTAGAAGCAGGAGCAGATGATCTTACAACTGAAGAAGATTTTTTTGAAGTTCAAACTTCTGTTGAATCTTTTGAAACAGTTAGAAAATCTTTAGTTGATAAAAAATTTACAGTTGAAAACGCTTCGCTTCAATGGATTGCAAAGAACTTGATTGAAGTTAAAGGCGAAGATGCTGAAAAAGTTATGAAGATGATAGAAGCTCTTGAAGATCTTGATGATGTTCAAAACGTTTTTTCAAATGCTGATATAGTTGAATAGCTTCAGGCATTCTATTGATTATGTTTTTATTGTCATTCCCACGCAAGTGGGAATCTATTATTAAAACAACTTAAAACTTTTCTATGATCATTTTAGGTATAGATCCAGGAACTAGAATTACAGGTTATGGTGTCATCAAATACACAAACAACTCCTTTATAAGAGTTGCCGGCGGATCAATTAACCTCCCCGCAAATGAACCAATTCCACAACGACTCGAAATTATCTACAGTGAAATAAGTAAAATCATAAAAAAATATAAGCCAGATGAATTTGCAATTGAAACTGCGTTCTATGGAAAAAATGTTCAATCAGCAATGAAGATTGGTTATGCGCGTGGAGTTTCAATTCTTTGTGCTTTACATAATAACGTTCCTGCAAGCGAGTATTCACCAAGAGAAGTTAAGAAATCTGTTGTGGGTAAAGGTGCCGCAAGCAAAGATCAAGTTTCATTTATGATAAAGACTTTACTTAATATCAAATCAGAAAAAATTAAAGTAGATGAAAGCGATGCATTAGCAATTGCACTTTGCCATGCTTTCAGATTTAAAAATCCCGTAAAGAAAACAAAAGATTGGAAATCTTTTATTGAGGCTTACCCAGAACGGGTTATAAACAATTAAAAGATTTGAAAGAATTAAATCATAGGTCATTCCGAACTTGTTTCGGAATCTTTAGATTTGCAATTAAATTATTAGAAGCTGAAACCAGTTCAGCTTGACAAAAGAAAAATTATGATAGGATATCTCACAGGAAAAATAATTTCTTCAAGACCAACACAAATTATACTTGATGTAAATGGAGTTGGTTACCTGGTTAATATTTCTATCAGCACTTTCGAAAAGATTTCTGAAAAAGATATTGTTTCGGTTTTTATTCACACAAGTGTTAAAGAAGATTCAATAACTTTGTTTGGTTTTTTTACTCAATCCGAAAAAGAAATGTTTGAGCTATTAATTTCTATAAGTGGAATTGGTCCGAAAGTAAGTCTGGGCATTCTATCCGGAATTTCTGTTGATGATTTAAAGGATGCAATTGCAAATGGAAATGTTTCGCGTTTAATTGCGATTCCTGGAATTGGAAGAAAAACGGCAGAGCGAGTTGTGCTAGAATTAAGAAACAAAGTTGATGCAATTAAAGCAGATGGATCAATTAAAACATCATCTGCAAAAGATGAAGCAATCTCTGCATTGGCGACTCTTGGATACCAAAGACAACTTGCAGAAAAAGTTGTTCGCGATTTACTTTCTGAAAATGTAAACTATTCTTTGGAAGAACTTATAAGAAAAGCGTTGGCTGGGTTAAACAAATAGAACAAGATTGTCATTGCGAATCCCGATTAGGGTGAAGCAATCTCACTCATAATTTCGAATATGTTGTAGATTGCTTCGTCGAAGATTCCTCAATGACGAACTAACTATTTAACCTCACACTCAAGGTTTACAATTCCTTCCAGTTCTGCTTCAAGTTTATCTCCGCTGGCAACTTTGCTTACACCTTTAGGAGTGCCTGTAAAAATCAAATCGCCGGATTCGAGTTTCATTAATGAAGAAATGTATTGAACAATCTCTGCAGGTTTGTGAAGCATTTTATTTAACTGATCTTTTTGTCTGTCCTCACCATTTATCTTTAAAGAAATTGTCTCATTAAGAGTAAGCTGGTGCAAAGATTTTTCTACAAACTCAGAAAGCACTGTAGAAGTATCAAAACATTTTGCAATTGTCCAGGGATGTCCCTTCTTTTTCAAATCTGATTGAACATCACGAAGGGTCATATCAAGACCTATCCCATATCCGGCAATTGCTCGTTCAGCAGTTTCAGAATCAGCATCTTTAATATCTTCACCAATTAATAAAACTAATTCAGTTTCGTGGTGCATATCATTCGAGAATGCTGGATAAATAATTTCATCACCTGAATAGATAACTGATGAAACGGTTTTTAAAAACACAACCGGTTTTTCGTGTATAACATTCCCAAGTTCGTGAACGTGTTCAGCATAATTTCTGCCAACACAAACTATTTTACCAATTGTAATTTCTTTGGTGCTGTTTTTAATTTTAATTGTTTTCATAATTCTATGTTTTCTGTTTCTTCTTTGTTGCTGC
>Ga0172367_10010162_pt1 | contig 10180 bp, 8 predicted proteins | sample Lak10m_FD_114542 | JGI IMG/M metagenome (GOLD analysis project Ga0172367, IMG submission 114542) | Freshwater microbial communities from Kabuno Bay, South-Kivu, Congo - kab_022012_10m | ecosystem: Environmental > Aquatic > Freshwater > Lake | place: Democratic Republic of the Congo: South-Kivu...
CCCAGCACGTAGCGGCTGCGGTCGTCAAGACGATGGCGGTCGTCTTTTTCGTGGCGCTCTCCACCCGACTTGATCTGCCCGGCGCGGGTGATGGCGCGCAGCTCGCGGCGAAACTGCTCCTGTGTGGCGCAGCAAGCCACGTCAAAGCGCTGGCACAACTCGCGGTCAAGCCAGGCGTAAAAGACCGAGTCGGGTTTGACCACCAGTTTGCGCACCAGCGAATCCGGGTGCAGGCTGCACGCCTGGGCGCGTACGTCAGCGCGCACCCTGAAATAGACCAGGCGGCCTTTCAGGTGGGTCTGGTCGACCCACTGCGCCACCCGGGCATACACCGCATCGGGCACCAGCAGCGACAAGCCAAAATTGTGCAGCAGACGTTCTGCGGTTCCCTCCCAGTCGCGCTGGTCTTCGCGTACTTCGATCAGTTCGCCGGCAAACGGCATGCTGTCTTCGTCCAGGCCGAGAGCCGCGCACAGCTCGGCGCGCATGCGAATGGCTTGGATGTCGATGTTGCTGCGCCGGGCCTTGAGGCTGGTAATTTCATCCACCAGCAGCCCATGCGCCTGGCGGCCCTGGCTCAAAGCCACGCTGCGCTCGGTGACCTGGTTTTGCGCTGCGTCAGCCAGCGCGGTCTCGGTGGCGGTGCGCTCGGCACAGGTTTGCTGGCGCGCCAGCAGGTCATCGCTGCCAGCCACCGGCGGCAAATCCAGCGCCAGGCGCAGTTCATCGTAGCGCGCAGCCATGGCGCGGCGCCGACTCACCTCTTGCTGGCGTTGGGCAATGTCGCGCCCCAGCGCGGCCAGCCGGTCGCCACCGCTGGTGGCCAGCGACTGGCGTAGCTCACGCTCTTGCAGACGCTGCTGATCGCGTTGCGCCTCAAGCTGATCGACCTTGGCATTTTCGCGGCGCAGCTCGTCGTTGAGGTTGTTCAGACGCTGCTCGATGAGCCCGAGTTTCAAGCGGCTGAAGTAATCGCGCAGCCCCTCGCGGCAGGCGCGCAGCTCGTCGGCAGCGGTCAGCACGGCGGCGTGGCGGTCGCAGTCGGCCACCAGCGGGGTGAGCAATTCAAGCTGCTGTTTGGCCTTGAGCACGGCACCATGGGCGCGGTTGAGGTCGTCAAAGTGCGCAATCAAAGCCGCCACGCGTGGTGCCACGTCAAACGGCTCCAGCATGTGCTGGCGCACAAAGTCGGTCAGGTTGCCCACCGACTTCATCGAAACGGTTTGCAAAAAAAGCTCCAGCGCCTGCTCGCTCAAACCGCCCAACAGTCGCCGTGACAGCGCGCTGTAGGGTGGAAAGCTGTCAAACAGCCCCGCGCCCGATTTGCGCAAGCGTTTCCTGAGCGGCTCGATGCTGCTGCCAAAGTGGCCGAAGTCGTCGGCAATGCTCAGGGCCGACTCCGCCACCGCGTAAAAGCGTTCGGGCTGACCGGTGGCCTCGCGGCACCAGAACACCTGCGCCAGCGTGACGGTTTTGTCGAACCCGGCGTTATGAAAAACGCCCAGAATGACCGAGTAGCTGCGCGTGTCGCGCAAGGCCACCGGCTTGGCGCTGCCGCTGGTTTCATTGCGCTCGGACTTGTAAAAACCCAGCACATACGAGCGCAGCGTGCGTTCCCTGGCATCGGCGCCGGCCGCCTTGTTGTAGGCAATGCGTTGCGCGGGCACCAGCAGCGTGGTCACGGCGTCCACCAGCGTCGACTTGCCCGAGCCGATGTCACCGGTCAGCAAGGCGTTTTTGCCGTCCGGGCGAAACACCCACACGCGTTTGTCAAAAGTGCCCCAGTTGAACACCTCCAGCCGCGTCAAGCGGAAACCAGCGAGCGTCTCAGAACTGGCAAAGTCGAGTTCGCAGGGCATCGGCGCATCAGTCAAATCGCTCATGTCAATCATGTCCCTCATCCTGGCCTGCATCAGCAGCCGAATTGGCCAGGTGCGCCTGGTAGGCGGCCAGCCGCGCATCAAAATCGGCCAGCCACTGGGCGTCGACATAGGCTTTCAAAATGCGTTGCACCTCGTAGTCGGGGCTGGCCGAGCGGGTTCCAACGGCTTTGAGCTTGCGCACAAAACCCAGCTCGATGAGTTTGTTGAGCTGGGTTTGCACCTGGTCCATCAGGCGCGCTTCGTTGCTACTGACGGGTGAGAACACCCGCACCAGCTCGACCACCGCCTCCAGCGACAGCACCAGCCGCGTGTCACCGCCGCTGGCATCGAACTCAACCAGCTTTTTGCGCAACAAGGCCAACAGCAGGCTCAAGTGAAAGCTCAAGGGGCGCCGTGCCATCAGCCGCGGCGGCCTGGCTGCGGTGTCATCGTCGGGGTCGGGACGGGCTTTCAGAAAGGCATAGCCTTCAGCTTCGTCCAGCACCAGGTCAAGCGTCAGCACCGCCACGTAATCGCGCACCCGCGCTTGCAGCTCCAGCAGCGCGGCCCACAGCGCCAGATCGCCATCGCGGTAGAGCACACCTTTGAGCAGCGGCACCACCACGGCGGTGAGATCGTAAGCGCCGGGTTGGGGGGTGTCGGGGCTGACGGGTCCCGGATTGCGCCTCGCTCCATCCGGGCTACGGGAGGCCGGGAGGGTTGCGGATTTGCCAGGCACGGGTTCTGGCATACCGAACAAGTCGACCGTCGGGGTCGGGTTTGGGGCCGGTTCTGTCATGGGGCTTGTGGGTTCCATCATCACCTTACAAATATCACTCTGGGCAGACGGGCCTGGCGGGTGCCGGTGCCGGTCGGCCACTGCACTGTCTCGAGCACCGACTCGTCCACCACGGCTTGTGCCGACTCGCTGGCCAGTTGCAAATAGGCGACCGGTTCGCCCAGGCCTTGTTGCAGCGGGTACGCGCTCAGCACCTCGCTCAGACTCACTTGCGCGCGCTGTTGCAGCATCTGGCGCACCTGGCCGGCCAGCAGCGCCTTGTCGATGCGCACCTGATCGAACAGTACCGAGGTGTCGAGCTCGCCCTCGCCGGCCAGCAGCATCAGGTTGTCAAGCGCCAGCTTGGCCGGCGGGGTGTAGAGCGGCCGCTCCATCGGCAGCGTGACGCTGGCGCCCTGCTCATCCATGGCCATGAAATCACCCACCGGAGCGGCATCACGCACGCTCAGCGCGCGAGCCTCGATGCTGCGCACGATGTCCATGATGCGGCGGTTTTCGAGCCAGGCCTGATCGTCCAGAAAACGGCGCAGTTGCTGCGACAGCAATGCCACCGTGGCCTGCGCATGCTCACCGGCATCGAGCCAGTCGTAGTGCACGCGCTTGAGGCGCGGGTCGGGTTGCAGACCCGCCACCGGGGGCAGCGCCATCACATCTTCGAGCAAGGAGGTAAGCTCTTCCTGGCGCGACTGCGACATCAAAAAGTCCCAGAATGCACGAAAACTCTTGCCCTGATCCGACTCGGCAATGGCATCACGCTCTCCCAAAATGGCTTGCAGCAAAGCGCCCTTGGCCCCTTGCCACAGCGCAATACGCTCGCGCACGCTGCGGTCGAGCACGCGAAAGTTGTGCTCCACCTCACGAAAATCGGTGAGCAGCTCGCGCGCCAGCGCCGTAAAGTGCATGAAGCGCTCACGCAGCGCGGTGTCGTCGAGCAAGGGCATGTTGCCAGCCAGTACCCGGGCAATGTCGTCGTCGATGGCGTCGCGGCGCTTGTGCAGCTCGCGCACACGCGCCTGCGGGTCGGTCTCGCTGCCCTGACGCATTTGCTGCAGCAGGTCAAACAGCGTGAGCAGGCGCGACTCGGTACCGACAAACGCCCGGTCAGTCAGACTGGCCAACCAGCCCAAGGCGCGCTCGGTGGCCGGTGTCAGGTCGAAGTGGACCTCATCACTGCCCGGTGGATAAAACTTGCGCAACCAGCCACGCTCCAGCGCCGCCCAGTCGTTCAGGTACTCATTGGCACTTTTGGGAAAGGCCTGTTCACCCAGCTGTTCGCGCAGGCCGAACAAAGTATCTTCCAGGGCCTCGACCAGCGCCGACTGCGCCATGACACGCACATTGGGCTCGACAAAGGTGCGCTGCAAAAAGCTGGCAATCAGCGGTGCGTGGTCGGCCACCAGCAAGCGCCACGCCGGGTGCTGGCGACGCATGGCCTCTACCGTGGCGTAATCGAGCTTAATGGGCGACTCCTGGGTCGGCTGAAGTGGGGCGTGCCTGGCGTGCGACATCCAGGGTCAGAAACAGCTTGAGCGGCCGGTCGGAAAAGCAGACAAACCCATGGCGGATGTAAAACGCGGCAGCCACTTCGTCTTTGGCATCCACAACCAAAGCGTACAACCCGATGTGCGCTGATAGCATGAGCGCCAGATTGACCGCGTGACTCAATAACACCCGCCCAATGCCCTGCCCTTGAGCGCGCGTGTCGACCGCCAGTCGACCCAAACGTGCCACCGGTACCGGGTAACGTGGCAAACGCAAATCCGGCGACCAATGGGCAAAGTCAATCGAGCCCGAGCTAATGGCGTAAAAGCCAAAAATCCGCGGCAAATCAGGCTCACACGCCACATAAGTCTTGCTGAAATCACGGGTCGACTGCCGCCGCGCAAGACGTTGCAAAAACTGGTTCAACGCAGGCTCGCCACAATCAAAGTCCGAGCGGTCATGCCGCGCTGCCAGCTCGGAGACGAGCAAATTCATGCGGTGAGTTTCATCAGGTCAATCAGCGCCTGCGTCGGTTTGGGTGGGTTTGCCAGCACTGCCAGGAAAGCATCACGGTCACGGTCGGACAGCGTTAATGTCTCCTGCTCGGCCACAACCTGGCTCGCCGATTCGTAGGCACTTTGAAGCATAAAACCCGACACCGTGGTACCCATCAACGCCGCGGCGCGCTCGATCAGCGCTTTGGCTTCGGGGCTGGTGCGCAAATTGATGCGCGCGGAGTCATTGCTTGGGCGACGGCTTGATACAGACGGCATGGTGAACTCCTTGAATGCACAAAATTGTACGTCAATTTGACTCACAAATTCCCAAATCCGACCGCCGCGCGTCGTCCCCTCAATGGGGCAGAGCCAGCCATTGCCCGGCCAGCGCGTGGATGGCGATGCGGCCCTCAAAGACCTGTTCCAGCGCCCGGTGCGTGGCTGCATTGCTACAGGCGCCCTGGTGCGTGATGCGCCCGGCCGCCATGATGACCATGTCGTCGGCATGCAGTGCCATCGAGATTTCATGCAGCACGCTGACCACGGTTTTGCCCTGGGCAATCAGGCCGCGCACCATGTGCAGCCAGTCGGCCTGGTGCGGCGGGTCGAGGTTGGCCAGCGGCTCATCCATCAGCAGCACCTGTGCCTGCACCGCCAGCGCGCGCGCCAGCAGCACGCGCTGGCGCTCGCCGCCCGAAAGCTGGCCCAGCGTGCGGCCGCGCCAGTCCCAGGCCTGGGTGGCGCGCAAGGCTTGCTCGACCGCAGCATGGTCGGCGGCGCTGGGCGCAGCGAGCCAGGCCTGGTGCGGCAGGCGGCCCAGCATGGCGACGTCCCACACGGTCAGGTCGTCACCCGTGACCTCGTTCTGCCCCAGCCAGGCCAGTTGTTGCGCCCGCATTCTGGCAGGCAGGGTGGCAAGCGACTGGCTCAGCAAGGTGATGCTGCCGGTGTGCGGTAACAACTGCGCCAGCGCCTTGAGCAGCGTCGATTTGCCGGCGCCGTTGGGCCCGACGATGCTGGTCCAGCGTCCGGCAGGCAGCGTCAGATCGATGTCTTTCAGGATGTGCGCACCACCCAGGCTGGCGTTGATGCCGCTGGCCTGCAGCGCTTGACAAGGCGTGGCACTTTTCATAAGCCAGTGCCCGAAACCGAACGTGTGCTGCGCTGCATCAGCCACAGCAGGTAGCCACCCCCCAGCACGGCGGTGAGCACCCCCACAGGTAACTCTTGCGGCGCCAGCAAACCGCGGGCCAGCACATCGGCAGCCATCAGCAGCACGCCACCCATCAGGCTGGACAAGAAAATCAGGCGCCGATGCGTGGTCTTGGTGACCGAGCGCACCAGGTGTGGCGCCGCCAGACCGACAAAAGCGATCAGGCCGGTCTGCGCTACCGCAGCGCCCGTGGCCAGCGCCAGCACGGCGACCAGGGCGGCGCGCATTTGCGCCAGCGGCAGCCCCAGGCTGGCGGCGGTGGCCTCGCCCAGCGACAGGCCGTCGAGCACCGGGCTCAGCAACCAGGACACCGCCATGCAGGCCAGCCAGACCAGCACCATCAACCCCCAGGCGCTCCAGCCGACAAAGCCAGTGCTTCCGAGCATGAAAGCCTGCATCGATTGGAGCACCTCGGGGCTCATGAGCATAACCAGCGACGTCATGGCGCCCAGCACCACGCCGACAATGACACCAGCCAGCAGCAGGCGCAGTGTGTGCTGCACGCCCCGCGCCAGCACCAGCGTGAGCAGCACCGCGCCGACCGCGCCGGCAAAGGCCGCGCCGGTCAGCCCCAGTCGCACCAGCCACTCGGTGGCCAATGGCGACACACCAAACAGAACGAGCGCCAGCGCCACACCCAGCGAAGCGCCCGAGGCGCTGCCCAGCAAATAGGGGTCGGCCAGCGGATTGCGAAACAGACCTTGCGCCAGCGCGCCAGCCAGCCCCAACAGGGCACCGGCGGCCCAGGCACCGAAGGTACGCGGCAGGCGAATATCCCAAACGATTTGCAGTGCCAGCGGGTCGCTCCAGGCTTGCAGCACACTCTCGAAGCCGGTGCTGCCGACACTGGCGCCCAGCAGCAGCAGCAGCAGGCCCGACAGCGTCAGCCCCAGCTCCAGCCTGGAGGCCAGGCGCAGTTGCCGACCCACATCGGTCATGGCAACACCTTGCGCAGGCATTGCGCCATCAACTGCGCTCCCTCGGCCATGCGCGGGCCGGGCCGCACCAGCATGTCGGCTTGCGCCGGGGTGAAGATGCACACCTGCTGGCGCGCGATGGCGCGAATGTGGTCCCAACCGGGGCGCCCCGTCAGACCGTCAAAATTGATGTCGCCGACCATGATCACATCCGGATTGGCGCGCACCACGAACTCCGGGTTCAGCAGCGGAAACGGCCCCAGGCTGGCCGGGACGATGTTCTGCGCGCCCAGCCGCGTCAGGGTTTCGCCGATGAACGATGCCTCGCTGGCCGCATAGGGCGCACGGTTGACCTCGAAATAAACCCGGATTGAGCTGATATGCGCAGGCAGTGAACGCGCCGCAGATGCCATGCCGGCCTCGATCGCCTGCCAGACCTGCTGCGTCTCGCCGTAGCCCAGCAAGACGCCCAGCGTGCCCAGCACGCGCTTGACATCGGCATGGGTCTTTGGCTCGAGCGCGACCACCTTGACGCCCAGCGCCTGCAAGCGCTCCCCAACCTGCGCCGACGTAGCCATCAGCACCACATCGGGCTTGAGCGCCACGATGGCTTCGATACCGGGGTCCAGCCCGCCACCGACCTGCGGCAGCTTTTTGACGCTGTCCGGGTAGTTGGAATAGCGGTCCACCCCGACGAGCCGGTCACATTGGCCGAGCGCGCACACCGACTCGGTGAGCGACGGCAGCAGGCTGACGATGCGCTGGGGTGGCTTCGCAAAACTGATGGCCCGACCGCGGTCGTCGGTGACCTGGTAGGCATGGGCGGCACCGATGGCCATCAACATTGCGAACGCCAGGGCGCGATGGAAATGCATCAGCGCGTCGGCCCAGCGCCAATTGCCACCGTATCGACCGGCCAGCATCAGAGCGCTGCGCGCCACATTCAGTGACATCGGATCAGCCATGTGATTGACTCCAGGCCATGACGATGCGGTGTAAAGCGGCCACACCATCGGTCAACGCGGCCGGGCCAGGTTGCAGGATGTCGGCCGACTTGATCTCGAACAGCTGCCCGGTCTTGACCGCAGCCACCTCGCCCCAGCCGGCCCGGGCCGCTACGTTTTCCGGGCGGAATTTCTTGCCACACCAGGAACCAATGATGATGTCGGGGTTACGCCGGATGATCTCGCCACCGTCGGCAATGATGCGGTTCCTGCCCAGTGACTGCGCCGCCAGCTCGGGGAAACAGTCATCGCCCCCGGCGATGCCGATCAATTCAGAAACCCAGCGTATCGCGCTGATGTGCGGCACATCCCATTCCTCAAAATAGATTTTCGGACGACGCGGCAAGACAGATGCCGCCTTGGCAATGGCATCCAGTTGCCGCTGCATGCCGGCGATCAGTGCCAGGCCCTGCTCGCCCTGCCCCACGATCGCCGCCACCTGGTACAGCACCGAAAGAATCTCGGCCACGCTGCGCTGGTTGAACACCGTGACCTGCACCCCGGCCCGAATCAGCGCCGCTGCAACGTCGGCCTGCATGTCGGAAAAGCCCAGCACGCAGTCGGGCTTGAGCGCCAGAATCTTGTCGATCTTGGCGCTGGTGAAGGCACTCACCCGCGGCTTTTCCTCTCGCGAGCGCCGCGGCCGAACCGTGTAGCCCGAGATGCCGACGATGCGATTCTCCTGCCCAAGCAGGTAAAGCCATTCAGTGGTTTCCTCGGTGAGGCAGACGATACGCCGGGGCGACAGGTCTTGGGCAAGCGGCAGGTTCATCGCTGGCCTCAGCGCTTGGGAGCCCAGGTCAAGCCAACATACAGGCTGCGCGGCTGCTGGTTGTAGCCGTACACCGTCTGGTACTGCTCATCGGTGGCGTTGTCCAATCGCGCCTTGAGCTGCACCGTCGGCGACAGCTGGTACGCCACCGACACATCGAGCACCGCATAAGCGTCGAGCGTGGTGTGGACGGTGCTGAAAGTGGCAGCATCAAAGTAGGCATCGGGCCGGTCGCCGCTGTATTGCAGGTCGGCACCCAGGCGCCAGGGCCCGAGCGGATACGACACTCCAAACGACATCAGGGTGGAGGCGCGACGCAATAAGCGCTGGTGGGTGATCTCATCCACCGGGTCCTGCACGGTCAGGCTGGCGCGCACATCGCTGTCACCCACCGTGCCCCGGTACGAGAGTTCCAGGCCCGAGTTGCGGGTGCGGCCAATATTTTCGAAAGCTGAGGTGATGAAATCATAGTTGAGCTGATCCTCGATGCGGGTGTCGAAATAGCTGGCACGCAGCCATTGACTGCCCTGCTCGTATTGCATCCCCAGTTCCCAGCTGCGGGCAAGCTCCGGCTTGAGCGCGGGGTTGCCGTAACCGGGTGCATACAAATAGCCCAGCGGTGGCGCATTGAAGGCGCTCGACGTGCTTGCCGTCAGCTTGATCTGCTCCGTGACCGGGTAGCCGTAGCCCAGAAAGCCAGTGCTTTGACTCAGGTCGCCCACCTTGTCATGACGCACATTGAGTTGGGCGTTGCCCTTGCCCAACTGGCCTTCCAGGCCCACAAACACGGCGCGGGCATCACGCTGCGCCTGGTACGGTGAGGCGTAAGGCGAATCGCTGCCGGTATCGACATGCTGGCGCTGCTGTTCCAGCCCGGCCGTGCCCCGCCAGGCGTCACCGAATTCCAATGCGTTGACCCAACGCAACACGGTGGCCCGTGTGGTGAAAGCATCGTTGGAGCCAAAGAGGCCATCGTCATGGGTTTCACTTTGGTCTGACTGCTCACTGAGCGACAGACGACTGCGCCAATTGCCCCAGGTGTTGTCGCCAAACAGCGTGGTCTGGCGCAAGCGGGTGTTTGATGTCTGAATGTCGGCAGGTGCGCCAAAGGCATTGTCATACTCGGTGTGAGCGTCAGACTGCGTGAAGCGAAGTCCAAACTTGTGCCGGCTTGAGAGACGGTGCACCACAGACACATTGCCGCTGGTGTTGCTGTAGCCATCGGCATCCGGGTTGGCACCAGGCAGCTGGGCCGTATCGATGGCCGAAAAACCATCGGTGCTCACGCGCGACAGACCGGCGCTGATCGACGTGTTGGCCAGAGTGGCACTGACGTTGCCCGAAATTCTGTGCGCGTCGCGCGGCCCGAGTTCCAGCGAGACATTGGCCGCAGGCTCACGGCTGCCCGTTTTGGTGAAAATCTGGATGACGCCGCCAATCGCGCCCGACCCGTAGATGGCCGACACGTTGCCGCGCACAATTTCAACCCGCTCGATGTTGTCGAGCATCACATGCTCCAGGCTGACGCCACCCGTGGCATCCTGCCTGTTTTGCGGCACACCATCGATCAGCACCAGGGTTTGCAGCGAGGGCACGCCGCGCAGGAACACACTCGAGACCGTGCCCATGCCACC
>Ga0172367_10010163_pt1 | contig 10180 bp, 8 predicted proteins | sample Lak10m_FD_114542 | JGI IMG/M metagenome (GOLD analysis project Ga0172367, IMG submission 114542) | Freshwater microbial communities from Kabuno Bay, South-Kivu, Congo - kab_022012_10m | ecosystem: Environmental > Aquatic > Freshwater > Lake | place: Democratic Republic of the Congo: South-Kivu...
CGGCTGCGGTGCTGGGGCTGCTGCTTGGGCCGGGGCTATCGCCGGGACCGGCGGACGCTGAATCGTTGCCGACGTTCGATGTCATCAGCGGTCCCGTGGATGCCGTCGTGGTGCGGGTGATCGCCGGCAATGCGATGGAGATCAGGGCCAGGACGTGGCTCGACCAGTCGGTCGAGACACGTGTCCACCTGACCGGAATCAGCGCGCCCGCACTCGGCGGGCGGTGCGAGCGGGAGCGAAAACTCGCGAACGATTCTCGGGCTTATCTGACAGAACTGGTGAGTGACTCGCTGATCAGGCTCCAGTCCATCAGCCATGGCAGCTTCCCCGGCTGGATCGTCGCCTCGGTGACCAATTCAGACCACCGCGACCTCAGCGCCGAAATGATCCGGGCCGGCCTCGCAGCCCCTTTCGCGTTACCCCCCGCTTGGTGCGGGGACGAGTGACGGCGACCGCGCGCAACTCCTATAACCGGTTTCCAAAGGCCCGCTGGCCTTTGGCTGGGGGTGTCGGGGGACAGCGTCCCCTGACGGCCGGCGCGAGCCGGCAACACCCCAGACATCGGCTATATTGATCCCCGCCTGCCGAGACTGGGGCGTGACGATGCGTCCCTAGTCTTGACCATCCCCCAAGATTAGGCCCCCGACACGCCAGACCACCCAAAAGCGGTCGCCAAAGCGTTTTCCCTATTGAAGCCCGGCGGCAAACCCCGCATATTGCGGCATCGTCGCTGGGAATTTAATAGATTTGGGGTTTGACCTTGATCTGGTGGAAGCACCATGGCATGAGCGCAAGGGGGCTGATGACCCTAGGAGGGTCGCTGGACCGCCTGGGCGTCTCCCCCCTCCGGACCGCCGGAATAATGCTCGGCCTGTGCCTGACCGGGGGGGCGCTGGCGGCTGGCCCATGGCGCCCTGGGGGCGAGGGCGATGACGCCGGCGCCGGCGGACCGTTCGCCCGGGTCACGGTGAGTGTGCGCCAGGAACGGCCCGAGGCGGCGGCCGGTAGCGAGCGCGGCGCGGAGCGCTTAGCCGCGCCGGCGTCCCTTGAACGCATGATGGCGTCTGAATTGATCCGGACCGAGTTCATTCAAGCTGTCATTACCAACGCCAATGCCAGTGGCACGCTGCGAGCCCGGCCGGCGGTGGCAACCATCACCGAGCGCGACCCGGTCTATTTATCGATAGCAATGAACCAGCTGGTTGCCAGAAGCCCCTTTGCGCTGCCGGCGGCGGACGACACGGCCGAAGGACCAGAAGCCGGAAGGACGGCAGCCGGAAGGATGAAGGAAGAAACGGCCAGGTGGACGCCGCTTGACGACACGGCGGTCGCGGCCCCGGACTCAGTCGCTCATCCCGCCGCAACCGCAAACGCAGCCCCGCACGTGGCCGCACATGCGGACGTCGCCCCGCCGCCCCCCCCGGCGCGGACACCGCCGGTTATTGCGCATGCGACGCCGGAGCCGGCGGCAGGACACTTTGCACTCCAGGTAGCAAGCTGCCTTAATCCGGACAACGCCGAATCCTTAAGTGCGCGCCTGGGGGCGGCCGGCTTCCGGACCGATATCTACCAGACGACCGACCGCACGCTCCGGCAGTGGCATGTCGTACGGATCGGCGGATTTGCGGACCGGCCCACGGCGCTCGCAGCCCGGCAGCGGGTAGCGGCGTTGACCGGGATCGACCCTCAGGTTCGCCAACTCCGATGAGCCATGCGACCATTGATATTCGTCCAGGTGACGCATAGGATCGTACGACGCGACATACAATGAGAAGCCCGCCGACAACAGCGCGGGACGCGTCACCAGGGAGGAACCCCGATGATGAAGAAGACCATTCTGGTGGTCGACGACGAACCAAGCATTGTCTTGTCTTTGCAGGTGCTGCTTCAGAAGGCCGGCTTCGAGGTTCGTATCGCGCGGGATGGTGAGGAGGCGCTCAGCGCCGTCGATGCCGGCAGGCCGGACCTGATCCTGCTCGATACCATGATGCCCAAGCGCGATGGCTTCGATGTCTGCCAGACCATTCGCAGCCGGCCCGAGTTGAAATCCCTGCCCATCATCATGCTGACCGCAAAGAGCCGGGATGTCGACCGCGAAAAGGGCATGGCACTTGGGGCAACCGACTACATCACCAAGCCGTTTTCGACCCGGGATCTGGTGGCGACGGTGAGGAAATACGTGGAAGGACCGTGAACGCCCCATGAGTGCAGGGGTTGGCGAACACACCAGCGGCCGGTGTCCGGCCGCCGCAGTCGGACCGTTGGGCGCCGGACCGCTGGGCGCAGGATGGTGGGCAGGATGGTGGGCCGGGCGGCGGCGGCTGCCATTGGCCTTTGCTGCCGCCGCCACAACGATAATCATCGCCACAGGACTTATCATTGGGTTGACAGCGGCCGGCCCGGCCGACGGCGGAGATGATGGCGGCGATTTTGGGCCGGTAGCCGTCGCGGTGACGATGGCGGGCTTGGCCCTGACCACGTTGGGGGCCTTGTGGTGGCTGGTCCAGCGCAGTGTGATCGAGGCGGCCCGAACTTTGGCCGCCGAGGCGCGGGTTGCCTGCCACGGCGGCCCGGGGGCCCACATCCGGACCGAGCGATTCGTCGATCTCGAGCCGCTGCCGGCGGCGTTCTCCGATCTGGTCGACAAAATGCTGGCGGCGCGGCGCGATATCGATATCGCGGTGGCGACCTCAACCGCGCAGGTCGGCGAACAGAACAGCCGCCTCAGCGCCATCTTGCGCGATCTCCACGAAGGCGTGCTGGTCTGCAACCTCAAACATCAAATTCTTCTCTACAATCAGACGGCCCTGCGCCTTTTGCACTGGATGGGAGAACTCGGCCTTGGCCGCAGCCTGCTCCAGGTCATGTTGCCCGAGCCGATCGTCCATACGCTTGAGCGCCTGATGCTGCTGGCGCGCGAGGGCCAGACGCCGACGGCCGTGGAGGAGACAGCGCAGTTCGTCGGCGCCTCGATCGACGGACGGGTGCTGTTGCAAGGACGCATGAGCCTGATCGTGCAGGCCGATGCCGGCCCCGGCACCGGCACCGACGCGCACCCGGAAACTTACGCCCGTGCCGGCGGCAATGGCCACGTGACCGGCTATGTGGTCACGTTTTCCGACGCGACCCAGGACCTGATCGCGCTGGCCCAGCGCGATACCCTGTTGCGGGAAGCGACCGAGGGCATCCGGCCGCCGATCGCCAACCTGCGCGCGATGCTCGAGACGCTCGCCGATTCGCCAGAGCTTTCGCTTGATGCCCGGCAGGACTTCGAGCTGGTGATGATGCAGGAGTGCAACCTTCTCGCCGATCGGCTCGAGCACATTTCGGCCGAATACCTCGGTGCCGTCGCCGGCTCATGGCCGATGAGCGACCTCCACTCCAGCAACCTGATCAACCTGGTCGGCCTGCGGGTGTCGGCGCGCCGGGGCCATACAGTCACGCAGACCGGGCTGCCGCAGTGGCTGCATGGCGACAGCTACAGCCTGGTGGTGCTGCTCGATCATTTGATCGACCGCCTGGCCCGGGTGACGCGCGTGCGCACTTTTGACTTGTCGGCCGAGGCGGCAGGACAATGGATTTATATCGATATCGGCTGGCCGGACAGCGAGCCGCTCGCCGCGGCCGAGATCGACGGCTGGAAGGGCCAGCCGCTGACCGACTCGCTGGGCGGCCTCACCGTTGGCGACGTATTGCAACGCCATCGCTCGGACTTGTGGAGCGAACGATGGCGGGACGGCTATGTCCGACTGCGGCTGCCGCTGCCGCGCCCCCGCCATCCCCACGTCGAGTCGCGGCGCCTGATGCCGCCACGGCCGGAGTTCTTTGATTTCTCGTTACTCGACCAGCCGCTCGCCACCAGCGAGTTGCGGGGAAAACTGCTGTCCGACCTGCTTTACGTGGTCTTGGACACCGAGACCACCGGCCTCTGGCCGTCCGAAGGCGACGAAATCATCTCGGTCGCCGCGGTGCGCATCGTCAATGGCCGCATCCTGACCGGTGAAACTTTCGTCTCGTTGATCAATCCGCGGCGGCCGATCCGGCCGGAGACGATCCCGATCCACGGCATCACCGAGGACATGCTCCGCAACCGGCCGGGCGCCGAGGTTGCGTTGCCCCAGTTCCATGCCTTCTGCGCCGATGCGGTCCTGGTTGCCCACAACGCCGCGTTCGATCTCAAGTTCCTCAAACTGAAGGAGCCGACGATCGGGGTCCGCTTCAGCCATCCGGTGCTGGACACCATGCTGCTGTCGCTCATGCTCCAGGGCGAAGGCGGCGACCACTCGCTGGACGGCATCGCCGAGCGACTTGGCATCCAGGTGATCGATCGCCACACCGCTCTTGGCGACAGTTTGCTGACGGCGGCCGTGTTCCTGCGCATGCTGGAGATGCTTAAGGAACGAAATATCCTTACCCTCGACGATGCGCTCAAGGGCGCCAATATCGCAATGGAATTGCATGCCCGCCAGCAGGCGTTTTGAGCGGGGGGCGCCGGTTGCCGGCTTTCGCCGGGGGGACGCCTGTTGCCGGCTTTCGCCGGCCGTCGGGGGACGCTGTCCCCCGACACCCCCTGCCAAAGGCCGCAAGGCCTTTGGAAACCGGTTATAAGGCCTTACAATAGCCACGATGCCAGCAGCGGCGCCAACAAAGCGGTCAGCAGGCCGTTGAGGGCCATGGCCACACCGGAGAAGGTGCCGGCGACGGGATCGATCTGGAAGGCGCGGGCAGTGCCGACGCCGTGGGCGGCCGTCCCGATCGCGAAGCCGCGGGCGCGCAGGTCCACAAGACCAAGGCGGTCCAGCAGCGGCACTGCGATCACGGCACCGAGAATGCCGGTGGCGATCACCAGCGCCGCAGTCAGCGACGCCAAACCGCCCAAGCGCTCCGACACCGCCATGGCGATCGGGGTGGTGACCGATTTGGGAGCGAGGGAGGCCAACGTCTCGGCGCCGCCCCCGAACAACGCGCCGAGGCCGACCGCACTGACGATGCCGGTAAGCGAACCGGCAACCAGTGCCGCAGCCATCGGAACGAGGGCTCGGCGGACGCGCTCAAGGTTTTCGATCAACGGCACCGCCAGCGCGACCGTGGCCGGACCGAGCAGAAAATGGACGAACTGGGCCCCGTCAAAGTAGGTGCGGTATGGGGTCTCGGTCAGCACCAGCACCCCGATCAGTCCGGTGACCGCGATCAGCACCGGGTTGAGCGCGGCGTTGAGCAATGGATGGCCGCCGAAGCGACGATGTAGCGCCGCGGCGCCGAGATAGGCGAGCAGGGTCAGGCTCAACCACATGAGCGGGCTGGCGCTGAGATAGACCCACAGCAAACCGACGGTGGTCATGGCGCGCGCTCCTTCATCCCACCATCCCACGCGCGTCATCGCGAGCGTCGGGCGACCGCCTGAAACACCCAGGCCGTCACCACCAAGGTCAACGCGGTACTGCCCAGCACGGTCAGCGCCAGCGGGAAGAACTCGGCCCTGACGCGAGCGAGATGCTCGAGGATGCCGGTACCGGCCGGTACGAACAGCAATGGCAGATAGGCCAGCAGTGTGCCGGAGGTGGTGCGCAGCGCCGGCGGTATCTGCCGGCGCCAAGCGAGGCCAAGCGCCAACAGCACCATCCCCAGCACAGGACCCGGAACCGGCAGCCCGCTCAGGCGAACCATCAGTTCGCCCGCAAGCTGGCACAGCAACAGAGTGGTAAATGCGGCCAGCATGAGCCTTCCCCGTTTCACGCCAAAAATAATACCAACAAGCTCAAGAGTCCGTCCAAGAAATTTTCTTTCTATATCAGCATATTGCACATGACACACTGTTGCAAGGACGCTTGGCAGGCGGCTAAAACCCGCAGTCTCTCAAGCGCTGTACAGCAGAGGTGACAGGACATCTGATTGATCTACAATGGAAAACTTCTTGGACGGGATCCAACACTCGGTCCACTGCCATGATAACCGGTTCCCAAAGGCCTTTCGGCCTTTGGCTGGGGGTGTCGGGGGACAGCGTCCCCCGACGGCCGGCGAGAAGCCGGCAACAAACCACACACGACGGTCGCTGGTGAAAAGCACCCTCCAGCCGCCCAACGCCAGCCTCAGGCCCGAAGCAGAATTGCCGACCGCGACACCTCGCGCACCGGCACCGGCTCGGCCGAGGAGCGGCCGACCACCCGGCCGGCAAGATAGCGAAAACCGCTCTTTTGTGCGGCTTCAGCGAACTGACTGTGATTAACGCCACTGAGCATTGACGACGAATTGCGAAGCTTGGCCGAGCGTGCGAACTCGGCGACGATCCGCGTAGTCACAGACGCATCGAAACCCAGCCGCTGCACGTCGTCGAGGTCGAGCTCGAAACACGTCTCGCCGGCTTTCCAAATCGCATCCAGGTCATTGTGCGCAAACGGCGTCCGGCAGAATATCCGGACATTGCGTCTGCGCAGTTCCTCAACGACGAGGCGGGTATAGTTGCGCGGGATGCAATCATCGATGTCGGTCAGAACCGCGATCAGATGCGTCCCCTCGTACCCTACGAAAACTTTCAACAAATCTCCCCGCAAGGCATCACTGCCGCCCTGCCACAGACCAAACAAAGAAAGAGGCACGAGGACGGACGGCACAATATGCTCACCACCACATTTGACCGAAAAGGCCAGCAGACTCGACACCGCTTGATTGAGGCGCGCGATCTGGAAGCCGTAGGAGCGCAAGCTGGGCGTCGCGCCGTCGTCTCCCCCCGCCAGGCGACGGGCCACAAGCTGGTAGATCGAGATGGTTTCCGTCGTGGCGTCCCAAACCGGCTCATACTGAAAACTGACCAGCCTGGTCCAGTCGGCCGGCTGAAACGACCGCAGGCTGGCGACATCGGCCGCTCCGCCGCCGGGAGCCTCCATCGGCGCCAAGTGATCGGCGACCGTACGCCGAAGCTGCTGCTCGAGATCAGCGTCGGAGACGAAAGCACTCTCGATCTCCGCGACGGCCGACTCGGCCGATGCCGCCGGCAACGGCGCCCTGCCCCGGTTGCGGCCGACCAGAGTCAGCACGATCTCTATAATCCGTCGCTTGCGGACGGCAATTGGCGGATCATTGAGTCTCGAAAAGAAGAACAGAAAAATGCCGGCGCCAAGATAGAGCAGACGGTCCTCGCCATGCTTATTCGCCTCGATCAACCCCTTGACCCGCTGATCAAAGAACTGACGTCCGTCCCACTCGATCTCCTGATAAGCGGGAGAGACTTCGGCCATTGACAGCAAAAACACCTGATCCTTGGGAGGCGCCAGTTGATGCAAGAGGAACCCGACAAACGCGGCCACCTCCTGAAGCATCTGGCTGGCCTGCTGATATCGGCTCCGACTGAGGTGATGACCGAGTTCATCCGCCAGGGTGTAGGCCGGACAGTGCCGACACAAATTTAGGTAAATGCGCTCCATCTGGGGAAGGTGGGACCGCAGAATCGAAAAAATGCGTACGCAGTCCTCCTCACTGACAGCCGTCTTGGTACGGATGACTTCTTGCACAGCCGCTTCACAGGTATTGAGCACGCTCTTGGTCAGCTCGAAGAAGTTGACGGCTCTATGCTCACTAACAGGCACGACCGCGGCCGGGAATTCGGGTTCGTTGCGAATGGCTGACCCCCAGGAACTAGAGAAACATCCGGCCCCGAACTCTTGCGCAACATCACCACCGGCTCTCGCGCGCCACCCTCATGCGACCAAAAGTCCAGTGACTGGAGCGTAGCACACAAAGTCTGCAACCAACAGATGGCCGAATGGAGACAGCCCCCCTTCCCGGCCGCCCACGCCCGGTTGCCATAGAAATGATAGCTGGCACCCAGCAGCACCATCATATCTTGGACAACCGGCGCGAAGGGGCCGTTCAGGCCATTGTTAACACATCAACACACCAAACTCAATGACCCGGACACACTCGGGTGAAATGACGACGGGGCAAATGATCTTGGCATCCCGTCGGGCACCCTCGGAGCCCGTGGCTGCCTAATGGGTTCTCGCTCCTGTACGATAGGGCGATTGCGGTACGGTCGGAACGCCGTTGAAGCGGCTGAGCGTTGCCGGCGTCGGCCGGCTCTCCGCCATGACCGGCGGCTGGAACCGGTGATCAAGACGCAAGGTCAGGCAAAAGGCGCCGCCGCCGGCGTGCAGGAAGGCCGACAGATCAACCTCGACCGCCCGGTATCCGCGATCCTGGAGACTCAAACACAAGCGCGGGGCGGGGCCCGGGACGATGATCGTCCGGCCAAGGGCAATCACGTTGGCCGCCAGAATTTCAGCCTCCTCCGGCGCCACCGCGATCAGCCGGTCCTTGTCCACGAACTCGGTCAAGGTGCGCAGGGCGGCAGGCGTGAAGGCGGGGGGATAGATGATCACCTCCCCCCCGGCCAACGGCGCCAGTGCGATATCGAGATGATAGAAGCGGGGATCGCCGAGCTCAAGCGGCACCACGGGCACATTGAAAAATCCGCGCACCGCGTCCACCGACTCGCGGGACGAGCGCTGCCCCCAGCCGGCCCAGAACTGCCCGCGCGTGGCATCCCACAGGCAGTCACCGGCACCCTCCTGAATCAGGCCGGGCGGCAGCATCTCCACCTCGCTCAACAGGCCAATCCGTTGCAGATGCTCGAAATAGGCAAGGTTGCACGGCTCCTCCCGCTGACGCTCCGGATGAAGGAAACGCGCCATCAAGGCCCGCCCGTCGAGCACCACCGCCGCGTTGGCCGGAAAAACCAGATCAGGCAACCCCGGTGCCGAGGGCGCGCGTTCGACCACCGCCCCCGATCGCCGAAGCACCCCGGCCAAGTGACGCCATTGCCGCTTGGCGCGGCTCAGCAAATTGTGACTGTTTGCGGCCCACTGCTCCGGGTCCATCCACGGATTGATGGTATAGATCACTTCAAAATGATCCGGCCGCACCATCAACAGTTGTACGGCGCTGCCAATTGTCATGTCATCCTGCCTTTCGGCCGGCCCCGCTCAAGCGAAAGGGGGCAAGGGAAGGGGGCGTCGCGCCATGTCCGGGCACGCGCCGATCCATGTGAAGAAGTGTGGTGCGCGGACATGCCCGCGACAAGATCGGGCGGCTCGACTTCCACCATCATTGGCGGAGTCGGTTGAGTGACGGTATCTCGAGTCTTTGCGGCCTCCGGCCGTTCCATGCGGCTTTGAGCCGCGTCGGCGTTTGAGGTAATTCTGCACGTCACCTGAAAGTGATTTTAGGCGTTGCCCTGCGATCACACCGCCTCATCACCACTTCGCGACATGCGGTCATACCCTCACACGCATGGACGGTTATTACACTGCCCCCCCGTCTTGCGGCAAACAGCCGCAAGAAGGGACCGAGAATCGCAATGGGATCAAAGCGAACTTGCATTAGCCGTCGAGTCGCTCTAGGGTGCCCCCGCTTCGGTCCTCTGCCCTGACGCCGCCAACGGCGTCCGGGACCGGTGGGGCCGGGCCGGCGGTTCGGTCGCCCGCCCGGGCGGACGGCCGCAAACGGCGATTTGAGTCGATCCAAGATGATAATGCGACTACTCGCAACGAAATGAGGGGGAATCCATGAAGGTGCGTGCACTTATTCTGTCGCTGGCGCTCTCGTTGGTGCTGGCCGCCGGTGCTGCCATGGCGGCCGATTTCGGGTCTGCGGCCGAGGCCAAGGCGATGCTCGAGAAGGCGGTCGCCGCGGTGACGGCGGATAAGGCCAAGGCGCTGGATGCGTTCAAGGCCAAGGCGGGCGAATTCGGCCTGAAGGACCTGTATGTGTTCTGCGGCGGTCCGGACGGCATCTTTACTGCCCACCCGAGCCTGACCGGCAAGAGCCTGAAGGACCTCAAGGACAAGGCCGGCAAGGCGCTGGGCGAGGAAATCTACGCCGGAGCCAAGGAAGGCTCGCTGGTTCAGGTGTCCTACATGTGGCCGCGCCCGGGCGAGACCGAGCCTGTGAAGAAGAACACCTTCGCGACCAAGGTCGCCGATCAGGTGTGCGCGGTCGGCTACTACGAGCCGTGATCGGGGACGGGTGCGGGGACCGGCGGGGTTTCGTCGGCCTTCCGCCCCGGGACAGGACCGATCTGGGCTGAAGAGCTGCAACGGGCCGCCCGGCGACGGGCGGCCCGTTTGCGTATGCGTGAGAACGACTACCCAAGAAAAGAGGGGAGTCCGGGGCCGGTCAGGCCCCG
>Ga0172367_10010164_pt1 | contig 10179 bp, 10 predicted proteins | sample Lak10m_FD_114542 | JGI IMG/M metagenome (GOLD analysis project Ga0172367, IMG submission 114542) | Freshwater microbial communities from Kabuno Bay, South-Kivu, Congo - kab_022012_10m | ecosystem: Environmental > Aquatic > Freshwater > Lake | place: Democratic Republic of the Congo: South-Kivu...
TCGGCCGCGCGATCAAGCGCCTGTCGGTGGCGCGTTTCATCGCACACTACGAGGCGAGCGTCCCGGCGGCAGCGGCGCGCGCGGCGAAGGTGCGCGCTGCGGCTGGGGGCGCGGGCGAGCCGGTGGCGAAGCCGGCGACGCGAGGTGCGGTGAAGGGCGCGGCGACGAAGGCGGTCGCGGCGAAGGGCGCGAAGAAGGTCTCGAAGACGACCGTGAAGAAGGTCGCGAAGACCGCGGCTGCGAAGGCGACGAAGACCGCGGCCGCGGCAAAGCGTGCGACAAGGTCCACCGAATCCGGCGTCAAGAAGGCCACGCGGAAGGTCGCGGCGAAGAAGGTCGCGGCGCGTGGTGCGCAGAAGCGGCGATGAAGGTCCTCCTGCTCGTCGGACTCGTGCTCGTCGTGCTCGCCACCCTGGCCTCGGCCTCGCGGCGCCGCCAAGGCGAGGGGCGACGCTCCTCGGCCAGCGACGACACGAGCTGGCGGGCCCAGGGCACGGTGATCGACGGGACCGCGCGCGTGTCGAAGTCGAAGGACGGCGGCAGCGGTGGTGAGCACCACGGCACGGACGACGGCGACGGAGCAGGCGCGGGTGGCTCGGGCTCGGATGGTGGTGGAGGCGGCGGGGACGGCGGCGGCGGTGACTGAAGGGCGCCGCGGGCGCGTGCGGCGTGCGACGGGCCGGGCCACGCGCCGATCGGCCCCGCAAACGTGCTCGGCGCGGCGCGCGACCCGCAACGCCCCCTCAGAGGTGGTCGCGGAAGAAGCGCACGCTGGCGTGGAGCGCCATCTGCGTCCACGGGCTCGGCTTCGGCTCGCGGGCCGCGGGACCGCAGTTGTGCCCGCCGCCGGGGACGACCTCGTGGATGGCCGGGTGGCGGCGCTCCGTGTTGACGCGCTCCACGAAGCTCGTGACTTCGCTCAGCGGCACGGCGCGGTCGTTGGCAGCGCTCACGAGCAACCACTGCCCCGTGAAGCGCGCCCCCGCACGCACGAGGTCGTAGCGCGCCGCGTGGCGCGTGAAGTCCTCGAAGAGGTCCAGCGCGAGCCGCCAGCGGCGGCCGTCCGGCAAGGGCACCTCGAGGGAGCCGTCGCGCTGCCACTCGAGGAGGCGCGAGGGCTCGTAGCGCGCGATGTGTGAGCCCGCGGACCAACTGCACAGGGCGCGGTAGTGTGGCGTCTCGCTCGCGTGCACGAGCGCCATCGCGGCGCCGCGGCTGTGCCCGAAGAGGCCGAGCCGCCGCGGATCGACGCCGGGGATCGCGCCACAGCGCACGAACTCGGTCACCGCCGCGAGGTCCTCGAGTTCACGCGCGTAGGTGTTCGTCGCGAAACCGGCCTCGTCCTCGAGTGGCCCGACGGTTCCGTCGGGTCCGTGGCTGTGGCCGCTGCCGCTGTGGTCGAAGGCCACGGTGGCGATGGAGCACCCGTCGAGGGCCTGCGCCACGTGGGGCATGAATCCGAAGTCCATCGACGCGAGGTAGCCGTGCACGAGCACGACCAGTGGGCGCGGCGCGTCGCCTTCGGTGGCAGCGCCGCGCACGCGACCGACGAGCCGCCTCTGCGGCTCGCCGACGGCGAGCTCGAACGTCGACTCGGACGGCGCCGCGCTCATCGCTGCGCAACCTCCTCGAGCGAGAGCTCACCGCGGGCCGCCCCGTCGGCGCCTTCCTCGAGGGCGACCATGCGCGATTGCAGACGCTGCCCGAACTCGCGCAGCGCGGCCTCGTCGGCGTCGCGCGAGAGCCCCAGCGGTGCGCCGTAGACCATCACGACCCGCGCAAACGGCTTCGGGATCGTGAACGCGTCCCAACTGTCGAGCACCCAGGCCCGGTCGGCTCCCAGTCCGATCGGCACGACGGCGAAGCCCGTGGCGCGAGCCATCCAGGCGACGCCGTCGTTCATGCCGTGGCGCGGGCCCCGCGGTCCGTCGGGCGTGACGACGACGCGCCGTCCCTCGCGCAGGTCGCGCAGCATCTCGCGCACGGCGCGGGGCGCACCGCGACTCGTCGAGCCGCGGATCGTGCCGAAACCGATGCGTCGCAGCAGGCGGTGGGCGACCTCCCCGTCCTTGCTGTGTGAGACCAGCACGGAATAACCGCTGCCGCGGTGGGGAATCATCCCGATCGCCATGCGGCCGTGCCAGAGGGTCAGGATCAGGCCATCGGCCGCTTCGCCGGCGGCGAGGTGGGCTTCGCCGCGGCGCTCGACGCGCCACGTGCGCGCGAGGAGGCCGAGCAACGGCGGCCCGAGGAACCCGATCGTGTAGGTGGAGAACCAGCGGAAGCCGCGGCGGATGCGCCGCCACAGGCGCTGGGCTTTGGTGCGACGCGGCTTCACGGGCGAGGGCGCCGAGCGCCGCGGGGGAAGCTAGCAGACCGGGACCGCGGACGAAGCGCGCGCCGCGCCCACACGGTCCGTCCCGCACTCCGGACCACGCGGGCCGGATCTTGGCACGCACCTCGACCAGGTCGACGGTGCGGGACGAGGGCGGGTCGACCTGCTACCGTACGCGGCCGCGCGCGCCAGGGGGGCGCCGCGCGCCCCCCGTCTCCGCGTCGCGATTCCGTCACGCCATGGCCACGCTCAAGTCGTACATCGCATTCATCGACCGCCTCGACGAAGAGGACATCCAGTACACGATCGCCAGCATGCGCGAAGGCGCCGTCACCGTGAGCGTCACGGTTGACGAAGAGCACTGGCAGTTCGACTTCCTCACGAACGGCCGCGTCGAGGTCCAGGTCTTCGTCAGCGACGGCGAGGTCGAGGGCGAGAGTGGCATCGACCGCTTCTTCGACGAGCGCGCCGGGAAGGACGACGACGAGGAGGAGGAGGAAGAAGAGGAGGAGGAGGACGAGGACGACGACGAGGATGACGACGACGAGGACGACGACTTCGGCGACGACGACGAAGATCGCTGAAGTGAACCAGTGACCCTCGCGTCGGACCCGCAGCGGTCCCCAAACGACGCCAGGCCCGACCGCACGAGCGGTCGGGCCTGGCGCGTTCATGCCTGGCCGCGTCGAGGGTGCGCCGCGGCGCGCGCGTTCAGGACTCGGCCCAGCGGCGGTAGGCGGGCTCGTTCTGGCGGACCGCGTCGAGCAGGCCCTTGATCGCGGCATCGATCGCCTTGCGATCGCCGCTCGCCATGGCCGTCTTGAAGGCGGTGTGGGCCGCCACGACCGGCTCGCAGCGACCGTCGAGGATGAACGAGACGACCAGACCGGCCTGGTTGAGCAGGTTCGAGGTCTGGGCCGCAGCCGTTTCGCTCGAGTTGTCGAACTGGAACGCGAGGACGCGGGCGAGCGGCTCGAGGCCGCCCTTCGCCGTCAGGTTCTGGACCGACCACTTGCGCGCCCACTGCGTGTCGGCGCCGGCGCCCGCCGTGGCGTCGAGGAAGTAACGGTCGCAGTAGGACGCGAAACCGAAGCGCAGGATCGGCGGCAGGAACTTCTCCGCGTAGAAGGCGTTGATGGTCGCGTCGTTCAGTCCGGCCGACTCCATCCGCGTGCGGGCCTCTGGGCTCGAGTCGAGCGACTCGACGGCCGAGATGCCGTAGGCGAAGCGCGCGAAGTGGCGCCCGTAGCGCGCGCCGTTCGTGTCGCCGAGGTCCCACATGGCCGCGCCCAGGCCGTCGAAGCGGCGCGTGCGGGAGTCGTAGACCCCGTCCGCGAAGAACGCGCCGCGGACCGACGACCAGCCGAGCAGGTCGGCGCCGGGGCCGCCCGCTCCGCCGCCGCCGGCGAAGGTGTTGAACTGGTCGAGTGAGCGCAGGATCAGGACGTGCACGCCGTAGGCCGGGCGACCGAAGAAGCGCTCGGTGTCGCGCGCGGCGCGCTGCAGGTCCTTCGCGATCTCGTCGGCGGTCGCGCGCGGCAGCGTCGTGCGGATGACCAGGTCGTCGCCGTACGGGATGCGCCACTCACGGCCGAGCTCGGCGTGGTAGGCGTCGGCCTTCTCGAGCGTCAACCACTGGCCGCCACACTTCCACAGGCCCTTCTCGATGTTCTCCTTCTCCTCGGGGGAGATCCACTCGAGGTCCTGGCGCACGAAACCGGCCGCGAGCTTCTCCTGGACCTCCTTGTCGATCCAATTGCCGGCCTCGTCCTTCACGAGTCCGCGCTCGAGGAACGGGATGTCCTTCGGATCGACGTAGCGCCCCTTGTAGACGACGTAGCCCTTCGCCTCGGCGTCGGCCTTCTCCTTCGCCAGGCGGTGCTTCTCGAGCTTCTTGGGGTCGTCCCACCACGTGCCGTCGTAGAACTCGTGGCCCAGCAGTTCGCGGGCGCGGCGCTCGTTCTCGTCGACCTTGACGATCGCCTTGAGCACGCGCTGGTGGTACTTCTGCAGGCTGTAGGCCTCACACCAGTCGTAGAGCTCCCAGAGCTTCGCGACGTCGCCCTTGGCGGCGTCGTAGCGCTTGTCGAACTCCGCCTTGAGGTCCTTCTCCTCGTCCTGGACGAGGATGTGCGGTGTCGGTGCCGTGGTGGCGGCGACGGCGGGGACGGCCGCTCCACCCAGCACGAACGCGGTGCCGGCGGCGACGAGGACGGTCCAAGGCGAGGCGGAGGGGGCTCGGTCGAGGTGGATCGGCTTCATGGGTCGTGAGCGTGGGCGTCGAGCGCACACCCGTTCGAGGCGGCAGGGCCGGCGCCAGAGTCGGCGACGGCGCGTCAGCATCCTACGGCCGCGTGGCAGGCGCGTTGACCGGGAGGGCGGGACGAGGACGCGTGGACGGCCTGCGGAAGGCCGGCGCGCCCTGGAGCAGGGCCGGCTCGGCCTTGAGAACGGTCGATTCGTGTGGATACTTGTGGGGCTCGACCGGAGGCGGGCGGGTCCACGGAGTCGTGGTCCGCGATCCCTCATCCTCGACCGGCCCCGATCTCGACCGACCAGCGCGCCCGTTCCTTCGGCGCGCCCGCCCCTGCCGACCATGGCAAAACAACGACACGTCGCTGCCACCGAAGTCACCGTCGCGCCGCTCGCGGAGGCGACGGGCTTCGAGAAGTTCGTCCAGAGCTACTGGAAGCACGGCATCGTCTTGTTCGTGCTGGTCGCGGCCGGTGTGGTCGGGCGACACACGTGGGCCGAGCGCCAACGCGACGCCGAAGCCTCCCAGTGGGCCACGTTCAACGACGCCGTGCGCCCGGGTGGTGGCATCGCGGAGGTGCGCGGTGGCGTCGAGGAGCTGCGCGCCCTCGCGAGCGACGCCACGAAGGAGACCGCGCCGTGGGCCCTGCTGGCCCTGGCGTCGAAACTCGAGACCGAGAACGACTTCGCCGGCGCGCTCGAGGCCGTCGCGCGGCTCGAGCGCGAGCACCCGCAGCACTCGGTCGTGACCGCGCCCGTCACGATCGGCACCCGCACCACGACCCTCGTGGCAGACCTGAAGGAGCGCCTGACGGGCCTGGCGGCGATCTCCACCGAGCTTCCGAGGCTGTTCACCAACCCCGAGCCGCCGGCCGATGCGCCCCGCGTGCGTCTGTCGACGTCGAAGGGCGACATCGTCGTCGCGCTCTACCCGAATGTGGCGCCGAAGCACGTCGAGAACTTCCTCGGGGTCGCGGAGAGTGGGAAGTACGACGGCACGAAGTTCCACCGCGTCATGGACGGCTTCATGATCCAGGGCGGCGACCGCAACTCGATCGATGGCGCACCCGAGACCTGGGGCACCGGAGACGCGGGCTACACGATTCCGCAGGAGTTCGGCGATCTCGTGCACTTCCCGGGCTTCCTGGCCATGGCGAAGAAGCCGAACGAGATCGAGAGCAGCGGCGACCAGTTCTACATCACGCTGGGATCCGCCCACCACCTGAACGGCGTGCACACGGTCTTCGGCAAGGTCGTCGAGGGCATGGACGTCGTGCGAGCGATCGGTTCCGCGCCGAACCAACCGAACTCGGACCGCCCCGCAGACCCCGTGGTCCTGACGAAGGTGTCCAAGCTCTGACCACCTCGCGCGGGCACCGTCCCGCCCAACGGCAATTGCAACTTCGTTCAATTGCAACATCCTTCGCGCTCACGAGCGGAGGACTCGCCGTGGAACACGGCGCACCGGCGCGCGTATCGTGCGGCTGAACTTCGGGCGCGGCCCCGCGCCCGAAGTTGCTCGGCGTCTCGGACGCGCTCAGTCCGGAACCGTCCAGAGCACGACGTCGGCCGTGGCCCCGGCAGGCACGCTGACCTTCACGCGCTTCTCGCCTCGAATGGCAGCGCCATCGCCAGCGGCAAGATCGGCCCCGGTTCCGCTCTCGGTGATCACGTGCACCGCGCCGGCGCCGACGTGCATCCACGAGCCACGCGCCGGGTCGAGCTCGAGCTCAGCAGCAGCTCCCGACTCTCCGCGGAAGACGTACATGTGGGCGTTCTGACCGATCGTGAGCGAACCGTCCGCGCCATCGGGTGACACCACGATCCTCCACTGGCCGCCATCACGAGCGAAAGACCCTTGCTCGTAGCGGGGTCTCGTCGCGGCTCGCGCCGGGATGACCCACATCTGCAGGAGCTCGGTCTCCTCACCGTCGGCGCCGTTGAACTCGCTGTGCATCACGCCGGTGCCCGCCGACATGAGCTGGACGTCACCCGGAGCGATCGTGGAGCCGTTGCCCATGCTGTCGCGGTGGGCCACGGCGCCTCGAAGCACGTAGGTGACGATCTCCATGTCCCGATGCCCGTGGGTCGGGAAGCCCGCGCCGGGGAGGATGACGTCTTGGTTGATGACCCGCAGGGCCCCGAAACCCATGTGGGCCGGGTCGTGGTAACCACCAAAGGAGAAGGTGTGTCGACCGTCGAGCCAGTCGATCTTCGTGCGGCCGCGGGCAGCGGAGGGTCGGATCTTGATCATCTGCGGTTTCCTTGTGGGCTGGAGTGATTGGATCCGCTTGTAGACCCCTGAACCGACAACTCAAGGCCAGCTACCAGCCCCCCCCCCACTCAGAGGCGAGGCTGCGGGGCGACACGGTCGCAGATCTGCTCGAGCTGGCGGCGGTCATAGAAGTGCAGCACGACCTGACCCTCCACAGCTCCAGGGGCGTCCGCCCGGGTGCGGATCTCGACCTTGGTGCCCAGTGCCAGCTTGAGTCGTTCCTCCAGCGTGCGTGCCCACGCCTCGGCTGAGCGCGGCGGATCCGCGGGAACTGTCGGGGACGGGGCAGACTCCGTCGTCTCAGCCGTTCCACCCTCTGACTTCGCAACTCCAGCCGCGCCGTCGCGAGCGGCAAGCCACTCGCGGACTCGCTTCTCGACTTCGCGCACCGAGAGACCTTCGCGCTCGATCGTCTGTGCCAGGGCACTCTGGTCGACGCCGGGCTCCATCGCCAGCAAGGCCCGTGCGTGGCCCATGGAGAGCCGCCCTCCCGAAAGCGCGGCCCGAATGGCGTCCGGCAGCTCGAGCAAGCGGAGGTGGTTGGCGATGGTCGCACGCTGCAGACCAACACGTTGGGCCACCTCTTCTTGGGTCAGCCCCAGTCGATCGATCATCGACTGGTACCCAAGCGCCCGCTCGATCGGATCCAGATCACGACGCTGCAGGTTCTCGACGAGCGCCAGCTCGAGCATGTCGTCGTCGGAGACTCCCGGGCGGATGACCGCCGGGATAGCTGTCAGCCCAGCCAGTCTCGCCGCACGCCACCGCCGTTCGCCTGAAACCAGCTCGAAGCCGTCGTCCACGGCCCGCACCACCACCGGCTGCAGGATGCCGTGGTTCAAGATGCTGGCCTTCAGCTCCTGAAGACCCGCACTGTCGAACACCTGCCGCGGCTGGAACGGATTCGGCCGGATCCGATCCAACGGGAGGTCCTCGCGCGAGGCGCGAGCCTCGGTGCGAGCCGGCTCCTCACTGACGGGGCCGGCCGTCGGGCTTCCTGCGGGCTTGGCTCCAAGCAACGATCCCAGACCTCTTCCTAGACGTCGTTCCACTTGCTACTCCTCTTGGTGGCGGTGTTCCACGTGGAACACCAGGGTAGTCCGGCCGGGTCGCGCCGAGCGAGTCAGTTCCATGCCTGCCGCCCAACTCCGACCTTGGCTGTGCCTCGGCTGGGCTCGATCGAGTCTGCGATCGCCCATCCACTGGGTCGGATTCACCCTGATCGCAGCGGTCCTGCCGCTCCTCGGGGTCCTCAGCCAGTACGGGGCCTTGCCGCTGAGAGGCGCTCCGTCTGCCAGCCTGGTGAATGACGTTGCCTGGATGGGCGCGGTTGCAGGTGTCGGCTCGGGAGTCTGCTGGCTGGGGCGGGCCGATGGACTAGTGGCAGGCGTCGGGGAATGGACCCGATGGTGGCACGAGTGGGCACTCCTGATGCTGGTCGGGCTCGTCGGAGCATTGGCGGCCGTCCTGACAGCGCCCGAACCCTGGGATCCCTCGCTTGGCGCAGCTCTCCGGGCCAGCGCACTCGGACTGATTGCCCTGAGCTGGCTCCGCCGTGGGGCAACGGCAGCCTGGGCACTGATCGCCGTGGCCGTTGTCCTCCCAGCGGCCAGCTCCTCCGCTCTCGGTGCAAGCTGGCCGGCCCAAGTTGCCTGGTTTCTGGTGACCCCCAGCCTTGAACTGGGTGGCCTCGCCGCGAGCCTGGGCCTTCTCGTGATGGGCCTGCCGCCACGCTGGCGTTGATGTTCCACGTGGAACGCTGCCAGCACGGTGGTGATTCCGGGCGTCGCCCTCAAGAGCGCGAGTCACGGCCTCCGAACTGCTGGGGTCTGGGCGGTGGAATCCGCCCTTCTCCCGTCCGCGCGTCCCCGCGCCCAGCGCCCCGGAGGCCGTCATTTCGAGCGAACGCTGTCTGGAGACCTATCTCCAGGAGATCAACGAGGTGCCCCTTCTCACGGCCGACCAAGAGAAGGAGCTCGGGCGTCGGATCCAGAACGGCGATCTCGAGGCTCGCGAGCGGATGATCCGCGCGAACCTGCGACTCGTCGTGTCGATCGCGAAGATGTACTCGGACCGCGGCCTGTCGCTCCAAGACCTCATCGCCGAGGGCAACATCGGCCTGATGAAGGCGGCCGAGAAGTTCGACCCGGACGCAGGCTGTAGGTTCTCGACCTACGGGTCGTGGTGGATCAAGCAATCGATCCGCAGGGCGCTGACGAACACCGTGCCGTCGGTCCGCGTGCCTGGGTACATGAGCGAGATCGTCTCGCGCTGGCGGTCGGTCTCGGCGGAGCTGACCTATCGGCTTGGACGGACCCCGAACGTGGCGGAAGTGGCCCATGAACTTGGGATCCCCGAGGAGACCTGGGCTGTCCTGCGGCAGACGATCGAGACATCGTCCATGGGCCCGCAGGTGTCCTTGGATGCTCTGACGGCCAATCAAGATGTGGTCGAGGACCCGAAGACGGAGAGTCCGGATGAGGTGATCGCACACACCGATCTCCTGGCAAAGATCGGGGACCTCATGGACCTGATCGACGAGCGCGAGGCCACGATCCTTCGACTTCGGTACGGTCTCGACGAAGGAGCCGAGCCCAAGACGCTCAAGGAGATCGGGAAGATCGTCGGCCTGACACGAGAACGGGTCCGTCAGATCGAGCGCGACGTCCTACGTCGCCTGCAGAGGGTGATCGACGGCGACGACGCCGCCTGACCTTCAAGGAAACTGGGGGGCGTTCCAATGGTCGTAGAGGGCCACTGGAACGCCCCCGATCCGTTGGGCGTGCAACTCACCCGGCCGAGCGTTACCCTCGAGTTGGAGGAAAGGCATGCCCATCTACAACTACCTGTGCAGCGGCTGCCACCGGCCGTTCTCCGACCTGATCTTCGGGGACCAGCAACCGACCTGCCCGAACTGTGGGAGTCGGTCTGCCGAGCGGCAGCTCTCGACGTTTGCCGTCCACGGCCAGGGTGTGCCAGCGCCTTCGATGGGCGGCTGTGGTACCTGTGGTGATCCGCGGGGCCCTGGGTCCTGTTCGACTTCTGACTGAGGGACTCGCGGATCTGCGGCGACGCCCCCCCTCCGAGCTCGAGAGCACCAGAGCTCTAGTTCGTCTTTTGTTTGGGTCGAGTGGCGGCGGCGGTTCCGACCGCGTGCGTGCGGATCGAGGAACCTGGTCAACGAACTCCAGAGGACCCGTGGGAATCCGGGACACACGAAGCGCGCGATGTGCGTGAACGCAGGTTTGGGCCAGGGGCCAACTTGGAGCGCACAGCGCCCGGGGCCCCAGCTCAAGCGTCCATGGCACGCGACCGA
>Ga0172367_10010165_pt1 | contig 10178 bp, 6 predicted proteins | sample Lak10m_FD_114542 | JGI IMG/M metagenome (GOLD analysis project Ga0172367, IMG submission 114542) | Freshwater microbial communities from Kabuno Bay, South-Kivu, Congo - kab_022012_10m | ecosystem: Environmental > Aquatic > Freshwater > Lake | place: Democratic Republic of the Congo: South-Kivu...
AGTAAATCTATTTGATAGTGTTTCATTAGCTGTAAGTTCGTAATTTTGTAAAGCAAAATATTTATAATAATAAAACTTAAATCTTTTGCTGCTATAAAATTCAGATGGGAATTAGAAGTGAATTTGAACTTAGATAGTGCCTCAATAAACAAATCAGCAATTAAAGAATTGTTGATTCTTACCTTTAATCAATATTTAAAAACTATTATAACAATCACCAACTTTCATAAATGTGAAAGTTTGGTACTTTTAATCAGGAGAATAGAATGAAAATTCAAAAAGAGGATGCTCTATTTTATCATAGCGGTGGACGCAGAGGCAAAATAGAAGTAACTCCAACAAAACCATGTTTAACTTCAAGAGATTTGTCACTTGCATACACTCCCGGTGTGGCAGTGCCATGTATGGAAATAAACGCCAATGTCGATGACGTTTATAAATACACTGCTAAAGGAAACCTTGTTGCAGTTCTTTCAAATGGAACGGCTGTTTTAGGCTTGGGTGATATCGGTCCTGAAGCAGGAAAGCCGGTAATGGAAGGGAAGGGGGTATTATTTAAAAGATTTGCCGACATAGATGTTTTCGATATTGAAGTTGCTTCAAAGGATCCGAAAGAAGTGATTCGAGTTGCCGAACTATTAGAACCAACTTTCGGGGGAATAAATCTGGAAGACATCAAAGCGCCGGAGTGTTTTGAGATAGAAGAAACATTAAAAAAGACAATGAAGATCCCTGTTTTCCATGATGATCAGCATGGAACAGCAATTATCTCTTGTGCAGCGCTAATAAATGCAGTTGAAATAGCTGGAAAAAAGCTGGACAAGATCAGACTGATTGTTAATGGCGCTGGTGCTGCAGCTATTTCTTGCTGCAAGCATTATGTCCGTGCCGGTGTAAAGAAGGAAAACATTTATATGTTTGATTCTAAAGGCTGCATTACACATGATAGAACAGATCTCAATAAATATAAAGACGGCTTTGCGCAGGAAAAAGGTTTTGCTTCATTGAAAGAAGCATTCAAAAATGCCGATGTTTTTATTGGATTATCCAAAGGAGGGGTAGTTGATAAAGAGTGGGTTAAAACAATGGCTCCAAACCCAATAATTTTTGCTATGGCTAACCCGGATCCCGAAATCAGCTACGAAGATGCAACTTCAGTGCGTAAAGATTTAATAATGGCTACAGGCAGAAGCGATTACCCGAATCAAGTGAATAACGTTTTGGGCTTTCCATTTATATTTCGTGGTGCACTTGATGTTAGAGCATCCACAATAAATGATGAAATGAAAATGGCTGCAACACTTGCACTTGCAAAACTCGCTCGTGAAAAAGTTCCTGAGATGGTTATGAAAGCTTACGGCGGTGAGGGATTTGAGTTCGGTCAGGATTACATTATCCCAAAACCGTTTGATCCACGCGTCCTTTGGTATGTTGCTCCTGCAGTTGCAAAAGCGGCAATCGAAACAGGTGTTGCAAAAATAACCAAGATGGATTGGGCAGTTTATGGAGAACAGTTGAAGGAGCGTCTTGGGCTTTCGAAGGAAGTTATCAGAGTTATGATTCACAAAGCACAAAAGAATCCAAAACGGGTTGTCTATCCTGAAGGTGAACACGAAAATATTATCCGTGCTGCCCAAGCAGTATTTTCTGATAGAATTGCAACTCCAATCTTAATCGGCAATGAAAAATTCATTAAAAGCGAAATTGAAAGAATAGGTTTCGATGTTAACGATTTTAAAATTATGGATCCTACAAATTGTGAGAATTGTGAGGAATATGCTCAGGCATTCTTCAACAAAAGAAAACGTAAAGGCGCAACTATTTGGGATTCAAAAAATCTACTCAAAGACCCAAACTATTTCGGTTCTATGATGGTTGAAATGGGTGATGCTGATGCATTGATCAGCGGCTATGCGTCAAGTTATCCAAACACTATTCGTCCGGCGTTAGAGTGTGTTGGTGTTAAAGAAGGATTTAAAATTGTATCAGGCATGTACATTGTAGTTACTAAAAAAGATACCTATTTCTTCGCTGACTGTACGGTTAATGTTCATCCGAATTCTGAAGAGCTTGCCGAGATTGCAATCTCTGCTGCGGATACAGTTCAGCATTTTGAAATAAAGCCTAAAATCGCTCTGCTCTCTTTCAGTAATTTTGGCAGCGCACCTTATCCGGAATCTAATAAAGTTAAAGAGGCATTACGCATTATTAACGAAAGGCGACCTGATTTAGTTGTTGATGGTGAAATGCAAGCTGATACCGCAGTTGTTCCTGAAATTCTTGATAAGACGTTTCCATTTTCAAATATTAAGGGTGGTGCGAATGTGCTCGTATTTCCTAATCTTGATGCAGGCAACATAGCCTACAAATTATTAGCAAGAATCGGACAGGCTACTGTTATAGGTCCAATATTAATGGGAATGAAAAAACCGGTTCACGTTCTGCAGCGTGACGCAAGTGTTGATGATATTATTAATATGACTGCCATAGCAGTAGTTGAAGCTGCTCAGTCGGCTAAAAAATAATTCTTTAAATTTCGTTTAAAAGGCAAATTATCAAATTGTACTTGTACAATTATTGGTTTGCCTTTTTTGCTTCTAACCAGTAAATTAAAATAGTATTTATAAAAGGGTTATCCAATCCCGAATTTTAAACCCGGCATAATTTTTATCATTTATATTTCATTGTATTTCTATTGGAGATTTGACTAATTATTTATGAAGCAATCCATAATTCAAAAATATAACCTGCATAATAAACTGACATACCTTTTAATTTTGTCAGCTGCAACCCTGATAATTTTTTATTCTACAAACAAATCCATACAGGGTAATTACATTAATGCTGAAGCAACAAAATTTGGCGGAATAAATGAAAGTGATAGTCTTATTGCTAACCGGATATTATTAATTGGTGATGCTGGTGATCCTTCTCTCACCGGTCATGAACCTGTACTTTTAGCAATGCAGAAACAGGCAATTAAACTTGAAGAAAAATCTTTTATTCTAGCATTAGGAGATAATATTTATCCTTATGGTATGCCCAGTCTTGAGGAAGATGAAAGAGCAGATGCCGAATCTAAATTTAAACAGCAGCTCGATTTAATTACTAATAGCAATATAAATGCTGTTTTTATTCCCGGTAATCATGATTGGGCACAAGGCACCGAAGAAGGTTGGAATGCAATAAAAAATGAACAGGAATTTATAAACTCAAAATATTTTCCTCAGATCAAATTTGTACCTGAAAATGGTTGTCCCGGTCCATCGGTAGTTGAAGTTGGTAATAAAATTAAAATAATAGTGCTTGATTCGCAGTGGTGGCTGCATTCAGGGAGGAAACCATTAGCGGGTTGTAATTGTAACTCGGAAAACCAAGTTGTACAAACTTTAGATTCTTTGCTGACGGCTTTCACCAAAGACTTGGTGATCATTGCCGCTCATCATCCTTTAGCTAGTTATGGCCCTCACGGTGGATATTTTAGCTGGAAAGATCATGTGTTTCCGCTATTAAATATCAATTCCAACCTTTGGTTACCCCTACCTGTAATAGGATCAATTTATCCATTAACAAGAATGATGGGAATTTCTAACCAGGATATGTCTAACTCCGAATATCAACATTATATATTACGAATAGAGGGTTTATTAAAGAATCATAAAAATATTATTTATGCCTCCGGGCATGAGCATTCGCTTCAAATACTGAATGGAATTAATAATTCATTTTATCTTGTGAGCGGATTTGGAACATCTTCACATCATACTGAATTGTCGAAAGGTGATCGAACATTATTTGCTGCATCGCAGCCGGGCTTTATGCAGATTGATCTATACAAAGACGGCAATGTTCAAATTTCTGTGCTTGAAGTAGATGAGAAATCAAACCCAATTAAAGTCTTTTCATTTTGTCCATTCATGTGATTGAAAATCGCTTTTGTATCTTCTACTTTTTCCTTCCATTTTTTAATCGATAGTTTTGTTCAGAGCTGAATTCAAAATCTGTATTACTGTGAGGTTTATCACGGTGAACCAAAAATTATTTCAATAACATTCAAATAGAAAAAATATTTATCATTAAAATGATGGTCTCATTTTTAAATAGACAATGAATACAAGCGATTTAATTATTTCGGCAAAAGAATTTATTATCAGTGAATTTCAAAAGAATTCCCCTGATAATAATTTATATCATAATTTTGACCATACTCTTGACGTCGTTCAAATCTCTGTCGAAATTGCCTCAGCGATGGGTATCAGTACTAACGACTACGAAGAACTTGTTATTGCAGCGTGGTTTCATGACATTGGCCATTTTGAAACTTGTCTTGGGCACGAGGAAATTAGCGCTAAAAAAGCAAAGTTTTTTTTAGTAGATTTTAATCTGCCTGCCGAAAAGATTAATCGTATTGTAAATTGCATCATGGCTACAAAAATTCCACAAACTCCAACAAATAATATTGGTGAAATTTTATGCGATGCTGACCTTCACCATCTGGGAACGAAAGAATTTTATTTAAAAAGCGAGTTTCTCCGAAATGAAATAAAACTGAAAGATAATTGTGAGTTTTCAACTCAAGAATGGATTCGAAAAAATATTGACTTTCTGAATTCGCATCACTATTTCACTGATTATGCAAAAGGGATGTATGGATTCCAAAAAGCTGAAAATCTAAAATCACTTGAAAAATCATTAAGTCGTTTTCTTCAATAAGTTTTATTTCTCCAACCAACAATTTTCTAAACAATTAAACTAAAGTTATTTTTTTGATTGGTTTATTGAATTATCAGTATTTTGTTGCATAGAATTTTCCAATAAACATTCAATTCTGATAATGAACATTAGATATTTTATTTGCTCCTTCTTGCTTGTAAATATTGGATTATTTGCACAGCATAGGTTTTCTGGATTTGCTACTGTCGGTTATTCCTACGTTGCAATGAATAATGAAATTGATTACACACAACGAACATCCTTTGCAGCCAAGCTATTGTTCGAGTATAATTTGAATAAACATATTGATACAAGAATTGATCTTCGGGCAAGTTCTCGTGATCTGAACGTTCAAATAAGAGAAGTCTCAATAAACTTGGACTATTTTAAACATCTAAAATTTCAAATTGGAAATATTAAAAAACCTTTTGGCGCTGAAAATATTGAAAATATAGAAAACCTGTCCACGGTCGGACGAAGTTATTTAACCGAAAAATTAAATCAAATTGGTTATAGTGATAGAGCAATCGGTATCGAAGCTTATTATAAATATTCTAAAGCCGATTTTGATTTTCCATATTCATATTATCTATTTGCTTTTAGAGATGATGAGGAAGAGTCAGGCTTAACAGCCCGATTAACGAGGGTGGTAGATAATTTGTCAATTACCGGAAATTATTTCCTTCTCAAGACGCCTGGGCAGTATCCGATTACTTCCCATGCAGCAATGCTCGCTTCAAGTATTGATTTTGCTTATTTATCGTTTGATGGGGAATTACTATTGGCTCAGGATCCAGTTAAAGGAATTAAACGTATCAAAAAAAATGAAAATCAAGAAGTTTATATTATTGGAGCAAAAATTTCCTCTTCATTTCTTTTCCCTGCAACAGGTGAGATAATACAAGCGATACAGCCGATTGTATTAATTTCATATTATCAGCCCGATTCGAATGTCTGGGATGACTATACAATTCAGTTCTTAGCTGGTGCAAATTTTATCCTTGATGAAAAATTTAAATTTAGAGTAAATACAGATTTGTTGGTAAGTAAAAACCCTTTGACAAAAAAATATAAAGGACACGATGCAAGGCTTACTCTCAATCTTCAAGTCAAGTTTTAAAGGGGAAGTAAAAAGATGACACCCTTTTGAAAGATGTCATCTTAATACCACTTTATTATTTTATAACTGCGTCTTCAATCATTACCTTGTAAACGTAGCCAGCACCGAAATCTTTATCTACCGAGACTTTTCCTTCAACTACTACAACATCACCAACGTTCGCAATATCATTACTAGTTACCATCAAGTCATAATTACCTTCAAAATCGGTTCCGTCCTGGATGTGAATCCAGTTTCGATTCATAATACCCTTATTTACTTTTACGACTTTGCCTTTGATCTTAATAATTTTTCCGGCGACAGATTTACTGTCTTCATAGATACTTTTAACGGATTGACCATCCGATAGTGGAGCGAAATCAATTTGAAGTTTTGTTGTAGAACTGACTTGGGAGTGAGGTGATTGCATAGTTTGCTGTTGATTATTTGATGGTGTTTTTGAAACAGCCTGTACAAATAAAATTGATTCGAATGTTTTATCTAAAACATCACTGCGAAAATTTTTCATCACCATACTTTTTTCGAAATAAACTATTTCGCCTTTTTCTACAGGAGTCTGCGGTGCGGCGATCCAGAATTCATTATCATTTTCTTTAACAAGCATGTAAGTATAGTTCGATGCGTTCATGTGATCTACAACTTCAACCTTATGGGTTCCGTTTGTGTTTTGTGTACTGTCATTCATTTCAGGATTTTCTTTTTCCTGGCATGCCGAAAATGTTATTAACGAAATTGCTATTAACACTATTAACTGATATTTCATTTTTTGCCTTTTTAATTTTTGGTTTATTAATAAATAGTAACCCATTTAGGATTATGATGACATTTATTTATATCTAATTTTGATTGTGCTCATCTTCTATTTGAAAAATAGGACGTATGTCAATTGGAAGATGAGAAATTTTTTTACGCAGAATATTTATTACGTTCGAATTAACAGCATATTTTTCTATGAATTCCTTTGCCTGTTTATAATTTCCCGTGGCCTGTATTGTTAATACTATATTAGCTAATTCTTCCACTGCAGAATAAATTTTATCTAAATTTACTTTAACAGTATTATTTACATCATCAAATTGATAAGCATTTTTTTCAAGTAAGTAATTGAAGATAATTGCATTCCCTCCACCATGGGCTTCTCCAATTCCGAATCTAACCGAACGAAATACACCAGCAAGAAATGTGACCCAAAGCTGCTGCTCAAATTCTTTAGGATAAATATTCTGATTTATCATAAATATATTATTGTACATTCCAAGTATATCTGCTTTACATTCTTCCAAAGTGGAATAAGTTTCTTTTAATTCTTTTTTAACTTCTGTTTTTATGCCGTTCACTTCGATAAATCCTGGACCAATACCGTGGGACATTTCATGCATCAATGTATGGTTGAAGAATGCATCGAAGGTTACAAACTGTAATTGAGATTTATCAAGTACTAATTCAGCAATCGGCAGGAGCAGCTTCTCAAATTTAGCCTCATGAATATTTTTTAACATAACTTTTTTAGAACCTTTGACACTTCGAACTCTTTCATCATTTGGTAAATTGAATGCAAGCGTTTGAACACCTGCTTTTGAATCACCAGAATTGTATACCTGATTTACAACAACGATGGGTGATTCACTACCTCGGGAAAAGTTTTTGTATTTTACATCAATTGGTAGATTCATCTCCATTTCTTTTAGAAAATTTGCGAACACTTCCAGCTTCTTGCTTTCAGTGGCATCTTTTAAAGTCAAAAAACTTTCGAACGAAGCTTTATAATTAAATAGTCCATCTTCATAAACTTCGTAAGGTCCTATTATAACTTCAATTAAATTATCTTTTACATCCATCCATGCTAAATCACTTTCAAAATAGTCATTCGATAGAAAAGCTTTTGCACGGAGATTTAAATAATTTTTTAAAGATTCATTCTCACATTGATCGGCAGCCTTCAGCAATAGGCTGGCTGCTTCTGTTAATTTAGCCTTATAAAATTCATTGTAAGGGATTGCTTTCAATTTATCGCCCTCTCTTCTGATAACTGTTAACTCGGATTTGAAAGTATTTTCATCTTCGGGATAAGCATTTATCCATTCAGCAAATTCCTGCCGAGTTAAATCTTCAGGATAAAAATTTGCACCAAGCGGCTTGGTTTCAGTCCCTATAAATGGTTCGTCGTTTTCAAGCCTATCAAAAGGACCAGCCATCATATTAAAATATTCAAGTTGAAGCTGTGAAGGGATATTATCTGACGAACGAAGTTTATTCTTTATCATTTCATTTTTTGAATAAACCTGATTAAGAAAAATATCGTCAATTATTTTCGAGGCTAAATAAAGATTATTCAAAACGATTTTATCTTTTGCAGATAGCAGAGCAGTGTCATATTTTATTTCCACTGGAATGAATTGACTAATTCTATCTTGAATCATCTTTGAATCCTTCTTTTCAATAGAGCTGCTTGTATCCTGAGATTGTGAACAGTTAAGCAAACTGAATGTCAATAATATTTGAAAAAGAGTTTTCATCTTTGTTCCAAATTATTTAAATATTTAATACTAAAATAAGTTATTAATATGAGAAGAGGAGGATAAAAAAAATAGACTGCACTTATCTAAATTAAGGAGGATCCTCAATTTTAGGATTTTAAATACATATTAAATTGCATTGGTAGATACAAAGACGGGAATATCCGCAAGGAAAATTTTTAGTATTTGCTAACCTGAAGAAATTTTTCTAAATCTTTTACAAAAACAATCGTCTTAGTTAGGATTTAAAAATGTTAGCTAATTAAGCAACTGCCATTATATTTCTTTTCGTAATTTTACAATAAACTTATTAAAAATTATAAGAAATAATTTATGGAAAAACTTTTATTACTTGGTGCTGAAGCAATTGCTCAAGGAGCAATCGATAGTGGAATGTCCGGAGTTTATGCTTACCCCGGAACACCTTCCACGGAAATGACCGAGTATGTTCAACACAATAAAATTGCAATCGAAAGAAAACTTCATAGTCAATGGTCTTCTAATGAAAAAACTGCAATGGAATCCGCACTTGGAATGAGTTACGCCGGTAAGCGTACAATGGTTTGTATGAAACATGTTGGATTGAATGTTGCTGCTGATGCTTTTATCAACTCTGCAATAACTGGAGTTAACGGCGGATTAATTGTTGCAGTTGCCGATGACCCATCCATGCATTCATCACAAAATGAACAGGATTCTCGTTTCTTCGGCAAGTTTGCAATGGTACCTATTTTTGAACCGGCTAATCAGCAAGAAGCATACGATATGGCTTATGAAGCTTTTGAGCTTTCAGAAAAATTAAAAATACCTGTTATGATACGAATAACAACACGTCTTTCGCATTCACGTGCAGGAATTGAAACTCGTCAACTAAAACAAGAAAATAAATTAACATATCCAGAAGATCCGATTCAGTTTGTTTTACTGCCATCAAACGCAAGAAAAAGATATAAAGGTTTATTAGGCTTGCAATCACTTATGGAACAGGAAGCCGAAAGATCATCTTTTAACACGTATTACCCTGCACGAAATAAATCAATTGGAGTAATTGCATGTGGAATTGCATTTAACTATTTGATGGAAAATTATCCCGAAAGAAAATTTCCACATCCTGTTCTGCAGCTTGGTCAATATCCACTTCCATTTACAAAAATTGAAAAACTTGTAAATGAATGTGAGTATGTTTTATTGCTTGAAGATGGTTATCCATTTGTTGAAGAAATGTTAAAAGGATTTTTGGGAAAGGATAGTAAGATTCTTGGAAGATTGGATGGAACAATTCCGCGTGATGGTGAATTGAATCCAGATATCGTTGCAAAAGCCCTTGGTAAAGAGGTAAAAGTTGGAACGAAAATACCCGCTATTGTTGCAAACCGTCCGCCGGAACTTTGCTCGGGCTGTGCACACAGAGATATTTATAATGCACTAAATGAAACGATGAAAGAATTCGGCAAACAAAAAGTTTTTTCAGATATCGGATGCTATACACTCGGCGCGCTTCCTCCGTGGAATTCAATTAATTCCTGCGTTGATATGGGTGCATCAATTACAATGGCAAAAGGCGCTGCCGATGCTGGTGTTCATCCTGCAATTGCTGTTATTGGTGATTCTACTTTTACTCATAGTGGAATGACAGCTTTGCTTGATTGTGTTTATGAAAATACTCCCGTAACAGTTATTATTTCTGATAACGGTACAACAGGAATGACAGGCGGACAAGCTTCGCACGCGACCGGAAGATTAGAAAATATATGCATCGGGCTTGGTGTAAAACCGGAACACGTTAGAGTTTTAACTCCATTACCAAAGTATCACGATGAAATGGTAAA
>Ga0172367_10010166_pt1 | contig 10178 bp, 11 predicted proteins | sample Lak10m_FD_114542 | JGI IMG/M metagenome (GOLD analysis project Ga0172367, IMG submission 114542) | Freshwater microbial communities from Kabuno Bay, South-Kivu, Congo - kab_022012_10m | ecosystem: Environmental > Aquatic > Freshwater > Lake | place: Democratic Republic of the Congo: South-Kivu...
CGCGCGCGGTGATGTCGGCGCCGGCGGCTGCAATCAGCGTGTTGAGGTGCGCCCGGCTCGGCTGAAAATGCCGGAGCCGCCGGCTCGCCTGACCCGCCTCGAAGCCGCCAACCAGAGCACCGATGCGGCGGCGCCACCGTGTCATCGATTCCAGCACCGTTCAGAGACCTTTGCTTGCCGTCGTGCGAACGATGCGACGGCGCGCGCCGGTTTGTTCCTCGGAGATCCGCCGTTCGAGGTCTCCGAGGGCGGCCGCCATTTCGGCATCGCTCGCATAGGTGATGCGGCGCCCCTCGACCTCGACGGTGCGCACGCCGCGCCATCGGGCTGCGAGCAGTGCATCGCGGCGCGCGATCATGTCTTCAAGCGTCATTCTGTGGGTCTCAACTCAGATAGCTGGGTGTGAACACCCGTCGACCACGCCGGGCGGGCGCTCGTCGCACCAGACCGGCAGAGGTGGTTCCCGGCGCGCCGGGTTCGGAGGCGGTGACCTCAGGCGCCGCTGTGTCGCGCGGATCGAGTGAGCCGACCTGGCGTTCGAGATCGCGCCATTTTTCCTCGCCCCAGCGGTCCGCGCCCGCGATCCAGGCGGCGGCGCGGGCATAGACCCGGCAGTCGAGGGCCTCGTTGCGCTCGCGCAGCTTCTGCCATTCGAGCCGCTGAAACCCACGCTTGGTCTTCACCGTCACCAGCTGCTCGGCGACGAACTGCTTGCACCACTCGCTATCGGCCCAGCCCGGCAGATGGATGGTCCCTGCGGGAAAGCTGGCTCCCCCGGCACGCTCCTCGTCGGTCGGCCGGTCGAGCCGGAGATAGCGATAGGTTTCGGTCTTGAAGGTCGAGACCGCCACCGACCACAACCGCGCGCCGCGCCGCAATCGCTTCCCGCCGGCGGTCGCGTCGACATAGGTCGGGCCGGAGACCGGGCTCGCCCGGTTGAACCCCTCGACACCCTTGACCGGCGCCACCTGCGCGAATCCGGCGCGCCGAGCCCAGCCATAGACGGCGGGCGCCTCGAAGCCGGTGTCGATCGCGAGGCGTGAAAGCCCCATCGCGGCCCCTGAGGCATGCGGCCAGCTGCGGCTGAGCAGAACATCCAGTGCAGACCAGGCGGCGGCATGTTCGGGACCGCCCTCGATGACAATGTGGTCGACGAGCCAGCTCTCCAGCCCGCGCCCCCAGGCCCAGACGTCGACCTCGATCCGGTCCTTCTGGACGTCGGCGCCGGCGGTGAGAAACAGCCCGCCCATCGGCACCGTGCCGACCGGCCATGTTTCCCGGCGATCGTAGAGCCGCTGCCAGTCAGGCGCTTCGCCGGTCTCCACCCAGGTCTCGCCTAGCGATGTATTGACGAAGGTCTTCATCGCCTCGTCGCCATGATCCTTCGCCGACAAGAACGTGCGCACCATGGCTTCCAGGCGGACCCAGGAGGAGTAGACCTCGTTCAGGTGAAAGCCCGCGATGCCATCGAAGGTCGCCTCGGCCCGCCATTCGCCCCTGCGCACGGCGGCCCAGCGTTCGGCATCACTCCAATGTGCGCCGCAATGGCTGCATTCGTAGCGCGCGGTCTCTGGCCGGTGGGCGCCGTCCGCGTCGCGATCCCAGCGAACCTGCTCCCAGACCAGCGTCTGATGCTCGCCGCATTCGGAGCACGGCACGAAGAAGTGACGCCTGTCGCTCTCGGCGAACGCCGTCTCGATGCGACTCGCACCACGGATGGTCGGCGTCGAGACCAGGACGATCTTACGGTTCCAGAAGGTGACCGTGCGCTTCTTCGCCAGATTGACCGGATCGCCTTCGGCCCCGGCGCTGAACGGATAGCGGTCGACCTCGTCGCACAGGAGGATGCGGATCGGCCGGCTGGCCAGCCCCGACGGCGCATTGGCGCCGACGATGGTCAAATGCCCGCCTGGGAATTTCTTGTGCAGGATCTTGTTCGACCCGTCCCGCGACTTCGGATCCGAGATGCGCCCATGCAGACAGGGCGTATCGCGCGCCATCGGTGAGAAGCGGTCCTTCGACCAGGTCTCCGCATCGCGTTCCGTCGGCATCACCACCATCACCGGCGCCGGATCCTGGTCGATGTGGAATGCAACGGTATTGAGCAGCACCTCCGTCTTGCCGGTCTGGCTGGACGACATCACGACGACGCTTTCGACCGCCGGATCGGAGATCGCGTCCATGATGCCGCGCTGGTAGATGGCCCGCTCGGTGCGCCAGCGGCCGGGCTCGGCGCTGGCTTCGGAACTCAGGCGGCGCCTGGAGTCAGCCCACTCACTGATCGTCAGGGTCGGCGGCGGCGCCAGGATCGTCAGCGCCTTGCGCGTCGCCTGCGCCAGCCGTGCCGGCCCCTTCAGCATCAACGGCGATGGCCGGGAGGCTGGCGAGCTCCGCGAGCGCTTCGGCGATCGCGTCGCGGATCTGCGCGCGCGTGCCGGCAATGGTGGTCTCCTCTTGGACGAGCGGCGCCAGCCTGTCGGGCAGGACCAGCAGACGCGCGCGCAGGCGGGCCAGCACGGCGATCCACGCCTCCTCGACATCGCCTGCCGGCAGCAGATCGCCACGCCGGATCTGCGCGTCCATTTCGGCGAGATCGGCCTTGGCCTTGATCAGCCGGGCGCGTTCGACACCAAAATCCGCGGCGCCGGTCTGCGACCGCGTCGCCTGCTCACGCAGGTAGCGCACATAGCCGCGCACCGTGCCGACGAGATCGTAGCGTCCGCGGTCGGGCCCGCTGCGGGTCGAGGCCGGAATGATCCCATCGCGCGCCAGCTGCTGGACCCGCCTCTCGGTCAGGTCCAGGAGGCGTGCAATGACCGCGATGGGCTGGGTATTGGTCGCCATGAACGGAGGCCGCTCCCGGGCAAGATCAGCTTATGTCGGGCACCCCGCCACCGGCTCGAAAAAGCAATGAAATGATGCACTTATCGACTTGATGAGGGTGTCGATCAGAGCCTGTATGGGGTCCCATCAAGCGTGGAGACCACCATGACCAAGCCCCGAAACACCGCTTCCGCCCTCGACGCCTTCATCGCCAAGAAGGCGGAGATCGACGCGATGCTGGAGCGCATAAAGGCGCTGAGCGACGACCACTTCGATACCAGCCCCGACGAGGTCAATTGGGGCCACGTCGGAACGCTCGGCCACTACGCCGAACTTCTGAAACGCATCACGGATGCCGCCTTCAAGGAGGGCGAGCACGCCGAATAGCACGACATTGCTCCTCTCCGCCCCGACCGGGTCCGCCCGTCGGGGCTTCGGGTGGTAGGAGCACGGAATCGCCTGCGCTCCTTGACCCGAAGGAGAGTCCCATGACGAACAAGCTCACCGCCACCCAGCAGTCGCTTCTGAAGACCGCCGCCCGTTGCGAGGACCGCGCCATCCGCTGGCCCTCGAATCTCCGGGGCGGCGCCCGGACAAAGATCATTTCCGCCCTTGTCGAGGCCGGCCTTGCCGACAATCAAGGCGGCAGTCTGGTCGTCACGGATGCGGGCATGCGCGCGGCCGGCGTCGAGCCTGCGTCCGCCCCCAAGGCCAAGCGCACGGGCCGCGCCAAGGCCGCGCCCAAGAAGGACAACACCAAGGCACCGCGCGCGATGCGCGCCGACAGCAAGCAGGCGCGACTGATCGAGATGCTGAAGCGCAAGGAGGGCGCCAGCATCGAAGAGATCGTCACGGAACTCGGCTGGCAGCCGCACACGGTGCGCGGCGCCATCGCCGGGGCGCTCAAGAAGAAGCTCGGACTCGATGTGACCTCGGAGAAGATCGAGGGGCGCGGGCGGGTTTATAAGCTGCCGCACGCCTGACGCTCCATCTCCCCGAGCCATGGATGCCGCCGTCCTGCGGGGCGGCGGCAACTCTTCATGTGCTGCGGACCCGAATGGCCTCGAACAGTCGGCGCAGCATGAACGAACGGACCACGGAAACAACGGTAAACAGAGCCCCGATCGCGAGATGTTCGCCGAGCCCGACTTCGATGCCGAACAGCGGGAAAACAACGACCTGCGCCACCACAGCGATGCCGTAGCCGACACCGATATTGGCGACCGACTCGACCAGCGACATGGTGCGCGACTGCTTCATGCCGCATCCGCTTCGGATGAAGTAGCCCCGAGGCGATTGGCCTTCACCTCGTCAAAGCTACGATCCTCGCCGTCAAGCTTTGCCGTCTTGCCCGTGAAGGCCTGCCAGCGGCTGATGATGACGTCGCAGAAAGTCTCGGAGAGCTCGAGGCCATAGACGCGCCGGCCCGTCCTTTCGCCCGCGATGATCTGCGAGCCCGAGCCGGTAAATGGCTCGTAGCAAATTTCCCCCGGCACGGTGTGCAGCTCCATCGGCAGCGTGAACACCCGCACCGGTTTCGAGGTCGGGTGCTCGCGCGTCTCGATCTCGCTCGACGGAATGGACCAGACGGTCGTCGGCCAGTTGTCGAAGCCTTCCCGGTTGACGCGCGGCTTGTTGCCCGAGCGCCAGCCGAACAGGCAGGGCTCGTGCGCCCACAGCATGATCGAGCGCGTCAGCACCGGGCGGCTCTTGGCCCAGATGATCTGCTGGTGATGCAGAACGTCGAATTTCGACCAGCACGCCTCCAGCATCGCCTGGCGTCGCGAGGCGTGCCAGCAGTACCAGGCCGCGTCCTCCTTGATGGCGCAGTCGATCGCGACCTTCATGAAGGCCTCGTAGAACTGCGGACCCTGGGATGAATCGTCCCAGTGCTTCTGTTCGATGTACTCCTCGGACCAATCCTTGTTGGCGATCTTCTTGGCGCGGGCGGACGCGTTCTTCTTCGTCGGATGGTTGGTGCCGTCATAATCGACGAGGTAAGGCGGATCGGTCGCAAACAGCGCCGCACGCTCGCCATTCATCAGCCGGGTCACGTCCTCGGCCGAGGTCGAGTCTCCGCAGAGCAGGCGGTGGTCCCCGAGAATCCAGAGATCACCGCGGCGCGTGATGGGCGTGGCCGGCGCCTCCGGAACCTCGTCTTCGTCCACCAGCCCCTCGACGGGGGCCTCGGCCAGGAGACGGGCCAGTTCGTCGTCCTCGAAGCCGGTCAGCGCCAGGTCGAACTCGTCGAGCTTCAGATCGGCCAGTTCGAGCTTGAGCAGCTCGTCGTCCCAGCTCGCATTCTGATGCGAGCGGTTGTCCATCAGCCGGTAGGCGCGCAGCTGCGCCGGCGTCAGGCCCTGCGCGACATGCACCGGCACGCTCGTCATGCCGAGGCGCTTGGCCGCCTCGTACCGGGTGTGGCCGACGACGATCACCATGTCCTCGTCGACGACGATCGGCTGTCGCCAGCCGAACTCGGCCAGCGAGGCGGCGACCGTGGCGACAGCCTCCTCGTTGCGGCGCGGGTTGCGCGCATAGGGTACGAGCTTATCGATCGGCGTTTCGACGACGTCCATGGTCGGTCCGGTGCGATAGGTGAACGATCTAATCGGGTGGTCGCGAAATCGGCCGAAGCGCTGTGGCGGCGAAACCAGGCCCGCCTGGCCAATGCGCTCGAAGCGAAACGCCCCCGACAGGCCGCTTCGCCGCTGCCGGGGCTCGGCGACGGCTAAGTGTTTGAGTTCACGAGGCCGAGGATGCGGGCGAAACGAAATGGCCTATTTCGGCGCCGTCACTGGGCAAGCATCGTGCCATTGCCGCCAGCATACGATTTCGGCCAGGGAGGAACCGTGCATCGCCGGTCGGTGGTCACCCCCGCACGCGGCTGGCCTGAGCATAACGGAGAACTAGCCCAAATCGACGATGTGTGTCTCGCCGGGAAATGTCTCAGCGAAAATTGTCTCACGCATCAAAATGAACTTGACGAGCGAACGCGGTCGACGAGGAAAGCGCGCGAACGCTTCGCCGGCACTTGCTGTCCGTTGAGCTTCCAGGTGATGACGCTGAGGCCGTACTCCCAGCGGCGGCACGCCGTGGCGCGGGAGATCCCGAAGCGCCAGCAGATCGGCTTCCACGGCGTGCCCTCGGCGCGCGCCCAGACAAGCCGCGCATCATCGAGCTCCAGCCATCGCAGCCAGGGCAGCGTCGCCTCCATGCGGCTGATGGCGTCGGGCAAGGGCGGCGGACGCTTCATGCGCGGCGGCTCCTGACCGACGAGATCAGCGAACTCATGCACGATCTTCGGCCACACCGAGAAATAGCCCTGCACCCGAACCTCGGGCAGGCGCTTCATGACGTCGGCAGCTTCGATCAGCCGTTCCTCGACCTGTTCGCGAGTCCAATCAGCCATGCCGATGCTCCGTCGGCTGGCGCCGTCCGCCATAGAGCTTCTCGCCGAGCTGGCGAACCAGTTCTCGCTCGGGCCAGGTGAGGCGCGGATCGACGACGAGGAGGCCCTGCTCGCGCCAGCCCTCACGCTTGACCTCTTCAGCCGACCGGCGTTCGCCGCCATATCCTTTCGGCAGCCATCTCATCGTCCGACCTCCTGCAGCACCGCTGCATAGCCGGCGATGTCGAGGATCGAATCCTGATGCTTGGGATCGTGCCCGAGCCGCGCCAGTTTCAGATCGATGAGGCAGAGCACGACCTCCGCCGGCGTGATGGGCCGGCCGAGCGTGATCGACCAGCGTCTGGCGACCACGGCCATCGCGGCGGCGGGATCGCCGTATATCTTGCGGCGCTCGGCGACGACCGATGCGGCATGTTTGAGCATCGTCTCCCCGCTCATCGCACACCTCCCTCGGTCTCGATGGCCCAGAGCAGGATGGCGATGGCGTCGGCTTCATTGTCGTCCGCGGGCGAAAAGCCGCGGGCGCGAACGGCGGCCATGACGGCGGCCTTGTCGGCGTTGCCCTTGGCGGCGACGTGCCGCTTGATCGTGCCGACCGGAACGCCCTGATAGGCGATCGCGTGGCTCTCACACCAAGCGCTCAGCGTCGCCAGGAAGCCGCCATAGAGATGGGCCGCATCGGTACCGACATGCCGGCGAACCTCCTCGAAATAGATCGCCGCGAGACCGCCGGCGTCGGCAGTGATCTGGTCCAGCCAGCTTCGGAAGCGCAGGTAGCGCATGCCGCCACCGTCATAGCGGCTCGGCCGGAACGAGACCGTGCCGCTGGTGATCAGGCCGTCATGGCTGCGCAGGGCCCAGCCGGTCGTGGTGCCAAGATCGAGGCTGAGAATGGCGCGATGCGCATGAGCCGGATGCGGACGGAATGCGATGGTCCCCGCTGCGGCGGGGCCGGTTTCAACGGTCGAAATCATGATTGTCTCCAAGGCGCGCGGGCAAGGGTCGGCTTTCGGATCGAAGACCCATCGCGGCGGACCGGTCGCTGCCGCCTGGAGACGGCCGAGTTGACGGAGCATGCCCATCAGAGCACCTCCTTGAGCCAGTCCGGCGCAGCGCCGTTCGGGGAACGTGGTGAGGGAAGTTCCCCCGCACGTTCCCCGGTGCAAGCCGTTGAGGAACAAGCGCTTTGGGAAGGTGACGAAGGTGGGGAACGTTTTTCCCCATCCTCCATCGCGTGGGCGCAGCCGCGCACATGCGTTAGTATTGAAAAACGTTCCCCATGTTCCCCACGTTCCCCGGAGCCTTTTGTTTCAATGGGTTGTGCCGGGGAACGTTGGTTTTCGACGTTCCCCTTTTCGGCGCAACGTTCCCCGCCCGATGCCGCGACACCTTGCGGAAAACGTTCCCCACGTTCCCCTTCGATCGTGAGCTGCCAGCGCTTGGCCTGATGGGAGACCCCCAGCGTGCGCACGCGCATCTTGCGGCCGTCGATATCGAAGACCCGGTCGCGCATGCGGGCGAGCGCCTTGCCGAGCCGTGTGCGCTGTGACCGGTCGCCCCCGGCGCCCAGCGGCAGCGGGGGCTCGCAGGCCAACGCCACCTCATAGAGATCGCCGGTGCCGACCTCCGCCGTCCCGAAGCGGTCCCACCAGGCGCCGATGAAGCTGCGCCAGATCGCGCCCTCGCCATCGGCAGCGGCCAGCATCTCGTCGAGATTGGCGAGAAACCCTTCAATCCCGGCCACCTCGAGGACGCCGCCCATGATGCGCGACCAGCTCTCGTAGCTCCCGATCATGCGCGCGCCCCGTGGACGGCCGGCGGCCAGCCAGGCCCGGCACAGCGTGAGGCAGGCCGCGACGAGGCGCGGCCGGTTGGCGCGAACCCAGCTCATGAGATCGGGGTGGCGGAACCCCTCGCGCCGCCAGGGTTGATCCACGCGGGCGTCGAGGCGGATGCGCACGATGCGGCGCGCCATCTCGTTGGAGAATTCGGGATTGTTGCCGGTCGCGATCCAGACGCAGCGGATCGGCAATCGCGTCATCTCGGACGCCCCGAGAATGCGGTCCTCCCAGAAGGGCGCGGTGAGTGCTGCCGCAAGCGCCGAGGAGTCGAGCGGGTGACGCAGATTGTCGATGAGCACGATCGAGGGAATCTGGCGCAGCTTGGCGGTCAGCCGCTTGCGCCACTCTTCGTCGTCGCGGCCCTCGGTCATCACGGAGGCGCTGACGCCGGTGAGCACGGTCGCGATCGCGTCGACCATCAGGGTCGCGCCGGTGCCGGGTGTCGGCTTCTCGATCAGATGAAGCGGCGTCGGCGCGTCGATCATGGCGCGAAGAAAGCCGAGCAGCATCAGAGCAACGGCATGCGCCCTCTCCGCATGGCCGGTGAAGGGGAACTCGCCGAGCATGTCGTCGATGATGAGACTGCGCGCCGTCGCGATCTCCGCCGGCGACGGGCGCTCCGGCACCTGCGGGACGGCAAAGCCCGGTGCCGGCTGGTAGAGCAGCCGCGCATCGGGGTGGTAGCCGGGCTCGGTCAGGAGGGCGCCATTGCGGCCGAAGACCGGCGTGGTGACGATCCCCGCCAGGACCGGCAGGCCGGGATCGGGTGTCGCCAGCAGTGACTTGATGAGCGGCGTCGGCGGATGCGCTGGGACGAGATCGCCGTTGCGCGCCAGACGCCGCCAATCGGCGAGCTTAGCCAGCATGTGGCGCAGGCGCTCTTCCGTCACCGGCCGGGCCATGGGCAGGCCGTCATCGTCGTGCACGGCCCATGTCGGCATGCCGCCGCTGCGAAAGAGCCATGGCGTGTTGTTCGAGGCGAGCAGCAAACCCCAGCTGCGAGCATGGGCGCGGGCGAGATCGCCCTCATCGGCGCGCAGTTGCGGCAAGCGCCCCTGGGGCTCGACGAAGCCGATCGGGCGGTTTCGAGCGCCATCCTGCGCATCCGTGCCATCCGCCACTGCACACGGCTCGGCCGCGTCGATGATCTGACGGGCCGCATCCGCGCCGTCGCGCAGCAGAACGTCGTTGAAGTCATCGCCTTCCACTCGCGGCAGGGCGATGGCGACGCTGCGGCCTTCCGCGAGGAGCCGCCGCGCCGCCGCCTCGGCTGCACGAAGGCCCGCGCCCGACGCATCGTGGTCGGCGAGCAGAACGACCCGCCGGGCCTCCGGCGGCAGGACGACCTGTTCGAGATTGGTGGCCGAGAGCGTCGCCCATACCGCCATGCCCGGACAGGCCGTCATCACGGCGAGCGCCGTCTCGATGCCTTCGCTGAGACCAAGGACAGCATCGTCGGCGATCGGCGCCAGGCGCACGGCGCCACCGCCGACCCGGCCCAGCATCTTCTTCGGCTTTTCGACCTCGGCTTTCGCCGCCCCGTCCGGGCGCAGGTAGATGCGGTGCAGGGCAACCACGCTGCCGGCGCGGTCGCGAACCAGGCCGACGATGGCCGGGAAACCGGTCCTCGTATCCCAATGCGCCAGATCCGGATGGAACAGGAGGTCGGACGGTGGCGGGACCGCAAGTCCTCGTGCGCGCAGATAGGCCTCCCCCGGTGTGCCGGCAATCGGGATGGCCCGGGAGAGGATGATCTCGATTTCTCGGGCAGAGTCTTTCTCCGGCTTCGCGGAAGCCGCCGAGGGTTCGCGCCGGGCTGGCGCCGCGACGGACCATCCGACCAGATCGGCGGCATAGGCGAAGAGGTCGCGGCCCTTGAGGCCGGTCGCCTGTTCCAGCGTGCTGAGCGGTCCGCCGCCCTGGCCGCCGTCGAAGTCGATCCAGTCGCCGGCGTGCTCGCCTCTGAGCGTGATCACGCAGGAGCCGTTCTTTCGCGGCGCAGCGCCATTGATGTTGGCGAGGCGCCATTCGTCACCGTTGCGCCGACCGTTCGGGAAATGCTGCGGCACCCAGGCGTCGGTCCTGTCACGCAGGCCGGCCAC
>Ga0172367_10010169_pt1 | contig 10175 bp, 16 predicted proteins | sample Lak10m_FD_114542 | JGI IMG/M metagenome (GOLD analysis project Ga0172367, IMG submission 114542) | Freshwater microbial communities from Kabuno Bay, South-Kivu, Congo - kab_022012_10m | ecosystem: Environmental > Aquatic > Freshwater > Lake | place: Democratic Republic of the Congo: South-Kivu...
CAGCAGATGAGTTATTCACCTGAACAGCCACGTTTGCAACGGGGTAGAAAACATAAGAACCAGCAGCAAGCACAGAAGAAGCGCCTGAAGTCAGACCAGTTGAGCCTGCGATAAAGTACGCAGCCGTGCTGTTAGCGTTTGCTTCAGCAAGGACGATTTTATTAAGGGCTAATGAAGGCATTGTCTATTTCTCCTTTACAGTGTCAGAGAGTTGTAGCCAGTGACCTTCGTCATCGACTTCGGCTTGGTGCTTACCATCTCAGCAATCATCAGCACAGCGCCGACATAACCGATTTGGAAGTTGGGCAGAGTCGATTCAAAGCCAGTAAACGCAAACGATGCCTGCTCATGGATGTACATGGACAGATAGTTTGTGTTCAGCAGGTACAGAGTACCTTCCGGGCAATAAGGATCAGGATAGATGGGAACGCCAGCAACCATCAGGGCGCGGAACGCAGCCTGTGGGCCGTTAGCATCAGCATCAAAGCCGGAACCCGGAGTAATCATGTACTGCTCTTGGCCTACGTAGTCCTGAGCCAGAAGCGTCCAAGTACCAAAGCCGCATACGCCAAAAGTAGGTACTTCAGCGCAGTTCTTAACGGTACCGGAGATGTACTGGAGTACGTTCTGACGGGTCGGGTTAACCGATCCAGCAGCGTATTCCTTGGAAGCCCACCACGAATAAGTGCTACGGCTGATGTTGCCGTATGTACCCGATGAGTCAACAGCGATGGGCAAGCCCGTAAACTGCTGAGTGTCGGACGTATTGGTGTAGAGCGAGGTAGCCATTGCGTCCATCATTACGTTGGTCGCATCGTTCATACGCGCTTCGATCAACGGGATGATAGCGTAATCTTGCTGCACTGCACCTTCCATACCGAGGAACGGTACAGGAGATACAAGCAACTTCAAGTTAAACTCAGCGTTGTACGCGCCTTGCTGAACGCTAGGCTGTGCAAAGGAGCCAGAATAATCTGACCACTGAGCATTAACAAACTGCGAACCCTGAACTGGCACAGTCACCGAGGACACACCGCCAGAAGCGGTTTGACTATTGGCGATCAGTGCAGCCATGAGGGGCGTAGAGTTGTAAATCTGCACGACCATCTTGGGAATAAACGCACGGCGCGTTACATACGTAAGTTCCGTGTATTGTTGACTCCCAGAGGCCGGTATAATTCCTCCGCCAATAGGCATTTTTAATCTCCTAGAAAAAAGCCCCTAAAACAATAAAATCAAAAGCCAATAGGCTTCGGATTTTTCCTAAATTCACTTAATGCTGCATGAGCCGCATCACGTGCCGCACCAACAGGATTCTTCATAAAGTCCTTGGTATTAAACTTGGACATTACTGGTTGAGGAAACTGTGATGGTGTAGGCGCAGCCGCTTGCTTCATCCACGAATGGTATTCAGCAGCGGTTTCGTGATTCGCAATACCTTTTTCAACCATGATCTTCTCGACTTCCTTAATTTCGTCTTCAGAATCGACAAGACCCTTCTTGACAAGGGTATCGCGGCGTTTCATTAACTCTTCCTTGGCTTCCTTAGCCCGTAGTTTGTCTTCAAGAGACTTAACACGGTCTTCGGCTTGCTGAAGGACTGAGTTAGTACGCTCTTCAATCTCAATCTCAGGGATTGGAACGTCCGGGCGTACTTGTTTGGTCAGTTGTAGAAATGATCTGCGAGTCTTTGGATCTTCAGCCAAAGTCTTCGCAAGCATTGCTAATTCTGCTTGTGCTTCTACGGATAGATTCTCTAATGACATTTTGTTAGCCCCTTTCTGTCTTTAGATAACTTTTTTGCCGTCACCCGGCTTGCCAAGAGTCATTTTGTTCTTGGAGCCGATTTTGTTCGGAGCAGTTAAGCCGCCAAACTCTGCAAAACGCGGAGTGTTGACGATTTGACCGTTCTGTTGGGTGTTGTCTGTGGGTCGGCGGGGAGCCAAGTTTCCACGTGGTTTGAAAAGTTCCATTTACTTCTCCTTAAATTGGCAATGGAGGTTGTTGAGTTCCGGGTGCTGGTGCTGCTGCTACTGCCCTTGCTTCAGGGGTTGCACCACCCGCCTGCGGCAAGGTTTGAATCAAGTTCATAATTTCTGCTGGCATAAGTTGCCGTGTTTCGGACTCACGCTCTCCGAATTTGGAAGTAATCTTGCCAACAACGTCCTGAAGTGCCATGCCCTCTTCGGACTGTAGCCCAAAGGTTTGCAATGCGTTTTGCAACATATCCAATGCCATCATCACGTTCAAACGTGCTTGCTCCATATTGCCACTCTGAGGTTCAGGCGTGGTCATGGGGGAAGGCATGGGTGCAGTCTGGCTAGCCTGCTCGTTGGGAGGCGGTGTAGGTTGTGGTTGCTCAGACTTGAGCATATCCATCATTTCTTTGCTTGAAACAGCCATAAGGTTTCCTGTTCCTATGATGTGCGGATTTTCAATTGAGACAAACTATGGTGTCAACCAAAAAAAAGGGCGTTACTGCATTTTCGCCACTTATGATTTCCTCATGTAACGTGTACCGTATGATGTTTTGGGGAATCCTCCACGCTGTGCTTGGCGTGAATAAGAGATTCTTCCCATACTGCGCTCAGTATCTTTGATGGATGTTTCCGTAGCGCGGGGTTGATCCCCGGTGCGGAGGTTTCCTTCTGGTTGGTTAGGCAGGGCCGCCATCTATCTCTCCCGGTTGAGGTACGATTGGCTCTTGGCCTTGAGGAATCTCAGGGCTTTGAGGCGTTTGTACAGTTTGAGTCTGTTTTTTCAGATCTTCAAGCAGTTGTTGCTTCATGGGCGGGTCAATCATCTCGATCAAGCGCTCTTTGCTGATAGTTCCGGCCTGATAGAGGCTGAAAGCCATCTCCCGCTGGTCTTCCATGAAGATTGGACTATTGCTGTGCGCGTCCACTTTCACTGTGAAATCATCGGTAAACTGCTTGGCTATAAACTTATTACCCTTCTCATCAATGTAAACGGTATCGTCATATACCATCATCATCTTCAAATAGAGGGTTGCCAGTTTCTCCAAGGCGCTTTCAATGACCAAAGCACGTTTTTTAGCCCGTGAAGAGCCGAGTCTAGCCAGTTGGGAGGCGTGTCCAGCACTACGAACACCACTTTCACCCCGGCCTTGCAGAACGGAAACGATACCTGAAGCCTCCGCAAACATGGCATCAATCTCAGCAATCTCACGGAATATGTCATTTGGAATGTCTGGAGCAAACTGTTCGACCTTGCCATTGGGCATATCGTTAGCCAATAGACCACCAGCACGGCGCAATGCAAAGGTTTTCTCATCCAATAAGCCACCAAAACCCTGCAATACTGTTGGTGGGTCTACCTGTTTATCCAATAATTGCATGATCTGGGTGGTGCGCTTATTTCTCATGTCTTGCAAGAAGATTAAGCGTTGCACCTCAGACTGTCCCCAATAGTAGTCATACTGCGGGTTGGGAGAAATCTGAACAAAAGGTACTTCGCCTTCCAAAAACATCATCTTGGATGCGCGGTCAAAGATTACTACGTCAGGGTCAGCAATCGTGACGCATAGGTAGTCATCAATCTCATCATCGTAAATCCAGAGTTCGTGCATCATCACCGTGTCTTCGGCAATCATAGGCACGTAGCGGTTTACGCCAGTAAGGTTTAAGTTAATGTTTCCGTAGATGGTAGGATTGGTTGCAGACGTAATTACACGATCCATGCCGGAAGCATTGTCAGACGTTTCTTGCTGAGAGAAAGTGATGCGGCGCACCAATTCATCACGTTTGGGGTGCGACCACAGCCGTGAGAACAATTCGCTCTTAGTCATGTAGTAGCGCTGGATCATTGCTTCTTGACGATCCGTGTACGGAACGTCCTCGCGCAACACGCCAATGGCAGCGGGTTCCACCATGTATGGGTGGATACCATTGCGCCACACTGGTTTTACAAAGGTGGTGTTGTAGCAAAATGACCAGTTCAATGCTTGACCAAAGACCTGATCGGCGTTGCTGTTTAACCAATAATCGTAAAGTGCCTTAGTTAAAACAGGCACCATGCGCTGATACTCTTCAGATTCACTTGCTCCAATGTTGATTGAAAAGCGTGTAGAATCTGCTGCATACATAAACGCAGATAGTTGGTCTATGTGCGGGAAGATTTTGTTATATTGCGCTGGCGCTTCTTCTGGCCCTGCACCGAATAGGTAGTAGGATCGTAAGCCCTCTGATTCTGTGCGCCTGCTCTCCATAGATACCATGCACTTTTGCATAATATCCATGTAGAACATCTCGCGTTCTAATGGGTCGGTAGGTATTCTCATTTGTCAATCTTTAGATTTTGATGGTCGGCAACATAACTGCCGATACGTGGCCCCGTAAGTTTTGATCCTTCTTTGACCGCACCAATACCGGATACGTTTTCGCCTCCGACAGAGCGTAGGTTAAAGCCACCAAGATCACCCGGAGAACCCCATCGTGGGGCAAACGGATTATTAGGTTTGGCAAACCGTGGTGGTTGTGCTTCGCCTTCTCTGACAGACTTCACATCGCTCATCTTAAAGTCCAGTGCAAGTTGTTTCAGGGTCTTGTCGCTACCTTTGGTACGATCACTTGTCATACCTACAGGCTGCAAGAAAACCACTTGTACATCGGTACACCCATGAGGACATACCGCTTCACGCGATTCAAAGTACCCGTGAGCCGGACACTTATAGTCGTTCATCACTGCCATATTAGCCCCTTTTTTTCAATGCGTCATCAAGTCGCGGTTTAGAAAAATCGTATTTATTGGTGATTCCTACCTTCATTTTTATCCCGCTGGGCGTGATTTCAAGGCCCATACCGCGCCTTAAAACTGGTTTTGCCTTGGGGTGGTAGTCAATAAACTTGTTTCCCAGAATGTCCAACCGTGGCCCTGCCTCGCCTTTTTCTAGGGCTAGGAGGGCTTTGCTAAGTTTGCGCTGCGTCAATTCTGTAAAGGTGCTAGAGCCATCACGGGTAATGGATTCCATGTGCCGATAGCCTATGGCGGCAAAGGAGGCGAACATTCTCATGGTAAATCCGCGCTTACGCTTAGAGCGCATGGCCTCTAGCCTACGGATGATTTCTTGCTTAGTCAGTACCGTATCCATACCTAAAAGCCAAGTGCCTTGAGGTAGTTATTGACCTGTTTCCTGACCTGTTCTCCTTCAGGATTTGTGGCGGCTGTGTCTTGCGCTTCCTTTTTGACACGGGTAAGTCGTTGGGCAATGAGTCTGGGCTGTACTTGCTCGGCATAGGCTGCACAGGCCAGCGCTGAAGCAATAACGCGATCATCTTTTCCCCTTCCATACGCTGCAATCGTCCCTTGGTCACGTACTATACCTTTCATCTCATCTAATAGATCTACGCCATACACGTTACACATACCACGCTCAAAATAATCCTTGAAATAATTGAGCATCCTTTCTTTGCTTGAGTGAGTAGTCACCCACCCGATACTGTTTGACACCCCGCCAAAGTTGTCATTACGCCGCCAGAGGTAGTGCTGCATATTGGCTAGTACGTTGTATAGGCTGGCAGCATCAGAGCCACCCATAGCGGTTGCCTGCCGTTTAAGGTTACGCATTTCGTTAATGACTGCCTGCCCCGGCCCGTTGACCTCAAGGTTTAGGGTTGAGTTCTTATATGCGCCAGCCAAGTAGCAAATAATCCAAGCAAACTGGTAGGTATTGAGTTCTGATGAGCAAAATTCAGCCACCTGATCTAGCCCATCGGCGTAGCAACGGTAAACCTGTATACAAAAGCGGTCTGCCCAATCAGATGAGCCGTAGGCAGGGTCGGCACCAATCACGTAGAAGGCTGAGTCAATCGGTTCTTCCCAAATCGTCATGGTTGCCAGCCGTGCGGTGCTTTGCAGTAACTCAGTATCTTGAAAGTTTGCCCCCATCGAGAAGCGATAATAGGTAGCGTCTATTGATTTTGCTACTTTCATAGCATCTGTACATCTGCTAGTAGAAAAGAACGATGAGCCTGTCATCACAAAGGCGTAGTCCTCTGTGGGAGGAAACTCTTGGTACATCAAGCCTTCGTCTTTAAGCCCTTCGTGCAGTTTCCAACGCCACCATGCCATCTGGCGGCTATTGATCTCGTAGTTGTAGACCTTTTTAATCTCCCGCGTCCATTCTTTCTCTTCTGCGGAGAGTTTTCCGTCCCAATAGACTCGGTATACGTCTGAATCTGGTTTAGCAACGTAGAGTTGATTGCGCCACCAGCCACAGAATATGGCTCTTTGGGTACGCGCTCTCTTGGCTGTTACCCACATATCATGGAACATATTGAACCCACGGGCGGTGGACTCAAACATATAGTATCTAAGGGGGTTGGTTTCTGCGAGGGAGGCAAGAAGAGAGGCGAGTCCTTCTTCGTCACCCCAAGAAGAAGTCTCAGTGCCGTGCAAGAAAGTGATACCTTTACCGCGTCCCAGTGTGCCTTTTGATCTTGTGCCTGCCACTTGGTAGAACATTCTTGATCGGTTTTTGAGAACCATCTGGTTTCTGTTGTGGGACATGAGGGGTATCTTGTATTCCTTGGGTAGTCCGTCCATGTACATCTGTAGGGTGCTTCTAAACTGTTCACGGTTTTCCTCCGTATCAGTGGTTAGAGTGCCTTGCATACCGGGGTTTAGAAAGTGCCAGTACAAGTCCATCGCAAGGCTGATGGTAGTAATACCTAACTGCCTGCCTTTAAGTACGATAAAAAAATGAATATCGTCTTCTAAACCTTTGGCTACCTCATCGATCACATAGGTCTGAGTACCTAATAGGGTTTCCCCCAAGGTAATCATGCCTTGCTCTTTAGATTCAATCTTTAGGTTGCGGCAAAACTGGTAAAACTTCTTCGTATCAAACTTCATACACGCAGAAGGATCGTTAACCCGTGGCAGTTACGGAATCGTTCATGCACCTGCCATTGTGGGTTTTCTTTCTCAAACTCTTCAATCGCAGGCCACAGTCCTTTGTCTGGACTACCATCATCTACTTCGTTCTTAAACCCCCAAGGGGCATCGGTGTCGTGCATGATGATGTACTTCTTAACCTTGTCTTGATGGAGCGAGAGTTCTAACTTCAACTGCCCGTAGGTATGAAGCGTGTCGATGAAGAGCAGGTCACAGGTGGGTATCTCAATATGGCGGGAGTCTGCCTGCTTAAACTCAATGCTGATGTCAGACAATTTGCACAATTCTTCTAACTTCGGGTTTTGGCAAGAGTTAATATCCACGTAGAGCATCCACTTGCCTTTATAAACACTAGCCTCTAGTCCAGCAGCCAAGGCGTAGGCAGAGCAGCCGCCTCTTACCCCCATCTCAACCACAGATGAACACTCTTGGGCATAGTCTCTAAGGGTAGTAAAGTGTTCCCACATATCGGTGCAGTGGGGTGCAATCTGAGGCAAGACCTTATTTAAGTTTGACAATTTTTAGATACTCCTGTCCCCAAGGGTGGTTAACCATTAACTTATATGTTTCAGCGTGTATACCGCAGTAAGGATAGTCTCCATTAGGCTTAGAGTTTTCCTTATGGATTTTCATAGAACGCCAAAAGTAATCCTTATCCAAATTAGATGCCTGTTTAAACCAATCTTCGGCAATCTTCTTTACATCAATCCCCCGCACAGTCTTGCTCATTTATCCAATTCCGCAATAATCAATCCAAAAACAAACCCCGTCATAACCCCTAACCCAAACACCGCTACTATCACCGCCATCTACTCGTCCTCTACCGGGACATCACGCCACTCACCCTTAATCATCTGGGTTGGCCCCATCCTGACATTGACCGCATTACTCCACCACTGCTGGAGCGTGTACTCCTTACCGTTTTTAACCCATCTGAGTTTGGCAGTAGGTTCCATCTGGTCTGTAATACTCATGCCACCCTCCAGACCCTAACCCCGTCACCTTCCTTGCGGCAGATAAACTTCCTACCCAGCCGTTTACTCTGCCGTCTGTTGGAATTGCAAAGGGACTGCATACTGATCTCAGTCACCCAAAAAGACTCCCCTACCTGCAACTGCTCATAAGGGTAGTTATGCCGCTTTATAGGCTCAGGAATAGGTACATTCTTACTCACTTCATACACCTGTTGCATACGTCCTCCTTAAACGATATGTGCAAATACTACACGAAATACATGATCTAGGTAAAACCTGATTTTTCCTTGGGGCTTGGTTTAGCAGAAGCAGAAATACAAACCCCCCGTCTTTCCGGGGTGTCAGGCTCAACTGTGATCGGCTAGGCATCCCGGTGATCAAACGGGCGACAGTACGGTTTCCATGCCAGCGTTGCCATGTGGCATCGGCAATCTTACAAGAAAACGTGAAATTTCCTTGGGGCGGGGAGGGTAAAGGGGCGCGCTCCCACAAGGGGCGAAACCCAATCGAAAGCCAAGTTTAGGCGGATCAATCGATATTGAATTGATGCAATGCGTAACGCATATGCGTTTGGGTTTACGTCTAGCGCTTGCATGGCCGTTACCCCATAGCGGCTACCCTATGGCATGGGGAATTCCCTAGACGGCCTGAGCGCGATTAAGATCAATCCCCATAGATATCGCTATATCCCCCTTAGTACCTATATATAGGCTATAGACTATACCTATATATAGAAGCATATCTATTAGAAAATACAATGTATGTCATATAGGAAAAGTAAACGATCTAGGCATATATGCCGTTATACTTACTACACCTAATCACTAAAAGGGGGCTTATATGAAATACACGTTAAACGAATTGCCGATTGTCGTTAGTGACATGACGCCTAATTCTGACTTTTATAGTCATTACATTGATTCATGGGAAAACGCTGTGAAGCATAAAAAAACGAATCAAGACTTTATTTGGATTCATTACAGCGGCAATCGTGACACTAGTCGGTGGAAATCCACGCCAAGAGCGCGTCCGTTCCTAGTGGAGCATGTTAGCTCTAAGAATATCGGCTGGAATCGCCTAGGGGCTTTCAAGACGTTAGAAGCCGCGATTGTTTCCGCTATTGAACACGCTAGAAAAGGGGCTTAAAAATGGATCATCAAAAAATCACTGTCTTATTTGCATCACTGCTAGGGCTTTGCATGTTAGGCGTCATGGCATGCACTGTATGGATTCTTTTCACGGGTAACGCTATCGAATTGGCTTTTGGAATGATCTGGAGTGCCGTTAGCGTTTACATATTTATTGATGTATTACGCGACATTAAATAAGGGGCTTAAAAATGAATCATGCACTGAATTACGAGAGCAATCCGCTAACGCTTAGATCTACTATCGCGCTATACGGTACACGCTACGCTTATTGGAAACTACGCGACATGGGCGCATCACGTTATGCCGCCATTCGTTCAATCTTTTTTGCTAAAGGGGTTAAGTAACATGGATATCGCTCAAGTCATCACTGATCGGATCATCACTGAATTAGAGAATGGCACGGCTCCATGGGTTAAACCATGGAAAAACGTTAGAAACGGCAAGCACAATGGACAGCCATGGAATCCGGCTAGCGGCACGGTCTACCGTGGTGCTAACTGGACATTCTTAACCCTTATGGGTAGCACGTTTACCAGTAACGCATGGGTTACGTTCAAACAAGCACAAGCATTAGGGGGAAACATTAAAACCGGGGAAAAGGGTACGCCTATTGTCTTCTGGAAACCCTTAGCCCTTAAGGATAAGACTAACCCCGATCAAATAACGCACGTGCCTATGCTTAAGCATTATTACGTCTTCAATCTAGATCAATGCGAAGACGTAGCGCTACCCGTGCGCGAAGAATTAGCGCCGGAAACATGGGAGCCATGCGAAAAGGCCCAATCGCTAACCGATACCCTGAAACTATCTGGCGGCCTACACCATGGGGGAAACGAAGCGTTTTTTAGGCCGTCTAATGATTCGATCCATATGCCGGAAAAATCCCAATTCGCGAGCCGGGAATCCTATTATGCGACTCTATTGCATGAGTCGATCCATGCTACGGGCCATAAATCCCGGTTAGATCGTGAAAAGGGTAAGCGTTTCGGGGATCATGCTTACGCTTACGAGGAATTAATCGCGGAATTAGGCGCGGCTATGCTTTGCGCCCATTGCGGCCTAGACGGGGATCTACGCCATGCGGCATATATTGAGTCATGGCTAAAAGCACTCAAGAATGACAAAAAATTCATTA
>Ga0172367_10010171_pt1 | contig 10174 bp, 8 predicted proteins | sample Lak10m_FD_114542 | JGI IMG/M metagenome (GOLD analysis project Ga0172367, IMG submission 114542) | Freshwater microbial communities from Kabuno Bay, South-Kivu, Congo - kab_022012_10m | ecosystem: Environmental > Aquatic > Freshwater > Lake | place: Democratic Republic of the Congo: South-Kivu...
CGGCGGCGAAATCCTCGCGGGTGTTCAGCACGCCCCAGGTGTTGATCTCGGCGTTGCGATAGAACAGGCGGGCGCCGTCGTCCAGTTCGGCCTGGGCCATCAGGGGGTCCAGCCCGGCCCAGGCGTCGACGTCGCCCTTGGCCAGGGCCAGCCGGCCGTCCTGGTGCTGCAGCAGCACGATCTTGACGTCCTTTTCCGTCAGGCCGTTCTCGGCCAGGGTGCGGATCAGGAAGATGTGCGGGTCGGTGCCGCGGGTGGCGGCGATGCGCTTGCCCTTCAGGTCGGCGACCTTGGCGATGGCGGAATCCTTGCCCGCCACCAGGGCGGTCCATTCCGGCCGGGAATAGACATAGACCGACTTGACCGGATTGCCGTTGATGCGGGCCAGCAGGGCGGCGGCCCCGGCGGACGAGCCGAAATCCAGGCTTTTGGCGTTGAGATATTCCAAGGCCTTGTTCGAGCCCAGCGACTGCACCCAGCGGACCTTGATGCCGTCCTTCTTCAGCTCTTCCTCAAGCCAGCCCTTTTCCTTGAGGACCAGGCTGACCGGGCTGTAATAGGCGAAATCGATCTTCACCTCGTCGACCTTGTCGGCGGCAACGGCAGCGGCCGAGCCGAACAGAACGGCGGCGGCGGCGATGGCGCGCAGGGGGCGGAACCAGGAATGGAGAGCGGACATGGGAACTCCGTTGCTCATGTGATCTCTGACGGGATCAGACTACACACCGAATAGATTTTGACAATAAAAATGTGAAATATTTAAATTTCACACTTCATTTTCGGCAAATATCCGGATCCGCCGGGCGGTCAGCCCCACCGGCTGACCGGGACGCAGGGCCAGGCGGGCATGGGTTTCGCGGTCGATGGCCGCTTCGACGGCGGTACCGTCGGCCAGGGCCAGATCCAGGCGGACCACCGGCCCCAGCACCACCTGATGGCGGATGGCGGCGACCGGATCGGCCAGATCGACGTCGATCTCGTGCGGGCGGATGAACGCCACGCCCGGCCCGTCGGGAATTCCTGGCGCCGCGACCCGCCAATGGCCCACCCGGGCGACGCCGCCCGCGATGCTGGCCTCCAGGCGGTTGGCGTTGCCCAGGAACTGAAAGACGAACGGCGTCGCCGGATTGTCGTAGATCTCGGCCGGGCTGCCGATCTGTTCGATCCGCCCCTTGCTCATCACCACCACCTCGTCGGCCAATTCCAGGGCTTCTTCCTGGTCGTGGGTGACGAACACGCTCGTCAGCCCCATCTCGTCGTGCAATTGCCGCAGCCAGCGGCGCAGATCCTTGCGAACCTGGGCGTCCAGGGCGCCGAACGGCTCGTCCAGCAGCAGCAGGCGGGGTTCGACCGCCAGGGCGCGGGCCAGGGCGACACGCTGGCGCTGGCCGCCGGACAATTGCGACGGATAGCGCCCGGCCAGACCGCCCAGTTGCACCAGATCCAGCAGGGTCCCCACCCGCCGGGCGATCTCGGCCTTGGCCGGCTTGCCGGGGCCTTTCCTGACGTTCAGGCCGAAGGCCACGTTCTCGGTCACGCTCATGTGGCGGAACAGGGCGTAATGCTGGAACACGAAACCGACGCGGCGGTCGCGGGTCTTCACGGCGGTGGCGTCCAGACCGTCCAGATGCACGGAACCGGCATCGGGGTGGTCCAGACCGGCCAGGATGCGCAAAAGCGTGGTCTTGCCCGAACCCGACGGCCCCAGCAGGGCCACCAGCCTGCCGTCGGGAACCGCCAGCGAGACGTCGTCCAGGGCGGTGAAGGCGCCGAAGCGTTTGGTGAGATGCTCGACGTGGATCATCGCGTCAATGCCGTGCCGCGGCCGCGAGTTCGTCCCTGTGCCACCATTCGAGGGCACTTTTGGCCCCCAGGGTGACCAGAGCGAGGACAGCCAGCAGCGAGGCGACCGCGAAGGCGCCGACGAAATCATATTCATTGTAAAGAATCTCCACATGCAGCGGCATGGTGTTGGTCAGTCCGCGGATATGTCCCGACACCACCGAAACGGCGCCGAATTCCCCCATCGCCCGGGCGTTGCACAGCAGCACGCCGTACAGCAGCCCCCATTTGACATTGGGCAGCGTCACCGAGAGAAAGGTGCGAAGCCCGCCCGCCCCCAGGGTCAGGGCGGCTTCCTCCTCGTCGCGCCCCTGCTGTTCCATCAGCGGGATCAGTTCGCGGGCGACGAACGGGAAGGTGACGAAGATGGTGGCCAGCACGATGCCGGGCACGGCGAAAACGATCCTGACGCCGTGGTCGCGCAAGGCTTCGCCGAACAGCCCCTGCGCGCCGAACAGCAGGACGTAGATCAGGCCGGAGATCACCGGCGACACCGAAAACGGCAAATCGATCAGCGACACCAGCCAGGCCTTGCCGGCAAAGTCGAACTTGGCGATGGCCCAACTGGCGCACAGACCGAAGATCAGGTTCAGCGGCACGGCGATGGCGGCGACGATCAGGGTCAGCCGGATCGCGGCCAGGGTGTCCTCTCCGCCCAGGCTGGCGGCATAGGCGCCGACCCCCTTGCGCAGCGCCTCGGTCAGCACCGCGGCCAGGGGCAGGGCCAGGAAGGCCAGCAGGAAGGTCAGGGCCAGCGCGGTCAGCGACCAGCGGACCCAGGCCGGGTCCTTGAGGGCGGCGCGGTTCACGAGGCTGCTCCCATTCGTTGGCGGTTCCACTTCTGCAGCAGGTTGACCGCCAGCAGCATGGCGAACGACACCAGCAGCATCAGGGCGGCGATGGCGGTGGCGCCGACATAATCGTATTGTTCGAGTTTGGTGACGATCAGCAGCGGCACGATTTCCGACACGCCCGGCAGGTTTCCGGCGATGAAGATGATCGAGCCGTATTCCCCCTCGGCCCGCGCGAACGACAGCGATATGCCGGTCAGCAGCGCCGGACCGACGGCCGGCAGCACCACCAGCCGGAAGGTCTGCGGCCGCGACGCCCCCAGGGATGCCGCCGCTTCCTCCAGTTCCGCGTCGACATCCTGCAGCACCGGCTCGACGGTGCGCACCACGAAGGGCACGCCGATGAAGATCATGGCCACCACCACGCCCAGCGGCGTGAAGGCGACCTGGACCGGCAGGAACCGGCCGATCCAGCCGGCGGGGGCATAAAGGGCGGTCAGGGCGATGCCGGCGACGGCGGTGGGCAGGGCGAAGGGCAGATCGATCAAGGCATCGACCAGCTTGCGGCCGGGAAAGGAATAGCGCACCAGCACCCAGGCGATCAGCAGTCCGAACAATCCGTTGACCAGGGCGGCGGCCAATGCCCCGCCGAACGACAGCTTGAACGCGGCCAGCACCCGGGCGTCGGTCAGCGTGTCGAGCCACTGCGCGGCACCCATGCCGGCCGCCTTGAGGACCAGGGCGGCCAGCGGGATCAGCACCACCAGCGACAGATAGGCCAGCGCCAGCCCCAGCGTCGGCGCGAAGCCGGGGATGATGCGTCGGGCGATCCCTTTCGCCATTACTTCCTCGCCATGATGCGGTCGAAGGTGCCGCCATCGGCGAAATGCTCTTTCTGGGCCTTGCCCCAGCCGCCGAACACGTCGGCGATGGTGAACAGGCGGACGGAATGGAAGTCGCCGGCATACTTCTTCTGGGCGTCGGGATCACGCGGCCGGTAATGGTGCCGGGCCGCGATCTCCTGGCCCTCGGGGGTGTAGAGGAAGTTCAGATAGGCCTCGGCGACCGCCCGCGTGCCGCGGCGGTCGACCACCTTGTCCACCACCGCCACCGGCGGTTCGGCCAGGATCGACAGGCTGGGCACCACCACTTCGAATCCGCCGCCGAATTCCTTGTTGGCCAGGATCGCCTCGTTCTCCCACGACAGGAAGACATCGCCCAGCCCGCGCTGGGCAAAGGTGGTCAGCGCACCGCGGGCGCCGGAATCCAGCACCGGGACATGCCTGAACAGCTCGGCAACGAAGGCTTCGGCCTTGGCCTGGTCGCCATTGTTCTTGTCGAGGGCGAAGCCCCAGGCGGCCAGGTAGTTCCAGCGCGCACCGCCCGACGTCTTGGGATTGGGGGTGATCACCTGCACGCCCGGCCGGATCAGGTCGTCCCAATCCCTGATGGCCTTGGGATTGCCCTTCTTGACCAGGAAGACGATCGTCGAGGTGTAGGGCGAGCTGTTGTAGGGCAGGCGCGTCTGCCAATCGGGGGCCAGCAGCTTGCCCTTCTCGGCCACCGCGTCGATGTCGTAGGCAAGCGCCAGGGTCACCACGTCGGCCTCCAGCCCGTCGATCACCGCACGCCCCTGCTTGCCCGAGCCGCCGTGCGACTGGTTGACCTTGGCCTCCTCGCCGCCCGTTGCCTTCCAGTGGCGGACGAAAGCGGCGTTGACGTCCTGGTAAAGCTCACGCGTCGGATCGTAGGACACGTTCAGCAAGGTCCTGGTCTCGGCAGCCCGAGCGTCCCCCACCACCAAGGCCGAGGCGGCAGCCAGACCGCCCGCCGCCGCCAGTCCGATGGCGAAACGCCCGATATCCCTGAACAACAGCCAATTCATGTCAGCCCCCATCGGTTCATGCGACAATTCTGATCTAAAGTCTATAAATCTATAGACTATTATTTACAGGAGAGTCAAACATCCTGTGGCGGCCGCCAGAAATCAGTGTCCGGCAAAGGTGCGTCCCTGTATGAAGTCGCCATCCTCGCAGCGTCAGGGAGGGGCAAGCAGCGTGGAGCCATCCATCGAGCCAGGGCAGCCGGACGGAGAAACACCCCCGCTGGTCGGGCTGGTGCCGCTGGACGACGCCTGGCTATGGCAGTCCCTGCCAGACGCCCTGGATGACGAGGAGGCCTGGGCCGCCCTGAACGACGGCCGGCGCAACGCCCTGGCCCCCGCCGTGGCGACCATCGCCCCGGAACAGTTCGACACCTTGTGCCGGGCCGTCGCCGCCCTGGACCGCGCCCTGCGTCCCGCCGCCCCGCCGGTCCCGGCGGCCGGCGTTCTGGGCTACGACTTTCACCTGACCCCCACCGGACCGCGTCTGATCGAGATCAACACCAATCCCGGCGGCCTGCTGCTGGCCCTGGCCCAGGCCCGCGCCTGCCGCCCCCGCCTGCCGGGTCTGCAGCCGGCCGGACCGCCGCCCGAGGATGGCGAAATCCTGGCGGCCCGGGCCTTTCTGGGGCCGTGCCGCCGCATCGCCATCGTCGACGACCAGCCCGCGCGGCAGTTCCTGTATCCCGAATTTCTGCTGTATCGGCGCCTGTTCCGGCGCCTGGGGGCATCCGCCGCCATCCTGGACGGCGAGACGCTGGACGAAGCCGCCCTGGCCCGGCTGGACGGCGTCTACAACCGCCTGACCGACTTCGCCCTGACGGCGCCGTGCCATGCGCCGCTGGCCGCGGCCTGGCGGCAGGGCCGCCTGCGCCTGACCCCCGATTGCACGGCGCACGCCGTCTATTCCGACAAGCGGCGGCTGGCCGGGCTGTGCGCCGACCCGGCGGTGACGGGCTGGATCCCCCGGACCGTGGCGGCCAGTCCCGACCTGTGGGAAACGCTGTGGCGCGACCGCCGCAACCTGTTCTTCAAGCCGGCCCTGGGCTATGCCGGCAAGGGGGCCTATCGCGGCGACAAGATCAGCCGGACCACCTGGGACAGTCTGCGCCCCGAGGATTACGTCGCCCAGGCGACCGTCCCGCCGCCGGTCGTCGCCGGCGGCCTGAAAGTGGACATCCGCCTGTTCGCGGTGGACGGCATCCCCCTCGCCGCCGCCGCCCGGCTGTATCGCGGGCAGACCACCAATTTCCGTTCGGCCGGCGGCGGGCTGGCGGCGGTCTTCATCGATCCGGGCTGACCGGACCGGACGCGGCTATTTCAGGGTCTTCAGATAGGCGATGGCGGCCTGACGCTCGGCGGCATCCTTGACCAGCAGGGTCATCTTGCTTTTGGCGGCGCCGCCGGTCTTGTCCGACAGGAAGGCCGAAGGATTTTCCAGATAGGCCATCAGGGCGGCATCGTCCCAGACGACGGCCTTGCCCGCCAGTTCGGGAACGGTCGCCGGCCGGCCGTAGACGCCGAACAGGTTCGGCCCGATCTTCTTGGCCCCGCCGCTTTCGAAGGTATGGCAGGCCACGCACTTCTTCACCGCACCGGCATCCTGGGCAAGAACCGGGGAAACGGCCGTCGCGGCAAGCACCGCGGCCAGCATCCAAGCACCCTTCATCACGTCACCTCGCAGACGATTCAGTCGATGGGCAAAATCCTAGCGCGAGAGACCCTTGCCGGATAGGGGGTATTTGTCATGGGTGGCGAAGGTCAGTTCAAGGCGCCCCGCAACACGGCCCAGCACAAGACGTGTCCCGAGACGCTGGACGGAAACACCCGGTGGAGCCGAAACCAGGGACAGATGCTCCGGAATCTCCAGCGTCAATCCCTGCAGCGGCTGTGGAACGGCAAGGGACAGCACCACGCGCCCGCCCTTTTCGGCGGCATCCGCCGCGACCATGTCGCGGGCGGCCCACCATTCGCCGAACTGTTCGACCGAACCGTACCAGACGCCGTTGCCCTGGGCCTGGACGAAGCGTTTTTCGAAGTCCAGCTTCTGCCCCAGGATGTCGGGATGAATGAGAACGACGAACAGCCCGCCATACCGCTTCAGCCGCTCGGCCAGGGCAAGCGCTTGCGGCAGCCGGTCGATCATCGGGCCGTCCAGTTCATCCTCGATCGTCACCGGAAATTCGAAGATCGGCGTTTCCGCCGCGTTCTCGCGGTTGTAGGTCAGCTGAAAGGGCAGATGCGTGAGGGAATCGTTCGCCGTCACCGACGAACTGAACCGGAAGCCCGTCGCCGCCAGGGCCTGGGGCAGGGCGAAGGGATTGGCCAGATGGCCGGGGCGGAAAGAGGAAACGCGGGTATCGGGCAGCAGATGCTCCAGCAGGAAGCGGCTGACGCGCAACTCGCCCAGGATCGTGCCGTTTTCGGCGACCATCTTGCTTCGCACGAAGGGCACATAGTCCGGATAACGCTCGGCCCCGTCGCCAAGCGGGAACGTCCTGAAGGCCCGGGTATGGGAGATCGTATGGCTGCCCACCTCCATGCCCGCGGCGCGCAGCTTGAGCAGACGGGCCACGCCTTCATCCGTGAAGAACAGGTCGTCGTTCCAGTCGCGGACGTATTTGACCTGCATGAAATAGGTGGCCGAAAGCCCCCGGTCCCGTTCGAAGGCCGCATAGTCCAGGGCATTGGCGAGCGAGCGCGTATAATCGACGTCGTGGGTCAGCAGGACGGCCAGGGGCTTGCCGTCGGGGACGGTCGCCAGCGTGACCGCGTTCGGCTCGCCCGATCGGTAGATGTTGCGGATGCAGCGCAAAAGGACGTCCAGGGTCGGCTCGAACCCGTTGACATAGTGACGGGCGATGTCCTGCTGGCGGTTGCCGTAGCCGCGGGCCAGCAGATAGCCGATGTCCGGGCCAAGGGCATAGGCGCGGCCGCCGGCATCGGCCAGGATCGCGGCACGGCCGTCCTCGTAGACGGCCAGGGGCGGACGGCGCGGATTGGAATAGGCGTAGCTGCCGACCGGCGGCACCTGCGGGCCGGCGATCCGGATGGTGGTCTCGGCCGGGTCGTCCAGCCCGCGTGCCGGCACCGAATCGCCCTGGAAGCGCAATTGCGTCGCCGGCACCGGCTGCGCCTCGTCGAAGCCGAACAGGGCGTCGAGGCCCCCGCCCAGGACATGCTGCGCAATCAGCGTGCCGCCCTGCAGGGGAAAGGCGGCCAGGGCCTTCAGCGCCTCGGGGGTGAGCAGGCGGCCGCTGACGGCCGGGTACGCGAAGACCACGCGATGGGCCAGGGCCTCCCGGTAATCGTCGGTGATGGTGAAGGGAACGCCGATGGTTCGCAGCCCGTGCGCCAGGGCCAGCCAATTGGAAGCGGGATCGGTCAGCAGAATGGCAAGGCGGCTGGTGCCTCCCCCGCGGAACCGCCGCCAGTCGGCGGGGACGGGATCGGGAATGACCGTCGTGTCGTCCGGCCCCGAGACATTGTTGAATTTATAGGTCTTCGCCCCGCCGAGGCTGACGATCCCCCGCCAGAGCGAGCCGTATCCCGTGCCTTCCCGCTGCCACAGCACCAGCGCCGCCACGATGACGGCAGCAATCGCCACAAATGATAGTCGTCGCATCGGGGTCCCGGTCTCCGCCTATTGCCCGCCGATAAGCCGGATCGCTCAATCCATACCATGAATCGCCATGCCCAGGAACGAGGGCCACGGCTTCATCTCCGCCTCCAGCGCACGCAGCAATTCCGGGGCCCGGTCCCAGTCCCCGTGAAACGTCAGCGCCCGCCCTGGCGCGATGGACCCGCCGATGAACGAAAGGGCGGGACCAGCCGGGTTCCGGGCGGGCCGGTCCAGCAGGACCAGGGCATCCCCGCCATCCAGGGGAACCCGCCACAGCTCGCCGTCCCCGGTGTCGGCGGGTCTGTAGATCCGGATTTCCTCGTCGGGCAGCGGGCCGAACTCCACCGCGATGCGAACCCCACGCCGCTTTTCCGCACCCCACGCCAGGAACGGCAGGGCACCGTCGACGATCCGGCCGGTATCGGTCCGGTAATCCATGACCGCAATGCTGCCGATTTCGGGGGCCAGGCGGTCGAGGATGCGCCCCAGGCGCAGGGAAGACCCGAACCAGACCGGCACCGCCACTTCCACCGGCAGCCCCGCCGCAGCCGTGGCGATGGCGTTGACCGTTTCCACATAGGCCGCGTCCCAGGCCGGCGCATCCTGGGAATATCCCGGCAGCAGATAGGGCTCGATGTCCAATTGCAGGCCGGCCAAGCGCCGGCCGGGGGGGCTGGCCGCGTTGTAGGCGGCATAAAGGCGCGCCCACCGCTCGAAACGCGGCCGCTCGGACGGCAGCACGGCATGCGGATCGCCGAAGACCGCCCACACGGCAATGCCCCGGGCCGCCGCCGCGGCAATGAAGTCGCCCAGTCCGTCCGCCTGCTCGACCGCCCCGTCGCCCAGGGGGACGGTGATGTAGACCACGCCGGCCTTGTGGCGCGCCAGCCGCTCGAACAGATCGGCCGACGCCTCGCGCCAGGCGGACGGCCGCCACATCCATGCGGCGGTCTCGGTCGTCCGGGCCGGCGCGCGCGGCGCCAGCTCGATGGCGGAAACATCCAGCGTCCCGCCTGCGGGAGGACAGGTCACGGTGACGGAAAAATCCGGACCGTCCCGGGGAAGGTCGGGAAGCGGACGCTCCGTCACCGCTTCCTCCAGCGACCCGAGCAGCAGGGGGTCTTCCCGCCGCTGCCGTCCGGCGTCGGAGAAGCCGAGCAGCCAGCCGCGCCCGTCCGTCCCGACCCGCACCCGGACCGACAGCCCGGTCGACGCCGGCAAGGTCCGCCCCGGATGGCGGAAAAGGAAACCGGCGGGCTTTTCTCCCGGGCGGCAGGTCAGGCTGACCCGATCCGCGCGGCGGTCGACGCCGCCGCGCTCTTCGTCTCCGAATGGCCGGATGTCGAGCATGGGCAGGATATCGACGGCCAGGGGCATCGGCCTGTGCTCGGCCTGCCGGCTCCCGGCGGGCTCCACCACGGGCTGGATGTCCGACACGTCGAACCCGGCCGAACCGGCAAGCCCCTGCAGGGTCAGCCCCTGCCCGAATGATCCCGCCATCGCCGGCAGCGGCCCGAACCAAACGACATGGCCCATGTCGACGGGCACCGCCCTGCCCCGGCAACCTTGCGCGGGCGCGCCCGTCCCCAGCGTCAGCCACCGCCGGTCGCCACGCGGCTGATAGACCGGCCGGGAAGGACGAAGCGGCCCGCCGGCCTCGGCGCACCAGCCGATCCACGCGCCGCCGCCGCCCGCCGCTTCGGCAGAGGCCGCCGGTCCCGTCACGATTGAAAGAAAAGCGGCGCACCAAAGGACGACCGCCACCCACCTTGCCGGATTGCCCATGAATCAAAGACCGTTCGATGACCAGGCCAGAGTGGAACGAATAAGGCGATCGGGGGTGGAATTGCCAGGATAATCCGGGCCACCGCGGCGCCCTGGGGACGTGACCGTCGTCAAGCCATTTCCCCGCCGGTCAGGGCTCCGAACTCAGGTTACGGAAGGGTAAATTTTTGACGTCATGCCCGCGCAGGCGGGCATCCAACCGACGGGAGCCGTCAGGCAATGTCTTCGCAGAGATCGCGCCACTGGGGGTTC
>Ga0172367_10010173_pt1 | contig 10172 bp, 8 predicted proteins | sample Lak10m_FD_114542 | JGI IMG/M metagenome (GOLD analysis project Ga0172367, IMG submission 114542) | Freshwater microbial communities from Kabuno Bay, South-Kivu, Congo - kab_022012_10m | ecosystem: Environmental > Aquatic > Freshwater > Lake | place: Democratic Republic of the Congo: South-Kivu...
CCAAATCACAACAGCCGCTTTCGATGTCACCTGGAGAACAATTGATCGACCTTGTCCATGTCGACGATGTAATGCGCGCCTACATTAGGGCTGCCGAGGCTCTACAAGAGCAAATTGGCGGCCTTACTTGTTACGGTGTGTCTTCGGGGGAACCTATGCGGCTGATCGACTTAGTCGCGGCCTTTCAAAAGACTACTAAGACCATGTTGCCGATCAACTTTGGTGGTCAACCATACCGGCCACGTGAGGTCATGGTGCCTTGGACCGAGTTCCAATCCTTACCCGGATGGCGCCCACACGTACAGTTCCAACAGGGAATTATGCAAACTCGGCCGGTATCGTCCACGGATATTTGAATCATGGCAAAACCGGTCACAAAACTCGATTTACTTTGGGGCTACACGGCAACTGCCCTCAATATCGGTGCTGGACTGATCCTCTTGCCGGTTATCCTGCGCTACCTACCTTCCGAAGATGTTGGCCTGTGGTTTGTGTTCATGACGCTAGCCAGTCTCGCCCAATTGCTAGAAATGGGCTTCCATCCTACATTGGCACGAAATTCAGCTTACGTATATGCTGGTGCACAAAACCTTAGGAAGGTTGGGATTTCAGGCGAAAGTGGCAACCTGGGCGACATCAACCTGAAATTACTCGATGCTCTCGTAATGGCTGCACGCCGGATATATCGATATGTTGCATTTATAGCAACTATTGTTCTTTTGTTTGGTGGTACCTATTACATCACACAATTGCTGACACCATCTCAGGACCGCGTTACTAGCATCCTTGCTTGGTTGACCTTTGCCAGTGGCTATATCGCAAATTTTTACTTCGGCTACATCAATGGACTACTGCAGGGGCGAGGCGATATTACTGAAGCTAACAAAGTCGTGGTGATTTCAAGAACTGGATTGATTTTACTAGGTGGATCGGCAGTCGTCATGGGCTACGGTATGCTAGGACTCGGTGTTGCCGCCATGCTAGCTGCCGTCATGGGTCGTGTTGTGGCCTATCGATTTTTTTATGCTAAATATAACCCTGTAGTTCATGCTAGCAACATAGAAATAGATGATTCAGTTCGTGAATTAATCAAAACGTTATGGCACAACGCCAGCCGCCTCGGAGTTGTTCAGCTTAGCGCGTTTCTAATTCAGCGTGGCAACATACTTATCGCATCCAGCTTCTTTGGCCTCGCCGCAGCGGCAAGTTACGGAATGACCATCACTGTATTGATGACGCTCTTGGGACTTGCGATGGTTATATGTTCGATCCAAATACCATATATGAGCGCTCTTCAAGCGAAGGGCGACCGCGATGCTCTTGCACGTGTCTATGGCCAGATAACTTTTTTGGGCTGGTCGATCTTTACTGTAGGGCTGTTTGTCCTGGTAGTGTTAGGAGATTTATTGCTCAATTTCATCGGCAGTAAAACCGAACTCTTGCCAACATGGCCACTATTACTACTCGGATTCATATTTCTTCTGGAAGTGAATCACAGTATTGCTGCGACTTACCTAACTACAATGAATCGAATTCCATTTGTTTATTCTTCGCTCCTCTCTGGATTAGGAGTTTTGGTTTTGGCTATATTAACAATCGAGCCGTTTGGGGTTTTAGGATTAATCGCTGCCCAAGGTGTGGTGCAGCTCACTTATAACAACTGGAAATGGCCTAGGATGGTCAGGGAGGAACTTAACTTCACTTGGACTGATTTGATGGCATCGGCAGTGTCACGCCTATTTCAAACATTATCGAAGAAGAACATACTGTGAAAACTTTAAATCACACTGGCTTCTGAAATTAATTTAAAAATGTACGCTCCAACACGCTTAGTCTACGCCAGCTCAGAAACCGAAATTCCTTTGGTGTCAATCATAATCCCGACCTATCGACGGGAATCCATGCTGAAGGAGGCGCTGACTAGCGCATTATTACAAGATACTAAGGCCCCGATCGAAATCATCGTCGTAGACAATGACCCGGAAAGTGCGGCTTCTATTCTAGCAAAAGTACCACACCAGCAATCGCGTCATCAGTTGAGATACTATGTAAACTCCGCAAATATAGGAATGTTCGGGAATTGGAACCAAGGACTTTCTTTGGCAAAAGGGCGTTGGTTGAGCTTTCTACATGACGATGACTGGCTCGCACCGCAGTTTGTATCAGATATGTTGCCATTGATGCAAGATGGTGTCGAGTTCGCAGTTTGCCAAGTAAAGGCTGGCAATCTCGGTTACGAACCTGGAATTCTGCCCCGGCGCAGAGACAGTGATAGCGTGTCATTGCTTACGATAGACGATTTAGTTTACACAAACCCTTCTCCCGCACCTGGCCTACTTCTGTCACGTGAGAAGCTTATCGACATTGGGGGGTTCGATCCTGATACTTACCCCTCGGGTGACTACTTGACGTACACGCGTTGCGCACGCAGTGTTATTTCGGTTCGTCTCAACCGCACGCTGGCCTACTATAGGATGAGTGACAGCCAAACATTTAAGGAAAATACTTTGCAGTTGATGATTGAACAATCAGACCGAATTAAACGCGAACTTTTATCAAATGCGCAAGGGCTATCGACGATTACATACGTACTTAGTATGGCTTACTGGTTTAGGATCGCTCGTGAGCATGCAACCGATCTCTCGCTGTTGAAATTTGACTGGCGACTAAAAACAGCCTTAGCTATTTCTCGTGTTCAACCACTCTTGCGCGTTTCTAAAGGAGTAAGACTACTCATTAAATTCCTGATCAGAAAAGAATGGAAGCCGTCGAGGTCATGAGAGTCGCCTACTTATCTCCCCACTTGAGTACAGAAACTACTGGTGGCACCCAGGTTGCAAAGACAAACCTTGCGTTGCTGAACATGCTGAGCAGAGACCAAGTTCGGGCCTATGCAGCAAGTCGGTATCCTATGCCGGATGTCAGTGCTCTAACCACTTCACAAAGTACATTTGGCACTGCTTGGGCGAATCTTCACGGATTATGCGCAACGCTAGCACATAAAGGAAGGGATAAATTCCTTATAGATATTAAAAAAATAAATCCAGATATAATCTGGCTCGACTCATCATTGTTCGGCGGCCTAATAAAATATCTCCGGGAATGTGCGCCTAACGCTAAAATATTCACATTCTTCCATAACGTTGAGATAGATTTACTCACACAACGGATTAAAAGAGGTGCAATTCAGTATCTCCCGGCATGGGCAGCCACTTACCTCAATGAATTAAATAGCGTCAAGGAATCAGATGTAATTGTATCGATTAGTAATATTGACGCAGCTCGAATTGGTCAGATGTATGGAAGATTTGACGCACAAAAACACCCTGTTTGTTTAAAAAAAACAGCAGGAGTGACTGCGTCATGGTCGAATACAAATGAAGTGTTATTTGTTGGATCCCAATTTGGGCCGAATATTGAAGGGGCGAATTTCTTAAACGAACATGTCGCACCAATACTAAAAACAAAGCGTATTTTAGTGGCTGGGAAAGGCTTGGAGAAGCACTTAATTGCGCCACGCCATCACAATATTGAATTTCTGGGGTTTGTTGAAGATCTTTCGGTACTTTACCGTCGTAGTAGAGCAACCCTAGCGCCAATATTTTCAGGTGGTGGTATGAAGGTAAAATTAGCAGAGTCGCTAATGCACGGCCGTCCGGTTATATCAACTAATTTTGCTGCTATTGGTTACGAAAAAGCAAGTAAAGACTCGATTTTATTAGCTAATACTGCTCAGGATTTCGCAAATGCAATTGAAACATGGGCGCCAACCGATTTGGATAGTCCGGGAAGAGACTTTGATGAATATTATTCATTTGAAGCAGGTTTGCGAAATTTATGCCAAATAATTAACATTGTTTAAGTACTTGATTAAATGTTCAAGCCATTCAGTTTGTTGATCGCAATCGTTGGACTCTACTTGCTTTTCCCGGTTCTGGGTTTTGGAATATTTCCTGAATATTTCGATTTTTCGGACAGTTTGGAGAACTTTGCAATTCTTGGCGCCTATATTTTTATTATGCTGCTTTCAGCATTAGCCGGAAAACAGGTCGAGAGCATAGGTCATACACACCAAAGTGGCGCATCAAGAAATCGAATGCTCGAAAAGTGGTCCTCGAGAAGCGTAGAAGCCAGGGCGTTAATATTTGTGGCCATTCTTTCGGGAATTTCTTTGACCGGAATGCTGTTAGTCATAACCATCAGTGGCATGTTCAGCCCCGAGTTTTCACCTCATGAGATGCGAATGAATATCGCCTCCAGCGGCAATCTAGTGCTGACTATTATATATAATTTCACATTATTGTTAATAATAGTAACAACTAATTTAACCCTTCTTTCGATCAAAAAGTCTAATAAGAAAACATATTTTAGGTGTGTGTTACTTATTGACTTTTTGCTAATCATTGCTACAGGTCAGCGCAGTATGATAATGCTGGCGATATGCTCTTATTTGCTCCTTCAAGAATTTTCCGAAAAAAGAAGATTGGGTATAAGAGCCTTGCTAACCCTCTTGTTTGGACTTGCCTTCGTCATTTTTCTTGGGGTGGTGAGACAAGGCGACGAGTATAGTTATGCGTCAATGATATGGCAAGCATCTGTTCGCTTTGATCTTTTTTATCCTCAATTTTTTAATTTCCTTGATGTTTATCGCGGTCTTCGCGATATTGGGTATGGCTATTTTCATTTTACTTATCCACTCCAAATAATTCCAAGTTCTGTCTTGCATTCAAAGCCTGAAACTTTCTTGCACTTCATTAACCGAGACTTGATGAATATCTCTGAAGGCACGGGAAATGATTTTACTGCTTTCGCCGAATTTATTTACAACTATGGTGTTGTATTTGGCCTCTTTTTCTTTTCAATATTTTGTTTTTTTATGTCATTTATAATACACAGGATGTATCGTCTAGCTCGTAATAACCCAATCTACTTTGCTCTTTATTTTCCCATTTTTTTGGTTTATCTGTCTCTTGTTCTATTGACCGGTATTTCAAATCAAGCCCATATTTTTGCTGTTGCCGGTCTGCTTCTTGCTGTTGTTCCGTGTAAACTCTTTGTGAGTTACACAAAGTTCAATAAGCGAGGGGTCTATAATTATAGCAATAGAAATGTTCTAGTTGTCTAAGGTTCCATGTCTAAAATCAAAATTCATTTGAGCGCTTTTGGCATACATGTAGGGGGCGGACTTATCCTTCTGCGATCGCTTTTACCCTACATTTACGACAGACTAGAAGGTATTGCTCTTGATGGACGACTCGCACGAGAGAGTTTTAGTGAGTTCGAAAAAAATATTACGTGGATACCAAAGAGGTTCTTGTCTAGACTGCTATCAGTAAATAAACTCGCGCGAAATTGCAAAAAGGCTGAGGTTTTATTTTGTTTTAATAGCCTTCCGCCGTTAGTAAAATGCCATGGGAGGGTAATCGTGTATGTGCATGCCCCGCATTTTGTTGGTCTTCATGTCGGCATTAAATACGATCTCATCTCGAGAATCAGATTCTTGGTAGAGCGATTGTGGTTTCGAATCGGGGCTAAACACGTAAATGAGTTTTGGGTTCAAACTGAGTCTATGCAGCGCGCTCTTTTAGAGAGTTTTCCTGACACGATAGTTCGATTAATGCCGTTTGTGGATGAGGATCTTGCAAAATCGTTGCGTTCTTTGAAATCTGATGAAAAACCGCTTCACAGGCATCCCTCAGTATACTTCTATCCTGCTGATGGCGTGGGGCACAAAAATCACTTAGTACTGCTTCAGGCTTGGGAATATCTTGCGTCTAAACATGGTAATGATTGTCCAAAATTGTTATTGACTCTTAATTTGCAGATATTTTCTCAAGCATGCAAGATGGCTTCGATATCAGATGCGGTGCCTCATATTATTAATTTGGGCCCATTGAAACGAGAGGAAGTCTTTAAGACATTGAGGGATTCCAATGGTTTGATTTTTCCATCAAGAGCAGAAACATTTGGGTTGCCACTTTTGGAAGCAATGGCAACTAGAACTTCTATCTTGGCATCGGAGCTTGATTTTAGTCGTGACGTATGCACGCCCGATCAAACCTTCGATCCATGCTCTTGGCTCTCGATTGCGCGTGCTGTTGAACGTCATATTGGTCTAATTCAAATTTTCCCGAACTATCTTTCAGCGGCTGAAATTGCAGATGAAATTAAGTGAGCTTAATTAAATGAATAACATATATGTTGTTTTCCATAACGACCATGGTGCGATCCGATCCGGCGCATGGGTAAATTTTGTATGATCATGGAGTAATTGACATGTTTTCTAATAAAGTTCTTTTAATAACTGGTGGCACTGGCTCATTCGGTAATGCTGTGTTGCGACGTTTTCTAGATTCTGATTTGAAAGAAATCCGTATTTTTAGTCGCGATGAGAAGAAACAAGATGATATGCGGCGGAGATATAAGAGCGACAAGCTAAAGTTCTATATTGGTGATGTCCGCGATTTTCAATCGGTATTGAATGCGGCCCGTGGTGCTGACTTCGTTTACCATGCAGCAGCACTCAAACAGGTTCCTTCTTGCGAGTTTTATCCGCTTGAAGCGGTCAAAACCAATGTTCTTGGTACCGAAAATGTCCTAGAGGCGGCTGTCCAAGCAGGTGTTAAACGCGTTGTCTGTTTGAGTACTGATAAAGCCGTCTATCCTATCAATGCGATGGGTATCAGCAAGGCGATGATGGAAAAGGTCATTGTAGCTAAGTCGCGGTCTAGCAATAGTACGGTGATTTGTGCGACTCGTTACGGTAATGTCATGGCTTCACGCGGATCTGTCATCCCCCTGTTTGTGAATCAGATTCGGGTTGGCCATCCCATTACAATCACCGATCCAGCCATGACCCGCTTCATGATGACGCTGGACGATGCTGTGGACCTGGTATTGTTTGCCTTTGAGCATGGTCGTCCGGGCGAGATCTTTGTGCAGAAGGCACCTGGGGCGACCATCGAGACACTCGCTAAGGCCCTCACTGGTCTGCTTGGCGTACCCAACCATCGCATCGATGTAATTGGCACGCGACATGGCGAGAAGCTCTTCGAGGCACTACTCAGCCGTGAAGAAGTCGTTGCGGCGGAAGACTTGGGTAACTATTACCGCGTTCCACCTGATCTTCGTGACCTCAACTACGGCAAGTATTTTGAGCAAGGTGAAGCCAAGATTTCCGAGGCGGTTGAATATACCTCTCACAACACAACACGTTTGGACGTTGAGGGCATGCAAGCCTTATTGATGAAGCTCCGCTTTATGCAGGGGGCGGTGAGAGGGGAACATGTTGAGCCCGAAGAGTAATGCTGTCTTCTCCGTTGCAAATTATTTAAGGCGTTGAACCCGATGCATACCACCAAAACACGTGTTCTTGTGCTTGGGGCTTCTGGGATGTTGGGCTCGACTTTGTTCCGCGCTTTTTGCAGGGATTCCATTTTTCAAACGTTCGGGTCGATCCGCGAGGCGAGCTCCAAACGATATTTCGCACCAGAACTACATGATGCACTTATTCCAAATGTTCACCTCGAAGGTGAGTCTGGGCTACTTTCTGCTTTTGCTGTTTCCAAACCAGATGTGGTGATTAATTGTATTGGCATCATCAAGCAGTTGCCTAACGCCAATGATCACCTTGAGAGTTTGGCAATCAACGCCTCTTTACCCCATCGGCTCGCTAAATACTGTGATGCCACGGGTGCGAGGCTTGTACATTTCAGTACAGACTGTGTTTTTTCAGGTAAGCAAGGTCATTACAGGGAGGAAGATGTCCCGGATGCCTACGATTTGTACGGCCGCACGAAATATTTGGGTGAAGTCAGGTATGAGAATAGCATCACACTCCGCACTTCAATCATTGGTCATGAGCTGAATCGGTCAAAGAGCTTGGTTGACTGGTTCTTGAGTCAATCCGGTGAGGTGAAAGGGTTTATCAAAGCGGTATTCTCTGGCTTGCCAACGATTGAGGTTGCACGTGTGGTCAAAGAGTATGTGATACCAAACCCAAAGCTCAGTGGTTTGTACCATCTGTCGGTTGCCCCGATCAATAAATTCGACTTATTGAATCTTGTTGCCAACGTTTATGGAAAAACCATCCAGATCATACCTGATGATAAGTTGGTGATCGACAGGTCACTTAACTCGGATCAGTTCCGTAAAGCCACGGGCTTCAAGCCCAAAGCCTGGCCCGAGCTGATCAAAGTTATGCACGAAGAGTACTTATTAACACACTAAATTAAGGCGCTGGCAATGATAAAAAAAATGAAAGTCATGACCATTGTGGGGACACGACCTGAGATTATTCGGCTTTCTCGTGTCGTTGATAAGCTTGACCGCTACTGTGACCACGTACTGGTTCATACCGGCCAGAATTTCGACTACGAGTTGAATCAGGTCTTCTTTGATGACCTGGGTATGCGCAAGCCCGATCACTTTCTCAACTCTGCGGACGGGAGCAGCAGCGCCGCGCAGACCATCGGCAACGTGATTTCTGCGGTGGATGCTGTTCTGGCGGCTGAGGCGCCTGAAGCAGTGTTGATCTTGGGGGACACCAACAGCAGTTTGGCTGCCATTCCGGCAAAGCGGCGGAAGGTGCCGGTGTTTCACATGGAAGCGGGGAACCGCAGCTTTGATCTGCGGGTGCCAGAGGAAATCAATCGCCGGATCGTGGACCATACGGCAGATATCAACCTCACCTATAGCACCATAGCGCGTGACTACTTGCTACGCGAGGGTCTCCCACCCGATCAGGTGATTAAAACCGGTAGTCCGATGTTTGAGGTGTTGCACCACTACATGCCTCTAATCAAGAGCTCGGATGCATTGGAACGGCTTAAGCTAAATGCTTCTGAGTACTTTGTAGTCAGCGCGCACCGTGAAGAAAACATCGAGAGCGAGAAGAACTTCGGCAAGTTGGTTCAGGTGCTCAACGCGGTGGCCGAAGATCATGGCATGCCTGTTGTCGTCTCCACCCATCCACGTACGCGTAAACGCATCGAGAAGGAAAACGCATCCTTTCACCCCAAGGTTCAGCTGCTGAAGCCCCTAGGTTTTCACGACTATGTGAATCTGCAAATGAACGCTAAGGCAGTGCTATCTGACAGCGGGACCATTACCGAAGAATCTTCCATCCTGAACTTCCCCGCCCTCAACTTGCGTGAGGCGCACGAACGTCCGGAAGGTGTGGAGGAGGCTGCTGTGATGATGGTTGGGCTGGAGGTTGACCGTGTAAGGCAAGCACTGACCATCTTGGACACGCAACCCAGAGGCGAGAATCGCCTCTTGCGTTTGGTGGACGACTACAGCATCCCCAACGTGAGCGACAAGGTGTTGCGCATTATCCACAGCTACACCGACTACGTAAATCGCGTGGTGTGGAAGAAGTATTGAGCTGAGCCTGATGCGGATTGCTCTGATTGCGGACACATTCCCGCCACTACGTACTTCTGGGGCGGTTCAGTTGCGGGACCTGTCTCGTGAGTTTGCGCGACAAGGCCACTCGTTGTGCGTGCTGTTGCCAGCACCTGATCAAAGTGAGCCTTGGAGGCTCGAGGAGTTCGACGGTGCCCAAGTACTGCGCCTGAAAGCCCCCAGAACCAAAGACATTGGCTACGTTCGCCGCACACTGGCTGAGTTGGCAATGCCTTTTGCGATGTTGCGAAACTTGCGCAAGAGCCCGTTGGCGAATGAACTTTGGGACGGCGTGGTGTGGTACGCCCCATCCATCTTTCATGGTCCCTTGGTCAGCGCGCTCAAGAAGTCGAGTGCTTGCAAGAGCTACCTAATCATCCGCGATATCTTCCCTGAGTGGGCAGTGGACATGGGGCTGATGGGGCGGGGCCTGCCCTACCGCTTTTTTGATGCAGTTGCGCGCTACCAGTACTCTGTGGCTGACGTGATTGGCGTGCAGACTCCTGGCAACCGGCGGTATTTCGAGCCATGGTTGGCGCATCCCGGGCGACACTTGGAGGTGCTGCAAAACTGGCTAGATAAGCCTTCACAGACGCGGTGTTCGGTTCGAGTCGATCAGACCGTACTGGCAGGTCGCAAGGTCCTCGTTTACGCCGGCAATATGGGTGTTGCCCAAGGTATGGACATCTTGCTGGATTTGGCCGACAAGCTGCGAAGTCGACCTGACGTCGGCTTCTTGTTCGTTGGGCGTGGCAGCGATGCGGCTC
>Ga0172367_10010174_pt1 | contig 10172 bp, 14 predicted proteins | sample Lak10m_FD_114542 | JGI IMG/M metagenome (GOLD analysis project Ga0172367, IMG submission 114542) | Freshwater microbial communities from Kabuno Bay, South-Kivu, Congo - kab_022012_10m | ecosystem: Environmental > Aquatic > Freshwater > Lake | place: Democratic Republic of the Congo: South-Kivu...
AAAGACATAGTGGTCGCCATCTACGAAGTAGTAGTGTTCATTGAATTGAACGCCTTCGACCAACCCGCTTGTATTAAGCAGTGCCGTGCCTTGTCCACCGAACAGGGTGACAGATGCAGGTATGGTCGTGCTATTCGGATCTGCGTAATACACCTTTCCATCGCGGACAAAGATGATTCGCTCTACAAGGACATTGCTTTCGTATACGCGGTATGTCCCAACGAACTGCGCGCCCTTAATCGCTGCCGCGTTATCTTTGTTGTACTTGCGCGTGCCAGAGCGAGTGCTGAGTCGCATTCGACCATTCCAAATGTCCGATGGCATTACATTCAAGCAAGAAGGCGTCATGCCTTCTGGAATCGCAGAGAACTGCGCTTGCTCAGTAAATCCACGAAACGGAATTGGAATGGGAAAGTGTGTCATCAGGATCGCCTAATTGCAATGACGATCAAATAATCTGTGTTGCCAGTATTAGCCTGCATTGAGGCAACATTGTTCCTGACTGCGGTGAATGAACTGGATAGAACCCCCCCTTGAAACGACATTGCAATCCCATCGTAAGTACCGCCAGCAACAGGAGTGAAAGTTGCTGCCGCACTGCCGTTAGACATATTGGACAAATTCCAACTTGTGTTGTTTGACGCTGTATATGGACCACCATTTGTAGCCCCAGCAACAATTGCAATCCGGTCGAGCATGGCCTGCCACGACAACGCATCATTACTAGCGGATGGCGTACCCACATTTGTAAGTCGTTGTGATCCACAATGAAACGCAGCCGCTAATTGCCCAGCAAAATTCAAATTATTTGCAATTGCTGTAACCGCGTCTGCAATTGTGATTCTTGCAGTTCCGCCAGTCGATAAAGCAATTGTATTTGCCGCTGTGAATGCAATACCTGTATCCGTGTCTCCACTCGTCGTGATGATCGGAGCGGCAGCAGTACCAGCCTGCACCGTGACAATGTCGGCGTTGGCATTGCCGAGTGTGGTCGTTCCGTTGACAGTCACATTGCCCGTCAGCGTCGAGTTTCCATCAACCGTCAGCCCAGTCCCCGTGTCCTTGAGCGTGATGCTCTTGGCAATAAGGTCAACGCCTTCCGTGGCGCTGATGCCCCAACTACTTTGCGGCGCCCACGGACGCCACGCGGACGCTCCGTGGTCATACACGCGACTGTATGACTTTGGAACTTGCGTAGACCCATCTCCATCAGTCCACAGTTGTTGAACTACATGGGAATCAGCAACAATGACGAGCATCGTTGCGCCGCCATCATTGGCAACAATGTTGATTGGCGCAGCAGGACCATTTGTAATTGTCGAAGCATCAGCAAACCTGTAGATGCCCTGCACGCGATTGGTTGCGTCATTGGCGTCCGCATTAGGAGTTGTGAATACTGGGAAAGATCCCCCAAGCCACGGCAATGCGGCCCACGCAGTTGATCCATCGCCAATTTTGATCTGCTTAAGCGTGGTATCAAGACCAATCTCGCCATTGGCAAGAGTTACTCCTGCCCAATTTGCTGATGTATCTCGACGAATTTGGATCTTTGCACTCATTGTTCTTCCTCAACAAATGAAGGCGGAACGACATACCACCCCTCATTCAACACAATGCTTTCGTCTGAAAGACGCCACTTGCCATCATCAAGAATGTAGATTCGTCCCTTCACCATCGGGCCGATCCTTATCGGGGATGCTTCCGGCACTAAGATCGTTCTTGTGCAGCCACCTGCGAATGTTGCTGCCAGCGCGAGAAAGACGCCCACGATCCACAGTGCCGTCCACAGCAGTCGAACCTTCGCGTATACGGCGCTCAAGGTACGAAACAAGTGCCAATGCAATTGATGCAATGATTCGATCCAGCATGTCACTTAACGCCAGCCTTCTCGCTGCTCACCTTGTTATCACGGGCATTGAGAAGGCCAACGCCAGCAATGATTGCAGCGACCACAGCACCCCAATCTGCATTCGTGAGTGGGTCATTGTCGAAGTAAGCAGCGACGGCGCTGCCTACAGCAACAAGGATCGCACCAATACCAGCAACAGTTGTACGCCACGACGGATTGAATTCGGTCATCGATTAGTCCTTTCAAGTCGATCTAGCCGTGCGGCCAGTTCGCGCAGACGCTCTGCGGTCTGCTGATCTGTGAGTGTGAAGCCGACCTGCGCCTTTGCGAGATCGGAGACAATGTTGCTCAACTCCTTGACTTGCTCGCTGGTGGTCGCCAACTGCATATCCTTGCGACCCATGTGTATGAGAATCGTGCCGATGCCGATGCAGATCGCGACGAATTGCGCCCACGATGCAATGAGTTGAGAGTTGCGCTTTGAATCGTCGGTCATGCAATCCTCAATGCATTGATGTTTGTAGCGTTTGCTCCGCTGCTTTGGAAATCTGTTGCAGCAAGTATTTGCCCACCAGCAAAGTCAGAGATGGCTTGGATTTTGATTGTGGTAGTGGAAGCAAGAATAATTCTTGCACTGCACGCAGCAGTTCCATTTGATCCCGCTCTTGTATTCCACGAAGACTCTGTAGAACAAAAATGGTTTGTTCCATCAGTAATCCGAACCGCAAAGTTCGTAGTTCCAGTAAACGAACCCTTGCGCAGTGTCGTTGTCGAATCAACAGACCATGTACCAGCACCAAGTGAAATCGATGGACCGTCATACCAAGTTAGGGCATTTGTCATAGCCACATTTGATGACAATGCACTTGCTTGCATAGTCATTGCTACAGACAGATCAGAAATGATTCCTAATCCGTACCCCGCAGGCAATTGAACGGGTTGACCATTTCCAGTCCCCGATAGTCTGCCAATGACGGAACTTTCATCGATGTTCGGAAATGTCCCGAGCGGACCCTGTGGGCCAGTTGGACCAGTTGGACCAGCAGGTCCATCTTGAGTCATCAATTCCCACGAACTAGAAGGAGGAGTGCTATTGGTGCTACCAATTACTGCAATGTAGACCTTGTCGCCATAGCGAATGACATCGCCAATGGTGTAGGTTGAAGCACCAGACCAAACCCCGCGCCATCGAATGTTTGAGAATGCGGTTGACGGCGCTAGCAGCGCGCCTACTGAACCGTACCCAGACGATACCGCACCGGATCCGCGACGAAAGGGGCCGACTCTCTGAGTCGGCAACCTCCCGTAATCCCGCTGTTGGATTCCATCCTTGATCGATGCGTTGTTAAACAACGGACCATTATCGATCTCAATGAGACGCGCAGAAAGACCCTCGTCTTCATACGCCATCGCAAAGGCCCGTGCATATGCAATCAGAAGGGCTTCTGCATATGAAGGGACAGGAATCAAATAGGTTGACAGCGTGTTCTCATCCAGAGCAACCCACGCAGATCGGTACCGCACGAAAATGCTGTCGCTGCTAGATGATGCAGGCTTGGGATACAACTCAAGTCGAATCTCCGGCATTCCAGTGCCATCGACTAGAGGAGAGCCGTTCGACTGCGCCCACGGGCGTGATAGTGCGGCGTAGTAAGTGCCAGCCATCAATCCCGGCTCAATAGCCGTGCGCAGGATTTCCATTTGTTCTGGCGTTGTCATCTCGACAACCCATCCCAATCCAGCCTTGCAGGTAAGCGTGACAAGTTCGTCTACATCACTGGGAAGACTGATGTAGTCTTGATTCGCGACTACCGACAACGGACGAGATGTCCGTTCACGGAATCGCCACTGCTTAGAGAACAGATAGTTCCCAGCCTGATTAATGATTTCAGCGATACGCTGATCGCGAGTCACACCACTGACGATCGACGGTTGACCACCGAGCGCCAGCAAAATGTGCTGCTTGAGGTTGGCGTATGTCAGAGCCATGTAATTGGCTTGGCGGGGTTTCCCCCGCCAAGCCGTTCAGTTGTTAATCGATCCGTCCAATTGACGATTACCCGGCGGTCGAACCGATCACGAACCCATTGAAAAGAACCTTTCGGCTCGCAGCGGTGACGCTGTTAGCCGCCTCAAGAAGCACGGCAACTGCTGGATTTCCAGCGGATGCGGGAGCGCCGAGAACATTGGATGCAATCGGAGCAAGAACCTGACCAGCAGCCGTGGTTGCCGCGGTGGTGACCTTGGCGTCCACAACGCCAGCAATGCAAACCGTGCATCGGTTACCAGCAGCAGCAGCCTCAGTCACGACGGCCCAGACGCCGCCATCCTCTCCTGCTGTCGCAGCAGCAGAAAGGACAACGACATTGAACCCGCAAGTAGGCTCGTCAAAGTTGACGAGGTTTGCAGCGTTGGTAGAGGCGCTTGCGCACTGAATGTCGAACTTTACGATGTCGCCAACAGCAACTGCTACGGCTGCGATTGGACGAACCGTGACCTGTTGAGGCGTAAGAGCCGACAGGTTCCCAGAGGGGGTAATAAGACCTGCAATCATGTGTGTATCCCTCCTTTGGGATCAGGAAGTGGCGGTTGGAATTGGGCAAACGACGCCATGACGCTGACGGCTGTTGCAGAACAGGTTGTGCCAGCAATCCACAGGCATCACATAGGTGAATGGCTGGTTTGGATGGCGAAGCACTTCATGGGTCTTGAAGTAACGCTTGCTGTGGAAGATCGGCGTGAGGTAATTGCCATTCACAAAGAAGAAACGCGGACCCTTTGCAATGGTGTTTGCACCAGACTCCGTACCGAATCCGGTAAACGCGCCATCAGCATTCGTAGTAACAACTTCGTTGTAATCAACGGAGGTCGTGCCAGAGAATTTGTCAGCAACGGCGGCGCTGTGCGCGGGGAAGATCGCTGCCGTGTCAAGATCCGAACAGTATGTCAGCGGAATACCGCTGTATGTCGGATTGCTATACGCGGCATCTTGGTAATTGACCAGCGTGTCATTGCTCAAACGAAGAAGACGGCGGTAGAACTGAACACCCTCACGGCTCGTCAGGATCATCTGACGATTAAGGGTGTCCTTCTCAAAGTATTCCTGATGAGACGACGGTGCCTCGTACTTGATGCGCATGAACATGCGATCGAATGCCGTAAACAGAGGATTGACAACAATCGTTGTTGCTCCTCCAGCGCCCTGACCAAGAGTCGTCTTGTCCGTGAAGGACAAAGAGATTCCGGCGGCAGATGGTTCTTGAGTAATTCCCGCACCGCTGTTGTATCCATACGGCTCAATGATGTTGGTCCAACGAGTATCAACCGTTGGATCAAGGCCCATCACCGTCGAGGTATTTGCTGATGCCGTAAATGGACGAGTGCCACGAAGGCCCAAAGACCCACCTAAATCTCGTCCAATCTCCGTAATGAAGAATGGAAGAGAGTACGGAAGACGCCCAGACTCCACTTCCATCTGTGCGAGTGATGGCGGCGCCCACAAGTCTTCTTCAAAGCCATTGGTCATCGAAGTCCAAAGGCGCTGTTCCTTGATGCGCTTCAGACGCTTGTAAGCGACCTTGGTGCTTGCAGATGTCTCACCCGTATTGAGTTCGACTTCGGCGTCGGTCCACGACATGTGGTCGATGCTGAAACGCCACGGTGCCTTGATCGTGTCGGTGACTTGCGGATTGCGCCAAGTGAACACATCATTCGGCTGGTAGTGGTCGTAAGTGCGCGAGTCATCAAACATGATGACATCGCGGATTTCGCTACCACCTTGAATGGTGACTTCGCTCGTCTTGTTCTTGAGAAGACGGCTGAATGCGTAGGTGTTCTTGACGGCCTCGTTGATGACTTGATCTGCGCTCGTCAGGTATGTTGGACCTGTCGTCGCCATGAAATCGTTGAATGTTTGAATGGATGGCATTTGCCACTCCTTGTGTTAGTTAGCGAGTGAGTACCCGTCGAACTTCATCGCGGCTTCCGCCAGACAACAAGATGTCCAATGCGAGATCGTCACGATCCACTTGGCGCTGTGGCCGTGGAACAGACTTCCCAACAGTTGGACGGGCAAGATCACGAAGATCTCTCTTTGTGGTTGGCTTTGCCAACTGCTTATATGCAGCGGCCACGATTTGATCGACACTGTCGAACTGTCCCGGATTGGCTCGACCAATTTCCGCAGCCTTCTCAGTCAATGCCTCATAAGAGGGAGCATTTGCTCCGTCCTGCGAAGCCAATTGCTGATATGCGCGGAAGGTTTGAAATTGCATTTCCATCGCTTGCGCTTTGGAATCGAATTCCTTCTTGAGCCGTTCAGCCATCGTGCGAATTGGCTTTGCAGCGCCATCACCGAAAATCTCATCGAATTCGGACAAAGGATCGGCATCATCTTCCGCATCAGCGGAATTCTTTACCTCTTCCTTTGGTTGGCTTTGCTGCGCAACTTTCGCTCCAAAGGCGTCCACATCCGCTTGGCGCTTTGCTGCCTTAAGTCCCCAATCCTTCACCTTAGAGGGATCTGACTTGATGGCATCAATGACATCTTGCGGGACACCGTCTCGTTGCAGCGCCTTCAGTGCGCGGTCATATTCCGCGTCTGGAGCCGCACTTACAGTGTTGGAATTAGTCCGTGGCTCAGACTCGTCAACGCCAAGCAAGCGATCAAGCACCGCATCCATTTCCGCGTCGGAGTTGTCGTCCACAACAGGTTGTGGTGGTGCGACTTCCTTCGGAGTATCGATTGGTGTTTCGATCGCTACGCTTTCTTGCTGCTGGTTTTCAATGGGTTCTGGCATTTCAGTCCTTTGCATAACCATGCTCCGACATGACATTCCTCTCATGTCGCTTTGACTTGATGATTGGTTTACCGTCGCGTGTTGTCTGGCACCCTGCAAGTTTGCGCGGAAGTGCATGACTCACATATGGATACTGCCCACGGCAGGTTCCAGCGTCAACTTGTGGGATGCTGGCAATACGGCGAAGGGTTACCCCATCATGGGTGATAATATCACCGATTGCGGGGGCTTCCGACATCCGCATGTCAAGTTCTACGACATTTCCTTGAGAATCTTCAAATTCGTATTTCATGCTCGGTTTGCCGCCCCTCGGATTCCGGCAAGGCTAGACGCCGGAATTGGGCTTGGCTCTCCCATTTCGTTGCTTCGTTGGGGTGGGCCTGACGGGACTGGTGCCGCAGGGGGCGCGGCCATCTGTGCCTGCATCTGTCCGACTGCGTCCATGTCAATCATGTCCGCAAGCGTTGGGACATTGAGCGCATCGCCCACAATCGACAAGATTTCGCGCCACTTGATCATTGGCATAGTAACCATGCCTTGGGCGACATTCGTAGTGATCTGAAGGAGTTCTAACGCCCGTTTCTGCACGAGTGCCTCAGACACTCGCTCCATGCTGAAGGCATCAACGGCCACATCCAAGTCCTCAAATCCCGGCATTCGGACGCCGCCCACGAACACGGGATTGGCCTCTCTGAGGGCTTCTACGCCCTCCCTGCCCAGAGGCAGGACAACACGGTCGTCGTGCCACATGTACCAGCACACAGACCTCGCCATGTCGTCCACGCAGTCTTGGAATTGACGCTTCAGATGGGCCATACGCATCGTGGCGCTGGACTCAGCCACGGCAACTTCGGTGGCCGTCGCAGCGCCAGTAATGTTCCCTCGCATTGCGTCGTGGATGCCCGACACGCGATCAAGTCGATCCTGCGCAATCTGGCTGTACTGAACCTGCTGCTGGGTGATGCCGCCGATTTCGACGGGCATCACGCGGTCCTTGTCCAGTGACTCGCTGACGACAACAAAGTCGTGTGGCTTGTCCTTAATGTCTTGTGCCAACTTGTGGTTACGAGCATCGACCATGATCATGCGCTTGTACCGCGCAGCACTTTCTCTCATGCTGCTCAAGTTTCGGTTCAAGTCGCCAACCTGTGACTCAATCGCAACCAATGGGGACATTGGATACGGGTCATCTGGCACCGTGTAGACGCCAAACACCACAGACGGGCCATTACGGGGGCCAAAGTACGGGATTGGCTTGCGAATAAAGCCGTCCCACTTGGTTTCTTTGGAACGGCCCTTCACGATCGTGTAGATCGTGCCATTGACCATGCCGCCGCCAAGCAACTCGTCGGCAATCTCAGCCGCCTCTTGGGCAATCTCTGGTACCCAAACCTCGTATACGGCCAATTCTTGACGGTCCTCGACATCGCGGCCAGTGTCATCGCGCGCATACTCCAGATCCGTGCCAGCGGCGATTTCCGCAATGGCATCGGCATCCCATGTTGAGTCCATTTCGGCCTTGGCAATGAGGTCAGACTTGTCTACGGCGTAGCAATGCCCCATGAAACGGGCGTCTTCGATGTGCTGTGCCGCTGGATCGATGAAGAACCGCTCAGGACTGATGCGGTACAGGCGTGGAAGATACGGTTCTCGACCATCAGCCTGCCTGCACTCAGCACGCGGCTCACTTACCACCAAACCGACGCCGTAACACAGCAGCATGTCGGTGGCAATGCGCTCAAGCGTGCGTCGAATGCGGGTGACCTTTGACCAGCGATTCAGAGCAATCTGCATTCGCCTGCCAAACATCATGTCCATCATGGCCTCGGCGCACCGCACGCGGAACTTTGGCACATCGTGAATGATGCGCGGAAGTACGAGCGATATGTACTCATGCGCAAAGTTTTCTGGGTCATCATTAGAAGGATCGGCCCTGTCGTCTCGGTAACTAGGGCCGTGATACCTCTCGACCATTCCGCGAAACTCTGCGATATGCGCATCACGGAACGCCTCAGCAGAGTCGATTTCACGCCGAAACTTTTCATATGAAAGGTCGAGCATCAGAGTCTCCTTAGCGGCGCTTCATTCCGCCACCCATAGCACCGCCGTAACCGCCACCCATGCCGCCACCCTTAGCGCCGTTGTTTCCATTGCGCTTGACGGCTGAGACGCCACGGGCCTTCGGCATTGCTTTCATCGGCATCTTCTTCTTCGTGTTCTTCATTACGATCTCCTTCGCTGGTTCATGCGGGGGATGTCTTTCCGTTCGTCGCTTCCCCCGTCAGCGATACGGTTGAGGAATCTTCGGAGAGACAGCGCGTCTGCTCCTTGCACAACATCTACATCGCGAGTATCGAAGTAGTGAATCACATACTGCTCTCCATTGAGAGTGATGCGCTTCACATTCGCCGCGCCAACAAAGACATTTCTGCCAATCGGCACAAGCATCAACGCCCTCGTTTCTTTGGTGCCTTCTTCGGCAGCAAGTTGATGTTTTTTGTTTCCTTTGCCCACTTCTTTGCCGTCTTTGGCATGGTGGCAAACATGTACTTCTGTTGGGCCTTCGACTTAAATGGCATGACTACCTCTTTGTGAAGTACCGAATGCGGACCCAATCAACATCGAATGTTGCTGGGCTTGCATTGTTTTGCAATCCACGCAAAGTCACGCCACCGTTGTTGAGGGAAGCATCATAATTTTTGACTATTTCTGGATTCCACGCAGAATCAATTCGTCCAGAAAATTTGTAACCATGATTGTCTTGACGGGGAATCATCAATGGGTCTCGTTCGTGATACACGAGACGGCCATTCGCATAGAACTTTGCGTTCTTCCCTTCTTGATCCACCCAGACATGCAAAGTTGCCCAATCACTAATCGAAACGCCAGTGTCGATTCTTTTTTCTTCAATTAATGGAGTGTCATTGTCAGTCGTTATTGAGATGTGCGCTCTCCATGTTGTTTCTGTACCCGTGCAAGTAAATGCAAGGCACGAAGCAAATGGGTTACCCGCTTCCCAAGTTATATGGCCTTGGCTAAACCCAATTCTCGGCATCGTGTCGTCTTGCCCAGTCTTGTTCCAACGAACACGGGCGGTGGTGTCCATTTCAAACATGCCAGCCCACAAGGTCTGATTAGCAGCGACGACGCGGTCTGCAATCCAGACTCGCAGCCCAGTGGTTTGAGGAATACTCATCTGATACGACTGTGCAGCACCAGTGTTGTATGCACCGGAAAGAGTCATATTTCCACCACCACTGCTTGGCAAATACACATTCATATTGCCAAGAACCAGACCATTTGATGGCGTCTTAGTCGCGCAATTCGCGAACAAGCGGCTACAACTTCTAATGTCGTATTCGCGGCTGTCTGGGTGTGATGCATCAACAGAGTTCAGTGATCCAATCATGCTGGCCTCCGTGCAAACACGCGCAATTGCATGTAGTCAATCTTGTTGTTGAACGCGGCGGAAAGAGTGCCAGCCGTATAAGACTCTGCTCCAGCACGAAGCGCAACAGTAATGT
>Ga0172367_10010175_pt1 | contig 10171 bp, 3 predicted proteins | sample Lak10m_FD_114542 | JGI IMG/M metagenome (GOLD analysis project Ga0172367, IMG submission 114542) | Freshwater microbial communities from Kabuno Bay, South-Kivu, Congo - kab_022012_10m | ecosystem: Environmental > Aquatic > Freshwater > Lake | place: Democratic Republic of the Congo: South-Kivu...
GAAAATAAATAGATATAAATAATCAAATAACAGAATTTTATAAACAAGTATAAAAATATGATTTAGATGATATAATTTCAATAGACGAAACATCGATAAATTATTTTTAGTATAGAAAACAATGTTATGAAAAAAATAGGCAAGAAATGCATTGTTAAAACTAATTCTCAGAAAGTATTTTTGAAAAAGACATGTATATTTGCTATAACAACAAAAGGAGTTATAGGATACGAAATTTATGAAAAAGGCGGTATTGATAGTAACAGATTAATACAATTTTTAGATAAATTCATAAATAAAAAATATACGGATAAACTAATTATTTTAGATAATGCTAGTTCTCATCGAAATCCTTAAGTAAAATAAAACATTTTAGATAATAAAAACAATTTTTTACATTCAGTGCCATATCAACATTTTACTAATTGTATAGAAAATTTTTTTAGTATTCTTAAATCTAATATGTAAAAAGAAAATTAATTAAGTAATGACTTTAAAGAATTAAACTAAAATATAAAAAATGCTCTATAAAAAATAAGTACAAATACCTATAAAAAATTATTTTAAGCTTCTTATTACAGATAATAAAATTATTAAAAAAGAAGTAAAAGTAGATTGAAACCCTAGAAAAATTATAAATGAAATCGGCATTTTAAATGTAAAAAGGTGTAATATACCGCTTATAACACTATATTTTTGTTATATGATCAAAATTTTATTTTATTTATTATTATAAGACTTTTAGTTATTAATATTATTTTATTATTTTTTTAATATATTTTTTTTTTAGATATTCTATATTTTAAGACCAGAAAAAAAATTCAATCAAAAGAGATGCGAAAAAAATTAATGTTACGTATGTTTAGAAGATACCGAAAATGTATATATTTGTAATAATTAAAAATGTTTAAATTTCCTACATTAAGAATGTTTCGAAAATCTAAAATAATAAAAATGTTTAATTTGTCGGAAAAATTGAAAAACTTTTTTTCACATTATAAAATTTTTGTGGGAAGTTGAGTGTCTTTTTAAGACTCTTTGGGGCCTAATAAGCTGACCATTAACATCATCCCTACCGTAAAATTTGCGAATCAAACAACAAATTTTCATATGGTTTTTTTAAACCATAGATCCTGCCAAGGCAGAATAGTTAAACTAATAATTAATAAGTTAATCAATAATTCGTTGATTTTCAAAATCAACAAGGAGGTTAGTTACCGGTATTGTAATAACTTCAGCTTTAGTAGACAAGATAGGTATAATCCGTTGATTTTCAAAATCAACAAGGAGGTTAGTTACTGTTGTAATAACTTCAGCTTAATTAATAGACGAATAATGTTAATACTATTTAAAGCCAGCAATAGTTAGGATTATTTTCTAATTTATCACCTTAGAATTAATAAATTAGTTCTTAATAGTAGAATCAAAGATTACTTCCTAATTTATCACTTAATATATCATCTTAGAATTAATAAATTAGATCTTAATAGTAGAATCAAGGATTACTTTCTAATTTATCAATCGGTCCAATTCTAACATCATCTTAGAAATAATAAAATAATAATCCTCAGAATTAAAATTTTTCATAGTCTTTATTATCACCAATTTTAATTTTATAACCTAATAATTTGGCTTCTTAATAATAATCTTAAAATTTAGTTCCTTAATAATAATTTAAAAATGTTTTTAATATTACATAACTAAGTCCTGAATCTGTTTTTAATAAATAATCATAAAATTCTTAGATTGATTCAAACTCTAATAATATTTAAACTCCTTTGAACTCTTAAACACTTTTGAACTCTTAAACACTTTTGAACTCTTAAACACTTTTGAACTCTTAAACTCCTTAGAATTCTAATAATATTTAAACTCCTAATTTATTAGTTGTTGATGTTTAAAATTTAAATAATGTTTAAAATTTAAATTAACAGATTATCTTACTCAAAGACTCTAAGCCAAATGATAATATCATCAGACCTAAAAATTTTAATGAAAAAAATTAAATATAATATAATAATGCTAATAAGTCTTTTAATAAAACAAAAATTAAAAATGTATATTAATCAACTTAATAAAAGGCATAAGATCTCAAATAAAAATAATTATCCAAAATCGAAGAAATTTAACAGCACGCTAAACAATATTTTAAAGACAATTTATAAATTAGTGATGTTTTGATTCATTTATTTGTTACTGATCATAATTAATGGTCAAATTTTGAAAACGAAAAATGTTTTGTGATAGTAAATCAGAAACACTAATAATGCCTTATTGACTCTTAGAAAAAATTAAAATCTGATGAGAAATATAAATAACTTCTGAAATAATACATAGATATTAATAATAATTTAAAAAGTAGCCTTTAAGATTTATAAAATTATGAAGATGTTTTGCAAACGATAAGAGATGTGAAGATACTTTAAAATAAGTTTACATTAAAATAAATGAAATTTACTTCTTCTGGCATTTTATTTAATTAGCATGTTTTTAAACAAAATATCGAATTTTATGTATAAAAGCATTTTGGAATTTATAGTTTTTTGTAAGATAAAGTTCAAACAAATCAGCTACCAGCAATTGATTTACAAGTTTTTCCTAAATATCTAAAATATTAGAGGCATGTTAATTTTAAATAATTTCAAAAAGTATGTGAAGCTAAAAACCAGTATTTTTCACAATAAAGCGATGATTAGTTTTCAGACTTTTTTAATGATGTCGTCAAATGCTATGGTGAAAAAATAAATAAATAAAACATTAATTTGTTGGCTTCTTCTTATGCGGATTTAATTCTTATTGAATAATACCCACATATTGGGGTCCTCGATAATCTTATTTATTAAAATATGTTAATAGATCAATTAATTATCAAAGTTTAAAATAGCCAGTTTGGAAATAATACATTTCTCTACATAGAAGATGTTTTGTTGTAATTGTTAAAATATTTTAAAAATGTAGATAAAAAACCAGATGGGATATTTTTTGGATTCGTATTGGAAACTTACATGAATGTTGTGAAAAAAATGTTGATTTAGATTGTATAAATAAATAAAATATTTGAATAAATATCTGGATAAAATTTTAATCATTATTGGTAAATATTTTAAAAATTCATGTATAGTGGTTTTATCTGGGATTACCTTTATAGAATTTCAATAGAATAAATCAAGCTGGATTTTTACGATTTTATGTTTGATAGTAAATAAAACCAACACAGAATTAAATCTATGTACTCTCTTAATCTTAAATAAGAGTAATTCTATCCATTAAAATTTGATCTTGAAGAGATTCAGAATTTTTAAATCAAATCGATTTCCATATTTATCGGAGAATTATGTTTGGGGAAAATATAAAATAATACATTAATTTTTGAATAGGATAAATTCGCAATAAAAGCCGATGAATTTCCCCGTTTCTCTCTTGGGAAATATAATAGAGAAGAAGAAGAAGAAGAAGAAGAAAAAGAAAAAGAATTTTAATAATAAAAAAAAAATGTAGGAAAAGAAAAATAAATTTTATTAGAAAAGGAAGAAAAGGAAGAAAAAAAAGAAGAATAAAAATAAGAAATCCATTAATAAATAAATTGGGAATCTAGTGAGAGCGATGACGAGAGTAGTAAGAAAGATTTTTAGTAATAATAATTAATTTTTACTGAATAAAGCCACAGCAAAGATTTAAATAATAATTTCGATATCAAATTCAATGAAGGGTATAATTTTGTTAAGATTTATTGTCCTTAATTTAAAGATCTAAATCCTTAAATGTAAGGTCTTGCAAATACTTATAATTTTAATTAAGTTTAACAAATAGAGGAGTTAACTGAATTATAATAGGCAATGGCGAACAGATTCTATGCAAAAAATATTTATTAGATTATGATACTATAGATAATTTCATGTGAAATTATGAAATAATATGCGAGAAATACCGAAATTATGACATTAATAAATTTTACTCCGTTCAACCTGTTAAGATATTTTGTCGTTTCCTATTTTGATAGAGATTAATAAAAATGTATCGATTCCCTCCATACTATTTATGATCAAGAATTGAATAAAATAGTACATGAAAACATAAAATAGATTTTTAATATTACTGGGATTTCTGATGATTTTTCGAGGTATTTTCAACTAATAAAAATCAATGCTTAATAAAGATTGATTAAATTTAAGAAAATAATAGAAATATTTCGCAACTTAGATAAAATAAAAGAAAAATTATAGTGTTTTGATTTAGGGTAATAACTAGATGTTTAAAAAATTAAAGTCATTTACAAACCGCTTTCAATCTTATACAGAGATATAAAAAATCTATCATTCATCATTTATAGTTATTAAAATTCATCTAATACTATATAAAATACATATAATTTCCTAAAAAATCATAATAAATGGTCATCTGAATAGACATTTTTTGGTTTTAATTCATTACTAAAATAACTTATTAATATTGATATTCATAAAATCATGCCCGATAATTAAGCTATAGCAAATAAAATGATTAAATTTTAAAAATCTAATATCCCAGTAAATAAAATAGACGAATATAAGAATCAGTTTATTAAAGATTGGGGGTAAATTTAATAAAAATTTTAACAAGTATTTATTTAGCTAGAAAAACAAATTGATTTGTGCTTTTAAATTGGCGATTTATGTTCATAAATGGAAACTGAATTCGAAGAAATGTCAGGTTTTTTTAATGATTACAAAAAAACCCAAATTAATATTATCATTGATTATTAGAGGTATTAAGTCATGTAGCCAAGTACCAAGGATTTTTTAATAATGGCAGAAAATTTTTATGTGGATGAAAAAAATATTAATAAAAACATTCATTGTATCTTTAATTATTAAAATAGTGAATTAAGAAAAAATTATGATGAATAAGTCGAATAAAAGAAATTATAAATATAAGATGAAAAAGATAAATTAAAATAACAATTGAAAGATAAAGCAAAGAAAAAAATTTAAAAACAAAATATTGTCAAAATTCATGTGAATTAACACAACAGAGAAACTCAGATTAATGTGGTGCAAAAAAGGTTAGATAGATTGAGTTAAATTCAATAAGAATAAGAAATACATTAAGAAAGAATACATTAAGAAGAAGAAAAAATATCTTAATAATAACCAATATCATAAAACCTTACCACTAAAACATTTGATTAAGAAATTAATGATTTAGAAAAAAAATTCTTATCTAATTTTTAGAATTTATAATCTGCCATCGAATAATTGAAAAGCTCTAATCTATTCAAAAAGATATTTTAAGCGGTTCAAAATGACCCCATAAATCTTTCGTATAATGGATTTAAAATTATTTATCCCATGTCCATCTTGGAAAATTAGATTAAATTTTTGCTGGGCTAGAAAAAACAAAGATAGAATATTATTTCCGAAGATAGATTTATTCTGTATGAAATATTTGATTTTAGATGCCATCAGATTTTGTTTACTGTTGGAGATAGTTAAAGCTATATTATAGATTTGTATAAAAGTACTGTAGCTCCTAGTAACAAAATATTTTAATTAGAAATTTCATTATTGGAAGATTTTTACAATAGGACAAAATAAGATATTGAACAAGGAATTTCATTAAATATTTAAAATGCTATTTTAAAAAGAAAAGATTCCTAAAAAATCGGGTCGGACTAAAAATTTCTTGCTTTTGGTTTTTATTTAATTAATCCAAAAGGTAATTAAATAACAAAAATATTGAATATAAATTACAATATCCCGCATGAGGATTTTGATAATAATTATGAACATTTGATTCAATAAGAGGATACTGCCAAAATAAATTTCCAAATACTATATTATAATTTTGTCTTGATGAAAGTACTTAGCGTGATAGTTGATCAAATTGGATTAAGAAAAGTCGTAATGATAAAAACCAATTATAAAAATAAAATAGGAACTAGTGGAGATATAATGGCTGCAAGCAAAATAATAAAAGAGATTAAATAGAATGATCTAAAAAAAAAGCAAGAAAAAAAAGAAGAAATATCATTTTCTTATGTCTTCGAAGATTGCAAATTTGCTCCTGATCCTCAACAAATTAATTATGGAAATTTTATTGAGTTATCTAAGCTTGATATTAATACTAGGTTGCCACCTGAATTTGAGAAAATCAATGATGATATATTTATTAAAATAAGAGAATATATTATTAGATTTATTAATTTATAAACCCAATTTGAAGAATTTAATAAATATATAGACATTGTCATAAAAGAATAATTTAAGAAATTTTTATTGAAAAATATGGCAGAGCCAGAAGATATTTTAAAATTTATCAAAAAATAAGCTGATGATAATTTCAATATAATAATAAAATCCAATGATCAAAATAAGAAGAAATTTATTCTAAAAAGAGATGATTTTTAAAATGTTCAATAATAATAAGATCCTCTATTTATTTAGAAATAAAATATCCAGTAATAAAAAGATTCTTCTGATGATTAATCCTGTGACGATATTATTGATTCTTTATTCTAAAGTGATGGAAAATAATAAAATTTTAGTTACCAAGAGCCAGCAGAATATAAATAAAAAAAAATAGATTAATAGAAATCCAAATAGAACAAAAAAGATAAAGCCAAAGTAAATTAAAATAATAAAAAAGATTAAGATAAGGTAGAGAAATCTTAAAATATCAAACAGGAAAAGATCCAAATAGAGCCCTAAGATCATAAAAATTAAGTATCCTAGATTCTGAATGAGTTAATATGCAAAGTGATACAGAATTTTTAAGATAAGGTAGAGAAATCTTAAAATATCAAACAGGAAAAGATCCAAATAGAGCCCTAAGATCATAAAAATTAAGTATTCTAGTTTCTGAATGATTTAATATGTAAAATGATATAGAATTTACCTGAAAAAGTTAGTTAATAGTAGGATAATAAAGTTCAATTGAAACAAGAAAAAGTTCCATTGAAAGAAGAAAAAGTTCCATTAAAAGAAGAAGAAAAAGTTTCATTGAAAGAAAAAGAAAAAGAAAAAATTTCATTGAAAGAAGAATAAAAAGTTTCATTGAAAGAAAAAGAAAAAGAAAAAGTTTCATTGAAAGAAGAAGAAAAAGTTCCATCGAAATAATAATAGAACCAAAAATCAGGTAAAAATCCCATTACTTAAATAGATCAATATAAAATTTTAGATTAAAATATCTAGATATTTAAAGATTAATTGTGCAATATATTTGATCTAAATTATATAGAAGAATATCTATTTACACAAGAAGAAGAAGTATACGATGATGTAGATTTTGACTAAAATGAAATTGATTACAAAATTTATGTGTAAAGATAAAAAGATCTTAGAATCAAATGGATGAACAAACTTTATTGCTGGATGGAAGAATATGAACTTCCAATTGTTAGAATATCGAACAAGTTAAAGGTTTTCTCATATTAATGCAAAGTGAAATATTACAAATTCTTTATTAATACAAAAGATATAATAAAGAAAATTGGATCCGGAGTATTGCATGTAACTATGAAAGTTTTAAAATGTCTTTCCATTGCTTCAAAGGCACACAAACCAAGTAACGACAAAATTCAGAAAAAGATTCAAATATAGCTCTAGTAGCTCTAAAATTATGAAAATTAAACGTAATTGATCCTAAATGACCTATTTTGCAAAGTTGTAACGGATTTGCCTAGAAATAACTATTCATAAATGCCAGAAGAAAAAAAATCTAAAGTTCTGAGTTTCGTTATACGTAGATATTATTAATGTTAATTATTGCCATAGTTCAGAAATTAGAAAAAAAATCCATAATCACTTGTCCTCGTTTAGTAAAAATTAAGATCCATCTCCCAACCTGCCAAAAAAAGATATCCATTAGCCATAGATATGGATATTAGAATGTGCTAAAAGTTTTATAAATGCATATATAAGTAGAAAAAACGCCCTTATGAATAAGAATTTTAAACATTATACTAAAAATGGGAAGAAACTATGCTCAGATTCCCAAAACTCAAATTAGACTCAAGTAAGAAAATTATTTATAATTGCTAAGAAGAGCCGGTTAATTTGGGAGAAAATCCAGATGTTTTGAATATTGAATAGTTTAACCAAATCCAAAATATACAACCATTGTATATAAAAGACGAAGAAAAATACATGTCGAGGTTAGAAAAACAGAAATAAGATTTTAAAAATGAATTTTAATATTTTCCCTATGAATGTGATTCAGACAATGGTGAAGAATTTTTAATTAAAAAGGAGGAGTCTAATTTTAATCAGGAAAAAATTTAGGATAAGGATTTTTAGAAAGATAAAAAAATCAAAATAAAAATTAAAATTATCTTCGGAGAAATTGGACATTTAGTAATAGAATATTTACAAAAGAGTTTTTTAAAATTTTATGAAGAAGTTAAAACATTAAGTATCCTTTCTGATATGGGAAATGTAAATTTAAAACTATTGGACGATTAAATAATTGGTTACAAAAAATCAATAGAAAAATAAAATTAAATCTTAGGTATATCGAGAAAAGAAGATAATAGAAGTTCCGTATGTAACTCAATGTCTAAAAGTTCCCAAGTGAAAAGTTCAATATCTTAGATATCTAAATTAAATGGAGACATTTTTAATTATTCTTTAAATTTTATAGAAGATTACTTTGTTAAACTGAGAAATATGATCTAAAGAACAACCGGTGTTGCGACATTTTAATTTGAGGACCAATTCAGGCAAGAATCTGTAATAAAAAAGGTAGAATCTGGGGTGAAAATAGTGGAAATTAATATGATTTTTTCTTATCTGAAAAGTTTATTGGAATATTAAAAATAATTTGTTCTATAATAAGAATTTCAAGAAAATCAAATATGTGATTAAACATTCGAGTATCTAGACAAAGTTGTAGAGTAATAAATTAAAGAAAAAATTAATATCGAACAAGACAAAGTATATATCCTCAGTGACCAATAAATATTTATTTACAAAAAGAATGGCGAGGTATATAGCGACAAAATCAATAGTTTTAGTTAGGATAACATAAAGTTATTAAGTAGTGAATTTAAAGAAGAGAAGACAAACGAAGAAAAAAAATTATAGTCTGTTTAGACTAAGCAGAAAAAAGTATTGAAATCTGTTGAAAAAGAAAATAAAAACAACACTGATAGGCAGTATAAAACATTATTATAGTCTAAAGATTTTTAAAATCTTGTTCGTTAATTTTAGGGATAACGTAATAAAACAATCACATAAATGGATAAAGAACAATTGATTAAAAATTATTAAGAAAGTCTCAAAATAAATGAATAAAATTCTGATGATAGTAGTAGTTCTGAAGAAGATTCTGAAAAATAAAATACCATATCAAAATAGAGCAAAAGAGAATTAAAAAAATAAAAGCAGAGAGCTTAAGCGAAATCTTAATAATAATAAATCAAAGATCAACCTGTAGAATAAGATAAAGAAAATAAAGATAAAGAAAATAAAGATAAAGAAAATAAAGATAAAGAAGAAGATAAAGAAGATAAAGGATAAGATAAAGAAGATAAAGAAGAAGATAAAGGAGAAAATAAAGAAGATAAAGAAGAAGATAAAGGAGAAAATAAAGAAGATAAAGGAGAAAATAAAGAAGATAAATAATCTATAGAAGAGCATGATAAATATTCCAAAAAAAAGCCACTTACCAGATAACAACGCAAAGAAAAGAAGCTATAGTTATAGGCCAGCAAAAGAGATTAGTAACAATAAATATAGTAGGATCAAAAGAAGCTAGATGAGAGAAGAGCTAAAATTTTTAAAAAATATGGTGCGGATTAATAGGAAACAAAATAAGTTACCAAATAATAGATAGATGATTTATGATTTATTTCCACTAAAAAATTATTATTTTATCATTTTATTAATTATATAAAATTATTATTTTATTAATTATATAAAATTATTATTTTATCATTTTATTAATTATATAAAATTATTATTTTATCATTTTATTAATTATATAAAATTATTATTTTATCATTTTATTAATTATATAAAATTATTAATTATATAAAATTATTTTTATTTAATTTTTAAAACTTAAAACCATTAAAACTTAAAACCATTAAAACTTAAAACCATTAAAACTTAAAAACCATCAAAACCAAATAAAAAAAAAAAAAAAAAAAAAAAAAAAAAAAAAAAAAAAAAAAAAAAAAAAAAAAAAAAAAAAA
>Ga0172367_10010177_pt1 | contig 10171 bp, 13 predicted proteins | sample Lak10m_FD_114542 | JGI IMG/M metagenome (GOLD analysis project Ga0172367, IMG submission 114542) | Freshwater microbial communities from Kabuno Bay, South-Kivu, Congo - kab_022012_10m | ecosystem: Environmental > Aquatic > Freshwater > Lake | place: Democratic Republic of the Congo: South-Kivu...
ATATTACCGAAATGAATATCGTATGGAAGCAAATCACGGAAAGAATCATCATGATTGCCGACAACATAAGTGACCTTTGTGCCATTTTTTGCTGCTTTGAGAATCTTACGAATTACATCAGTGTGTGATTGCAGCCAGAAGAATTTTCTTTTAAGTCGCCAGCCGTCAATGATATCGCCAACGAGAAATAGATTTTCGCAAGTATTTTCTTTTAGAAAGTCAGAAAGTAATTCAGCCTTGCATCCCTTGGAGCCTAGATGTACATCTGAGATAAAGATAGACTTATACTTGCTCATGAGTGCTCCGAGTCAGAGCACTTATATAGAGAAAAATCGTTACGATTTTATTAAAATTCGGTTCATCCTTCGCGAAATGTTGTACACCATTTCCTGGATTCCTCTTTTACAAAAACAGTCATCGCTGTGCGACAAACCTTACACCGAAAGGTAGGGCGACTGGTTTGTTATTTATTAAATCCAAGAGTTAATGATCTTCGCAGGTAAGACCATAATGTCTTCAAACCGCTGTTTTGCGAAATGAAAACTTACTTGGCAAACAGCAGAACATCTAATAGTGTGCTCATACCAAAGTTGATTTAGAGGAATTGTATTTTTATGCCTCATATTTCGCAATATCACACTCGTTGTAAAGTATTCATTAGTATATAATTTATATCCCGCTTCAATTTCTTCTGTGATATATTTGACCATATTTTTCCAATCGCATCTATAACGCCACTGATACATCGACTCTGCGAAGTCAAATAAGACGTTTGGATTTGGAATTGTTGGATGCGCTCTCATGGCTATCGGCGCACCATTTAATTCTAAACTTTGAATTATAGATTCGACTTCCAGAAGGTTTAGGACAACTTTGTCATCATAGTATAGAAGATAATCATATTCCATCAATTCTTTAAAAAGGTTTGGTAGAATTTTTGGAATTTTTGCTTGCTTTGCAGAAATATTAGAGTCTGCTGTTGGCTCACCTCCCATTAGAATCGGTTTGAACCCAAAAGATGTAGATATTGTTTTTAAAAAATTTTCGTTGTTTGACACCAAATAGTGCGGATACCGATTATAAATCGGATATGGTTTTATGGTTGAATAGTCATTTAAACCACAATATGTGGTATAAGCCGCTATCTTCATTAATAGATTACTTACTAGGTGTGATTGTTTTTACACTGCTTAAACGAAACGATCTCCAAGCATTTGCTTCTATATCCCAAACTGCAACAGTTTTCGTTTCAGATTCCTGTAACAGAACTTTTCCGTTGCTAGTGGATGCATTCGGTATATATTCTGCTATAAGAGTACATTGCATTGTACGCTCTTCACCATTGACTTTGGTAAACGTAACAGTAACAACATTATTACGAAGTATATCGATTAAATTTTCTTTTGTAACAATCATACTTGCTTTACAATCTCTCTGATCGTATTGGCGGGAAATTCCCAATTAGATAAAATTTTGCGAAACATTTGTTTGACATCTTTTTTTGGTATTGCTCTATCTTTGACCATCATACCATTATACCCCGCTTTAGCATGATTGTCAATAAAGTGTTTTACATCACCAATATATGCACACAAGACTTGAGCAGAGTCATAGTCATCTCCCTTATAAGTTAGAATATGATACTTGTATCCAAGATCATCTGGCTCAACAAATTTGTTTTTGTAATTGTAAATTGTGGAATCAACTCCAGCAGTAGTTTTATCTTGAACTATATGCCATAGCGCACCATCGCAAGAATCGAATTCTTTTTGCATCTTATTCTCCTCATGCTTTTTCTTGTTCTGTTTTTTTATCGAACATGTATCTTGCAATATACCAAGCATCAACAATATCAGTAGTCGGTGATCCCAACTTAGTCGTAGGAGATATTATACTATGTAAATCTACAAAAGTATCTTTCATGAATGCTTCATACATTTTTTCTTTTGTAGCGTTACCTTTACCAGTTGCATATTTCTTAACGACTGTTGGAGGAACTGTAAAGAAACGATATCCTGTTTTGTAGAGCATGTGCTTCAGAATACCACAATTTTCGGCAATGTTGAATACTTTGCCTTTAGAGCCGAAAGAGTAATCTTCAATCATAATTACAACATCTTTTTTAACTAAACCAGATAAAATGGTTAAAACCCATTCAGCGATATTCTCATATCGTTCCTGATCTAGTAGATATTCCTCATGCTGTTCGCCGAGGATATTGTAAAATTTACCTTGAACGGTTTTTCGATCGTTTAGAAAATAAAAAAATGAGTTTGAGAATGTCTTATCACGTAAAACACAAACACAAGGTGATGTAAGACTATAATCAATTCCAACGACGATCATCTTCGTTGGTATCTAGATTCAAATCTTCATCTAGATAATCCTCGTTGCTGTCGTCGTTAAAGTCTAGTTCTTCATTCTGATTGTCATAAAGGTCACCGCAAAATGGGCAATGACTTGGCGAATAACTTACCTCATCGTCGTCGTATGACAATGCAAATGAAGATCCGCAATTATCACATACTAATTTTAAATCTGGCATAATTAACCCCTTGTAACAGCAAGAATCTTTTCGATTTGCTTTTTAATTACTGGTTCACGATTTTCCCATTTGATCATAGGTTTTTCAGGATTCTTCATTAGATTATATAGTAATGGAAGAATTAATCCCTCAATCTCTTTAAGTTTCGCTTTGTTTTTCTCTTCCATTACTTTAATTAAAGCTGACTGTAAAGTTTGTTCTTGCGTGTCCAATAAAGCGTCAATTTTTTCTTGAAGTGCAAGAAGTTGATCATTGCTGGCTACCGATTGTTCGGTGGTTGTAGATGCAACCTTTATCACAGGCTCTACATCTTCAAAAGAAAATCCAAAATCAAATTCGTTGTCTATATCAGACATTTTTCTTTACCTCGTAATTAAAACGATCATCATCCGAAAGAACCCATTTCGAAGTATCTTCAACAGTCCAATATGTTGATCCAAGTTTCCGTTCAATTACATTCTGACCTGGTTTTGTTACGAATGATGGTTCAAAGGCGCGACAGCGATTGTTTGGCTGAATCGCAAAATTACCATCATTTAATTGTATAAAATGACCACACTTATGTTGACCTGGGATTTCACTATATCCGACATTCGGTATTGTACGATCTTCATGAGCCCAATCAATTGTAAATAGGTATGTTCCATCGCACCATTTTTTCTCACGATTTAAATACTTAAATGGTTTTCTATTTAGCATATCGAATACTGTAATCGATGCGTAATAAGAAAAACAATCCCACAAAACTAAATTGTATAATTCCTCTTGAGGCGCAGGAGTCGTGTGGCAGAACGCATGGATCGGCATGCGAAACCAAAGCCCTTCGTCTTCCATGATAAAATGAAATAGCGGCACACGGTTCGGAATAGAAGCCATTCCAAATATAACGCACGGAAGATATGTGTCTTTCTTCTCATCGAAATTAACTCGATTCTGTAAAAAATTTGAACGCACGTGGCATTCAATTGGTGGTATGTTTAGATTTAAATATGCCATTGTATTATATATTAAATCTGTTTCTTAAGTTTTTAGAATATTGTTTATAATCTTCATGTGGATATCTTCTCCATTTATCGTCTTTAAGTAAATCTATGATCTTTTCCTGAATTTCAGAATGAGTATTGAACTCCTCAATAAGATCATCGAAATAATTTCTGGAGCAACGTTGACTTAAAACACATTTATTATTTATAAGAGCATAAAATATTCTGGTTTGCTGTTGTCGACACTCACCCTCATAAGGATTTAAATTTAAAATAATTTTACTGTCTGCCATTAAATTATCTAACTTTTCTCCAAAAAAATTACATCCAAATACAAATGACGCATTAATTTCTCTAAAGATCCTTTCATTAGTCATTAAATTATGAATAAATTGTGCTCTATATGGTGTAGATGATCCAACAAATAAAACATCAATAGTAGGTTCTTGTTTATTTTGAATTCGTTTTAACGATTCTGTGTATAAACACGGTCTAAATTTAGCATCAATATCATATTCTTTAAGAATTTGTATATTATCTAAATCGTAATCCCAGATTTCACCAGCGCCCTCTAAATTTTTTATAATATGTTCTATTGTATGCCAATGCCCCTTTACCAATGGTTCTAATTGATAAACAACATTCTCATCGAACTTCATAACTTCTCGTTGATATTCGACAGAATGTATGGCACAAGAACCTAACAACACAGTTCTATTGTCATTTGAAAGGGCATAGTTTTCTTCAACCATGCGCTGTAAATCTTTCCAATGCGTTGCGTATAAATTAAGAAACGAATAGTTCATTAATCGAAGAAAAATAAATGAAATAATCTAGAATCTTCTTTCGTTTGCCCGAAATATTCAGTTGCTGCATGAATACACTTCGCATCAAATAATACCAATCGATTAAATATATTTCCTGCTGTGTCAACTAAATCGAATTTAGAACGATCGTAGAATCCGCCAGCAAATGCCATTTGCGAACCGAAATCTGACTCGCATCTAGTTCCTGTAGACTTATGCGCAAACAAAGAAGTTCCACTTTGATATGGTGCTCCTGGAGTTAAGTATATCATTCCAGCCCATGTTTGATTATCCCAATGATATACTAAGGCATCTTCTGGTGTACAATATTGAAAAACTCCATTCATTGCGTGCTCATCCCAAATTGTGATCTTTTTATTCATAATTTGTTCAAATCTTTGACGCATTTGTGGTGTTTTGTATGACTTCGTTCGTTTTCCCTTATAGTATTTAAGATCCTCATTAAATTCTAGTTGTAATGCAAAGTTTCTTACTAGCATTGGATCTTCATAGAAATTGTCAACTATGAATAATCGTTCTTTTTGAACTTTTCGTATACTAAGAATTGTCCCAAGGTTTAAATTATTTTGTAGATCAGATGCAAATTTATGCAAATATTGTGGGTGATTACCTGTATCATGGTATAAACTTTGATTCATTATAAAAAAATAATCTGGGAATGGATTAGTTCGCTCAGGCTCCATCATTTTTTTGGTGCACTCAAGCATTCGTTTGTAGTCTGTAAGTTCCCAATATGTCTCGGCGAGATTGACTAAATGTTCATTTCTTGGAGGCGAAAACTGCTCTGCATCTTTAAAGTATTCTAGTGCTTTATAGTGCTCTCCCAAAAATTTATATGCGAGACCAATGCTGTTCATGGCAAAATATGCCATCTCATCTATTTTTTTCGCTTTTTTAGTATTACTATAATCGTGTGTGTAATCTAAAATTTGTTGAAAGTAAAAGATGCATCTGCGAGCATATTCATTCTGATGAATGTTCTTGAGAGGAAAATACTCCCCACGATAGCAGTCTTCATAACTTTTTCCAATGTACCAAAAATGATACAAATCTGTGAGCATCGTTCCTTCACGAACTAATCTTTCTTCTAATTTTAATGCGTCACTGATATACTTAGTTGGAGTGCTATAACTTTCGCCTCGCATTTCTCCAGCTATGTGTCTGAATTTACGACTTAAATTTTTACGATTAAAGTTTTCACCGAATCCTTCTATATCTAATGTGATAGTTTCATGAGCAGGATCATGATTAAACCGCCAAGGTAATTTCGCATTCCAAATCCATGCTCTAAAATAAATGATATTATTTGATATAGCAGTTACATGAAATGCTTGCGCAGAATCATCTTCGAATACAGACCAATCAAAATCGTGATCGACTTCTAAAGTTTCATCACAATCCATCTTCATGATCCAATCGCATTTATGATCAGATTTTAAGCAAGTTTGCAGCAAATGATCGCGATTCCATCCAAAGTTTACCCAACCCTCTTCAACTTTATATGTAAATCCAGGAATGTTATATTTTTTCTGCCAAGTATTTACTATCTCTGGTGTGCCGTCTGTCGATCCATTATCTTGTAAAATCCAATAATCAATATATGGCGCAACTGATTCTAGCATTTTCTCAATGTTTTTAGATTCATTCTTAAACATTGAGATCATACATATACGACCGTTCTTCGTTGTGTTTTTATTTTGTAGAATCATATTGTAGTTAGATGAGGTCTTCGTTTATCTGATTTTATTGCCACTAGCCATGCATCCGTAATCGCTATATTGTCAGATCTAGGTTCCCAATAAAATGTATCTAATTTAAAAGATTGAAAGCGAATCGTTTCGTTGCGAATAAACATTGCTTTATCTCTTCGAGTGTAATACCAAAAACAATTCTCATTCCAATAACTTACATGAGTTGGATCTTGAAATGCGCCTCGACCATCTGTCGAGGGAACTTGAATAAATGCCCAACCATCATCAGCAAGAACTCGATGAATCTCGCACATGATTTTATGTTTATCGTGAAGATGTTCTATAATGTGTGATGCATTTATAACACCAACACTGTTATCTGGTAATGGAATGCCATCGTTTAAATCTGCGATTAGATTGCCATCTTCAAGGTCAATATTAATATTACATCCTGATCTAGGATTAATTCCACCACCTAACTCTACAATATCTAATCCTTTATCTTTGGCATCTTTACACGCAAGGTCCCACGCATATTTTCTAAACAACTCGCGAGTTTTATCTTGAATTGCTTGATTTCGTTCTAACCATGTATTGTTACCTGTAATCCGATAAACATATAATGGCTTAGGAATATGATGCATTTTACTATTAAGATATGTGCGAATTAATAGTTCATGATCATCGCAAATTTCTAAATCAACATTATGTCCACCAATTTCAACATATACTGATTTACGCCAAGCGCGAACATGATCTGGAGCATACCAAATATATGCTAAACTTCGACTTGTTGGCTCGAATGAATCCATAGAATAATATTCTTGCCCACGCCAAACAACTTTTTTGTGCGTCCATCCGAATGCGGGATCATATGGATTAAATTCATTTTTTACATGATAAGTAATTGTATCGCTGTAAACAAATCCTACGCTTGGATCTAAGAATGCTTTATATAATTCTTCTAAACAGTCTGATGTAAGTATGTCATCGTGATCAAGTTCTACTAAAATATCACCCGAACCTAAATGAAATGCTTTATGTTTGTTATATCCAACCTTGTTATTATCCTCTTTCGATTCGAAGATTATCACACGAGAATCATTTATAATTTCAGCATCAACATCTGATCGTGATGCGCCACAATTAAGCCAGAGAATCCATTCCCAATTAGAGTATGACTGCGTTTTTAAACTCTCATATAACTCAAGTAAAAATGCATTCTTTAAATGTGTTGGTGTGATAATACTGAATTTCACAAATTACCTCAAACTTCACATACACCCGCGGAACATGCAAGTTCTTTTGCTGAGGTTGTAGTATCAGTTTCTTCCATAAACTCAATCCAATTAATGTTAGCATTTTGAAGTTCAAGAAGTTCATTATACTTCGCCTCATCGATTTCTTCGTATGGCGCCTGACGATATGAGCCATTATCGCGTGGAAGGAAAGAAACTCCAGACAGTACTGAAATATTCTTATACACCCATGCGCCAACCTCTAGCCACTCATCATCACCAACATATACGGTAATTGATGGTTTGTGCTCGCACCAGTGATCTTGATAAAGTTTCCAAAGTTCCAACTGCTCGATCGCAGTCATATCATTGCGAGTGACAGAGTTCTTTGGTGCTTTCATTGGGAAACTAAACACCCAGTTAGATTTACTATAGAAATCTTCTTCAGCCTTATATCCCTTATCAATCATAAACTTAGCAAGAGGATCTTTCATATCTGCTCTTACACGACGAATATAGTATTGCGCATAACGTGGATGTATGCCTGATGCAGTATCAACTAACTGAGATACTGTGCCTGATGGTTTTACACAAGTAATTGCTGCTGACACTGGAACATTAAGAATATCAGCAAACTCTTTATTCACTTCGACGCAATGTACGCGAATCGCGTCGAGTGCATCCGCGAGTTTCTGTGATGGTTTGTTTAATAATTTACTATCGCAAATACCTGTAAGCGAAACACCTAATAGTCTTTCTTCATCGCAGTTATTCTTCCACTTCTTATTGATGTAGCGGAAATCTGTAAGCGTTGATTGTAATGTGCCAATGATTGTAGCAAGACGTGCTTTGCGCTTTAATGATTCAACGTCATCGTTTGCGCGAACAACGATCTCAGAAAGATTACAAAACTCAAATGGACGCAAAATAATTTCAGAGCAAGGATTCGTGCCGAACTCATGATTCGGATCACGACGACCATTCTTCATTGCAACTGCCTTCGAAGCAGCGCGTGAAAAAATACCACGCTCTCCAGACTTTGACATATAGAGAGCATGCCATTCATTCATGAATGTTTCCATCTCAACTTTTTTATCATACACTGCTGATATGTTTGCCAACGCTCTTTGTCCGTTATGCGTCCACCAATCTCCCGACTTTGCGTGGCGCAAATGGTCATCGTTGAGGTCGGTAAGAGAAATGAGAGCACTACGGCGAACACCACCGCAAACAACAATATCTGCAATCTTACATACAATGTCATGACACTCCAACGTTGATAGTTTCCTACCACGTGCCTTTGTAAAGATATTGAGAGTGAATTTAAAAAGATCAACTAATGGTTCTGGTCCACTCGCACGACCACCAAAAGTTTTGAGACGTTCACCAGCTGGACGAACTTTGCTTACATCCCATTTTGGAATCTTTCCAGTGTAAAGCAACGAAAGAATCTCACGATATGCTGACGCCCAACCAATCTTACTATCAGCAACAACGATTGTTGTATCTGTATCATGTAATTCTTCTGGCACTTCAGGAAGTTTATTTGTATACTTTGACTCTACAGAAAAGCCAACGCCTGTTCCGCACATAAGCACATACATAATTTCATCAAATGCTTTGACATTATCAATGGCGACATAGGAGCAATTATATCCAGCCACTTGATCTTTTTCCAAAGCAGGACCAGCAGTCATTAAACAACGCATTGATGGCATGACTTCCAAATCAATAATCGCTTTACGCAACTCATCCCAAGGAACTTTTTTACTATTATTTGTTTTATCCTTGAAATAATTAATATAGCGATCTACCGTTTCATCCCATGTCTCTCGACGACCGAGTTCATCATTAAAACGAGCGTAACGAGAGATGTGAATAAAATCTTGATAAATACTTGGAAGTCTAGTTGTCATCTCGTGCTCCTTATTATTCTTGTGCGATGAATTGTGTAGAAAGTGGGAAAACTTCAGCGATAACCTTTGCGCATTCTTTCGCAATATTCACATGCTCTAATTGAGTGCCATTACCGCTTCGGAGTTGTATATAGTGAATCCATGATCTTAACGTCCCACTCATATACATTCGAGACATTGTTAAACCTTCAGGCAGTACTGCTCTAGCCTGTTCTTTGGCAATCCCATGATTAATCGCCCATTCGTAAAGATGTTTAGCCCGATCAATAAATTCTCTTTGGCGGTTATCCCATTCATATTGAAGCATCACATCAACACCATCAGCAATCGAGTTTTGACGATTCTTAGGATCTTGTAATCTCGCCTGTCGCGTTGTAAATTCTAAATCTTTTGTAGGATCAGCATAACGCTGTGAAAATTCTTGAAATGAAAAACTGCGATGACGAAGAATTTGTCTTGCAATATCTCGCGTAGTTTCGATTTCTAAACACATTGTCGCCATTTCAAGCGGCGACCAGTGCTGATGTTTGATCAAATATTTGATTAATTTTTCTGCAGTTTCAGAGTTGATTTGATTGGAAGGATTGGACACTCTTGCGCAATAAGCGACAAGGTCCGTTGGTGTATCCAACCCTTCCAAAACTGGTTTTGAATAAGAAACTAATTTTACTTTCATAATTATTCAATTGTTACATTAAATGTATGGCTCATTCTTCTTATTTCTGAAGTGCCGCCCTCTGCTGCAAGAGTTTGAGCTCTTACGAATGCTTCTGAATATGTGGCGTACTTACTATCATCAAACCACCACCAACCATCAATATAATATTTTGCTGGTCGTTGATACTCAACATACCAATGACCATCGTGAAATTGTACACGAACACTTTTAATTGGATGTTTAATAATTTCGAAACCGTGATCTGATAGAGTGCTCATGTTAACACCTTTTCCATTGAGTAAATTTCAGTTTG
>Ga0172367_10010178_pt1 | contig 10171 bp, 6 predicted proteins | sample Lak10m_FD_114542 | JGI IMG/M metagenome (GOLD analysis project Ga0172367, IMG submission 114542) | Freshwater microbial communities from Kabuno Bay, South-Kivu, Congo - kab_022012_10m | ecosystem: Environmental > Aquatic > Freshwater > Lake | place: Democratic Republic of the Congo: South-Kivu...
CGTATAAGCAATTTGGTTTACAGTTGGTGTCGAGGGCTAAGACCCTCGCACACCTGAACCGAGACTCAGCAGCTATTGATGCAATGAAAGCGCAAGTGCAAGGAGGACACCTTGCTGTAAACTTCCGTGCGTTCAATATCAAGGAGCAGAAGTACCTAAGTGATTCATTCCACCACCGAGAGAAAGATTACCACAATGAGTTTTCATGAGAAGATAACAATGTACAGCTCGATTAAGAATACAACCGAGCCGCATTATGTAACGCTTGATTCTGTCCTTAAAAGAATCACAGAGGGCAAGAGCTACCCGACCATCGGTCAGCTGCGCTCTGGTGATAAGAGCATGAAGTCAAAGCTACCAGTTGCCATGTTCTCCGGTGTGTTCAAGGGGAGGAAGGATGAGGACCTCATGGAACATAGTGGACTTATTGTACTTGACTTCGACCACATAAGAGTCGAGGAGTACAAGCCGCTGATTGGTACCGATGAATACGTGCGCGCTTGCTGGACATCTCCATCTGGAGACGGCCTAAAGGTTCTTGTTAAGGTAACAAACCCAGAGCGTCACCGCGACCACTTCCGCGCACTCAAGGCGTACTTCGAGAAGACATACGCACTCGATGTCGACCCATCAGGAATCAATGAGTCGCGCCTATGCTTTGAGTCTCACGACCCAGAGATGATTACCAATCCGGACTCACGTTCGTTCGGACATCTGCTTGCTGAGGCATCAGCCCCTGAGGTTCCTGTTCAGCGTGAGATAGTTACTGACTACGAGAAGATGGACATCATTGTCCATATGATTCGAAAAGCTCAAGAGGGAGAGAAGCATACCACGCTGCTTCGTGCCGCCATCTTATGTGGCGGCTACATCGCAGCCGGCCGCATGGAGGAAGATGAGGCCATCCGTATTCTTATCCGCGAGCTTGAGCGAAAGGGTACGGTAAGCGATATGGACTTAGCCAAGCGTACCATCATCGATGGTATCGCGCAAGGCCGTGCACTACCTATCCGTGAGGTGATGCAGGACGAGCAGGCTGCTCGCCGTGAGATGCAGGTTAGTGATGGAGACATGTCATTCATCTCATCAGACGACAGCGACTTTGATTGGATTGAGAAGTTCGTTAAGGGTGACATACCTAAGGGACTGACCACTGGACTACCAGAGCTTGACCAATACTTTGTATTCAAGAAGGAGTTCACCATCATCAACGGACACAGCAATGTAGGTAAAACTACGATGGCTCTGTTCCTTATGGCAACATCCGCTGTTCTTCATGGGTGGCGTTGGATTATCTACTCATCAGAGAACAGGCCCGCATCCATCAAGATGCGGCTGATGGAGTTCTTGGTTGACATCCCCATCTCTCAGATGCATTACGAAGAAAGAAAAGCGGCGTACAAGTGGGTGAACAAACACTTCACCATCATCAACAACACTGAACTGTATAGCTACTCTGACCTGCTCATCTTTGCGGAGAAGCTACTGCGGCAAGAACACTACGATGGATTCCTTATTGACCCATACAACTCACTGAAGATTACGATGAGCAAGGGTAAGGAATTGTCTACACACGAGTACCACTACGAGGCGGCATCAGAGATGCTTATCTTCTCGATGACTAAAAACATCGCTGTTTGGGTTAACGCTCACGCCATTACAGAAGCGGTGCGCCGTAAGGGGCCAGATGGTTTGCCGGTTGCTCCGTTTGCAGAAGACACCGAGGGTGGAGGTAAGTTTGTAAACCGAAGCGACATCTTCCTTACGTTCCACAGAAAGGTTCAGTCGCCAGACAGGGACATGCGTGCACGCATGGAGATTCACGTACGCAAGATGCGCAACCAAGAGACGGGTGGAACCAACAGTCCATTCGATGAACCAGTACTCTTGGAGATGAATGACACACGTACAGGATTCGTTACTGTACTGCACAGAAGAAAAAGTTTTAAGCCAATGTATTTGAATTCTGGAATAATAGACGTACATTAGTACGTGTATTGTGATGAGTTCAAAGAAATTACCCTCAGTCTTCCGAAGCCGCCGTCGCTTAATCAGTTTTATGCGGGGCAACACTACTCGGTACGGACTAAACATAAGTCGGAGTATTGGAAAGAAATCCAAAACACGCTTGCGACGTTTGACCGATTCCATGTCGAGAGATTCTCTCTTCATGTTAGGTACAATTGCAGGTATGATGTGGACAATGCTATTACTTGTAGCAAGTTTCTCGCTGATTATCTTCGAAATCACGGCTATGTTGACGACGACACTCCTAAATTTTTTGAAGAGCAGTCTACGAGGTTCGACTCCACAATCCCCAAAGACAGATTCATTGTAACATTAAAGGGGTATGGATACAAAATTGTTGAGCCAGACTTACTTTCTCGCAACGTCGAGGATACACAACGCTGCAACAAACCTGTACGAAAGCCTGCACGACGAGGCCGGAAACCCAAGAACGGACGCTGAGCGACTGCACAACACCATACGAAAGTTCAAGAAGGACATTGATATGGAGTTTGATATGGTTCGCTCTGCGCTTCTTGAATACTACGACGAACAGAAGACAGAGCTGTGACCCTCATCTACCTTGATGGTCTTAACGGAATCAACTACCACAGGTTGATGACACCATTCCTTCGACTGAAAGAGGAGCATGGTATCAACATACATTTCTTCGATAATTTCAATGAGCTGAAAGAGTGGGACTTATCTATTGTTGACAACCTTGTCGTATCACGTAGATGCTCGGTATCAAACCATAAGGAGTTCAAGAAGTTCCTCAAGAAGCACGACATCAAGTTGATACTTGACAACGACGACTTCTGGGAATTGCCAGATGATAACCCAGCTAAGAAATTCTACGAGAAAATAGAGGCTAAGAACATCGTCAACAGCGTTAGGATTGCTGACGAGATATGGACCACCACCGACTATCTCGCCAACAGAATGCGAATGGTAGGGGCAACCGGTGAGATACGCGTAATACCAAACACCGTATACGAAAAGGAAAAGCAGTGGCGCAACATAGAGAAAGACCCTAACCCAGACGGGAAGGTGCGCTTCGGGTTCCTCGGTGCCAACGGTCACACCAACGACATCAAGACAATGGGCATAGACTTCGAGGGAAAGGAGTTCTATTGCATGAACTTGATGGATTACCCTCAGATAACTAAGGCCAAGTACTTGATGAATCCTTTGGAGATTCATCAATACGGAGAGCTGTACAAATTCTTTGACGTTTCTATAGCCCCACTAAAGAACACAAAGTTTAACAGATGCAAGTCCGAGTTGAAGGTAGTAGAAGCTGGTTACACCAAGACAGCTATCATCGCCAGCAACATGGGTCCGTACAAGAATACAATTCAGCACGGCAAGACTGGCATCCTGTGCAACAGCCCAGCAGAATGGAGAGAGGCGGTCGAAAAGATGACGCTTCCAATGGCTCAGGATTTAGCGGAGAATCTCTACGAGTATTGCCGCAAGAACTACGACATCAACGAACTAAACAAGGAGCGATTGAAGGGCCTATCGAGATGAACCACACCGGCAAAATAGGCGAAGCGTTGTGGGCCAATTATCTCGAGAGCAGAGGTTGGTCGGTAACGCCGGCGCCGAACGGCAGGTTCTACGACTGGGACATCAAGGCAAACAATCCAGATAAGGAGTTGACCTTTGAGATTAAGTACGACAGCAAGGCGTACTTCTGGGCAGAGAAAAGGGGTAATCCAGAGGACCCCAATCTATACATAGAGTTTGAGAATACAAAGAAGGCGGAGCCATCAGGCATCCGCCGCAGTATTGCTGACTACTATGTGTACATCATAAAGAAGGGAGACATAGACACGGCTTACGTGTACAAGCGTAAAGCACTGTGTTCATTCTGTGAGTCTGGTGGATTCAAAGTTGTCGGTAACTCTGGGTTTGGAGATGACAACGCAAGCGGATGGATTCCACCACTAAAGAAAACCATGACACCAGAAGCTGGCTATGTTGCCAGTATAGAGTTAAAGCTTGTCAACGTATCTATCGAGGATTCTCTTGAGAATGCTGGCGATAGTAATAAAGACTAAAGCGAAGAACGTATATCGGTACATCTTGTGGTACCATTTGTCCTTCTCTACGTATGAAATACTTTCAATCGGAATACTGATTGTCTTGATGATTGTATCACCCTTACATTCAGCGTCTATCTGAAAGGTGTCTTTTACTCTTACGATTTTTAGATTTAGCTTTTCCTTGGTGAGAACTAAGGTGTCTATCTCTTTCAGCCTTACAGTATCCCTCAATACCACACTCGGCAACACAGTCGTATCGTGAACAATCACCGTGTCCCTTTTTAGGATTGATGGGTCCTTTTTTACGGCTTTCTTCAAGTGATATTCTGCTGAACACCCACTGAGCAACAGGACTGATAATAGTAAATACCATTTCATTTCGTTGTGTTTAATGACTTGGCAAAGTTATTCTACGAACTGCTAAGATTCGGGTTCGAGTTCGACATCGTAGATGATGTACATCATTTCCTCTGGGCTTTTCCGGAACTTATTCTCAATGGTTCGGATGACACTTGAGATAATGTCGTAGTTGCCAAACTCGGCAGAATATGTCGCGGCAAACTCATAGGCGAGCTTGACTTCATCAAGGCGAGCCTTGCGTGTTACCTTCTGGTCCTCAGTTAGTTCAGTGTATGGAGTGCGGAAATTCTCCTCCTCCATATTGAAGTAGAACTGCTTGGCAATATCCACAGGGTAATCTCTGAATACAACAGCGGATGATAGCTGAGCTGCCGTCTCGAGTGGCTGGAGTTCAATATCTGGATTTGACTCAGCCTCCTTCATTCTCTTACGGTATTCCTTGGCGATGTAGTTGATGTTCGGTGGCAAGAACACTTCTTTGAATACGTATGAACCATACGCGTCAGACCAAGTAGAAAGGTTGGGTCCGATAATCCATCGGTTGAACCAGCTCACGTCTTCATTGTCAAGAATGGGACGACCATAAGAGTCCTTGCCCTGCACCAAGTTGAACAGCATACGCGTTGCAAGGTTAGGGTCGTAGAAGTCTTTAGCGATTGCCGTAAGGGCATCGCTACGACTGATGCCGTTGCGCCCGTACACCAGGCCAAAGATTTCATCATATGGGTCTTCCGAACTGATGTTCACAAAGCTTACGCGACCCTTCTCATTCATAGAGATTGGGATGATGTTTGAACCTACCATCCAAGCAGGCAGCAAGTAGTTGACTCCACGAATTGAGTCGGCAAGTTCTTCCTCTTCATCGTTGTCAAGCAGCATAGAAAGTGCTGCGGCATACCCCGCTGTTGACATAATCCCCAATGTGGTTCCGAGCGACAATGCCTTGATGCCATCCATAAGGTAAGCGTTGCGCTGAGATTCGCTTAGGTTCTGATTGGTCAATGCCTCCTGAATGTCAAGGGTAGCGTTGCGGTAGATTCCAAAGAAGCTACGGAATGCTTCAACTCGGAATGAAAGGAAGTCCCCCATTGGAAGCTTGAACAATTCACGGAACGACGGGTGGATGCGCGACATCGTAGGCATGTTCTGCTTGATGCGCTCTGCTACTGCCTCATCCACTTCTTGTTGCTCCGCGTCGTTAAGCTCTGCGTAAGTGCGGCCATCTGGATTTGAAGCAAGTCGCTTGGCGAAGTTCTCGCGCTTACTTAGGTATGCGACCATCTTGGTGTAGTCGTCAATGAATCCGTACTGGTATGCTACACGTGCTTGACGAATGCCAAGTTCTCGCTGTGCCTTTTGCAATTGAGCAGGGAGCCAAGACCATGCGGAGTCAGCATCCTTGCCGGACATCATGTCGTAGAACGATTGGTTGACATCACCAAGCAATCCATAGTTTGGAGATGCGCCAAGCAATCCAAGCTGTCCCATGCGGTCGAGAATAGCCTCGAACTCTGGGTCAAGCTCTCCGTTCTTGAGCTTCTTGAATCTGTTGGCCAAGTCTTTCATTATAGTAAGACCCCCGCGCTCTTGGTTGTACGGAAGCACACCATTAGACATCAGGAAGTACCAGCCGCCCATGATATTCTTACGCCACGTAGGTAGGTTGTACAGTACACGAACTCGGCGCATCTGTAGAAGCAAGTCGTAATACCATTGAAGTACTTTGTTGTCTGTCGCGTACATTGGAGTAAGCTTCAGCATACTCACGAAGTCCTTTTTGATTGCCTTACCCTTCATCGGAGACTTAGACTCCTCAATGACTTGGTAGTTCTCATCAAAGAATCTCTTGAGCTCGGTGCGTAGTTGGCCCATTGTCTTGATGTCCTTCTCCTTCATGAAGTCAGCAAGACTCTGGTCAGCGGGTATTACCCCCATCTGCTTACCCATGTCGGTCATCTGAGCAGTAGAAAGCTTATCGTCAACAAGCCCCTTCCATACCGGCTTGGTAATAATCAAGTTACTAAGTCCACTTCCCTGTGCAATGTCGTTAATTCTCTCAACCAAAGTGTACTGAGCTGTGATGCTCGTGAGAGTAGAGATTGTGTTAGACATCTTAGCGAATGGGTCAACCTCTTCTCCAAGGAATCTGCGTAGCTCAACCGGAAGGTCTTTCTTCTGCTTAAACTTCTTGGTTGGTACACGAAGCTGACCAAGCTCTGCTGTTCCGGTGAGGTCTGTGCCCTTACCACGGTTCGCTGCTGAGGCTTTCTCCAGTGCAGTGAGAGCAGAGTTAACTCCGTCGATAATTTTTCGCTGAGAGGCTTTGTCTTGGTAGACGAACTCAATGTATGAGTCGATGTCATCTGGGTCCAATCCGTTCTGCTCGAAGAACTGAGCCATTGCTTCGGTAGGACCTTCTTCGTACAACTCGTTTGCCTTCTCCCAGAACTTCGCTTCAGCCAGCGCTTTCTCCGCCGCCTTGCGAAGGTCAGCATCTACCTTGAAGTTTGGGTCTGTAAAAATTTTGTAGGTGCGTGTACCATACTTGCTTGCATTCTCCTTGATGACATTGCGCAGGTCCTCGGTAAGGATATCAAACGCAGGGCTGTTGGCCATCATCCGCTGTTGCTGTGTGCGGATTGCATTAAGTACGCCAAGGTCTTGGGCAATTCCTTCGTTGATGCTGGCGATTTCACGAATCGCTGCATCACGCTCTTGCTTGGTGATTGGCGTTACGTCTGTCACGCCCTGCTCATCAGTCTTGATGTCCTCTTGGAATAGGTATCTGTTGCTCAGGTCGTACACGCGCTGTCTGTCCTCAGGGCTAAGCTTCTGAGATGCGTCACGAATACGGGCCAGAGCCAAGAACATACGGTTGATGTGCTGGATGTTCATCCCCTCAGAGATTTCCAGAGCTTGGAGAATCTGTCGATTGAATGAGCGAAGACGGCGAAGACCGTACTTGTTCTCGATGCCAGCAATAAACGCGTCAAGCTTAGGGTTAATGAAGGACATCAGCTTCTGTACTGAATCCATCTCCTTTTCGTAGTTGGTTGGCTCTGGTACTCCAGCCAAATTCTGTGCTTCGGTAACGCTGATTACTTCTCCGTCTGGACCGAACTGAACATCTGGCGCTGCACGGCGGAAGCGTTCTGATTGCAAACGCTCCGCCATTTCTACTTGACTGATGTCAGAGCCAGTGCGTACAGCCTGAGAGATACCCTGCATGTAGCGGGCAAGGTCTTTAGCAAGACCTGCATCCTCAAAAATCTGCACGTTGCCACCTGTAATCTTCGAGATGATTCCATTGAGAAATGCCTTGAGGTCTTCAAGGACTGAGCTCTCAAAGCTTACACGTTTGTTGGCAAGAAGTGCGCCCAACTGCACCATAAACTCCTCTGACTTGTATGCGCCAGCAGAGGCGGCATCATCACGCTCAGGGTATCGGTTTGCAAAATCGTTGAGCTCATTGACATCTGACTCTCGCAATCTTCTGATTACCAGCTTTCTAAACTGATTGTAGTCAACTGGATTCTTATCGAAGTACGTAGCGAAAATGTTATGGAATACCTCATGGTATGCAGTTCCAACAGGGGTGTATCTGTCACGGTATCCACGACCCGTTGCACTTTCCTTTTTGCTTGGCTCAAGTTTGAGTGCAAGGATTTTTCCAACCTGTCTTCCACCGCGACTACCTGCTGTGATACCTGCGCTACCCTTGGTTGCACCACGGGCTAGACCCATGTCTTGACCGGCACGCTCATATCCTCTGCTTGAGAATCCAATGTTAAAGTGTGTTGCCTCTGGATTAAGCTTTCGGTACGCCTCTGATGCAAGCACCAGTTTGTCCATTACAGCTCGCATACCCGGACCCATCTTGTCCATCTCCTCTCGGTAGATGCTCACATCAAATGGGTCAAATAAGTTTAGGAATTGTCCCTTCTTAAACCCAGCTCGCGCGGCCTTCAATCCTTTAGAAATGGCAGTGGCGCTGCGCTTACCAGCTTTTGGTATGGGTAGTCCCCACTTGGTGTTTGAACTTACTTCTTGCTCGGCTTCGCGTGCTTGAAGAATTCCACCAACCTGAGTCGTTCCTTGGCCTGCTTCAATGTCGGATACTGCCCCAGATTCTTCCCCGACTTGCTCACCACTCGGTACTTGCTGCCCTCTTTCTGTATCACGTCGTTGTCTTTCTTGGTTAATGATTTCGTTTAGTCGCTGTTCGTTGCGCTGCATCTGAGCTTCAACAGCTGATTGTTCTGCTGCTGACAAGCCGCCTTTATTGATGGCGGATGCACCAGCAAGAATCTCTTGCGTAAGTCCACTTGCTTCGTTGCGTGCCTCTGGAGATAGCCCCATAAGCTGTTGCTGGACCTCAAGTAGTGAGCCGTACTTCTGTTTTCTAAGCTCTACGATAGCTTCTCTTGTGGCTTTCTTTACAACTGGGTCTTGCTCTTCGCGTACTCTTTTCTCAAGGTCACGAAGTTCTCTGTCGATGCTGGCGATGCGACCATTGTCTACCGCCATAGCGATTGGTACGGTAGCTGATGCTTCGTTCTGGTCTTGGTTTTCAACCCACGTAGCGTAGCTCTTTTCCTCTGCCGTCATGGACTTCTCCTTAGCAAGGTTGTACGCCACCCCGGGAAGGGCTGGCCCAAGTTCAGCGAATGCTTCAAGCGCAACTTCTCGTAAGCTGATGTCTTCTCCAGAGAGAATCTGACCAGTAAGTTCACCACCACCACCGAGCGTGCCTTGTAGCGCTGCTTCCTTGAGCAGCGCCTTAGGAATGGATGTGCCGGCTCTTGATGCCGCCTTTACAATTCTACCACCAGCACCAGCAGCAACAGCGTCTAAGATACCAATGGGCACGCCGCGCAAAAGTGCAGCCTGCTGTGCTTTAGCCAAACGCTCCTCGTCTTCAGGCGTCTGAGGTCTTAATGCGCTGTTGAGGTCGTCGGCATTTGTGATGTCGATGCCCGCTTCCTGAAAAGAACTCATAAGCTTTCCAGCATATTCTGTAGCAAGCGAAGTAGTTCCGAAGAATCCACCAATAGCACCCGGAACAGCTCCAACGCCAGCGAAAGCGGCACCAGCACCAGCTCCTGCGGCCGCGCCAACAATACCCTTATCACCCGCCGCACCAGCAGCAATCATTGACTCAGGTAGAACTCTGATAATATCAAGAAGAAACGACCCCATTGGGTGTTCGTCTACGTTTGCGGCCAACCAATCTTCATCCTTGGGCGCATCTCGCTGTAGGATGTTATTGTAGTATGCGATTTCCTCTGGGTTAATCAGGCCAGTTGTTTCGTAATCTGCAACGAGTGAACCCAGTCTTCCACGAGCAACGGCTCGGTTCCATAAACGCTGTAGTTCATTAGGATTCTCATCAGCAATAAGCCACGTGTCCTCTTTCTCTTTAGGCAAGAGGCTGCCTGGCACGAACCCAAGTCCGCGAGCTGATTGGTTCCAAGACTCAGCGTCTATAGTAACGGGGTCTACAGACGCAATGCTTTTAACCGACGCTTGAGAGCGAGATTCTAAAGGTAAACCGCCTGAAACGGATGGCCCAGGTGTGGTACCAAGTCCTTTTTTTTTTTTATAAAACTCCTCAATCTGAGGCACGAGGTCTCCTGCTCCGTTGTTGGCAGCGAATTGCTTTGCCCAGTTTAGGTCGTACCCATTAGCGTACGCGCTTTCTAACGCCTGTAGTAACTCGTCGTTCATTTAGTTATTGAAATTAAATCTTGGCA
>Ga0172367_10010179_pt1 | contig 10171 bp, 11 predicted proteins | sample Lak10m_FD_114542 | JGI IMG/M metagenome (GOLD analysis project Ga0172367, IMG submission 114542) | Freshwater microbial communities from Kabuno Bay, South-Kivu, Congo - kab_022012_10m | ecosystem: Environmental > Aquatic > Freshwater > Lake | place: Democratic Republic of the Congo: South-Kivu...
AACGGACGGTTCAAGTGGAACATCAGGAGTAAACGGTACTTCTGGAACGAGTGGCTCCTCTGGAACTAATGGCTCTTCTGGAACCTCTGCAACTTCAGGCTCTTCTGGAACATCAGCTTCAAGTGGTAGCTCTGGAACTTCAGGAGCAAACGGTTCAAGTGGTACTTCTGGCTCTAGTGGTTCTTCAGGAACGTCAGCTTCAAGCGGTAGCTCTGGAACAAGTGGAGTGAACGGCACTTCAGGAACAAACGGAAGCTCTGGCACCTCTGGTACTGATGGCTCAAGCGGAACTTCAGGGTCAAGTGGTTCAAGCGGAAGCTCTGGAACGTCAGCTTCAAGCGGTTCTAGCGGAACGAGTGGTACTTCAGGCTCCTCTGGAACATCGGGAACTGCGGGTAGTTCAGGTACGGCTGCAACAAGCGGAAGTGCTGGAACTTCAGGAAATACAGCTGAATTTTCTGGAACAAGTAGCACGTCCATCACGTTACCTTTGACTTAATTAAATGTGCTGTAATTCTAGAAATATAGATGCCCAGTTATTCAAACATAACGCTAACCACTAATACGGGTCTTGCCTACAAAACAAACGACTTCGTACAGTTAAGCAATAGTTCTACTAACTATATCATAGCTAGAGTAGTCAGCTATAATGCTTCCAATGGTCAGCTTGTTGTAACTCCACTATATTTTAATGGTAGCGGTACATATACAAACTGGGAAGTAAATCTTACGGGTGCTTTTGGAACCAGTGGAACAGCTGGCACTGCGGGAGCATCTGCCACCTCTGGCTCTAGTGCTTCTTCGGGAACTTCAGGAACAGCGGGTTCATCTGGCACTTCTGGCTCAAACGCAACTTCAGGAACATCTGGTCAAGCTGGCTCGGCTGGAAACAGTGGGGCTAGTGCCTTGTCTGGAGCTGACGGTTCAAAAGGCTCTTCAGGAACTTCTGGAACAGCGGGCTCTAGCGGAACAAATGGTCAGTCTGGTTCAAACGGAACGGCTGGACAAAGCGGAGCAAGTGGTGGAACAAACGGAACTTCTGGCTCCAACGGAGCTTCAGCCTCTTCAGGTACCTCTGGTGCATCGGGTTCTAACGGAACTGCGGGTCTATCTGGTGGTACTTCTGGTACGTCAGGTTCTTCTGGCTCTAGCGGAACTTCGGGAGCAACAGCTTCTAGCGGTACCTCTGGAACAAGCACGGGAACAAGCGGTGCTTCTGGCACTTCAGGTTCTTCAGGTACTTCCGCAACAGCGGGTTCATCTGGCACTTCTGGAACTTCTGGTGTGAGCACAAATGCGACTGCGGGTACTAGCGGTACTTCAGGCACAAGTGCTACTGCTGGCTCTAGCGGAACTTCCGCAACAGCTGGCTCCTCTGGAACTTCTGGCTCTACGGGAGCTGCGGGGGCATCAGGAGCAAGTGGTACTTCGGGCTCTTCAGGAACAACGGGAACGAACGGAGCCACGCCAACGCAAGGTTCTTCAGGTTCTAGTGGAAAAAGTGGTACAAACGGAACTTCTGGCTCTGCGGGTGCAACACCAACACAAGGCTCTTCAGGTACTTCTGGCTCGGCTGGTTCTAATGGAACAACGGGTTCTAGCGGTGCTACCCCAACTGCGGGTGCAAACGGCTCCAACGGAACTGCGGGCTCTAACGGAACTTCTGGTTCTTCAGGTGCAGCGGGCTCTGCTGGCGTTTCAGGAACATCAGCGACAAGCGGTTCTAGTGGTGCATCAGGTACCTCTGGTTCTAGCGGTCTAGCAAATGGTACTTCAGGTAGCTCTGGCTCTTCAGGGACAGCGGGTGCATCAGGAACCTCTGGCTCTTCAGGGTCAAGTGGAACAAACGGATTAATAGTAGGTACAAGTGGAGCAAGTGGTACAAGTGGTTCCTCTGGAACTTCAGGTACTTCTGGCTCTAGTGGATTAAGTTTTAATGCAAACGGCTCAAACGGTACAAGTGGAGCAAGTGGCACAAACGGCTCTAACGGTACTTCGGCAGCTTCAGCTTTATCGGGAACAAACGGTTCAGGTGGTACGTCAGGCTCTAGTGGTGTCAACGGTCAGTCAGGGGCTAGTGGTCAAAGTGCGGGTGCTGGCTCAAATGGTACGTCTGGCTCATCAGGAACCTCTGGAACAGCGGGTACGTCTGGCTCAAACGGAGTAAGTGGAGCCTCTGGTACTTCTGCTACGTCAGGCTCCAACGGTACAGCGGGTGCTTCTGGAAGTAGCGGTGCGAACGGCACATCAGGCTCTTCGGGGACTACTGGTACCAACGGAACTTCTGGTTCAAGTGGAACAAGCGGTGCAAACGGCACGTCAGGGTCTTCAGGAACGTCAGGCTCAAACGGTACTAACGGTACATCAGGGTCTTCAGGAACTACGGGAACTTCTGGCTCCTCTGGAACGTCAGGCTCCAACGGAACCTCTGGCTCTTCAGGGGCTGCGGGGGCATCAGGAACTTCGGGTTCTTCAGGAACAACGGGTTCTTCAGGCTCTTCAGGAAACGCTGGAGCAAGAGGTAGCAACGGCTCTTCAGGAACTAGCGGTACTTCAGGCTCCTCTGGTACGTCTGGTTCTTCAGGAACGTCTGGTGTTTCAGGAACTTCTGGTAGCTCTGGAACTTCTGGGTCAAACGGAACGTCTGGCTCTTCAGGTACTTCTGGAGCTTCGGGCACGTCAGGCTCGTCTGGAAGTAGTGGTACTAACGGTACCTCTGGTTCATCTGGCTCCTCTGGAACGGGTGGTACTTCGGGCTCTTCAGGAACTTCTGGTTCATCTGGTACTACGGGTAATTCTGGTGCTAGTGGCGGTTCAGGAACGTCAGGGTCTAGTGGTACTTCAGGGTCAAGCGGTACAAGCGGTACTTCTGGCTCCAGTGGTGTTTCAAGGACATCTGGCTCTTCGGGAACTAATGGCTCTTCAGGAACAAATGGTACGTCTGGTTCCTCTGGTACAAACGGTACGTCAGGGTCTAGCGGTACTTCAGGAAGTAATGGTGTAAGCGGAACAAGTGGTTCCTCTGGAACAAGTGGTGCTGCGGGAGCAAACGGTAGCTCTGGTACTTCTGGTTCTTCAGGGGCTACGGGTGCAGCTGGAGCAAACGGTACGTCAGGGTCTTCAGGTAACTCATGTGGCTCTCCTTTCCTAACGGGTCAAGGAAATAACGCTTGCCCTAATGGATATGCACATTCCATAACAAATAGTGACTGGAGTGTTATCATGTCAGGTTATGAAAACACTATTACAAGTAACTGTGCATCTGCTGCTAGCGTGTCTAATTTTATTGCGGGCGGAACGCTGAATTTAATTCGTGTTGCGATGAGTGCTGGAGCAACTGGTGAATTAGGTTTTGTATGTAGCAATTTTATTGGTGGTGGAAATACTAATTTGATATGTGTAAACCAAAATTCTGGTACTACTTCATGGGCAAGTAGAAATGCAATAGTCGGTGGTCTTCAAAATCACATTTGTTCATTCAACAGTGCTGGAAAAGGCACATGTTTTGGAAGAGTTGAAGCCAGTTTTATTGGTGGAGGTTTTCAAAATAGGATTTATCCCAATACAAGAGGTGATTATGGTAGCTGTAATGGAATTTTAGGTAGTAAAAGTAATTATCTTGCGGGCTATGAATTTACTGTTATAGGTGGTAACAACATTTCTCTTTCCAATACTTATTCACAGCAAGCTCACTTTAATGCAATTTCAAAAGTTACAAATAACTTTAAAATAAGCCACCCAGACCCTACAAAATGTAGCACTCACTTTTTGACTCACTCTACTATGGAAACTCCAACTGCTGGGGATAACATATATAGATATGAAGTAGAAACGGTAAGTTGCCAAGCTTCTTTTGAACTTCCCTCATATTATAAATTTTTGAATGAAAACGACCAAGTGTGGATTACGCCAAAAGACCATCACGGAAAAGCTTGGGCATGCGTTACAAATGACCAAACAAAAGTTTGTGTAAATTCAGACACGGACGGAAAATATTATGTGCTAGTTATTGGAACAAGAAAAGATGAGTGTGCGATAGGTAGCTGGCAAGGAGTAGAAAGATATAAAATACCAACCCATATAGTTGATTATAAATAATGCCATTTAGTAATTTAAATATAACCGTCAGTACGGGTCTTGATTATAAAGTCAATGACTTTGTTACGCTGCAATATGATGCTAGCACTATTATATATGGTAGAGTAGTTTCATACAATGCAAACACGGGAGCTATGGTACTAACGCCTCTGTCTTTTACGGGGGCAAATGGCTCATACAACGCATGGGACGTGCAACTATCTGGTCAACACGGCTCTTCTGCAACAAGCGGAACAGCGGGAACTTCAGGAACTTCTGGTTCCAGTGGCTCTAGTGGTAATGCAAACATTAATGGTACTAGTGGTGTAAGTGGTACAACTGGTGCAATAGGCTCTTCAGGAACTTCTGCTTCTTCGGGTTCCTCTGGTACTAGTGGCACTTCAGCTGTTTCTGGAACAAGCGGTGTAAGTGGAACGGGCGGTGCGAACGGTGTCGCTGGCTCCAACGGAACAAGTGCCGTAAGTGCTTCGTCAGGAACTTCAGGAACATCAGGTTCTAGGGGTGCATCAGCTTCCTCTGGTACTTCTGGAACATCAGGCTCAAACGCCACAAGCGGTGCTTCCGCTTCCTCTGGTACCTCTGGTACTTCTGGTACAAATGGAACTAACGGCTCCAGTGCTTCGTCAACGCAATCAGGAACATCAGGCTCTTCAGGAACAGCAGCAACATCTGGCTCTTCAGGAACTTCGGGGTCAAGCGGTACAACTGGAGCAAATGGCTCCTCTGGTACTGCGGGCTCAAAAGGTACTACGGGAACATCTGGTACTTCAGGCTCTGGTGGTACTTCAGGAACTTCAGGGTCTACGGGAACAGCGGGAGCAAACGGCTCTTCAGGAAATAGCGGTCAGTCAGCAACAAGCGGTAGCAACGGTACAAATGGTACTTCGGGTTCATCAGGAGCAAATGCAACTTCAACGGCAAGTGCTACTTCGGGCTCTTCAGGTTCTAGTGGCGTAAACGCAACAAGTGGTGCTTCGGCTTCCTCTACAACAAGTGCAACTTCTGGGTCTGCGGGCACATCAGGAACAAACGGTTCTAGCGGTGCCTCTGGCTCTTCAACAACTAGTCAGGTCAGTGGAACATCAGGCGTCAGCGGAACAGCTGGCTCTAGCGGTGTTTCAGGGGCTTCAGCTTTATCTAATACCTCTGGTTCTAGTGGAACAACGGGAACCAACGGCTCTAGTGCTACTTCAGGTGCTTCTGGTGCTAGTGGTGGTACAAATGGTACATCTGGTTCCAGCGGTAGCTCTGGCACTTCTGGCTCAAGTGGAACTTCTGGTTCTTCAGGTGTTTCAGGTCAAGGAGGTGGTACTTCTGGTACCTCTGGCTCTAGTGGAACAACGGGTTCTAGCGGTTCTGCGGGTACTTCTGGCTCTTCAGGAACTAGCACGGGAACTTCAGGGGTAAGTGGTACTTCAGGCTCCTCTGGTACAAATGGTAGCATAGGAACTTCTGGTACTTCAGGTACTTCTGGTGTCAGCACAAACGCAACAAGTGGTACCTCTGGTTCTACGGGTACAAACGGTACCTCTGGTTCTAGTGGAACTTCTGCTACTGCGGGCTCTTCAGGAACTTCTGGTTCTGCGGGTGCAGCGGGTGGTTCTGGATTAAGCCGTACTTCAGGCTCTTCAGGAACAGCGGGCACAAACGGAGCAACTCCAACACAAGGAGCAAGTGGTAGCTCTGGAACAGCTGGCTCGTCTGGTACTTCTGGTTCTACGGGTGCTGCCCCAAGTCAAGGCACAAGTGGCAGTTCTGGGACTGGTGGTTCAAGTGGAACTTCTGGTTCTAGCGGTGCAACTCCTTCAGCTGGTGCAAAAGGCACTAGTGGTAGCTCGGCTGTCGGAGGTACTAACGGCTCAAATGGAGCTGCGGGTGCTTCTGGTGGTAGTGGTGTTTCAAATACTTCAGGTTCAAACGGAACTTCTGGCTCAAGTGGTGTGTCAGGAGCAAGCGGATTAAGTAATATTTCTGGTACTTCAGGTGTTTCTGGTACTTCAGGGTCTAGCGGTGTAGGTCAGTCTAGTGGAGGTTCAGGAACTTCTGGCTCTACTGGTACAAACGGAACTACGGGTTCTAGTGGTGCAGCACGTTCCAGTGGTGCTTCTGGTATTTCTGGTTCAAACGGCTCTACGGGTACGTCAGGCTCTTCTGGGGCTAATGGTGCTAGTGGCGGTTCAGGAACTTCAGGCTCAAATGGTGGTAGCGGTGCTTCTGGAACAAGTGGCTCTAGTGGAGTTAGCGGTGGTAGCGGTGCTTCTGGTACTTCTGGCTCTTCGGGAACGTCAGGCTCAAGTGGTTCAACGCCCTCTGCGGGTGGCTCTGGTGGTAGCGGTACTTCAGGTTCATCAGGTACTTCAGGCTCTACGGGTGCCAACGGAAATGTAGGTGGAAATGGAGCAAGTGGAGCAAATGGTTCTTCGGGAACATCAGGTTCAAGCGGTGCTGCTAGAACGTCAGGCTCCTCTGGTACTTCTGGCTCTTCAGGGGCAAATGGTGGAACTGGTGTTAGCGGTTCTTCAGGTGTCAGTGGAGCAAATGGTGCTACTGGTGCGGGTGGTACATCTGGTACTTCTGGTTCTTCAGGTTCTATTACCAACACCCAAATGGTTTTTAGCGGTAATGGTTGTAAGTCCGTATATAACTGCTGCTTCACTGACTTTACTTGTGGAGCTGCTTGTTCAGTGCTTCCTATGGGTTGTAGTTCTTTAGGCTGTATTTCATTGTGTGCTGGAATTAGTAATGCCCTTTTAGCACACACAAGTGCTGGAATGACAAAAATTTGTTGCTCTAGTCATAGTGTTATTGGTGGTGGGGAAGGTAATGAAATTGGTTGTAATGGGGTTGCAAATTGTAATAACGCAACTTTCGGTGGGTTTAGAGCTAAAATAGATGGTGGCTGCTTTAACGTAATTGGAGCTGGAGACAGTAATTGCACTCTTAATTCTTGCTTTACTTTCACTACTGGTTCTAGTGGTGCATATTTTGGTGGTAATTGTTTTTCTGCTAATTTAGGATTAGCTGGAGGTTCTAACGTTAATAATACAACTACTGTTGGAACTCTATATAAAACAAGTGGAACGTTTACCATCAACCACCCAAATCCAAACAAACCTCATGAAACACTTTCTCACTCGTTTGTAGAAACACCAACTGTTGGAGATAATATTTACAAGTACAGAGTAAAAGCAATAAATTGTCAAGCTTCTATTTGCCTACCAGATTATTACAAACATTTAAATTGTAATGACCACGCACATGTCAGCCCCGTAAATAATTTAGGTACTGCTTATGCAATTGTTAATGAAGAGCAAACAACAGTAACGATTTGTACAACAGCAGACGGGGATTATGACGTAATTTTACTAGGAACCAGAAAAGATAAAGATGCTTTAAGTCAAAGATTTAATCAAGTCGGTGCAGAAAGAATAGTTAGCACACACCCATATTCATTAATTAAATTTGTATAAAATGCTAGTAGCAACAATTAACCCACCCGCAAAAAAGGTCGTGCAAAGCACCCCCTTCACAACTGATGAATTCACAGCCACTCAAATGATTGCCAAGTGCACAAAACTTGTAATAGGAGGTGATTCATTAAATGGAAATAACAAAATTGAATTTGACGTTCGCTTTGGGAATGTCTATTATGAAACTAAACCAGACGGAAGTCAAGGAAGACCTATGTTCCAAATTTTAGTTCACTATAACACGCAATTCACTCAAGCAGAACTATCTGATTGGGGAACAGATGACAGTATTGTATATCAAAAAATTGCAACAAAACTTGGTTTTCAGGTTGTAAGCACTCAAATTATTTCTGACCTTTCCTTTGGTAACTAATGCCGTATTCTAATATAAGTTTAACCGCTACCACTGGGCTAACATACTTGGCTGGAGATTTCGTGCAAATTAGCAACGATGCAAATAATTATATCGTAGCTAAAGTTGTTTCGTACAATCCCACCACTGGTGCTATGGTAGTAACTCCAACTACTTTTGTTGGAAGTGGAACTTATACTAGCTGGAATTTAAACTTATCTGGTTCCAACGGTACAGCGGGAACGGTAGGTACTTCTGCAACAAGTGGAAGCGGTGGCGTTAGTGGAACAAATGGTTCTTCAGGAACTTCAGGAACTAATGGAACTTCAGGAAGCTCTGGATTTTCAGGGTCAAGTGCAAGCACGGGTACTTCAGGAACAAGCGGGTCTGCGGGGACTACGGGTTCTTCAGGAACGAATGGCACATCAGGCTCTTCAGCTACTAGCGGAGCAAGTGCTACTTCAGGAAGTACGGGCACTTCAGGAACGTCTGCTTCTTCAGGAACAAACGGATTATTAAATGGTACTTCAGGTACCTCTGGCACTTCTGGCTCAAATGGATTAAGTGGCTCTACGGGAACGGGAGGCACCTCTGGTACATCTGGTTTAAATAATGGAACAGCTGGAGTAAGCGGTTCTTCTGGAACGTCAGCAAGCTCTGGTTCAAATGGAACAAGCGGTTCAAGTAATAATGCAAATGGCTCTACGGGAACGGGGGGAGCAAGTGGAACATCTGGCTCAAACGGCTCTAGCGGAGTTTCTAATATTTCAGGAACAAGCGGTCTTGCTGGCTCTTCTGGTGCTTCGTCCTCAAACGGAGCTTCAGGAACAAGTGGGTTGAGTAATACTGCTGGCTCTAACGGTACATCAGGCTCTTCAGGAACTGGCGGTACAAATGGTACAAACGGCTCCAACGGAGCTAGTGGCTTATCTGGTACTTCTGGTACAACGGGGTCAAACGGTACGGGCGGTACTTCAGGCTCTACGGGAACATCTGCAAGCTCTGGCACCTCTGGTACTACGGGTTCAAACGGTACGGGTGGTACATCAGGCTCTTCAGGAGCAAACGGTACTTCGGGCTCTTCAGGTACAACTGGTTCTAACGGTACAAACGGTACTTCAGGCACTAGCGGAGCAAACGGCACTTCGGGAAGCTCTGGAACTAGTGGTACTTCTGGTACGTCAGGTTCACGTGCTGTATCAGGCTCTTCAGGGACTTCAGCTTCTTCGGGTACGTCAGGAACCTCTGGCTCCTCTGGTACTTCTGGCTCTAGCGGTACAGCTGCTAGTTCAGGCTCATCAGCAACAAGTGGTTCTTCAGGTTCCTCTGGCACTTCGGGTACTAGGGGTACTTCAGGTTCTTCTGGAGTTTCTGGTGCTTCAAATAGTTCAGGCTCTAGTGGTTCTTCAGGAACGGCTGCAACCTCTGGTTCGTCAGGTACCTCTGGCTCTTCAGGAGCTAGTCGCACATCAGGCTCAAGCGGAACAGCGGGCTCTTCTGGGACTTCTGGAACTTCTGGTTCTTCAGGACTTACGGGTTCTACGGGTACTTCAGGTTCAACGGGAACAGCGGGAGCAAACGGCTCTTCAGGAAATAGCGGTGCTTCTGCAACCAGTGGTTCAAATGGTACTTCTGGTACTTCGGGGTCTACGGGAGCAAATGGTAATTCAACACAATCGGCAACTAGTGGTAGTAACGGTACAAGCGGAACAAACGGTTCCTCTGGCGTTTCAGGTACTTCAACTGCAAATGCTACAAGTGGCTCTTCTGGTGTTAGCGGAACAAACGGTTCCTCTGGAGGTTCTGGCACGTCAACTACAAGTCAGGTAAGCGGAACTTCAGGTACCTCTGGCTCCTCTGGTACTAGTGGGGTTTCTGGAGTTTCAAGCACATCAGGCTCTTCTGGCTCTTCGGGTACTTCAGGTACAAATGGAGTAAGTGGTGGCTCTGGTACGTCAGGCTCTTCAGGAACTTCTGCAAGTAGTGGTACAAATGGTACCTCTGGGTCTAGTGGACTTTCTGGTGCTTCAACTGGTTCTGGTACTTCTGGCTCTTCAGGAGTTTCTGGTGCAAATGGAGCAAGTGGTGGTAGCGGTACCTCTACAGCCTCTGGTACTTCTGGTTCTAGCGGAACCTCTGGTGTAAACGGTGGTTCAGGAGCAAGCGGTGGAAGTGGAGTTTCTGGCACCTCTGGTAGTTCAGGCGTTAGTGGTGTTTCTGGTACATCTGGTTCTTCTGGAGTTTCTGGGGG
>Ga0172367_10010181_pt1 | contig 10170 bp, 10 predicted proteins | sample Lak10m_FD_114542 | JGI IMG/M metagenome (GOLD analysis project Ga0172367, IMG submission 114542) | Freshwater microbial communities from Kabuno Bay, South-Kivu, Congo - kab_022012_10m | ecosystem: Environmental > Aquatic > Freshwater > Lake | place: Democratic Republic of the Congo: South-Kivu...
AACGCGTTGAGCAGCGTGGACTTGCCCGCGTTGGGAGCTCCTGCCAGCACCACCTGTGCGCCCGAGGCGAGGCGACCCGTGTGCCAACTGCTTCGCCATTGGCCGATGCGCCCACGCATGGCGAGAAGACCCGGCAGGAGCTCTTTGGCCGAGGCCGGATCGATGTCGTGCTCGGAGAAATCCAGGTCCGCCTCCACCTGCGCCAGCACATCCAGCAAGGCTTCGCGCACCTGGTCCACCACGGATCCCGTGCCCCCCGCCAAAGCACGCAGCGCCAGCTGGTGGGCCAGACCCGAGCGGGCTTCGCTCAATGCGCGCACGCCCTCCGCTTGATCCAGGCGCAGGCGTCCATTCTCCACGGCGCGGCGGGTGAATTCGCCAGCCTCGGCGGCGGCGCAGTGGCGAAGCAAATCGGTGAGCAAATGCTCCACCACGAAGGGCGAGCCGTGGGTGTGGAACTCCACCACATCCTCGCCCGTGTAGCTGTGGGGTGCGTGAAAGGCCAGGACCAGCGCCTGGTCCACCCGATGGCCCAGGTCGCATTTCAGCCAGGCCAGACGGTGATGGCCGTGGTCGGGAAGACTGGCGTCCTCCAGGCGGGAGGCCGCTACTTCAAAGGCACGCGGGCCGCTGATGCGAAGCATGGACACGCCACCCCGCCCAGGCGGTGTGGCCACCGCCACAATGGTGTCGCGCCCAACCCGGCTCATGGCGCCTCAGTTGCCCTTGCTCTTCCGCTTCATGCGCACCGATTCCACCTCGACACCCGGGGTCTCAATCACGATGGTGGAAGCCGGCGTCAGCCACTGCTGTTGAGCAATGGTGAGGAAGTTGAAGAGGGTGTAGTACAAGGTCAATCCAGAAGGCATCTGGTTGAAGAACAACAACATAAACGCGGGTATCGTGTAGAGCATGATCTTCTGCTGCGGCTCGGTGGACGCCGTGCTGGTCATGCGCATGCTGAGGAAGGAGGACAGGGCGAAGACGATGGCCAGAAGCGACACCTGATTGCCATACATCCAAATACTGAATGGAAGGCTAAGCACGGAATCCGGCACCGACAGGTCGGTGATCCAACCCACGAAACTGGCACCGCGCAACTCGAAAGCGCCACGGAAGACGAAGTAAAGGGCGAAGAGCAGGGGCATCTGCAACAGGTTCGGCAGACAGCCGCCCAAGGGGTTCACCTTGTGCTCCTTGTACAATTTCATCGTCTCTTCTTGCAGCTTGCGCGGATCCTTGCCGTACTTGGCCTTCAAGGCATCGATCTTGGGCTTCATGTTTTGCATGTCGCGCATGCTGCGATAGCTCTTGGCTGTCAAAGGCCACACCGCCAGCTTCACCAGGAGGGAGAAAATGAGGATGATCACGCCGTAATTGCTGATGACAAGGTGCAGCTTGGTGAACACCCACAGCACGGCGGCGGCAAAAGGCCGGATGAGCGGCCACATGAAGCCGAAAAAGCCCATGCTCGTTTTGGACATGGTGGCCTGCACCAATGACGGATCCATGTCCGCCATTGCCGCCTTCTGCAAAGGCCCGATGTAGAGCGCGAAACTTTGCTTCAGCTTGCCCTGGGCATCCATGGGGACATCCAGCGCGAAAGCGTACTGACCGTGGGCCTGTGGCGTGCCCACGGCGCTCTGGCGCCCATCAAAGCGCACCGTGGTGGGCTTGTAGGCCTCGTCCTTCTCCAGAGGCATCAGTGCCAGGGTGAAGTATTTGTTGCGCGTGGCCGCCCAGTGCACCGTGCCCTTGCGCTCTTCCGAGCCTTCCTGCTCCTTGGCGCCCAGGCGGTAGCCTTCCATTTCCGTGCCCAGAAGGGCCAAACCCTCCGTGTACATGTTGTCCTGCATGGGGCTGGACTCCGTCAGCTCCAGCCCGCTCTCCCAGCGCAGACCCCAACTCTGATGGCGCAGGGGCTCCGTGACGCCTTGAAGTTCCACTTCAACATCCATGCGCCAGCTGCCGTCGCGCAGGATGTAGCGCTTGATCAGCCGCCCACCATCCCGGCCCGTGTAGATGAAATCCAGGCTGGCCTGGGCGCCAGGCTCCAGCCGCAGGCTGTCCGGCCCTTCGCAGGCAAAGATGAAGTCCCGGGTGTCCACTTCCCGGCCGTTCAGGTTGAAATCAGGAATGAGGTTGGCGCCGCCATTCTGAATGAGCAACACGCTTTCCCCCGTGTAACTCTTCAGGCCCTTCAGCTCGTGGCGCACCAAGCTGGCGCCCTTGGTGCTGAAAAGGCTAATGCTGTTGGAGCTCTCCACGCGGATGAAGCGCTCCTGAAGCGCGGCGGCGGGAAACTCAAAAGTGGTGGGCAGCACGGCGGCGGCCAGGGCGCTGTCGGTGGGAATCGGCACCACCGGGGCGGCCAGTAGGCTGCTGCTGTCGGCAACGGCCAGCGTGTCCACCCCTTTCAGGGAATCCACCGCCACAGCGGACTCTGTCGCGCGCTGGGCGGCCAGATCCTCGCTGGTGGGCATGCCCACCAAGCGTCGGTAGGTGTCCGTGCTCATGAAAAGCGCAATGACGCCAATCAGGAAGAAGGCCAGAATTGAGCGCTTGTCCAGGCCGTTGCCCATCGTCACTCCTTGTCAGGGATGATCCACGCCGCCCCGGGAGAAGGGATTGCAGCGCAGGAGTCGCCACGCACTTTTTCCCAGCGCCTTGGCGAAGCCGTACTTTTCAAATGCTTCCAGCGCGTAGTGTGAACAGGTCGGGGTGAAGCGGCACGAGGGCGGCCTAAGAGGCGACAGGTGGCGTTGGTAGAAGCGGATCAACGCCATCGCCGGGCGGCGGAGCGGGGAACAGCTCATCCAGCTCCTTAAGCAGCTCCTGCCAACCCGCCACCACCTGCGGCTCGCTCTTCGCAGCCTTCTTGTCCTTGGCTCTCAACAGGAAGACCACATCCCGCAAAGCGGGAAAGCGCTCCCGGTGCAGGCGGTACAGCTCGCGCAGGCGCCGCTTCTGCAGATTTCTTAGAACCGCGTCACCGTAGCGACGGGGAACAAGGAAAGCGGCCCGTGGCCGCTCCGATGGGGACAGGTAGACGGTAAGGAATCGTCCTCGCCGGCGCCGGCCATGCTGCAACAAATCGCGGATCCGGTTGGAGTCTTTGAGGACCCGGCACCGGGGGAGCCGCTCATCGGGCAACGCTGACCGTCAGGTTCTTGCGACCCTTGCGACGGCGGGCGCTCAGCACCTTGCGGCCACCCGGGGTGGCCATGCGGGCGCGGAAGCCGTGCTTGTTCCGGCGCTTGCGATTGCTGGGCTGAAAAGTGCGCTTCATGTTCAAAACTCCGAGTCAGATTTCGTCAAACAAAGGCCCTGAGTTTACCATCCTGCCTCTGGGAATGCAAGGTGCTCCTCATCAAGGAGATCGATCCCGTGCGTGGCGTCGGTCACAAGGGCGGTCGGCCCTTGACTGATGCCGGGGCATCCTCTATTATTTTACGCTTTGAACAGTGGATGGACCATGCGCGGCAACCCCTTCCTGAGCCAGCAACGCCAAGCCCCCGGTTTGACCGACCGGGAAGCGGATGTGCTGCGCCATGTCATTCACTCTTTTGTCATGACGGCCAATCCCGTGGGCAGCCGCACCCTGTCAAAACTGCAGGATCTGGACCTGAGCGCCGCCACCATCCGCAACGCCATGGCGGACCTGGAGGACAAGGGCCTTTTGGCCCATCCCCACACCAGCAGCGGCCGCGTGCCCACGGACTACGGCTACCGCGTCTATGTGAATCACCTCATGGAGCAGGAGCACATCACGCCGGACGAGCGCCAGTTCATCCAGCGCAATGTGGACGAACTCATGCCCGATGTGGAAGCCATCCTGGAGCGCACGGCCCAGCTTTTGTCGCGCATTGGGCGCAACCTGGGCGTGGTGCTGGCGCCGGCTTTCGAGGAAGGCGTGCTTGAGCGCATCGACCTGGTGCCCCTCGGTGGCACGCGCATCCTGGTGGTGATCACCGTGGCCTCGGGTCTGGCGCGCACGGTGACGCTGGAAATCGAGAGCCCCGTGGCGGCGGCGGATTTGCAGGGTCTGGCGCGCCTGCTGCAGCAGCGGCTGGCCGGCCTCTCCTTCCGTCACATCCGCGACAGCATCCACGAACGGCTGGCCGATGTGCGCGAAGTTGCCGGCGTGGCGCGTCTCTTCATCCATTCCGCCGACCGGCTCTTCTCCCCCGCCGCGGCCCAGGGGGTCATCCTGGACGGCGCGCGCAATCTGCCGGACATTCCCGAGTTTCGTGAAGACGGCTTTCGCGGTATCCTGGAGATCTACGAGGACCGCGACATCATCATGCACCTGCTCAGCGGCCACATGGGCGAAGACCTGAGCGTGATGATCGGCCGGGAACATGTGGAAGAGCGCGCGGCGGAGATCAGCCTCATCACGGCCTCCTACCGCGTGGGCAGTCTGCCGGGCGCCCTGGGCATCATCGGCCCCCGGCGCCTCAACTATTCCCGCATGATGCACTTGGTGAAATACACAGCGGACCTGATCAGCAGCCGCTTTCCCACCACCCGCCCCGACGGGTCCGAAGCCAGGACAGCATGAGCCGATTCAAACACAAGCACGGCGCGTCGGAAGCCCGCACGCCGGCACCCGAAAACACGGCCGCCCAGGGCGCCGCCCCGGACACCTCGCCCCAGGACGGCGCGTCGCAGGAGTCCCAGCAAGGCACGGCGGAAGCCTGGACGGAGGAAGAGGCGCCGCCCGTGCTGGAACTTGAATGCGCCCGCTTGAGCACGGAACTGGCCGCCGAGCAGGACCGCCTGCTGCGGCTGCGCGCCGAATTCGACAACTACCGCCGCCGGGCCGCGCAGGACTTGGCCCGCGCCCGGGAGCAGGCGGTGGACCGCGTGGTGCTGACCCTCTTGCCCGCCCTGGACGACCTGGATCGTGTCACGCGCCAGGGCGCCTCCTCCGAGGACCTGGATGCCCTGCGGCGCGGCCTGGACATGGTGGCGGCCAAGGTGACGGCCCAGCTGGAGCAGGTGGGGGTGAGGGCCTTCGCCTCCGTGGGCCAGCCTTTCGATCCCGCCCGTCACGAAGCGCTCTCGCTGAGCCAGCTGCCGGACAAGGGTGATGATGAAGTGGTTGACGAGCATGTGCGCGGCTACCAGCGTGGCGACACGGTGCTGCGGCACGCCCAGGTGATTGTCAACAAGCGGTGAAGCATGGCCAAGCGTGACTACTACGAGGTGCTGGGCGTGGGGCGCGATGCTTCCGCCGCAGACATCAAGAAGGCCTACCGCAAGCTGGCCCTCAACTACCATCCCGACCGCAACAAGGACCCTGGCGCCGAGGCCGTCTTCAAAGAGGTCTCCGAGGCTTATGCCACCCTGTCCGACGACCAGAAGCGCGCCCAGTACGACCGCTTCGGCCACGCGGCGGGCCAGGGTTTTGGCGGGTCCACGGGCGACTTCGACCCCATGGACATCTTCCAGAGCTTTTTCTCCCAGGGCGGCATGGGGGGCATGGGCGGTTTTGAATCGCTCTTTGGCGGCGGCGGGGCCCGTCGCTCAGACCGCGCCCCGGACCTGCAGGTGCAGATTCCCCTAACGCTTGAGGAGATCGCCGCCGGCACGGAAAAGAAGATCAAGCTGAAGATTCAGGAGCCCTGCGGAACCTGCAAAGGCAGTGGCGCGGCGGACGGCTCCCGGCCGGAGAGCTGCCCCGTGTGCCAGGGCCGAGGGCGGGTGCGCCAGGTGCAACGCACTTTCCTGGGCAACATGGAAACCGTGGCCACCTGCCAGAATTGTGGCGGCGAGGGCCAGGTGGTGCGCAACCGCTGCCGCAACTGCAGTGGCAGCGGGCTGCAACGCGGGGAGACCCTGCTCTCGGTGAAGGTGCCCTCGGGGGTGGAGGACGGCAACTACATCACCCTGCGCGGCCAGGGCAACCACGCCAAGGGCGGGGGAAAGCGTGGCGATGTCCTGGTGGTGTTGCGCGAACTGGAACACGATCGTTTTGAGCGGCATGGGGATGATGTGCTGTTGGAGCACGCCGTGAGCATACCCACCGCCGTGCTGGGTGGCGAGGTGGTGGTGCCCGTGCTGGGCGGTGAGGCCAAGCTCAAAGTGCCAGCCGGCACCCAGGGCGGATCGCTGCTGCGCATGCGCGGCCTGGGCATTGCCGGGCGCAGCGGGCGCAAGGGAGATCAGATCGTGCGCCTGCACCTTTACACGCCCAAGGATCTGGGCAGCGAGGCGCGCAAGCTGTTCGAGAAGCTGGGCACCCTGCCCGAATGCACGCCCCAGGGCACCAGCAAGAGTTTCTTCAAGAAGCTGGTCAATCACATCTTCGGCTAGCCCGGCCACCCACGGCCGGCACAGCGGCAGGAGAGGTGGCATGACCGGCTTGTTGACACCCGAAGAGCGCCGCACCCTGGCGGTGGTGCTGGCCCTGGTGGCGGCGGGGTATGCGGCGCTGGGCTGGCGCGCCTGGCGGGAGCCGGAGCCTCCCATGACGCTGAACGCCATGGACTCGCTCTTCGCCGTCCACGGTGCGCGCATGGCCCACGACACGCTGAAGGCGGAAGCGGCGGTCAGCGGGAAAGCGCCCCGTCGCAAAGCCAAGGCCCCGGCCCTGGTGGTGCGCTGGCCGCTGGATGTGAACCGCGCCGACAGCCTGCATTTGCTGGAACTGCCCGGCATTGGTCCCGGCAAGGTGGCCGCCATTTTGGCCTATCGCCGCCGCCAGGGCTCCTTCCAGCGGGTGGAGGATCTGCTGAAAGTGGGCGGCATCGGCCAGGCCACGCTGGAGAAAATGCGCGACAAGGTGGTGGTGAAGGTGGCCGCGTCCACGGCGGAGGCGGCACGGCCGGGTGGTGAAGACGCCACCGGCCCCCATGGAGGACAAGCCCGCCCATGACGGACATCACCCTCAAGGATGACCGCTTGCTGGTGCACGAGGACGGCGAGATCCTCGACATTCCCCTGGCCTATCAAATTCACTCCCGCCTGATCCAGACCGGCGAACTGGCTCGCCTTCTGGCCGAGCACCTGCGCGACGAAGGCGGCGAGCGCCTGCCTCCCCCGGGCCGTCCGGTGCGTCTGGCCTTGCCGACCTCCTGGGGCCTCGTGCGTCTGCAGCTACCCATCACCGGCCTGCAGGACCTGCAGCAGCCCATGCACCACCTGGCTTGGGAGCTGGACCTGCACGCACCTGATCAGGCCGAGCAGTATGTGTTTGACTACCAAGAGTTTTCCGAGGATAATGGAAACACCGGCCAGCCCGGCCTGCGTCTGATTGCCGTGCGCCAGAATCTGGTGCAGTTCTGCCGCACCCTGTGCGAGGAATTGGGCTGGAAGCTGGTGGCCCTGCGCGCGGAAGACGAAGAGGCCCAGGATTTTCACCTGGATTTGCTGCGCGCCGCCGCTCATCGCGATGCGCTGGCCGCCGAGACCTTCCCCCCCGTGCGTTCCTGGCGCTTGGCGGTGGGTGCCGCCCTGGCGGTGGCGCTGCTGGGCGTGGGCGCAGGGTTCCTGCTGCGGCCCGCCGCCCCCACCACGCCACCCGCGCCCGTGGCCCCTGTTCCCGCGCCTTCCGCCGACTCCCTCAAGGCCGCCCTGGCCCTGCGCTCCCAGGACTCTTCCCGCACGGCCGCGCCGCCGGATTCCATCCACGCCACGGCGCCCTCCCCCGCCGGGGCGGACACAGCCTGGGCCCGCCTGCTGGCGCCCCTGGCGGAGAAGGAAGCCGAGCTGCCCGACTTTTTCGTCATGGACGGCACGGGCATTCTGGTGCGGCAGGAGGAAGGCGGCCGTGGCCGCTTCACGCGCATCCTGCAGCGCCCGGCCCGGGTGAGCCGCGTCAGCCCCGGCTTCTACTGGGTGGACTTCACGCGCGATCTGCCCGGTGGCTTGTTGGCGGAGGACACTTCACGCCCCGTGCGCCGCCTGAAGCTGGCGCGCCTGCAGGAGCTGGCCGCCCAGTTGCGCGAGGCGCCCTCCCGCGTATTGGTGCAGCGTCGCCGGGCGGGTTCGGGCACCCTGTGGCGTTTTGATGCCGCCTCGTCCAGCGCGGCTTCCCAGGGCTGGCAGGTGACCATCGTGCCGGGCCAGCAGGCGCCCAGGTCCGGAGGCCGCTGATGCAAATTCTCTTCGGCCGCCACAAGGGACGACGCCTGAAGACGCCCCCCGACGCCCGCATCCGCCCCACCACCGGCCGCATGCGCGACTGGCTGGGCAACATCCTGCGGGATCGCCTGCCAGGCCTGGAAGTGCTGGACCTTTACGCCGGCAGTGGCGGGCTGGGCCTTCTGGCCATCAGCATGGGCGCTTCCCATGTGACCTTTGTGGACAAGGCTCCCACGGCCATCCGCCTGGTCAGCGAAAACCTGCGCCTTCTGGGGGAAGAGAGCGCCGGCACGCCCTTGCGGCAGGATGTGGAGAGTTTCCTGAAGCGCACGGGCGGACGCCGCTGGCCGCTGGTCTTTGTGGATCCGCCTTATGATTCCACGGACTACGAGCGGCTGATGAAAGCCCTTTCTGGAGCCGATATGCTCACGGCTGGCGGAGTGCTGGTGGTGGAACACCCCAGTCACCTGAAGCCCGCCGCCGAAGGACTGATCATGTTGAGGACAAAGGCCTTTGGACGCAGTACCATCAGCCTCTTTTCTGGCGCGGCAGAACCCGGCAACGGATCCCCGCATTCTCATTGACCGCATCGACGACCTGCCCACCCTGTCGCCGGTGGTGGCGGGCATCATGCAGCTCATGGACGGGGGCGCCACCCAGGCCGACCAGATCGGCGACTTGATCAGCAGCGACCCCGCCCTTTCCACCCGCATCCTCAAAGTGGTCAACAGCGCCTATTACGGACTGCCCCACCAGGTGACCAGCATCCACAAGGCCGTGGTGGTGCTGGGTTTCGACACCGTGCACTCCCTTGTGCTCTCCACCAGCGTGGTGGATGTGATGCTCACCGTGGGCGAATCCCTGCGCGACATGCGCATCATCTGGGAGCGCAGTCTCTTCGCCGCCGTCACCGCGCGCAAGCTGGCCCAGGCTGCCCACCACAAGGCGCCGGACGAGTGCTTCATGGCGGCCCTGCTGATGGACATTGGCATGCTGGGCCAGTTGAAGCTACACGGCGAGGCCTACGGCGACCTGCTGCGTGCCGAGGTGGAGGACGGGCTGGACATTGTGCTGGGCGAGGTGGAGCGCTTCGCCGTCTCCCACGAACAATTGGGCCAGGCCCTGCTGGAGCGCTGGGACATTCCCGCGGAGCTGGCGCGTCCCCTGCTTTACCACCACGAGCTGGCGGGCCACCAACACGAGATCGAGGCGCTGCGCATCAACTGCCAGATCGTGCACTTGGCGCGGCTGGCCGCCACCATTTTCTACAGCCCGCGCAAGGGCCAGGCTCTGCAGGACTACAAGGCCGAGGCCGAGCGTCTCATCTCCATGAGCCCCGGCGAGGTGGACCGCTTTTTCCGCACCATCCGCGACGAGGTGATGGATGTGGCCCAGCAGTATGGGCTGGAAATCCGCGGCCTGAAGAGCTACACGGACATTCTGGACCAGGCCAACCAGGAGCTGAGCCAGGCCAACAAGACCTATGAACAGCTGAACCGCGAACTGACCCAGGCCCGACGCAAGGCGGAGGAGCTGGCCCACAGCCTGAAACAGGCCAACGAGAAGCTGCAGCGCATGGCCAGTGTGGACGAGCTGACGGGCTTGTACAACCGCCGCTACTTCGACGAGTTCTTCGCGCGGGAATTCAGCCGCTGCCGCCGCTACCAGCGCCCCATGGCTTGTGTCATCCTCGACATCGACCACTTCAAGCGCGTGAACGACACCTACGGCCACCTGCAGGGCGACAGCGTTCTGCGTGAATTGGGCGACCGCCTGCAGCGCCTCTTGCGCGGATCGGATGTGGCCGTGCGCTACGGTGGCGAGGAGTTCGTGGTGCTCCTGCCGGAAACCGGTCTTTACGCCGCGCGCATCGCGGCGGAAAAGATTCGCCGGGCCATTGCCGTTGACCTCTTCCACTACAAGCCCAACGAGGGCCTGCCCATCACCATCAGCCTGGGCGTCTCCGCCTTTGACGGCACGCGAGGCGCCGATAGCCCCGAAGAACTGCTCAAGCGCGCCGATGCCCTGCTCTACAAGGCCAAGGAAACGGGCCGCAACAGGGTCTGCCACGACTGATTCATG
>Ga0172367_10010188_pt1 | contig 10163 bp, 6 predicted proteins | sample Lak10m_FD_114542 | JGI IMG/M metagenome (GOLD analysis project Ga0172367, IMG submission 114542) | Freshwater microbial communities from Kabuno Bay, South-Kivu, Congo - kab_022012_10m | ecosystem: Environmental > Aquatic > Freshwater > Lake | place: Democratic Republic of the Congo: South-Kivu...
CTTCAGACAACCTGATCTCGGGTATTTTAATTTGACCCCAGTTTAAAAATCATGCGTAAATTGGTTCGTGGAAACCGGGTCTCTGTTGCAGTGAGTTCGGCGCACAGTTTTTCAATCAGCTTATCAGACACGACGTTAGCCATGTGATGAACACGAATGGTCAGTGTTTGGTTATCCGAATTAGGCAGCAAATCCGCTTCCGTTTTATAGAGTGCGCATAGTAATGTTCGTGCCTCATCAGGCCGCGTCATGGTTTCGCGCAGGCTATTGGCCATCGCGGTTTCCGCTCGATAAGCCGTCATTTTCAACGTGTCTATGAGGTGTTTGCTTTGGGTGCTGAGCTGTTTAAACTTTTGATCGCCCGGTAAATCACTGACATCAATATGCCGCGAGGTTTCTTTTCGCGCCAATTTAAGGGTTTTAATCCTCGCGTCTGCCTGTTCGATCTCTTGTTTTAGATCGGCTTTCTTTTGCTCAAAAGCGGTATAGTTTTTATCATCCAGGTTGCCTTCAAAGTGCAGAGCACCAAATTGGGCCTGCAGGCGATTGAGTTTACCCACCTGTGATCTGACTTTGCCATCCAGTTCGCGATAAGCGGGATTAACCACTTGCATAGGCTCAGTGATGTCTTCTGTACGATAATCTGCCAGCTTATCTAAACCATAATGTTCACGCATGTACTTGAAATAATTTTCTTGAGACCATCGAGCAAACATGCGGGCCGCCACGCGGGTTAAATCCGACTGATAATCGCTGGCTATCAGGGCGGTCTGATGACCGCGTTCGGTAAGTTTGCGGATTTCACGCACCCACAGTCCGTTACTTAAACAAACACCTCGCTCGGCGAGTTTGACGCGCGTTTCGCCGCCCATCGGCAAACTCAGTGTGTGTGCGTGAAATTCGGTTTCCGGCCAGGCGTCGCTTCGATATTTGCGATAGGTGAGAACGGCGATTTGCTGGGCTTTCATTCGAGCCAAAAAGTCCGGACTGTAGCCTTCCCGGTCAAAAACCAGTGTCAACCGATACGGACTGGGCGTATTCACCGCCTGGATCTGCGGCTGGACTTGAGGCGGAAGCCGTGATTTCAGTTCAGGCAGCAGTGTGTTTTCAATGGTTTTAATTAACCCAGGATCGACTACCTGATTCACCACCATAAACGGCTGCCCATCCATGGCATTCACCCAGTAGTCGGTAGTGGCCCGCAGACAGAGTTTTTGCCGGGCCACATGATGGCGCGGTAGCTGGGTTTGGTTGCCCTGATAAACGCGCACATGACCATCAATGTATAGGATATTCGACTGTTCTTCAGGGGCTAATGCCATCCAATAACGGCATAGCTCGGCACTCCAGGCTTTAGCCTGGTGATCGCGGCTGAGTAACTGGGCTTTGTGACGTAAGGTGCGGACTTCCGGAATACGATCCAGGCCTAATAACTTGCCCCATTCTCCGGGGGCGCAATAACGTAAGGATTCGATGTGTTGCAGGCGGCTTAAGGCCATAAACGCCAGCAGTAAAAATAGGCTATCCAAGCCATAGTAGCCTTTGGGCAAGCTAAAAAACCGTTCGGTATATTTTAACAAGCCCATGACTAATAAGGCTGGCAGGGCCAGCAGCACTCCGCCATTGGGAACATCTAAAGCCGGCTGGAATTGGGGCGTGACGGCATCCAGATCACCAATACTGGCCGCTACTCGACCTAAAGTGTCCTGGGTGGCAACCCCCATCAACGCCGCTCGGTCTGCGGAACTGCGCTCGCTTTTACTGCTTTCTAGACAGCGGGGGCTTTTTTTTTCGGCTGATGCAGTCGTCCTGCCCGTATGGCCTTGGACAAAGTGTCGGCTTTGATGTCCAGTTGTAAGGCAATATCCGCAACGTCTGTGTCTTCATCCAAACACTGTTGCACTTGTGCGAGCACTGAAGGCGTTAATACGGAAGGACCTCGACCCTTTTTTTTCTGATAAAAGCCTTTGGGACCTTCTGTACGATAGCGATTGACCGCGCGTTTGACACTGATTTTAGGTAATCCAAACGCACGGACAATGTCGGCTTGCCGGGTATGCCCATTCACACAGAATTGGGCCGTGATCATTCTAAACGACTGGATATCGTCTTCCGGGTGACTGAAGATCGGTAAGCTGCCATAGAAATAGGTGATAGTCCCGGCTTCTTTTTGGAAAGACAGATCAGAGGTGACAGGGGTAACACCTACCGGAAACATCGGCAATTGTAACTGAGGCATTTTGAAGCTCCGGTTCAGACTGATAACCTAATACTAGCAAATTAGGGCTCATTTCAAAGTCTGTTACCGTGTGTCTAATAATGACGGCTTTTGGGCGTTATGATTGTAACCTGTTGCTTTTTGGTGATTTTAGCCGCTTAATTTGGCTCGTTCTGTTTTTAGAGATCAGGTTGTCTGAACTTATTTATCTGTCATTTTTTGGATTTAGTAGCCAATTCAAATGCCTTCCGATTACAAAGCGCTACGTATTCAACAAATCAAACATCGGCTTATTAAAAGCCGCATCACTTGATTCTGGCGTGCTTCTTCCTATCAAACAAACCTAACCTCAACCATCTCGTTCAACCGTTTTCGCCGTAATTCCCAATCCTTCATCACCGAAGCAAGTAACCGATAAAACGCTTGGCTATGGTTTCGCTCTTTCAAATGGCATAGCTCGTGGGTAATCACGTAATCAATGCAGTCTTTAGGCGCGGCAATCAGCTCGGGATTGAGAATAATAATGCCTTTGTGGGTACAGCTTCCCCAACGATTTGACATCAACCGTAGCTGGAAACCCTGCTGATGGTTTATATCTAGTTTGGTGACTAGCCCGACGCAGCAAGTATAGCGTTCAGTAAAAATGGCTTTCGCTCGTTGTCGATACCAATCTTGCAGCAGCGTTTTGACGCGCTGTCGGCTATCGGGTACGACTGTTTCAACCACCAACCGACCATTCATCAGCTTTACCTTGTCTGTTTCGCCCTGAATGACGAGTAGCCGATATTGTTTGCCTAAATACCGATGAGTTTCACCGGACAAATATTGTCTTTGCGGCAATATCGGTGGATAGGCTGCAAACTGGATTTGCTGTTTAAATATCCACGAAGCGCGTTTTTTCACCTTTTCCGCGATAGCTTCATGACTGGCATTCAGCGGTGCATCAACGGCTACTTGTCCATCAGGATAGACGTGAATCGCCAATGTCTTACGGTCACTGACTTTAACGCTATAGGTAATTTCTGTCTGACCGAAAAAAACCGATTGTTTTGGCTGCACCACTGACTAATGATCCCTCCGTTCGGCAATAGCCAATACCTGATTTGTTATCCGTTCAATTAGTTCTAAATCCATGGCAAGGTCGTAGCGACCTTTCAAACTGTACAGGTAATCTTCAATCTCGTTCATCATCAGGTTTTTAATGTCCTGATTACGCGTCCAGTCACGGATTTTGTGTTCGCGGATAATCTCATCCAGTTTTACCGCCGTTTCCGCTGCAAATACTTCGGGTGTCACTCCCGGTATTGAATAAGCCGCCATCGGTTCTTGGATAACCCCGTAATAGGCTTTGGCTTCGTCACGCTGCGACAGAATATCCGGCAAATCAGAACCGGTTTTGCCGCGCAACTCATCCAAGGTTTCCCGGACACGCTTCAGATATTCCACATCAGAAAGCCGTTTTGCCCGATGTTCGGCAATCGCTTCATCAATTAACTCAGACAGCCGCTTATACAGCGCTGGGTCTTCTTCCATCTTTTCGGTGATGGTTTTCTTGACCCTGGAAGCAATGGCATCGGCCTTAGCCGCATCACCTTCAATCGATTCAATTTCTTTTTCAAACTCGTCAATGGCAAACACATTGACCGGCGCAATCAACTGTTTCACCGCATCCGCACCGATGTATTTATTCACCATGTTGCGGATTTGGGTTTCGTAGGATGAATAGTCCACCACTTCGCCATGGCGTTGTTTCACGGCTTGACGGAGGTTTAGGAAGGATTTCAAATCATCCTTATAACGCGCGATTTTGTTTTCCGGCGTTTCGTCTTGAAACTTGGCATTGGCTAGCGCCAATTGCAGGGTTTTAGCAAATAAAGACAACACCTCGTAAAAGCGTTGCCGCCGATCTTCCGGCTCCAAATGGCGTTGCATGGCTTCCAAATCTTTTTGGTTGTCCACTTCCTTAAACACTTCCCAGACATTGGTATGGCGTTGCGGCAGCAGCTTGATCTCTTCACTAATGTCGGTCAGCGTCCCTTCAATATCCTCCGCATCAAAACCTTCATTTTCCAGCGCCGCATAAGTATCAATCGCCTCGTTCAACTCGCCGAAAATACCCCGGTAATCAATAATCAGGCCGTAATCCTTGCCTTCAAACAGCCGGTTGACGCGGGCAATGGCTTGCAGAATGTTATGTTCCTTCAGGCGTTTATCCAGATACAGCACACTGTTTCTGGGGGCGTCAAAGCCGGTCAGCAGCTTGTCCACCACAATCAGGATTTCCGGTTCGTCGGAATACTTAAAGGCATTGATGATGCTGGTTTGATATTTTTCATCGCTACCGTATTTCGCCATCATGGCTTTCCAGAACACCTGCACATCTTCCAAGCTGTCTTCATCAACGCTTTTATTGCCTTCGCGGGTGTCGGGTGGCGAAATCATCACTTCCGCGGAGACATCGCCAAACTCGTCAAAGTATTTCTTATAGCGCAAGGCCATGGCTTTGCTGGTCACGGCAAACTGACCTTTTTTGCCGGTGCCGCGGTAGTTGTCTTTAAAGTGCTGGCCAATGTCATAGGCAATCTCGGCCAAACGTTGCTCAGACTTGCTCAGTTCTTCCTCACGGCGAAACTTCCTCTTTAAGTCAGCTTGTTGTTCGGCAGTCAGGTCTTTAGTAATGCGCTCAAACCATTTATCAATCTGCGCTTTGTCGCCATGCAACTCACTCATGCGACCTTCGTACAGCAATGGCGTGACGGCGCCATCGGCAACCGCCTGGTTCATGGTGTATTTATGGATAAAACCACCAAACTTGGCTGCGGTGGTTTTTTCCTTTTTCAGTAAGGGCGTACCGGTAAAACCGATATAGCAGGCATTCGGAAACACATTTTGCATTTTGGCGTGAGACACACCGTATTGCGAGCGATGCGACTCATCAACCAGCACAAAGATATTGCTGCTGGCATCGCTGATCTTGCGTTTGCGACTGGCCGATTCAAACTTATCAATGATGGTGGTGATAATGCTGGCCTTGTTATGGGCGATCAGCTCCAGCAAATGCTCACCGGTTTTAGCCTGCACCACCTGCTTGCCACAAGCATGGAAGGTTTTGTAAATCTGGTCATCCAAATCAATCCGGTCCGTGACCAACACAATCTTGGGATTAGGGATGTCCGGCGCTAAGACTAAGGCTTTAGCCAACATCACCATGGTCAAGGATTTACCGGAACCCGTGGTATGCCAAATCACACCACCCGGACGCGGCGTATCGCCTTTACGTTGCGTGACCCGTGCCAGCGTTGCGCCAACGGCAAAATACTGTTGGTAACGGCAAATCTTCTTTTCCTTGTTATCGAAGACGATGTACTGATAAATCAGCTCTAGCAAACGCTCAGGTCGCAACAAGCTATGAATCGCCTTGTCTTGCGGTGAAGGTAAACGTTCACCGGCTTGCCACGCGTTTTCCATACTGTGCCTCTGGTATTCATCGCGTTCTGCAAACAGGCGGGTTTTAAAGTCAGCGCCTAGTGGTTGATTGACCAGTTCATGTAAATGTTTTTCTTGAGTACCGTGATCCTCTTCCTTCCAGATCGCCCAAAACTTGGCGGGTGTACCGGTCGTGCCATACAACGCTTGATTTTGACTGACCGACAATAAAATCTGCGCGTAAGTAAAAAGCTCAGGGATTTCATCCGTGCGTTGATTACGCAAATGCTGGCTAATGCCTTCTTCCGCCGCACCTTTAAGGTCAGGCCGTTTACATTCAATCACGGCTAACGGAATGCCATTCACAAACAGCACCATATCCGGCCTGCGGGTTTGCTTACTGTTGCGGCGCTCTAAAACAAACTCATCACAAACGTGATACACATTGTTTTCAGGATGCTTCCAGTCTATGTAATGCAGGGAAAAGCTCTTGGTATAACCGTCTATGGTTTGTTCCAGGCTTTTACCCAAGGTCAGCAAGTCATAGACCTGCTCACTGGTATTCATCAGGCTATCAAACGGTATATCGGTCAAGGCCTGTACGGCTTTCTGGATATTGCTGTCGCTAAAGGCGTATTGCTGGCCTTTGAAAGTAATTGAATTGAATTGCCGCAGTTGCTCACGCAACACGTTTTCCAAGATCAGCCTGGAGGTTCTGCCTCCGCGCAATGCTAAGTTCTCAGATGGCTTAAGATAGCAATACCCCAAATTACATAGTAAATTGACAGCAGGTAAAAGCGAGGATAAATCTTCCAGATACTCATGTGCTGGCATAGGCTATATCCCGAGTACTGTGCAAGCAGTACTAGCTAGTGCGAGCTCTTGCTTAGCAATAAGTAGATTTGACAACCTAAACAAACTAGTTAGAATAACAAACAACACGGCCCCTTTCGGCTTAGCTACTTCGGTAGTTAAGCTGCTTAGGGGTTTTTTATTGCCTGGCACTTTTGTTGTATTACTTACCACGCCCATTGCTCCCAGCCATCTACAGCCCCCATTCCATTAAGATTAAGACCCACATGCTGTAAGTCTGGAAACTCCAATAACAATGCTGTTAATCGTTGCCCCCAGCTTGAACTAGGATTGATTATTGTTAGAAGATGCTTGGCAATACACAGCAGTAAAAATGGTCGAGCCAGCAAATGCGCTTCACCCTGAAAGGGATCAACCCAAGGCACCTCCCCCACTTTTGGTAGCTTAGGCTGATCGATAATATTGCGATTCCAGAGGCGGCTATGATGTGCGCAAACATTGCGTAAATAATTCAAGCTGCGTAGCCAGGATGCAAAAATTCGCCCGTTACTAACGCCATATTTACTCGCAATCGCATCTTGGTCGGCTTCTTTCATGCCTGCAAATAACGTGGACAGTGTCCCGAAGTCCCAAATTTCACAGATGACCCAAATAGGCAAAGGAAACCCATATTTGGCTTTGTTGTGTTTAATAAACTCTTCTTTTGAGCGGGAAACCAAGGTGGCTTGCTTGCTCAACCACTGGTAATGATCGCTTAGGCCGGTTTTTTCATCAAGCTTCGCCGAAAAATCTTTAAACAACAATTCCGGCTTGAGGTAGGCAAAGGGATCTTTTTTACCCAGAGAGTGGGAAATATCAACGCGTAAACCAATTTCGATACGTTCCAGAGCATCCATTACCAGCAATCGCAATTTTTTATCAAACACATACAGTTCGACCGCATTCTGAAAGCTGGCCCCCGTTTTAAAGTCGTCTAGCACCAAACGGTTAGTATTGCCGCGTTTAAATTTTTTTCCATTTGTCGCCGTTAATGGGCAGTAAACGCCGCTGCGTTCTCTAAATGGATACCAGTACCCACTCAAACGGTAATAACCTATGCGTTCCAGGTAATGTAAGGCCTTGGCTCTATCGGTAACGATCATGCCCCGCTGAATCAACTGCTCCAGTTGATCTTGATAACTTTTCCAGGGTTTGTCATAAGCCATTCAGATCACTACCATCTCGAATCATAGTTTGAGTCATCCCTACCCCAACAAGGACATTAGGGTTTCAAAGGCCTTAATCTCAGCCTTCTCCGACAAGGCCATAAAGTCGCTGTAGTCGTTTTGCGTATGCGCTTTGTCCAAGGCTTCGTAATAAGCCAAGCGGTCAGCGGCCTGGAAGATCACCGGTAAAAACCCTGCTTTCATCAAATCAAAATTCATCAGCAAGCGTGCGGTACGGCCATTGCCATCCACAAACGGATGGATTTTGACAAAGTCCACATGCAGGCGGGCGGCGCGTTCGATGGGGTGACCGGCAAAATCATAATAGGCCTGCACTAAATCGGCCATTTGCTCGGGGATATGCAGAAAATCCGGCGGCCTGTGTTCGGCACCGGCAATCAAGACGTTTTCGTGGCGATAGACGCCAGCATTCGGGCTGTCGATATTTTTCAGCACCAGCTGATGAATAGCTTTAATCAGCCGTTCGGAAAACACCTCATCGCCAGCAATCACCGCCTCGACATAGTCGATGGCTTCCTTGTGATTGATGACCTCAAAATGCTCGCGCATAGCCTTGCCGCCGATGGTGATGCCTTCCAGCACCACCTTGGTTTCTTTCAGCGTTAGCGTATTGCCTTCAATGGCGTTGGAGTTATAAGTCCATTCCAGCACCCAATGGTCATGCAGGGACTTTAAGGTCTGCGCCGGTAATGGACGACGGGCATCCAGTTCTGCTTTGAGTTGGTCGCAACGTTCAAACATGGCTGTCCACCTTGACCCGCTTCTTGCCGGTCAGCAGTTGTTGCATCAGGCCTTTCTTTTGCTCTTTTAGGGCGGAAAGGTGTTTTTGGTGGGTTTGGATTTCGGTGTCGGCAGCGGTGAGGACTGCGGCGATTTTTTGTTGCTCCAGGATAGATGGCGCAAATAACGTCAACTTCCTCAGATCATCTAAGCCAATCCGCTGTCTGGTTGAGCCGGTACTGACTTCTATTGCTGTTTTTCTGAAAATTTTATAATTGATGTAATCGTGAATGAATTTCTTATTAAACTTTTCTTCATCGACAGCAAGTCTGATTCCATCTGAAGCCATTAGAAATCTTTCTGCCGAATTTGGTATAAAACACGCACGAGCTACCGGATCACCCATTTTCGAGATAATGATCTCACCAGGATAAATATTACAACTTAGTAATTCATTAGCCTTTTCATCAGAAGTATAAATTTTGTAACTATCAAGAAATTGACCATCACCAATATTTTGAAGCTGGATAATTCTTACCCCGCTTTCCGTATAGTCTTGTGCTTTTAAATTTGATCCAAATGGCCCGCCAGTAAAACTCCATTTTTTCTTTTTATCCGCAATATCACTAAGCTTGTATGTTTTCCACTCCCCATCAAAACCAGCAAACCGATTTTTTCCGGTCAAAAGCTGCTGCATCAGAGCTTTTTTGCGCTTTTGTTTGGCGGCAATCAGGGTTTCCAGTTTTTCAATGGCTTTGTCCCAAGTGCAAAGGATTTGGGCGATTTTTTGTTGCTCGAAGAGAGAGGGGAGTAGAAGAGGTATCGCCTTTATTGCGGGAAGATTTAACCCGGCTTTCGCTCCTGCATCATTCAATTGATTTATTACCGCATTCATTTTCCTAGATGAAAGCAGATAAGCAATGAATTTTGAATTTGCCTTGTCCTGGTTAATTCGGACTAAAGCAGTGTGCTGATTGATAAAAGCTTCGCCAAAATTTTCAGGAATCCATCCAATTTTTCCAAGTTCCGCGGTAATTGAAATCAGAATGTCGCCATTTTCTAAGGCAGTCCTCTTTCCATCTGCCGAATCACTTTTTACATCCACATGCTTCAAATCATCGAGTTTGAGATAAATTCCATCTCGTCTCAGATTTGTCATACGAATGAATTTGCTCCCTGATTCGGAGTAGAACTGCGCCCAATCCCTAGAGCCACTTGTTACGGCGATAGAAATTCTGCCAAGTTTTTCATGTCTCCATCCCTCAGGCACGAGCATAACCCATCTCCTTCAAATAACCCGCCATTTCCAATTTCAATCCTTCCAGCTCGATTTCCAACTGGTTGATTTCTTGCTGCACAGCGTCAATATCAATTTCGGCTTCTTCCTCAAAGGTATCGACATAACGCGGAATGTTCAGGTTAAAGTCGTTGTCCTTGATTTCATCAAAGCTGGCGAGATAAGCGTATTTATCAACGGTTTCTCTGGTTTGATAGGTGGCAACAATCTTGTCGATGTCCGCTTGCCGTAAACGGTTCTGGTTCTTGTCGTTTTGATACTCACGGCTGGCGTCGATGAACAAAACCTTGTTATCGGCTTTATTACGTTTGAAGACCAAGACCGCTGCCGGAATGCCGGTGCCGTAAAACAAGTTGGCGGGTAAGCCAATCACGGCATCCAGCAGGTTTTCTTCAATCAGTTGCTGGCGGATTTTGCCTTCACTGGAACTTCTGAATAACACGCCGTGCGGCACGACCACGCC
>Ga0172367_10010189_pt1 | contig 10163 bp, 8 predicted proteins | sample Lak10m_FD_114542 | JGI IMG/M metagenome (GOLD analysis project Ga0172367, IMG submission 114542) | Freshwater microbial communities from Kabuno Bay, South-Kivu, Congo - kab_022012_10m | ecosystem: Environmental > Aquatic > Freshwater > Lake | place: Democratic Republic of the Congo: South-Kivu...
ATCAGGGCGCCAAACGCTGAATTTTCCAGCCACCCGGAGTGGGTAGATATTCCAGCCGGTCGTGCAGACGGTTCGAGCGACCTTGCCAGAATTCAAAATATTCAGGACAAATCAGAAAGCCACCCCAATGTGGTGGTTTTTCCATTTTACGGTTTTTGAAATGAACCTGATAATGATTGTAGTTTTGATCTAAAACCTCGCGACTTTCAATAATCTGGCTTTGTGGCGATGCCCAGGCTCCCAGTTGGCTATCGGCTGGGCGCGACATAAAATAATCGACCGATTCGGCCTCGTTTAATTTCTCTGCTTTTCCTTTAATGCGCACCTGTCGTTCCATTCCCGGCCAGAAAAACACCACCGAAACATGTTGGTTTTCGTCTATTTGGCGCCCCTTTTTGCTGTGGTAATTCGTGTAAAACACCAATCCGTCATCTTTCAGCTCTTTAAGAAGAACAACTCTCGACTCCGGAAAACCCTGTGCATCAATGGTCGATAAAACCATTGCAGAAGGTTCGCTCTCGTTTCCCGATATAGCTTCTTCAAGCCACAATCTCAGTTGTTTAAACGGATTCGGGTTGATTCCGCTTTCCAGAAGTTCAAATTTTTCGTAATTCGTCCGAATGTCTCTCAGCATCATTTTCCAATTTTTGCTTTTTAAACAAGAAAATGTGCATTTTGTTAGCCCTTGGATTACTTAAATTGCCAAGATCGCAGAGATTACCAATGCGATCTTGGCAAAAGATCTTATTTTCTGTACAGACAACACTCGGGCAGCGCTTTATAAACATCGTCGGGTGCTTTGTATTTTCCGGTGTCGTGCCCCGATTTGGCAATGATTTTCTGAATAGCATCACTGCTGGTTTTGTCACCATCGAAGCTCACATGCAACAGTTTGGTTTCGGTAATCCACTCGGCGGATGCAACTCCTGCAACCGATTTAGCGGCAGTTTCAATGCGATCCTTGCACATTTCGCAGTTTCCTGAAACCTTGAATTCCTGATGTTCACCGGCAGCAGCAGGGTTAGTCGAAGTCATTTCCCCGTGATTGTGTCCGGTCGAAGCAGCACCACCTTCCAAATTCATCATACTCGGTTTTCCTTCCAGTTGGGCGGCCGCATCGATGCTGAATGCGCCTTGCGTGGCAATTTCCTCGCCGTCAGTCAGTCCGGCCAAAACCACGAAGCTTTCTCCAAGTTTTGGCCCAAGTTCAACTTCGCGAAGGTGGAAAATAGGTTCGTCTCCGGTCTGTTTCACGTACACAATCGAGCGTTTGCCTGTCCACAGCACTGCCGATGCGGGAATGACTAGCTTGCCTTTGTACTCGGTCAGGTTCGATTTAACGATTCCGGTAGCGAACATTTCGGGTTTCAGCTTTCCGCCCGGATTGCCGATTTCCACCCGTACTTTGGCCACGCGGTCCACCGGGTCAATTACTGGATCGATAAAGCGGATGGTTCCGTCGAATGAGTTTCCGGGTAAAGCCTGAATCGTAAAACTGATTTTATCACCTTGTTTCAGAAACGGCAGATCGCTTTCATACGCATCAAAAAGCACCCAGACGCGCGACAAATCTGATACTTCGTACAGCACAGTTCCGGCGCTCACATAGTCGCCCATGTTGATGCGACGGGCTGTAACAATACCTGAAGTAGTAGCCTCAATATCGATGTTTGACTGGATGTTATGCGAACTTTCGATGTCCGAAATCTGTGCATCCGACAGCTTCCACTGACGCAATTTCTCCTTCGCCGCTTCGTAAATTTCGGGTTGCGACTGTTTGGTTTTCGCCGCCTCAAAAAGCTCTTGCTGCGCCGTTACCAACTCGGGCGAATAAATTGCAGCAAGTTTTTGTCCTTTGCGAACAGGCTCGCCGGTGAAATTCACCAGCAGTTTTTCAACTCTTCCTGAAATGTGTGCCACCTGGTTTTGCAGCAATCGTTCATCGGCCTGAACTTTGCCATAAAGTCGAAGTTCTTTCTCGGGATTTTGACTGGAAACTACAGATGTTTGCACATTGGCCAGTTGGGCCGCTTCTTTGGTGAAATGAATGGCCATTTCATCAGATCCGCCGGAACTCATGGTGCTCATTGGAATAAGGTCCATCGCGCAAATCGGGCATTTGCCGGGCTCTTCCATGCGAATATTCGGATGCATCGAGCAGGTCCACACTTCCTTTTTTGCCTCTTCTGCAGAATGATCGTGCCCCTCTTTGTGCTTTTCAGGAGCATGAAAAAACAGCCACCCCAGAAACAATCCGGCGGCGATAAACAGGCCGCCACGGACGTATTGATTTGAAAATATCTTGTTCATAATTGTCAATTTTACTGAATTTGCGAATTAGCCATTAGTCGTTTCAGCCACGCAATGGCTGTGTTGTTGTCGGTAATAGCCTCAATTTTCCGGGTTTCGTAATCGAGTGTTTGCTGCTGAATGCGAAGCAAATCGGTCAGTCCGGAGCCTGAAGCTGAGAAACTTTTCATCAGGATATTCAGCGATTTATTCGCCAGATCGGCCTGATTTTGGTAAAGTTTTATTCGTCGCTGGGCATCCTGAAACAACTGAATGGCTTCGTAATACTCGGTTTGCAGCGCATTGGCCGTCGCCTGAAATCCCTGCTCGGTGGCCGATTTCTGCAACCTCACTTCCTCCTGCATGGCTTTGTACTTTTTCCTGTAAATGGGCAAAGTAAGCGTTACCATCGGCATCACCATGTCTTTCCCGTTCATTTCAGGAGCCATAGACGCCGGATCTGTTTTGATCAGCGAGTAATTCACTCCCAGACCAACCATCGGGTAACCCATTTTGGTCACCATTTCCTTCCGGGCATCGAGCGATTGCTGTTCGTATTGCAACATCCCGAGCATCGGATTGCGTTGCAACATGCTGTCGGAAACCGTTTGGAGAGGAATATTTAACGTGTCGGCAGATAGCTTTCCTTCCAGTTGCACAGGAGTTTGCGGCTTTCTATTGATGTAACTATTGAATCGGGCTACAACAGTCTGGTGTTGACTTTTAAGCAGCGAAATGTTGTTTTCAAGTTCGGCAATTTCCATTTGCACACGGTACAAATCTGCCAATCCCGACCCTCCTGAAGAAGCCATTGGTGCAGAATTCATTCCCGCAGAAGTCGGACTTGCCTGAACCGGATTGCTTACTGAACTACCACCCATTCCAGACATTCCTACTGAAGACGCAGTTGCAGCAGTGCCTGACCCCTGAGGCATTGAATTTCCTGAAGAACCAGTTGAAATGTTGATGGCTGCCGACTTGAATTTCACAAGCGATAACCGCTCGACAGTTCGCAGAATTTCCAGGTTTTCTTCTGCAATGCGGATTGACTGATCGATCTTTTGCAGTTCGAAGTATGTTCGCTGAACATCGTAAAATACCTGCAATTTGGCATCACGCAGGGTTTCCAGTTTTGCTTTGGCCATCAGGCTCATCTCGTCTTTTGCAGATTTCAGCAAACCAAACCATGGAAACATCTGCATCAAACGAATGTCGGCAACCTGTTTTCCGCCAACCAATTCCATCGGACTCAGGAAAATTCCCGTACTCAATTCCGGGTCGGGTAAACTGCCCACTTGCGGAACTTTTTGCAGCGAAGCCTCATATTCAGCCAGTTTTTGCAATACTGTCGGGTTGTTTTTTGCTGCGATTTCCAGATAATTCATCAGCGAATCGCTCTGCTGTCCTTTAGAAATTGTGCAGGATACAACTGCTAACGTTAATAATATTAGCTTTTTATATATTGAAGTTTTCATCCTGATCGGTATTTGATTGTTCAACTTCAAGTTTTTGATGAGTAACTGCATACTCTCGCCACATCGACTGGAACATTGGCACCACGAAAATAGTCATCACCTGGATAATCATCCCTCCAAAGGTTGGAATGGCCATCGGTACCATGATATCGGCGCCTTTTCCGGTGGAAGTGAGCACCGGCAGCAAGGCAATAACAGCCACTGCGGTGGTCATCATCGCCGGGCGAACACGTTTTAATCCAGCGGCAATTACGGCCTCGCGCACATCGTGAACCGTTCCGGGATGTCTTTGCTCAAACGTCTGGTGGATGTAGGTCCCCATGATGACGCCGTCGTTGGTGGCAATTCCGAAGAGGGCGATAAAACCGACCCAGACCGCGACACTAAGGTTAATCGGGTGCATCTGGAACAGGTCTCGCATATTTATTCCTGAAATGGAGAAGTTCATGAACCAATCCTGACCATAGAGCCACAGCATGATAAATCCGCCTGCAAACGCAACAAATACGCCCGAAAAATGGATAAGTGAGGCCGTGACGGTGCGGAACTGGAAGTACAGCAGCAGCAAAATCACCAGCAAACTCAACGGCACAACAATGGCAAGCCGCTTGGTGGCGCGCATTTGCTGTTCGTAGTTTCCGGCGAATTTATAGGTAACGCCATTGGATAGCGTCAATTTTCCCGAATCCATTTTTTGCTTTAGGATTTTATTGGCTTCGTCCACTACATCCACTTCGGCTTTGCCTTCCGTTTTGTCAAAAATGACATAGCCAACCAGGAAGGTATTTTCGCTTCGGATCATCTGTGCGCCACGTGTATAATCGATATCAGCAATTTCGCTCAACGGAATTTGCACGCCATTCATGGCCGGAATCAGGATGCGTTTGAGGTCCTCGGGATTGTCGCGAAGCTCGCGGGCATAGCGCACACGCATCGGGAAACGTTCGCGTCCTTCCACCGAATTGCTCAGCGCCATTCCGCCAACCGCCACCTGCAAAATTTCCTGTACATCGCTCACGCTCATGCCGTAACGGGCCATTGCTTCACGGTTTAGTTTAATTTCTAGATAGGGCGCTCCAACCGCGCGGTCGTAAAACACTGAGGTTGCTTTTACCGACGGAACATCTTTCAGCGCCTGCTCAAATTGCAATCCGGCTTTTTCGATGCTTTCCAGGTCGGGACCGTAAACTTTCAGTCCCATCGGGGCGCGCATTCCGGTCGAAAGCATCACCAAACGGGTTTCAATCGGCTGTAATTTAGGCGCCGAGGTCAGTCCCGGAATGTTGGTCACTTTCACGATTTCATTCCAGATGTCGTTTGGCTTTTTGATGTGCGGCCGCCACTGCCGGAAATAATCGCCGTTGTTGGTCGGGACAAGACTATCTGCCGGAATTATTCGGAATGTTTCTTTATCCGGATTATATTTTCCACCATTTTTCAGGATGAAACTGCCATCTCGGTCAGTTTTAAACTGTTGCCGGTGTCCGTTTTCATCCAGTATGTATTCGGGCCGGTAATTGATGGTATTCTCGAACATCTGAACCGGAGCGGGGTCGAGCGCCGAATTGACGCGGCCCCATTTGCCCACGGCCACAACCACTTCAGGAATGGCCGAAAGCCGTTTGTCGAGCGTTTCGATGTAATCGAGGTTCATTTCGATGCTCGAATGGGGCATGCTGGTGGGCATCAGCAGAAACGAACCTTCGTTGAGCGAAGGCATGAATTCCTTGCCGGTTCCGGGAAATGTTTTGGTCGATTTTTGCCAGAGCGCGGTTTGCCTGAAACTGCTCCAGCCTATTTTCTCAAAGCTATTGGCAGCGAATCCAAAAATGCACTCGGTTCCTTGCCAGACGAGCATTCCAAAGAGCAAAGTAAAGGCCGGAAGCAGCAGAAATTTCCATTTGTTTTCGAGACACCAGCGCATGATGGTTTCGTAAAAATGAACCATCGAAAGCAGCGCCAGCAAAATGACCGAAACGATTCCGGCAACAAATAAAAAATTAATTAATAGGCTGTTATGTGCGCCAAGCGGAAGCCATTCTTCAGCCAGATAGAACACGGCCAGGAGAACGGCGATTGCAATGTTTATGTAGTTTGGATACTCTTTTCGGTGCTTCGGCCAGCGGTAATCGAGCAGATTATTGATGCCGATTGCTGATAATGCCAATGCAGGCCAAACCTGCCAGACTGCGACAAAAACAATTCCGGTGCCAATCAAAATTCCGTTCCAGACTTTCCGGATTTTACCGGTGTCAAACCGAATGGAAAACAGCAAATAAGCGAGCGTTGGCAACACGATGATTCCAAGCAAAAAGGCTGAAATCAGCGCGAATGTTTTGGTGAACGCCAACGGATGGAAAAGCTTTCCTTCGGCGGCTTCCATCGCGAAAACCGGCAGGAAACTCACAATGGTAGTGGCAATTGAAGTAACTACGGCATCGCGCACTTCTGTGGTGGCCTGATAAATCACGGAAAGCAACTTTTTGCCCCGGACGTCTTTATTTCCGGGCATTTCGAGGTGCCGGAGAATGTTTTCCACATCCACAATCCCGATATCGACCATCACACCGATGGCAATGGCGATACCCGAAAGGGCAACAATATTGGCATCGACACCGAAAAAGCGCATCAGGATGAAAGTCATCAGCACGCCGATGGGCAGTAAGCTTGCTACAATAATGGATGCCCGCATATTCATCACCAGCACGATAATCACGATGATGCTAATCAGGATTTCGTGCGAAAGCGCCGATTCGAGCGTTCCGATGGTTTCCTTGATCAGTCCGGTGCGGTCGTAAAAAGGCACGATGGTTACTTTCGAAACTGAGCCGTCAGCAAGTGTTTTCTGCGGAAGCCCGGCCTCAATTTCAGCAATTTTGGCTTTCACATTGTTGATCACTTCCATCGGGTTAGAGCCGTAACGGGCAACCACAACCGCGCCAACAGCTTCGGAGCCCGCTTTGTCAAGCCCGCCGCGACGGGTCGCTGGTCCAAACGACACATTGGCCACATCTTTTATGCGTACCGGCACATTGTTACGAACGGCAATCACCGAAGATTCAAGATCTTCGAGGTTTTTGACGTAACCCAATCCGCGGATGATGTATTCCACGCGGTTCAGTTCGATGGTTTCGGCGCCAATGTCGAGGTTACTTTTGCGCACTGCATTCATCACGTCCATCGTGGAAACGCCGAATGCTTTAAGTGCTTCAGGATTAAGGTCAACCTGGTATTCTTTGACGAATCCGCCTACCGAAGCCACTTCGGAAACCCCTTCTGCAGCCGAAAGACTGTATTTGACGTAGAAATCCTGAATAGTGCGTAATTCCTGCGGATTCCAGCCTCCGGAAGGCTCACCGGTAGCCGGATTTCGGCCTTCGAGCGTGTACCAGAAAATCTGGCCAAGCGCGGTGGCATCGGGTCCCAGCGTGGGTTGAACGCCATCAGGCAAAGTCCCGGAAGGCAGCGAGTTGAGCTTTTCGAGGATACGTGAGCGACTCCAGTAGAAATCGACTTCATCCTTGAAAATAATGTAGATGAACGACATTCCGAACATCGACGTGCTGCGGATGGTTTGCACACCCGGAATACCGAGCAGGGCAGTGGTGAGCGGGTAACTCACCTGATCCTGAATGTCTTTAGGTGAACGGCCCATCCATTCGGTTGCCACAATCTGCTGGTTTTCGCCAATATCTGGAATGGCATCGACAGGCACCGGATCGCGTGGAAAAAATCCCGTATTCCAGTTGAAAGGCATGGTTACCAAACCATAGCCGATAAAGGTAAACAGGATAATAAACGCCACCAGCCGGTTGTCGAGAAAATATTTGACAAGTCGGTTAAACATAGCGGTAATTTGAAAATGAAATGATTTGAAAATTTGAAAATGAAAAGACGGGAATTTGAAGACTTGTAACTTTCAAATCTTCAAATTTCCCAATCTTCAAATAATTTCTTCAGATTACCGGTATTTGCAGCAACTTGGTAGTTTGTCGTAAGCTACATCGGTTGCTTTGGCCTTTTCGTTATCGTATCCAACGGCAGCAATCTTTTTGCCAATAGCATCGATGCTGGTTTTTGAGGGATCGAAAGTGGTCGTCAGGGTTTTGGCTTTTTTGCTCCATTCGGCTTTGGACACGCCATCGATTTTTGCAGCTTTTTCGATGCTTGCTTTACACATGTCGCAGTTGCCCGAAACTTTGAGTGTTTCAGTTTTCGTTTGCGCGGTTACGCCATTTGCACTGGTACTTGCACTCGAAGAACTCATTTTTGAGTGATCGTGCATTTGAGCATTGGCGTTTGAACTTAAAACAATTGCCAAAACGGCTATAAAGGTGATTTTTACTAATGTTTTCATCTTGTTTTGAATTTGATGTTTAAAAATTTAACCACAAAGGGCACGAAGAAGGCACCAAGAACACCAGAATTTTTGTCAAATGAAAGGAGTTTTTCACAGGAATAAGCGCAAATAAACACTCAATGACTGAAATTCAGTCTTTGTGCCCTTTGTGAAAAACTTAGTGTTCTTCGTGGTTAAAAACATCAAATCCGGAACACACCAATGTCCGAAAGAATTACGTCGCTGACCAACCAATTGGGTGGCGGACTGACATCGGTGTAAAAGCGGTTGTATGCGGTGATTGCATTGAAATTCTGAATTTCAGGAAGAATGAAAACCTGCAAAACCGGCTGCTCAAAAGCTTTGAAACTAGTGAACGACGGTGCAAAATTGTGATCAATCGCGTAAGTTGAAACCTGATTGTTGCAGCAACTCGATTCGACATGGTTGCCGGGTTGTGTGCATTCGTCGGTTTCGCCTTCCATACCACATGACGCTACATGTCCTGTCACTGAAACTTTCGCATCGGCCAGTTCACCACCGCAGTAATGGCGCGAAATGGTAAGCTGCAAGCCCGAAAGCAGCATCAGCAAAGCGACTGATATGGAAAGTATCTTTTTCATTCTATAACTTGGAACACTTCATCCAACTAAATGTTTTTCAAAGATAAAAAAGTATTTTATCGACAAATCACTCCATTTGTTAATGATTCTAAAGATCCTTTGCTTTAGGCTGATTTCCAGGTTTGGGTAATTCATCAAAGAACCGTTGGTGCATTTCTTCCATCTCCTGCATGTGTTTTTGCATCATTTTCATCATTTCTTCCATTGTTCGGGGAGTGGCACCAAATGTCATTCCGGGCAATTTTGAATTGATATTATCGTTCTTCTCCGGAGCAAGCAGGCAAAAAAAATCGAATTCTTTTTTTCGAAGAGGAACCGAGTCGTTCCCGAAACCAAAAAGGTTAAATTGTTCCCAATCAAAGCTTTTAGACATTGCCGAATCTCTTTTATTTCCGAAATGACTAAGGAATTGCCGGTCAAAATCACCAAAAAAATTAAAATGATCTTTAAAAATTTGATCGAGATCCGTTCTTCCCTTTGAATTTAAGAAGGTTGTGTCGCCTGACCAATTATAGGTATAGGTCGAATCGAACCTAATCAGGTTTCCTTGCTCGTCGTATTCACGGTTTACTTTGATATCCTCCTTCGGCTGATTTTTCTTAATATCCTTATTTTGGGCCTGAATACTCATCAATAAACCAAAGCTCATCATGAAAAAAAGAAGAAAACGTTTCATAATTTTCAGTTTTAAATTCCAGTTCAAAAATAAATTCAAATTGAAAAAAATGTGTTTTAAAAAATCTTAAAACTGTTTAAATTTCTTTTAAACCCAACCGCACAAAACCCTTCCCGGCTACTCCATTTCATTGCCGTTTTTTGATTTCCGACACCGGTAAAGAATCGAATACCACTATGAATTCCATGACTCGAACTATTTAGTTTAATTCAGAAATTCGATTATCTTTATTTTTTTCAAAATCGCACTAATGGAAAGTGTAAAATTTCAGAAAATAACGAATGAACAGGGATTAATTTTCCATGTGAAAATAGGTGGTTTACTCGTTGTTGAATATGCCCAAAATATTAAAAAAGAATTAGTTGATACGCTGGAAAATCTGAATAAAACTTTGGAAATTCAGATTGGAGAAGTGGATGACATCGACATTTCCTTCATCCAGCTTATCATTGCCTATACAAAACGCATTGCTGAAAAGGGGATTAAATTTAACCTGAAATGGGAATTGGAAGAAGATCAGCGGTTGCTGTTTGAGAATGTTGGCTTGAGTTATGAACTTTTTATCAATGATTGATATGTCGAAACAAATTTTAATTGTTGACGATTCGGAAAGTATTCGGGAAGTGCTGGCATTTAGTATTTCAAATGCCGGGTACCAGGTTCTTTCTGCGTGCGACGGGATGGATGCGCTTCAGTATTTGGATGGCAGATCTATCGACCTGCTTTTGACCGATTACCATATGCCTAACTTAAATGGATTG
>Ga0172367_10010191_pt1 | contig 10162 bp, 11 predicted proteins | sample Lak10m_FD_114542 | JGI IMG/M metagenome (GOLD analysis project Ga0172367, IMG submission 114542) | Freshwater microbial communities from Kabuno Bay, South-Kivu, Congo - kab_022012_10m | ecosystem: Environmental > Aquatic > Freshwater > Lake | place: Democratic Republic of the Congo: South-Kivu...
AAGAACGACCGGGGCAAAAGTTGGGCCGTGGACAAGCTCATCATGCTCTACTTGGAGAAACTGCAATGAACGCAACACCGGAGACAGCAACAACGGGGGAGAAGGCAACTGAACCGTTTGAGTGGGTCGCAGATTCACTCTACCGGCGCGGCGGCGTCATCTATGCGCGCGTGCGCGTCAAAGGCAAGCGCACCTATCGCAGCACGGAAACTGGCGAGATAAGCGACGCGCGGAAGTGGCTGAAAGAGTGGCGCAAAGAGGCATGGTGTTTGAAGCACGACATTCCGTTGACGGGCAAGACGCTTCACGATGCCGGCGTGAAGATCGGCGAAGTGCTGGATGCCTATGTGAAGGCCGGCTGCCCGACGCGGCGAATGCAATCGAAGGCAGCCCGCACGGTGAAGGGCGAACTGTATTGCCTCAATCCGGTGCGCGCTTACTTCGGGGGCATGACGGTGGCGGGGCTGACGCTGGCGGACGCGGACAAGTATTTCGACTGGCGCAACAGCGGCGGCTACGTTTCCGAACATCTGGTGCGCGGGCAGAAGCGAATTTGGAAAACGCGCGGCGGCAAGCGGGCGGTGGACTTGGAGCTTACCGTTTTGGGCAACGCCATCAATCTGGCCGTGCGGCGGAACGTGTTGAAGGCGAATCCGCTGGCCGGGCGCGGGCGCTACACGTCCGGCGCGGAAGTCCGCCACTGCCGCGAGGTAGCGCCGACGCCGGACGGGCTGGTGAAGATCGAGCGTTGGCTGCGGGCGCGCGGCGAGGATGCGATTGCGGACTTGGTTTGCTTTCTGGCGTATTCGGGGCTGCGCATCGGCGAGGCGCTGCCGTTGGAGTGGGCAGACATCGGCTGGGGCGAGAAGCTGATTCACGTCCGGCGCGAGAAGAAAGGCATCATGCCGTGGGTGCCGGTATTGTTAGAGATGGAAGCCTTGTTGCGGGCGATGCAGAAGCGCGCGACCGGATACTTGCTGTTTCCGTCGCCACTGGACGGCACCAAGCCGCGCGAAGTGTCAGCCATCCGCCACCGCATCACAGCCGCTTGCAAGAAGCTGGACATCGGCCACGTATCGCCGCACGGGCTGCGCTCATATTTCGTGACGCAAGGTCGGCAAAGCGGGCTGTCGGATGCTGAGATCGCGATGCTGATAGGCGACAAGACGGGGCCGGCGCTGATTGCGCAGGTCTATGGCGACGTGCGGCCAGATCACTTGTTGGCGCAGGCTCGGCGCATCCGGTTGACGGCGGCGGCGAAGGATGTGAAAGGCGCAGAGAGCGAGGAAACCAAGGGCGAGGGCAGTATGCCTGATAGTAGTCCCGCAACCGCGACAGTTCGCGATAATCCGAACGGGGCCGCAACAGTGGGCGCTGTTGCAAGCCAAGGGTGAACGCGGTGGCGATATGAACCGTGGCGAACTATCAAAACCTATGGCGCGCTTATCAGGGTTTCCTACGGATCAGAGGGTCGAAGGTTCAAGTCCTTCCGGGCGCACCACTTTTCCTACAGGAAACCGCAAGGTTTCCATTTCTCCACACTCCGCAAGTTTGCCGTGTAGTCCCGTTTGTATGCCCGCCGCAAACAACTTCACTTTGGTTTCGCCGGCTGTCACGTCCCGGCGCATCATCGGCGAAGATCGGCAACGGCTCTATTTCGCCCTGCCGTCGCGCTACGTTGCCGCCAGAGGCGCGTTCCTCTGCGAGCAAGGCAAAAATTCCTCCCCCTTCAAGTTTCGTCCGCGCGTCGCGGACGGATTGCAGCAAACCAACAACCAAAGGAGATACGCATCATGTCACAGAGTAAGAGGCAATCCAAAACCCGGCACGTCGTCAGCGTGGAACTGACGGGCGAAAGCGCAACGGTGTTTCAAGAGATCGGACGCAAGTTCAACGGCTGTTTGGCAGAGGAAACGATTGCGGAAGGTCTGCTCAACGCGGGCGCTCGTGCCGTCGCCAAGAGTGGCAAGGGCGGCTTGATGTTGTTCTTGGAGTCGCTCGCGCCGGGCATTGCCGGGAAGTAATCAGGAAAGACAACCGGCATGAAGTCTGCCCCCCTGCCCCGCCAGTATCTTCGGCTCTCGCCGTCGTGCTGGCGGGGCGGGAAGTTTCAATGTGCCACACCGACCGGGGGCGAGGGGTTGCGTGTGCATTGGGAGGTATGACTCCTTGCCGCTCCCTGTCCGCAAAACCAAAAAGGAAAAATGACCATGAATAACGAAACGAGCAAACGAGCCGCACGGCGGCCACGAGTGGAGGAACGCGACCCGCTGTTGGCGGCGAAGGCTATCGAGCGGTATGCCGAGACGGGTAGCCTCACAGCAACGTCGAAAAGCACAGGGCTGCCGCGAAGCACGGTGAAGGCGATTTTGACCCGTCGAAGCGATGATTTTGACGCCGTTAAAAAGGTGATCGCGCAACGCGCGGCGGTATTGGCGGAGACGTGTCTGGAACGGGCGCAGAAGCAGGCGGGGAAGTTGACGCCATATCAGGCGCTTGTCGGGGCGAAGATCAGCACCGACCACATGTTCCTGGCTTTGGGCCGGGATGCGTCTGCGCTGGTGTCCATCAACTTCAACGCGCAGAACATGGACGCTCTATCACAGAAGATGGCTGACGCGCAGCGAATCACCAAGGAGCTTGAGGCCAGATTGCGGGCGATAACGGCTTCCGACAGTCCCGCGCCGGCAGTGATTGACGTGCCGGAGAGCGCCGAGCCGGATGGCAGACAGGAGGAAGCAAAGGCTTGACGGTGCGCGCGGACGGCGGGAGAATTGCGACGCTGTGTATGCTAGGGTTTTCAAGGATAAGCCCAAGAGGAAAAGCCATGAGTGACATCGCCTTCGACTGTCCGCATTGCGGCAAACATCTGGAAGTGGAGGAACGAGGTGCGGGTCTTACCGTTCCCTGTCCGCAGTGTGCAAAGACTGTGCAGATACCAGACAAGCCCGCCCAACTCCGAACACCATCCACTTCGGTTGCAAGACAAAGATTCACCATGAAACATTACTTGCTTTCGGCTGTGACCGCGTTGCTGGCGGGTATTATCGGCGCGGCGATGTTTGGCGTGTTTTTCCGGTCAAGCCAATCAGCATCAAATGCGTCTAGCCCCTTGTTATTATCTCGCTTTGTTCCTGACGGCCCCGAAATGCAAAACCTGCGGGCACGCGTAGCCACGCTAGAATCTGAGAAACCGAAACTAACAGAGTTTGACAGCGAAAGCGTGACGGCGGACTTCTTTGGCGGATTTGTGTTGTCGCTTAGATTGAATCGTAAATGGGCAGAAGTAGATACAGCCTCACATGCTTTCTCGACAATCGACACTGAATATGGGGTGCTGTTTGTTTCGTGTAAAGATGCGCAGCCGTATCTTGATGGTTACAAACTCTTGCTGGAGGTTGGAAATCCTTCCGGCGCGAGTTTTGCCAACTCAACCATAAAAACGAAATGGGGACCAAAACACCCCGTGTTTCCGGGAACCAAGGAACGTCCAGCTAAAGCGGAAGACGTCATCAAATACAGCGAAGCAGTTGCAAAATGGAAACAGGAACTCAGAGAGAAGGATTTTCCGCTTACTCAACACCTCGCCGCCGGCAGTTGGAATCCGGTCGAAATCGTCTTGTCACCCGCAAAGGCAGAAGATGTGGGTCATTTGAAGCTTTCGATTGAACCGAAGACAATCAGCCTTAGAACTATCCCGAAATCACCCTGACGAAGTAGCGCCTGAGTGCAACTTGCGGGAGAATTGTGCGTCTCATTATTTCAGGCGCGTCCCGTAACCGGGGGCGCAAGCTGGCCGGCTTGTGCTGGAGCGTGGCGGCTACTCCCGCCGCGCTCTGCGCGCCGCAACGGAGTAGCGTTGTGAGCAAGAAAGATAAAACGAACGCCGGGAATGACTCGCACTTACTGGCGCGGATTCTTTGGAATGGGCCGCTGCGATTTGCCGAACCGCCAATTACCGCGTTCTACGTCAAGTCCGGTTCGCCAAAAGCAGTCATTGCCCTGTGGAATCGGTGGCGTAGCGACAGGGGGTATTGCGGGGAGTGGAATCGGTGGCGCGAGATGGAAGTTGCGGCAGACGATTTGAAAAAGTGGGAGGACAATGAGTGGCTGCGGTGGGTGAGAAAACCGGACAGCAAAGAGAAGTGCGAGGCTCTGAACAAAATCAATGAGTCATCGCAGAAGCGGTGTGAGGTCGTGGATGGTTTTCTGGCAGCGTTTGCGAATCGGTTCGGAATCCCACCGATCAATCCGAATTCAAAGGCTATCGGAGGCGACGCGCAGCAAGCCATTCGCCGGTGGAACGTCGGGAAGTTCAATCGAGCCGCATGGGAAATCAGCAACGATTTTGAAGATGAAATGTCGCGGCACCCGGAGCGGTTGCGAATCTGCGTCAAAGTTGACGCGGACATAGGCGACATCAAAAAGACTGTGGAGGCGGTTGTTAGGGAATGGAGGGAACGCAACAAGGTGAAGCCGGCGCGGAGAGTCGGGGCGCAGGAAGAAAAGTATGACGACTACGCGAGGGCATGGTATTTGAAGTATGTCAAAGGGTGGACGCCATCGCAGATCGCACACACACTGTTTGGCAGGGGCGGCAAGAACAGCACGAAAGAAGCGAAACGCTACGCCGCAGCCGGGGCACAACTTCACAAAGGAACACTACATTTCATACGGGGCAAGAAGACCTTGACGCCGGAGCGCGAAGCGCAGTTCAAAGCGCGCATGTTAGCGTGGTTGAAGCGGCGTCGTAAGGTGGGGGGATCGAAAGCGGAAACGTAATCCCCCCAGTTGAGGCAAAAACCGGGCATATATTTTACCGCAAGATTGAGCAGTGTTGCTCGGTCTGCGGGTTTTGTTTTTACGGCAGAGGCCAAGCCCGCCGCGCAAAGAGTGCGCGAAGTTTTTTTGCCGGGAAAGTTACATGACTAATGAACGAACAAGCGACCAAAGCGGCCTACGCCATTGGCGAGGCGGCGCGATTGGTTCCATGCTCGCCAAGCACGTTGAAACGCTGGGAGCTACAGGGACAAATCACGCCGCTTCGCGTGGGCAACGGCCAGAGAATCTACACGGCGTCTGATATTGAGCGGCTGCGCTCGTTGAAAGCGAGGGCGATATGAGTGCAACCGAGACATATTTAACTCTGCGCGATGTTGGGCAGAGGCTTAAAATCGGGCGAACGTCAGTCTGGAAGCTCATCGCCGAAGGCGGATTGCGCCGGATGAAAGTTGGAAAAATCGTTAGGGTGAAAGAATCCGATTTTCTTGCGTGGTGTGAGAAGCACATGACGGCGGAAGGGGGCAAGCAATGATTCACACCTTCCATCATCAGTTCACGACGGGCGCAACGGCGACTGCACGGTGCGGATTTGATTCGGTGGGACAGGTTCACTTCTCCGTCGAGTGGCAATCGAAGGCCGCTGGCCGCGAGATCGTCCGCGAACATCTGGACGAGTATCGGCAATGGCGGACGGAGATTTTCGGGCGCGTGTTCCCCGGCAAGAAGGCGTTGGTGATCGAAGTATGAACGCCAACGAATCGTTCCGCGACGCGATGCGCCGCGCTGGAATCAATCATGCCGCGCCGATTGTCGGCGACGGCAAACTACATCGCTTTCGCGCGGACGGAGATCACGCGCGAAACAGTTGGTATGTCTTGCACGGTGACACGCCGGCTGCCGGCGCTTTCGGGTGTTGGAAGCGGCAGATCAAAGAGACGTGGCGCGAGCGTGGCGGCCAACAGCTTACGCCATCGGAGCGCGATGCGCTTCGCCGTCGCGTGGCGCAGATCGAGGCGGAGCGCGAGCGGGCGGACGCTGAGCGGCGGGAGGATGCGCGCAAGGGTGCCGCGTGGATTCTAGGCAAGGCCGGGCCGCCGGACGGCAACGGCTATTTGCAACGAAAGGGGGTGAAGGCTCTTGGCAACGTGCGACAGTGGCGCGGCTCGCTGGTGGTGCCGCTGCGCGATGCTGGCGGCGCGCTCCACAGTCTGCAATTCATCAGGGCGGACGGCTCAAAGAAGTTCCTGAGTGGCGGGCGCGTGGTCGGCTGTTTCTTCACGTTGGCAGAGAGGGCAGACGGGCCGCTGGTGATATGCGAAGGCGTCGCCACCGGCGCCAGCATCCACGAAGCGACAGGCTGGGCCGTCGTGGCAGCGATGGATTGCGGCAACCTCTTGGCGGTGGCGAAGGCGCTGCGCGAGAAGTGGCCGGCGCGGGACATCATCATTGCCGCCGACAATGACGCCTTCACTGACGGCAACCCCGGCGCGACGAAGGCAAGTGAAGCCGTGAAAGCCATCGGCGCACGGTCGGCGGTGCCGCAGTTCAAGGATACGACGAAAAGGCCAACGGATTTCAACGACCTGCAACATTTGGAAGGGATAGAGACTGTGAAAGAGCAAATTGAAGGCGCGGAAGCAACGGAAGCTTCTGCAACACCGAATAGATGGTTCAAAGCACGTTTTCCGAAACTCGCCGAGAAATACGGCGAACCAATTCAAGAATCGCAGAAAGACAAGAACCTTCCCCGCGTAGTGGACATTTGCGAGGATTTCATGGCTGCCACGCTTGGCGAAGACGGCCACCCCGAAGCACCCACGGTGTTTCTGCCGACAGAAGACCGTTTCTACAGTTACGTTCCAGCCGTAGGCGTGTTTGTTCACCAACGAGAGCCAGACCTTTCAGCGGTCATCTCCGCGTTGTATCTGGAATGCGCGCGGGCATGTCGCGGCAACTGCGAGATGGGCAAGCTTGAGTTTGGGCTGCGCGACACGGCAGCGATCACGGGCGTTGTTCGTCGCGCGCGCGCCATGCTGAAAGCGGACGCGGGGTTTTTCAGCCGGGATGTTGCGGAGGTCATTCCTGTTGCGAACGGGATGTTACGGCTCGCCGATCACCGGTTGCTGGCGTTCTCGCCGTCCTACCACTGCCGGAACAAGCTGGCGGTGCCGTATGATGCAAGCGCGGGGTGCCCCCTGTTTCTAGAGACGCTGTTACAACCGGCGCTAGACGCTGACGACATAAACCTCTTGCAACGCTGGTGCGGACTGGCATTGCTGGGCGAAAACCTCGCGCAACGCTTGCTGTTGCTCACCGGCACGGCAGGCGGCGGCAAGGGCGCTTTTGTGCGCGTGGTTTGCGGGGTCATCGGCGCGGGTAATCTGGCGAGTTTGCGAACCGACTTGCTCACCGAACGATTTGAACTTGGCCGGTTCCTGGGCCGCACGTTGTTGTATGGCGCGGATGTCCCCGATGATTTCTTGAACAAGCGAAGCGCGGGAGTTCTCAAAGCCCTTACTGGCGGCGATCCCGTGACGGTTGAGTTCAAGAACAGCAACGAGCAACCCGAACTGACCTGCCGGTTCAACGTCATTATCACCTCAAACTCGCGGCTAACGGTGCATTTGGAAGGCGATAGTGACGCATGGAGACGACGCCTCGCCATTGTGAAATACGAGAAGCCGAAACCGGCGAAAGTCATTCCCGACCTATCAGAGCGCATCCTGCGCGAAGAAGGCGCGGGCGTGTTGAACTGGATGCTGGCGGGGTTGGCGCAACTGCGCGCGGCTGACTGGCAACTGCATCTAAACACGCGACAGCAAGCCCGCGTGGATGATTTGTTGTTGGAAAGCGACAGTCACGGCCAATTCGCCATCCGCTGTCTGAGGAAGGACGGCAACGCCACGCTGACCCTGACAGACGCTTTCGCGGCCTATGTGGAGTTCTGCAACGACAACGGCTGGGCAGCCATCACCCGCAACCGCTTCGGGCGGCTTATGCCGGAGGTGGTGGTGCAAAAGTTTGGCGCGGCTATTCGGCGCGACATCAAAGACAGCGACGGAAAACAACAACAGGGTTGGAAGGGAATCCGACTTCTGCCCGCGCCGGAACGAAGTCAGGAAGAAGCTTCCGAACCTTCCGCCGCTGCCGCCGGGTGGGGCTGCGCGGAAACTTCGGAAGCCATTTCGCCACTCGTTGCGCCGGCAGCATCCAAAGAGCTTGTGGAGGAAGTGGTATGAAGACGCCTGTTGAAACCTTCCTTGCGGTGTTGGAGATCGGCGGCAGGCTCGCGCCGGCTGACGGCGGACGGTTGAAGACGGAACTGCCGCGCAACTGTCCGCCCGGACTGCGAGAGGCCATCCGCCTTCACAAGCCCGGCTTGCTGGCGTTGTTGTCTGGGCCGCCGTTTATCGTGGTGCGCTCTGAGATACTGCCGCCGCCGCTCTTGTTCTGGACGCCAAACAACGAAGGGCGGGAGTTGATCCTGTCACTCGGCGCGGCGTCCGGCACGGTGTATGTGTTTGATGAACTGCGGGCGATTGTCGAGAGCGCCCCCGACGCGGCAAGCCTGACGGTGCTGCACCGCTGCAAGCAGACCTTCGGCGGCAGGCTCTTGGCGGCGTGAGGCGGAAAGGGTGGAAAGATTTTCCGAAATAGGGCTTGCATATCCTCATAAGTTTATTAAGATAAAAGGTGACAGGAGACAACACTATGACGCGAGAAACGAAAAGCCCGAAAGGCAAGGTCAAGGTGGTATCCGTTTCGCTGACGCCGGAAGCGGCGGCGAAGCTGGAGAAGTTCTGTTCAAAGAACGACCGGGGCAAAAGTTGGGCCGTGGACAAGCTCATCATGCTCTACTTGGAGAAACTGCAATGAACGCGACACAGGAGACAGCAACGGGAGAGAAGATGCGAGTGGCGTATCAAACCCCGCAACGAATCGAAGGCGAAACCGGTTTGTATTGGCGTGGCGGCCAGATTTATTGCCGCGTGCGCGTGGACGGAAAGCAGACGTTTCGTTGCACCGGCACAGACAAACTTCCAAAGGCTCGCAAGGTGCTGGCGAAGTGGCGCGAAGATGAAGTGATGCGACAACACGGTATCGAGCCGCGCACGGCGGCCTTAGAGCGCAACCGGCTTTCCGTGGCGGAAGTGCTGCGTGAGTATGAGACGGCGGGCTTCCCGGACAGGAAGAACCGCACCAAGAAGACCACCGCGACCATCAAAACAGAGACAGGACATTTGCTCAGGCTGCAAGCGGTTTTCGGCTCCCGCGCCGCCGCGAGCCTGACGGTGAAGGATTTCGATTCTTTCAGAAGGGAGCGGGCGTCGGGTGGCTACACTTGGCAAGCCGGAGACAAGACGCGTAAGAGCAAGGCAGGGGACAGGGTTGTGGACCTTGAGTTGCAGACGCTCGGCAATGCGCTGGCGCTGGCGGTTCGGCGGGAGAAATTGAAGATCAACCCGATGGCCGGGCGGATTCGCTACCACAGCGAGAAAGACTGCCGCCACGCCAAAGACCGCGCGGCCACGGCAGAGCAGTTGCAGTTGATCGCCAGTAAGTTCCGTCAGAAGGGGGAAGACGTGCTTGCGGATTGCGTCTTGTTCCTTGGCTTGTCCGGGCTGCGCGTGAACGAGGCTTTGCCCTTGTCGTGGGAAGACGTGGCGTGGGCGCAAGGCGTTGTCCATGTGCGCCGTGAGAAGAACGGCTGCAATCCGTATGTGCCGATTACGGCGGAGTTGGGCGACTTGCTGCGGCAGATGCGCGAGCGGTCAAAGTCTTTCCTGCTTTTCCCCTCGGCGGATAACCCACAGCGCCCGCTGCCCTATTCCACCATTGCCGGCAAGTTCCGAAAGCTCACCGTGAAGATGGAGTTGCCGCATCTTTGCTTGCACGGGCTAAGGTCTTTCTTCACCACCAGCGCCCGCGAGAGCGGCTTGCCGGATTGGGTGATAGGCGGGCTTGTAGGTCATAGGTCAGGCGGCATTCTGATTTCCCGCGCTTACGGCCAGACTCGCGAAGTTCACTTGCTGAAACAAGCGCAACAGGTGCGGTTCCTGATTGACGCCCCACAGAAGAACGACGCGAAGCCAACCCCGGAAGCATCCGTGGCATGAACGACGTGCAATCAATCCGTGATACTCGCCGTGATACTCATGTCCGGCCTTGCCCGCGAGAATCCGCGAGCGTTCGCCTCGACACAAAAGACCGTGTTTGCAGCCCTTGTGCGAGGTCGGGCGGACGGTGGCAAACCCGCGCGAACATCATGGCCAAGCCTGCAAAACTCCTATGCGTCGGTTCAATTCCGACCCCCGCCTCCAATTCAGCCCGCGTGACTTCAACAAGTTGCGCGGGCTTTTTCTTTGGTGGCGAACACTGC